>Ga0209773_10000784_pt1 | contig 10684 bp, 7 predicted proteins | sample BogFormECP14_OM1_FD_188244 | JGI IMG/M metagenome (GOLD analysis project Ga0209773, IMG submission 188244) | Bog forest soil microbial communities from Calvert Island, British Columbia, Canada - ECP14_OM1 (SPAdes) (version 2) | ecosystem: Environmental > Aquatic > Freshwater > Wetlands > Bog ... | reverse complement strand
ACGCCATCGGCTGCGTCGCCTTCGAGAAGGCCCCTCACCCCAACCTTCTCTCCGCACGCGAGCAGGGGGAGGGACCCGCGCAGCGGGAGGGTGAGGGGCCGCCGGCGATCGGTCTGTTCTCATCCGGTAGTCGGAGAGCGGCTACGGCTTCGCGGGCGCCTTTTGGGCATCAGCCGCGATCTGCATTTTGATGATTTTGTCGGGATTTTGCGGCGGCTCGCCCTTTTTGATCTGGTCGACGTACTCCATCCCGGAGACGACCGTGCCCCAGATCGTGTACTTGCCGTCGAGCGAAGGCGCCGGCGCGAACATGATGAAAAACTGGCTGTCGGCGCTGTTGGGGTCCGAGGTGCGAGCCATCCCCAACGTGCCGCGGACGAACTTCTCGTTGGAGAATTCGGCCTTGAGCGCATGGCCCGAACCGCCGCTGCCGGTGCCAGTCGGATCGCCGGTCTGGGCCATAAAGCCGTCGATCACCCGGTGAAATACGATTCCATTGTAAAAGCCCTGGCGGACCAGGGTTTTGATCTGGGCAACAGTGGCGGGCGCCAGGTCCGGCCGCATTTCGATGACGACGCGCCCCGCCGGCACGTCCAGGTAAATCGTGTTTTCGAGATCTGCTGCCATCGCCTTGCCTCCGAGAACAAGCACGGCGATCAGCACGACAAGCCGACCCAACGCTGCCATCAACCTGTTCCTGCATAATGGGTAGGACGGCGACCTTAGCCGAAGCGGCGCCACTGCGAAAGCGGCTCAAGACCGCCGTTCATACCAACCGCCCCGGCGAAAGCGGTCGAGATAGGTCGGCAGAATACCCTCGACCGCTGTGGGTGTGATCCCGAGTGCCGCAAGGGTCATCGCGCCCGAGGACACGACATTGTCGCGCTTTAGCAGCTCTACCTGATCCGGCGTCAGCGGCGGGGTCGGCAGGATCGACATCAGCCGGGCCTCAAACGCCGCCAACCCGAACGGAAGATCGACTACCACTCGCTTGCGGCGAATCTCGCCCAACAGCAGTTCGATCAGCTCGCGGAAGGTGTAGACCTTCGGGCCGCCGAGCTCATAGGTGCGGCCGGCTGTCACCGGGTCGTCGAGGCATTTCAAGACGGCATCGGCGACATCGCCGACATAGACCGGCTGAAACCGGGTGTGGCCCCCGCCGATAACCGGCAATACCGGAGATATCGTCGCCATCGCCGCAAAGCGATTGAAGAACTGGTCTTCCGGGCCGAACACGACCGACGGGCGCAGGATCGTGACCGTCGGGAACGCATCGCGCACCGCGGCTTCGCCCGCCGCCTTGGTTCGTGCATAGGCCGAAGGAGAACGCGGGTCGGCGCCGATTGCCGAGATGTGGACAAAGCGCTCGATGCCGGCCTCGCGCGCCAGCCGGGCGAGCCGGGCCGGCCCGGTATGGTGCACCCGCTCGAATGTCTGCGATCCGCTTTCGCGCAGGATGCCGACGCAGTTGACCAACGCATCGTTGCCGGCGAGGAAGGCCGGCAACAGCTCGCCGTCGCCGATGGCAAGGTTCAACGTCGCGATCTGCCCAACATTGCCGAGCGGCTTCAAAAACTTGGCCTCCTCGGCATGACGGCAGCCGACCGGGATTACATCGCCTCTCGCAGCGAGCCGCTGTACGATGTAGCGGCCGATGAAGCCCGATCCGCCCAGCACCGCGGTCCGGCGAATTCTCATGGATACCCTCGCTGGCACCGCCCGCTTTTTACAGCGGTGCCGGCCTTCTATAACCCAGTGTGCGCAACGCCGGAAGGCGGCGCCGTTTCCCGCCGCCGGATGCGCGCGCTACAAGGACCCGATTGCGGTGCAAAGTTGAGCTGGAGAGCGAAGCGATGGCGGATCAGCCCCGGTTGAGCAACGAGTATCCGGTGCCGGAGCGGATGAAGGCTTGGGTGCTTGGCGGTCCGGGCGAGATCATGCCGGTCGAAAAGCCGGTGCCGCGGCCTGGTGCCGCTGAAGTTTTGGTCCGGATCGACGCGGTGGCGATCTGCGCCACCGATCTCGAAATCATGCGCCATGGGCTGCCGGCAATGGTCGACGGCGGCCTGCCGTTCCACAAGAACTTCACGATCGGCCACGAATACATGGGAACGGTGGTCAGTCTCGGCCCGGCGGTCGACGAATATTCGATCGGCGACCGGGTCACCGTCGAGGTTCATGCCGGGTGCGGCCGTTGCGCGCGCTGCCGGCAGGGGATGTATACCGCGTGCCTGAATTACGGCGATCTGGCCAAAGGGCATCGCGCGAACGGCTTCACTACCGACGGCGGCTTTGCCCAATACGCCGTCAACAACGTCAACACCCTGGTCCATGTTCCGGACGACATGAGCGACGAGGAGGCGACCCTCGTCGTCACCGCCGGCACTTCGATGTACGGGCTCGATGTGCTCGGCGGGCTGATTGCCGGCGAAGGCGTCGTCGTCACCGGGCCGGGACCGATCGGCCTGCCCGGGGTCGCGGTCGCCAAGGCGCTCGGCGCCGACCCGGTGATCCTGACCGGAACCCGCGACGCGCGCCTCGCCCTCGGCAAAAAGCTCGGCGCCGACCATGTGATCAATGCCCGCCAGGAAGACGCCGTCGCCGCGGTCAAGCGCATCACCCACGGCAAAGGCGTCCAGTTCGTCGTCGAATGCTCGGGTGCGCCGGAGGCGCTAAACGAGGCGGCGCAGATGGTCGACCGCGGCGGCCGGATCTGCCTTGCCGCCTTTCCGCACGATAAGGTGCCGGTCGACCTCGCCTATCTGGTGCGCAACAACATCTATGTCTACGGCATCCGCGGCGAAGGCCAGAGCGCCACCCACCGGGCGATGGCGCTGATGAAGCAAAAGCGCTTCGACGCGCGGCTGATCCACACCCACACCTTTCCGCTCGACGAGTTGCCGACCGCGCGCGAGCGCATCGACGACGCGATCAAGGTCGTGGTCAGGAACCAGCCGTAGACGTCACGCCGCAACGGTCAGGACCGCTCGCCGATTTCCGCAGCGGCGGGCGTTTCGCCAACCCCGTCACCGGGCGTCACTTGTCCGATTGCGGCAGCTGGCTGGGCGTCTCGACCTCGTTCCTCCGGTCGTCCGGTCTGGCGGACCCTATTTCGCACCCGCGCCCCAATCGCGCAGCGTCTCAGCCGACGAAACCATGGCTGTCCGAACGTCATCAGGACCCCGCTACTGATCCATAGGGGTATGGTTGCGCCTTCGACGGTCTCAATCGTGCCGCCGATCGCCGCGCACGGGATACAACCAACCTGTAGAACAATTTCAACGCGGCCACTTCGAAAATAAGGCGCCACGCATGAAGGATGCGACGAACCGACAGAGTGCGCTGAGATCGCTTCGGCGTGTACCGGCCGCCCGTTGGCTGGCGGAATACCATGGTTCTTGGTTGCGCGATGATGTCGTCGCCGGCGTGACGGTGGCAGCCTACGCGATCCCGGTTTCTCTCGCTTACGCCGGACTTGCGGGCCTGCCGCCGCAGGTCGGCGTCTACGGCTACCTGCTTGGCGGGCTTGGCTACGCTCTGCTCGGATCGTCGCGTCAACTGGCGATCGGGCCCACCTCTGCCATCTCACTGATGATCGCCGGAACCGTAGGGGCTATGGCGGACGGGGACGCACAGCGCTATGCGCAGATCGCCAGCCTTACCGGCTTCACTGTCGCCGCCTTGTGCCTGATCGCCTGGGTGTTGCGACTGAGCGAACTCGTCAAGCTGATCAGCGACAGTATCCTTGTCGGCTTTAAGGCCGGAGCGGGACTGACCATCGCCATGACCCAGCTGCCGAGCCTGGTCGGCACGGCAGGGGGCGGACACGATTTCTTCGAGCGGGCCGTGTTGTTTGCCGGACAGCTTGGCCAAATGCATCACCTCGTACTGGCCGTCGGCGTCATTGCGATCATGCTGCTCATCCTCGGCGAGCGCCGGCTGCCGGGGAAACCGGTCGCGCTCGGCGTCGTCGCGCTGTCAATCGTTGCCGCGGCTGTCCTCGGGCTTCCCGCTCTCGGGGTCCCAACGACCGGTGAAATCCCGGCTGGCCTGCCCAGCCTGGAAGGCCCATCGCTCCGGCTAAACGATGTCGAGGGAGTAGTGCCGCTGGCTGCCGGATGCCTGCTGCTTGCCTACATCGAAGGCGTCTCCGCCGCCCGCGCCTTCGCCGCAAAGCACGGATATGCCCTGGACGCACGGCAGGAACTTCTCGGCCTCGGCGCCGCAAATCTCGCGGCGGCGCTAGGGCACGGCTATCCGGTGGCGGGCGGACTGTCGCAATCGGCAGTGAACGACAAGGCGGGCGCACGCACCCCGCTCGCTCTTGTCTTTGCCTCATTGACGCTCGCGCTGTGCCTGCTCCTTCTCACGGGGCTGTTGGAAAACCTGCCGAAGGCGGTACTGGCCGCAGTGGTGCTGACGGCGGTGTCCGGATTGTTCGATTTTCCGGCGCTGCTCCACATGTGGCGGGTGAGCCGGCTCGACTTTTATGCCGCGGCAATCGCCCTCGGCGCCGTGCTGCTTCTGGGGATACTCCAGGGCATCCTGCTCGCTGCAGCGGCTTCGATGCTGATGCTGCTTGCCCGTGCGTCGCGCCCGCACGTCGCGTTTCTCGGCCGCATTCCCGGTACGAACAGCTATTCCGACCTCGCCCGTCATCCCGAAAACGAAGTGCTACCTGGTGTTATTGCGGCTCGCCCGGAAGCTTCGCTGATCTATGTGAATGCCGACGCTGTGCTCGTTTCGATCTTGAACCGAGTTCGTGCGGCCAGTTCGACGGACATCGGCATGGTGGTTTGCGATCTCTCGGCGTCGCCCTATCTCGATCTCGCAGGTTCGCAGATGCTGCACGAGCTGCACCGCGAACTTGCCGCGCGCAGCATCGCGCTGCGCATTATCGGGGCGCATGGAGGGGTGCGCGATCTGCTGCGAGCCGACGGCGTCGACAAAAAGGTCGGAGGGCTCGACCGGGTCGATACGCTCGATGGGTTCCTCGGCGGTGGAGGGAGCTAGCTGTACGCGGACCCACGCCGAGTCTGGGAGGGTGCTGGGAACGGCGCGCCTTTGAGGTTTCTAATGCAGCCACCAAGTTCGGCGGAGGTGAGGTGAGCAGCGGCTCGACTGCCGGAACTACGCTTACACGCAAGGATACGTGCCCGAGATCGTCGACTGGAGATGGCCGCTCTAAACACGCGAAACGGGGATTCAGCGGCGGCGCCAGTCTTCCAGCTCCAATGTCACAAGGCGGGCGACGGTGATCGCGAGGTAGAGCTGCCCGACGACCGCCTCCAAACTGGCCAGGCTGCGGGCGAACGGATCAATCGGCACGATGTCGCCATAACCGGTCGTGGTCAGCGTGGTGAGGCTGAAATACAGCATCGTCGCGAGTTCGCCCGGGCCGCCCGTCGCGGCCGGGAGGTTGGTAAAGGTGGCGGGGCTCAGCTCCCAGATCAGGCTATAGGCGGCAGCGAAGATCAGCCCAAGGTTCAGATACACAACGACGGCGCCTTGGAGGCGGTGAAGCGTGATCCGACCAGGGGCGTAGACCGCGTGCGCCACGACCCAACTCAGTGCCGAGAAGGTCAGAATATTCCCGCCGCGACGTAGCACGCTCGCTGCAATCGGTGACCATTCCGTCCCGAATGAGAGGCTCGCGAACGTCGATGCCAGCCCCAGCAGGATCGCCATGAGCGCGCCCCGTCTGTGCGATAGCATGACGACGATCACCACTATCGCCAGCACGAGGGTTTCCCCTACTGGTCGCGCGAATCGTAGTCCCTTGGCTCCCAACGGCCCAGCCAGAAAAATCAGCAAGAGCTCAAGGACCAGCAAGGCCGTGAGGCTCGGATTTCTAATCCGAGCCTGCCAAGAGTCGACCGACATCGGCGTATCGCCAAGGGCAACCGAGGGGCGCCGATGGCTTGGCACAGGCCCTGCCGTCACTCGGCGACCGCGGGCACCCCTGCTCCGAGGCCCACCTCACGCTCCTTTCGCGGTTCCTTGACCCGGAACCAGGCGACATAGAGGGCCGGCAGAAACAGCAAGGTCAGCAGGGTCGCGACGACGAGGCCGCCGATGATGGCATAGGCCATCGGTCCCCAGAATACTTCCGACGCGATCGGGATCATGCCGAGCGAGGCCGCCGCAGCGGTCAGTACGATCGGCCGGAAGCGGTGCACCGTGGCATCGATCACCGCATCCCAAGGGTGCAAGCCTCTGGCAATATCGACGTCGATCTGATCGATCAGGATCACCGAATTCCTGATGATCATCCCGCTCAACGCGATCACCCCGAGGATCGCGACAAAGCCCATTGGCGTGCCGGTCGGCAACAGCGCCAGCACGACGCCGATCAGCCCCAGCGGCGCGACGCTGAGCACCAGGAACATCTTTTGGAAGCTTTGCAGCTGAGTCATCAAAACAATAAGCATCAACAGGATCATGACCGGAAAGACGGCGACGATCGAGTTGAGCCCCTTGGCGCTATCCTCGATCGTGCCACCGGCTTCGATCGTGTAACCTTCCGGCAATTTTTCCGCCAATTGGGCAAGCGCCGGCGCCAATTGCCGATTGACCGTCTTCGCCTCGATACCCGGCACAACATCCGCCTGGACGGTAATCGTCGGCAGGAGATTACGCCGCCAGATCACCGGTTGTTCCAATTCATATTGGATGCCTGCAACCTGGCTCAGCGGGATCGTCTTTCCGCTGTCGAGCGCAACCTGCAGATTTCTAAATGTCTGCAGCGACTCGCGCTGCTCGTCGGGCGCCCGAGCCACGAGGTCGGTCAGATAAATCGAATCCCGCACCTCGGTGACGACCATTCCGGTGGTGACCGCGTTCAGCGCCTCGGCGAGGGATTTGGAGCTGACGCCGAGCTGGCGGACCCGGTCCTGATCGACCTGGACCCGCAGGCTCTTCATCGGCTCGCTCCAGTCGAAATTGACGAGCTTTGTGTTTGGGTTCTGTCCGATGGTTTGGGCAACAAGGAACGCCGCATCGCGGGTGCCTTCCGGGGTCTGGCCGCTGACGCGGTACTGCAATGGCCAGCCGACCGGCGGTCCCACCTCGAGCGGGGATATCCTGGTGTTGAGATCGGCGAACTGGGTGTCGAGCGCCTTTTCCAAGCGAGCGCGGACGATCTCTCGCTCTTTCAGGCCCTTGGTGACGATGACCGCCTGCGCGAAATAATCGTTGGCAAGCTGCACGTTCAGCGGCAGATAAAAACGGATGGCGCCCTGCCCGACATAGAAGCTGTAGCGCTGGATGTTCGGGTCGCCCTTCAGCAGTGCCTCGAACCGTTCGACCTCGCGTTCCGTCGCATAGATCGAAGCATCCTGCGGCAGGTTGAGTTCGACGAGCAGCTCCGGCCGGTCCGATGCCGGAAAGAATTGCTGCTGGAGCAACCCATAACCGTACAGCGAAGCGGCGAAGAGCCCAAGGGTCGTGGCAATAACGAGCCAGCGGGCCCGCATGCAGAAGACGAGAGCGGCGCGAAACAGCCGCATGAACCGGCCGGGCTCACCATGGCCGCCGCCGTGCGCTTTCATCGTCTTAGGTAGAATCGTCACCCCAATCACTGGCGCGAAGAGGACGGCGACAATCCACGAGGCCAGCAGAGAGACGGCAATGACGGCGAACAAGGTCGAGCAATATTCGCCGGCGCTGCTTTTGGCGAACCCTATCGGCACAAAGCCGGCGACGGTGACGAGGGTCCCGGTCAACATCGGAAATGCCGTTGTTACCCAGGCGTGCGTCGCCGAATGCTCGCGATCGACCCCCAACTCGAGCTGACTGACCATCATTTCGATTGTGATCATTGCGTCATCGACGAGCAGGCCGAGTGAGATGATCAGGGCGCCGAGCGAGATGCGTTGTAGGCTGATGCCTGAAGATTGCATGTAGATAAAAACCATGCCGAGCACGAGCGGGATCGAGCAGGCGACGACTACACCGGCGCGCAAGCCTAGGCTCAAGAAACTGACGGCGAGGACGATCGCGATCGCTTCCCACAGCGACTTGGTGAAATGGCCGACGGCTTCCTCGACCACCACCGGCTGGTCGGCGACGAGATGCGCGTCGACGCCGATCGGCAACGTGGCGATAATCTTCTCCATCTTGTGCGCCACGGCCTCGCCGAAGACGAGATTGTTACCGCCTGGAGCCATCGAGATCGCAAGACCGATCGCCGGATCGCCATTGAACCGGTACATCGGTTGTGGCGGATCGGTGTAGCCTTGCTTGATCGTCGCGACATCGGAGAGGCGGAAGAACTTGTTATTGGCAAAAAGATTGATGTGCTTCAGATCGTCGACCGAGCTGAACGATCCGGAAACCCGGATCGCGAATTTTTCCCGAGCGGTCTGGACAACACCGGAGGGCGTGACCGCGTTTTGCTCCTGTAAACTGGAGATCACCTGGTCGCGACTGACGCCGAGCCCGGCGAGCTGATGGGTATCGAATTCGAGATAGAATTTCTGATCTTGGGCGCCGATCAGCTGCGCCTTCGCGGCGTTCTTCACCGTCAATATCTGTGTGCGAATTCTTTCGACATAGTCTCGTAATTCGCGGTGGGTGAAACCATCGGCGGTAAACGCATAGATAATACCGAAGACATCGCCAAACTCGTCGTTGAAATTGGGTCCTATGACCCCTTGCGGGAGTGTCCCTTTTATATCGGCAACCTTTTTGCGGACCTGGTACCAGATATCCGGGATTTCGTCCCTTGGCGTTGTATCGAGAACGTTAACATAGACGGTCGAGGACCCCGCCTTCGTGGAGCTCTTAAGATAATAAAGCGACGGCGTTTCCTGCAGTTTTTTTTCGATACGGTCGGTGATCTGCAGCATCGTGTCGTCGATCGTGGCGCCCGGCCAGTAAGTCTGCACGATCATCGTCTTGATCGAAAAGGACGGGTCTTCCTCGCGTCCGAGCTCCTTATAGGCAAGGAGGCCAAAGATGACGAACAGGATCATCAAAAACCAGACGAAGGAGCGATGATTGATCGCCCACTCGGAGAGATTGAAACTCTTCATTGCGCGGCGCTCGCGTCCATCAGGGCGACTTTTTGACCCGGAAGCAATTTCTGCACCCCGGCGGTGACCACGATGTCTCCCGGGGTAAGCCCATCGCCGACGACGACCGAATCGCCTTGATAGCGCTGCACGGCGATCGGCTTCAGCTGCACGGTATGGTCTTTTTCGACGAGCCAAACCGCCGCCTTGCCGTCCTTTTGGAAGAGAGCGCTCCCCGGTATCGTGATCCTCTGGCCTTGGTCCAAGGTCACGCTGCCGATGACATTAGCGCCGAGCCGCATTTGCGGCGGTGCGCCGGGCAATGAGACCCGCACGGTAAAGGTGCGGGTCTCCGGGTCGGCCTGCGGTGAGACATAACGGACCTTGCCTTCCGTTTTTATGTCGGGATCGCTGACCAGTCTGACGTCTACGGTCGGGACCTTTGGCGCGTTCTTGAACATTCCTTCGGCGATATTGAACACCGCCTCGCGCTCCCCGGGCTGTGCCAAACGTACGACCATTTGTCCGGCCCGCAGGACCTCCCCAGGATCTCCCTCGACGGCGGTAATCACACCGTCATGATCCGCTCTCAAATCGGTATAGGCGAGATTTTCACTGGCCTGGATCTGTTTGGCGTTCGCCGAATCGAGCTGGGCCTGCGCGGTCTTGAAGGTCTTGAGAGATAGATCGTATTGGACCCTCGTAGTGTGACCGTTTTTCAGAAGTTCGCGCTGGCGGTATTCCTGGGCCTGGCTGCGCGTTACCTCGGCCTGCGCCGCGGCAACGTCGGCCTTGGCGACTTCGAGGTCCTGCTTGAATTGCTGCGGGTCGAGCCGCGCCAGGAGATCGCCCTTCTTGACCGTCGTCCCGACATCAACCGGCCGTTCGAGGATCTTGCCGTCGACCCGGAAGCCGACATCGGCCTGGTAGCGCGGCTGGATCTCGCCGGTCAACGACACCGTCTCCCCCGCCTCGCGCGGTTCGACGGTCACGGTGCGCACCGGCCGGATATTCGGCGCCGCTGCCTTTTCCTCTTTTTGGCAGGCCGTCATACCCAGCATCAGAACGAGAGCACCGATCGCTCCCGATGCAAACGACAGCGATCGGCCGGAGCGATCGTTCACCTGACTATTCCACTAATCATCGGTACCCCTACGGATATGGACTGGTCTTAGCAGCTAAATTAAGGCGCCGCACATGATAGCAGCTTTGATCCAGGTCATCACGGGCATCGGCGAAAGCCGCCCTCTCTCGGGGCGTGATCCCAAGGCATCGTCGGTCAAGCGATTGACATGGGCGCGCGCCGCCCCGCGAAGAGCTGGACAAGCACCGCGACCATGAAGCACTCGGCGAGCGCAAAGCCGGCGAATAACCTTCGCCCGCTTTGCCTACCGGGGTATTTATCTCCTAGCGGTCAGTCAATTCCGCCGTGACGGGGGTGTGATGAGGTCGAGACACTTTTTTTCCATTGTCGCAGCGGCGTTCGTGATCCTGTTCGGCTTGGCTGCAAATGCGCAGCAAGGCGCCCCGCCGCCGGCGGTCCTGGTGCAAGCGGCCGAACTGCGCTCGATGACCAAGCAGGCCGAGTTTGTCGGGCGCGCGGAAGCGCTCGAAAAGGTCGATCTGCGTGCGCGCGTCCAGGGCTTTCTCGGCCCACGCCTCTTCAAGGA
>Ga0209773_10000782_pt1 | contig 10696 bp, 9 predicted proteins | sample BogFormECP14_OM1_FD_188244 | JGI IMG/M metagenome (GOLD analysis project Ga0209773, IMG submission 188244) | Bog forest soil microbial communities from Calvert Island, British Columbia, Canada - ECP14_OM1 (SPAdes) (version 2) | ecosystem: Environmental > Aquatic > Freshwater > Wetlands > Bog ... | reverse complement strand
AGCGGGCTTCGACGGCGGCGGGACGCATCGGCTCGAGGTAGGCGGCGAAATCGCTGAGCGGCAGGTCGGGCGAGCCAAAGAGCTTGCGCCCCTCGGCGATCGAGAAGCCGGCGAGCGTGGTCGCCTCGAGATAGGCCGAGGCCCGGTCGGCGGTCTTGATTGCGCGATTGAGATCGTCCGGAGTCTCGGCGGCCAGCCCGAAGCGGACGTGGATCGCCCGCTTGAGCCTCTCCTCGATCCGCTTGTAATCGCCGCCGATCGCGGCCTTGAACGGCGAGATCATGTCGCCGATCACATATTCGGGCGCGTCATGCAGCAACGCCACAAGCCGCCTCTTGCCGGACGAAGAAGGCTCGCCGGCGGCGTACAGCGCCTCTACCAGCAGCGAATGCTGGGCGACGGAAAAGATCTCCGGTCCCCTGGTCTGGCCGTTCCAGCGGGCCACGCGTGCGAGCCCGTGGGCGATGTCGGCGATCTCGACGTCGAGCGGCGAAGGATCGATGAGGTCGAGCCGCCGTCCCGACAGCATCCGCTGCCAGGCGCGGCGCGGGGCGCCGTCGCTCACGGCTTGAGCTCGCGCGCCAGCGCCCGGCAGGCCTCGTGACGGCAGCAATCGACGAGATGGTCGTTGACCATGCCGGTCGCCTGCATGAAGGCGTAGATGATCGTCGGCCCGACAAAATTGCCGCCCCGTTCACGCAGGTCCTTGGCGATGGCCCGCGAAACCTCGCTCTCGGCCTGCATCTCGGCCATGCTGCGGCGGGCGTTCTGGATCGGACGGCCGTCGACGAAGCTCCACAAGTGACGGGCGAGCCCGCCTTTCTCCTTAAGGTCCAGAGTGATGCGCGCGAGCGCCACGGTCGCCTCGATCTTGGCCCGGTTGCGGACGATGCCGGCGTCCTGCATCAGCGCGTCTTTCTTCTTTTCGCTCCAGCGTGCGATCTTCTTCGGATCGAAGCCGTCGAACGCCTTGCGGAAGGCCGGGCGCTTGCGCAGGATGGTGATCCAGCTGAGCCCCGCCTGGAAGCCGTCGAGGACGAGCTTCTCGAACATCGCCTGATCGTCGTATTCGGGCACGCCCCATTCCTCGTCGTGATAGGCGACGTAGAGCGGATCGGCGCCCGGCCACGGACATCGCAGGCGGCCGTCGGCGCCGCGCGCGGCGGCGACGGCGCGCGGCGGTTTCTCTCGATCGGGCATTGGCGGGTCTCCCCTTTCTTCGGGCTTCGGTTATAGGGATTAAGTCTTCGCCCGCCGCGCGGCGGCGTTCAAGCATCGGGGCGGATGGACCTAGCCGACGCCGGCGCGGATCGGCTCGCCGACCGCCCTTTGCAGGCTCTCATCGTCGTAGGCGGCGCGATTGACCGCCGGGCCGATCTCGATCAGCTCGAGCTTCGAATCCGGCGCGGGCCGCAGGAGCCTGACCGCCTCATCGGTGTCGACGCCGTCGACGTCGAGCCAGGCGGCGAAGTCCTCATGCTCGAGGATCGCCGGCATGCGACCGTGCAACTGCCTCATGAGCGCGCTGGCCGCGGTTGTGATGATGAGGGCGGTGTCGATTTCGCCGCCGGTCGGATCGCAATAGGTCTCGTAGAGGCCGGCGAACCCCATCAGGCCGCGATCGACTGGGCGGACGAGATAGGGGCGCTTCGGCGCGCCGCGCGCGCCGCCCTGCCGCCATTGGTAAAAGCCGTCGGCGATGATGAGACAACGCCGCCGCGTCAGCGCGGCGCGAAAGCTCGGCCTTATCGCCAGCGTCTCGGCGCGGGCGTTGACGAGGAGCGGAAAGGTTTGCGGATCCTTGGCGAAGCCCGGCAGGAACCCCCAGCGCATCAACTGAAAATGCCTTCTGCGGCCGGCGCTGCGCGGCTCGGCGAAGACGACCGGGATCGGTTGGGTCGGGGCGATGTTGAAGCGCGGCGGAAAGTTCGGCGTCTCGGCGAAACCGAAGAACGCCCGCACCGCCTCGGGCGGCAACGTGATCGCATAGCGTCCGCACATGGCTCCTCTGACCGACGGCGTTGACCGCCTCCGCAAATCTCGCCAATAGATTCGCCCCTCCATCGGCGAACTCAAGGACTTTGGCATGACGTTCCGCGCCGTTCGAGCCGACAAGACCGACGCCGGGCAGACGGTCCGGTTCGTCGACATGGAGCACGCGGACCTCATGGACGGCGACGTGACGATCCGCGTCACCCACTCGACCGTCAACTACAAGGACGGGCTCGCGCTCAGCGGCAAATCGGCGATCATCCGCAGCTTTCCGATGGTGCTCGGCGTCGATCTCGCCGGCATTGTCGAAACGTCGGGCCGGCCGGACTTCGCTCCCGGCGACGAGGTGATCCTCACCGGCCATGGCCTCAGCGAAACCCATTTCGGCGGCTACGCCGAAAGAGCGCGGGTGAACGGCGACTGGCTGGTCAAGCTGCCGGCGGGCTTGACGCGCGCCGAGGCGATGGCGATCGGCACCGCGGGCTTCACCGCAATGCTGGCCCTGATCGCGCTCGAGCAGGCGGGCCTCGAGCCGTCCTTAGGCCCGGCGCTGGTGACGGGGGCGGCCGGAGGCGTCGGCTCGATGGCGATCTCGCTCCTCGCCGGCAAGGGCTGGACGGTGGTCGCCTCGACCGGGCGGCTGGCCGAGACCGGCTATCTGAAGTCGCTTGGGGCGGCCGAGGTGATCGACCGGGCGACGCTCAGCGCGCCAGGCAGGCCGCTCGGCAAGGAGCGCTGGGCGGCGGCGGTCGACAGCGTCGGCTCGACGACGCTCGCCAACGCTCTCGCGCAGACCCGCTACGGCGGCGCAGTCGCGGCCTGCGGCCTCGCGGGGGGCATGGACCTGCCGGCGACGGTCGCGCCGTTCATCCTGCGCGGCGTGTCGCTCTTGGGGATCGAGAGCGTCCATTGCCCGGCGCCGCGCCGGCTCGAGGCGTGGCGGCGGCTCGCCGCCGACCTCGACCGCGCCAAGCTTGCGGCGATGACCGAGACCATTGCGTTGGATCAGGTGTTCGAGGCCGGGGCGCGGATCGTCAAGGGCGAGACCCGGGGACGGCTGGTGGTGACGATCCCGTGAAAGGGTCCGACGCTATTTACGTATTGGTAAAGCTATAATTTCATCTCGGCCAAATTTTCCACCAAATTTAGCCAAATCCAGCAAAGCCGCGACTAAACCGGAGCAAAGAAAATCAAAGAAAAAGGCTTTGATTTCCTTGGATTCTCTTGTCGGGATCGAGCCTTTTCAATAGGTTGCGCCGACCCCTAGGGCAAAAAATCTTTCCCAAGGCGCGTAGCCGAGACGAAGCAGCCCGCCACCGAGGGTGAAGCGCCGAAGGAACGGGCGATGATGCTGACTGCCTTTGCCATAGTCAGAAGAGTGTAGCCACGATTTCTGATTATGGCAAGAGTTTGTTTGGAACGCCGACGCCAAAGGATCATCGGCGTCGGCGCGAGCGCGCAACGATCCGGCTTCGTTCGGGGCGGGCCTAATCGAGACGGGTCGGCGCCGTCGCCGCCTGCCGCCTCGCCCTCGACGGGCTTTGACCAAAGCAGCGTAGGAAAGCGCGGCAGAGATGGCTTTGATTGGCGTAGCCGCACATCGCTGAAATCTCAGCAAGCGTTCTGTCCGAATGCTCGAGGAGGTTCCTGGCGTTGAGGACCCGCTCCTGCATCAGCCATTGATGCGGCGTGAGTCCGGTGGACTGCCGGAAAGCCCGGATGAAATGTCGCGCCGACACGCCGCAAGCCTGGCCGAGTTCGTCGATCGTCGGAGGGCTGCGGATTCGCGCGAACAGAATTTCCTTGGCGATACGCTCCTGCCATGACGCGAGCCCGCCTCGGGTCCTGGGCTCGACGGGCGGTACGTCGGAGTAAGTGTGGATCAAATGAGACATCAGCAGAACAGATATTTCATCTATGAAAAGTTGTGAGGTCCGTTCGGGGTTATCGAAAGCAAAGTTGATGATATTGAGCAGATTTTTAATAATACAATCGTCAAAGCCGGGCTTCGGCAGGCGAAGTCTCACGTCGGACCGGCGGGCCATGCTTTCGGCGACGGAGGTCATCCGGCGCCGCGGGAGGTAAACCCGCAACATGTCATAGCGCCCTTCGACCTCCACCATTGGCAAATCAGCGAGGTCGAAAAGTGTTGCGCCGCGGAACGGAATGTTGTGTCGCTCGCGCCCCCCGTATCGTCCGCAGACCGAGATGCTGGTCACAGACCTGCGAACGTCTGCGGAGAGCGCAATGAAGGATCGCCTCACCATAGAAGGCCGGGACGGTGCGTTTGGCGCCTACATCGTGCGGCCGAAAGCCTTGCCGGCTCCCGCCGTCGTCGTCCTGCACGAGGTGTTCGGGGTGAACGCCGACATCCGCAAGACCTGCGACGAACTGGCCGAACAAGGCTTCATTGCGGTCGCGCCCGACCTATTCTGGCGTCAGGAGCCGGGCGTCGATCTCAGCGTCACCTCCGAGGCCGACTGGCGCCACGGCCTTCGTCTCAATCAGGCCTATGACAGAGACGCCGGCACCAGGGACGTCAAGGACACCGCCGACGATGTGGCCAAGCTGACCGAGTGCATCGGCAAGGTTGCAGTCCTCGGGTATTGCCTCGGCGGACTAATGACCTTCCTGACGGCCGTGCGCTGCGGCGTCGACGCTGCGGTCGCCTATCACGGCGGAGACACAGAGAAGTATCTGGGGGAAGTCGACGGCCTTCATGCTCCGCTGCTGATGCATCTGGCCGAGGAGGATGAGTTCATTTCCAAGGCCTCACAAGCTGAGATCAAAACGGCGCTTGCTGGCAAACCAAACGCGACGGTCTACAGCTATCCGGGTCAGAATCACGCCTTCTCTCGGCATAATGGGGCGCACTACAACGCCGCAGCGGCGGCGCTCGCCAACGGGCGGACACAAGAATTTCTACGTCAGCAACTGCGGTGACCGCCCAAAAAAAACCGCCTGCCGCCGGTCGCCTGGCCCATTGACGCGCCGCCTGCGGACGACCGGTATTTGCGCAATCTTGCCGTTCCCAGCAAGAGTCGGAACTTCCGCTTCGGGTCGAACCGGCGCGTTCAAAGCGCTTTTCGTGAACGGTCGGTCCTCGCGCCTCTGTCACATTCCGTCTACGACCGGTTTTTTTGGCCAGGGGGTACCGGCGGGGTAGGCTTAAGCGGCCGCCGGGGTGAGATTGGGAATCACAAAGTAGCTGGAAAGATTGGCGTAACGACAATGGCTGCGCTCCCCCGCAACCAACCTCAAACGCCCTATGCCGGCGTCGAGCAAACGGGGCCCGAATTGTCCGCGCCGGCCGACGGGCGCGATCCCCAGTCCAGCCCCGCTTTCCCACCTAAATGTCATACATCAGCGCCAACTCGCCGCCGGGGGAGAGCGCGCGCATTTCGGCGAGGGTGCGACGATCGAGCACGCCCGCGATCGCGTCGCGCGCGGCGACCATGATCACCCGGACCGGGCAGGATTTGAGGTCGCCGCAATCGTCGCAGGGTCGATACGCCGTGACCGAAGCGCAGGCGATCGGAGCTAAGGGGCCATCGAGGGCGCGCACGATCGCGCCAATTCGAATCTCATGCGCGGGACGGGCGAGCGCGTAGCCGCCGCCCTTGCCCTTCTTCGAATAAATGAGACCAGCGTGACGCAACTCGGTCAGGATGTGATCGAGGAATTTTTTTGAAATCGAATTGGTTTCGGCGATATCCGCGGCCTGGGCCAGCGCGCCGGGGGCAAGTCCGGCGAGATGCACCATGGCTTTGAGGCCGTATTTTCCCTTCTTGGTGAGCACGGGATGGGTCCTTGAGACATGGCGGCGGCGCGGAGCCCGCGGCGCGGGACGCATCCGGGCGCCCCGGCGCGCTAAGAAACCGCCTTATGACCAAAAGTCTAGAGCATGACGCGTTCAGAGGGAATCATTGCAGCTGGGGTACGAACCGGAAGCCTGTGGAGCTTCCCGACCGACTCATCACAGATCGTGTGCTGCCTACCTTGACATATCGTGTGCTGCGAAAAAGAGTCTGCCGCCTCGCTGACTTGCCTCGAGCGGCGCGACGGGCCAAACTTGATCAAACACGGGCCGGCAAAAGGCCCACATGGAAACGCACCGCAAGGAGCACCGAATGGACGCGGCGAAGAGGCCAAATCGACGACAAGTCCTGGTCGGAGGCGCGGCCCTGGCGCTGGCGCCGGGCGTCGCTCGCGCGCAGGCTGCCCGACCGCTCAAGATCGGCATCCTGAATGACATGTCGAGCGTCTATGCTGACTACCAGGGCGTCGGGTCGGTCGTCGCCACCCAGCTCGCAGTGGATGACTTCTCGAAGACGCTGGGCGTGCCGGTCGAAATCGTCTCGGCCGATCATCAGAACAAGCCCGACGTCGGGTCGGCGATCGCTCGCCGATGGTTCGATTCCGAGAATGTCGATGTTGTCATGGACTTGCCGAATTCGGCGGTCGCGCTCGCCGTGATCGCGGTGGCGCAGGAGAAAAACAAGACGGCCATCGGCTCAGGCGCCGGGTCCTCGGTCATGACCGGGCCGAAATGCTCGCGCAATTTTGTCCACTGGACCTACGATACCTACGCCTTGGGCACGGGCCTTGGTAAAGCGATGACAGAGGCGGGCGGCAAGAGCTGGTTCTTCATCACCGCCGACTACGCGTTCGGCAAGGACCTCGAAGCCAATTGCGCCGCTGCGGTTCAGGCTGCGGGCGGCAAGATCGTGGGGTCAGTGCGCCATCCGCTCAATACCGCTGACTTTTCGTCGTTTGTCCTGCAAGCGCAGAACTCCGGCGCCGACACCGTCGGACTCGCCAATGCGGGCGGCGACCTCAACAATTGCATCAAACAGGCGCATGAATTCGGTCTGAGCGCGAAGCAACGCCTTGCCGGCCTGATCCTCAATATCACCAACATTCCGTCGCTCGGTCTCGACATCGTCGACGGGGCGACGATCTGCACCGGCTTCTACTGGGATGCGAACGAGGGAACGCGCGCCTTCGCCAAGCGCTTCCAGGCGGCTCACCCCAAGAAGATGATGCCAAATGACATGCACGCAGGCATGTACGCGGCGACCGAGCATCTGATGAAAGCGGTGGCGCAGATCGAAGGCGCCGACGACGGCGTCAAGGTGGTCGATACGATGAAGGCGATTCCGACCGATGACCCGCTGTTCGGAAAGGGAATCATCCGCGTCGACGGACGCAAGCTCCATCCGATGTATCTCTATAAGGCCAAGACGCCGGCCGACTCGAAGTACGATTGGGATTATTTCCAGCTCGTCGCCACGATCAAACCCGAGGACGCCTTTCGCTCCTTGGACAAAGGCGGGTGTCCGTTCGTCAAAGCATGAAGGCGTCCAGCCGCGTCGAATGGGTTTCCCGGCTCCCGGTTGGCTGAAGGGCCGCCGGAGTCAGGTCTGCTTGGCGCTGAACACGGTGAGCCGGTCGGCCGCGCGTCGGAGGACGGCGCGAATGGGCATCGCTTCTTCGGGGCCGGGCTCGAGCGCGGCCGCGAAAGTGGTGAGCTTTGCTTCGCCCTCGATCTCGAGAGCAATCGCCCTCGCCCGCAGGATCACGCGGCCGGTGAGCGTGAGGCGGGGTTCGCCCGCGTCCGCCGCCGCGATCGGAGCGACGAGTTGCCGCGCTCCCAGATCCATCGCTTCGGCGAGGCCGTCGGCGCCCGGAAACCACGAGGCCGTATGTCCGTCGTCGCCCATTCCAAGCACGACGACGTCGGCCGGCAAGGGCAGATGGGCGACGCGCGCGCTTGCCGCGGCGAGTTCCTGATCCCCGGGCAGGCGGACGTCGGCGAGCGGCGTAAAGTTCGCCGCCGCCGCGCGATGGCGCAATAATTTTTCCCGCGCCAATCGAGCGTTCGATCGCGGGCTGTCGTCCGGCACCCGCCGTTCATCGGCCAGAGTTACCGCAACCCGGGTCCAGTCGAGCTCCATATCCGACAGCAGTTCAAAGAACCGCGCTGGAGATTTGCCGCCGGAGACGATCAGCAGCGCGACGCCTCGCGCTGCAATAGCGACGCGCAGGCGTTCCGCCGTCCAGTCGGCCAGGCCGTGCGCCAGCTCTTCGCCGTCGGCGAATTCGCGGCGATGGAAATCTGCCTGAATCATTCGTATTCCTCGTTCCAGGTCCGCCCGTCGCGCTCGATCAACGCGACGGACGCGTTGGGCCCCCATGTGCCCGCGGCATATGGGCGCGGCGACTCACCAGACTGCGCCCAGGCCTCGCGAATCGGATCGACAAATCTCCACGCCGCCTCGACTTCGTCGCGCCGCATGAACAGGGCGGCGTTGCCGCGCAGAGCATCCATCAGGAGCCGCTCATAGGCGTCCGCGGGCGCCGCGCCGAAGGCCTTGGCGAAGCTCATGTCGAGCGGCACGTGTTGCAACCGCATGTCTCCAGGGCCTGGCTCCTTGACCATCATCCATAGCTTGATCCCTTCGTCCGGTTGTACCCGCACCACCAGGCGATTGGCCGGTATGCCGTCGGGTTGCATCGGGAATATGACGTGCGGCACACGACGGAATCCGACGACGATTTCCGAGAAGCGCTGCGGCAGCCTCTTGCCGGTGCGGAGATAGAACGGTACGCCCGACCACCGCCAATTGCCGATGCCGAGTTTGAGCGCCACGAACGTTTCCGTGTCGCTGTGATCCTTGCCGATATCCTGCAGATAGCCGGGAACCGGGCCGCCGTCGGCAAATCCGGCGCGATATTGGCCGCGCACGGTAAGACCCGAGGCGTTGGTTTGGTCGATCGGCTGCAACGCCTTCAGCACTTTGAGCTTCTCATCCCGCAGGGAGTCAGCCTCAAGCGAATTTGGCGGCTCCATGGCGACGAGACAGACGAGTTGCATCATATGGTTCTGGACCATGTCCCGCATCGCGCCCGCTTCTTCATAGTAGCCGCCGCGCCCTTCGACGCCGAGCGTCTCGGCGACGGCGATCTGAACGTGATCGATGTGCGCGCTATTCCACAAGGGCTCGAGCAAAATATTGGCGAAGCGCAACGCCATCAGGTTCTGCACCGATTCCTTGCCGAGATAGTGATCGATGCGGAAGATGTTGTGCTCGAGGAAAACCGAACCAAGCACATCGTTAATCGCCGCCGCGCTCTTGCCGTCCCTGCCGATCGGCTTCTCGACTATGATGCGAGAGCGCGGAGTCACGAGCCCTTCCGCGCCAAGGCGCTTCGCGAGCGGGCCGAACAGGTCGGGCCCCGTCGCGAGATAATAGGCGCGAATCCGTTCGTCGGCGCCGAGTAAAGTCTTTAGATCCGCCCATCCCCCATCGTTCATCGCGTCGACCGCGATGTAGTCGAGTCGGGATAGAAATCGTTCCATCGCGGCGCCTGCCCCATCGTCAACGCCGGCGAATTTCGTCAACGCGTCCTTAACTAACGCGCGGAACGCGTCACGTTCGAGATGACGACGCGACGCCCCAATGATCCGGGTCGGGTCGGAGAACTGGTCGCTGCGCTCACGGTTGAAGAGCGCAGGATAGAGCTTACGATAAGCTAGGTCGCCCGTGCCGCCAAAAACAACGAGATCGAATGGCTCGACCTTGACAACGCGTGTGGCCATGACGCCTCTCTTTGGTCGTCGAGGAAGCGGCGGTCGCTCGGGGAAGTCCATCCGCCGCCCGGCCGAGAGCTTACCGATACGCGCGGCTCGAGCCAAGGTCCGGCGCAGTAGGCAATCACATTGAGCCTCAGCTCGCCTGATTCATGGCATCCTTGAACAGAACTTCTCGATCGCGGGCGAAATTCTTGATCAGCGGCAAAGCCGCGCCTCCGATCGCGCGCGCGTCAGCCCCGATTCCGCCCGAGACGATCTCCGCCTCGCTTAAGCCGCGCCGATCGAGGCCGGCGAAAAGTTGCGCAGTGCGCGCGGTCAGGCGCTCGCGGACCACCGCCGGCATCTCCCCGTCAATCACGATCGCCTCGAAATCGATGATGGAGATCGCCGCGACCGACGCATAGGCGAGAGCCGACGCCGATTCTTCGATCCAGTTGTCGAGTTGCGACCCGAATTCGCCCCATGAATCAGGAGTCGCCCAGACCGACGAGGCGTCGATTCCCGCCGCCTCGAGTCGGCGCTCCAATTGATAAATGGAGGCGCACGCAATCAACTGCGGGGCGGCGCCGCCAATGCTTTTCGTCATGATCGGCATTGATCCGAGCGCGGCGGCGTTGCCGGTGCGTCCTGGGCGCAAGGCGCCGTCGAGCACCAATCCGCCGCCAAGAAACTCGCCAATGAAGAAATAAAGGAAGTCGCGATAGCGCCAGCAGCGGCCGAAGAAGAACTCGGCGGCGCAAGCGGCGGTAGCGTCATTGCACAACGTCGTCGGATAAGGGCAGACGGCGGCGATTTCGCTTTCCCCGTCGAAGTGCCGCCACGCACTCATTGCACCCGGCGGCGCGCCGATCTCGGCTTCCCAGTTCCACAGCTGGAACGGCGCCGCGACGCCAAGGCCGGCGATCCTCCGCTTCTGCGGCGCGCTGAGCGAAGTGGAGAGCGACGGCAGCGAGCCCTGGACAAAATCGAGGATCATGGTTGGCGTCGGAAACGCGTAGGCGCGGTGGGCGCGCTGACGAATGGCGCCGCGGAAGTCGACCAGCACCAGCTCGCAACTGCGCCGCCCAATTTTAAGCCCGAACGAATAGGCGCCTTCTGGATCGAGCG
>Ga0209773_10000781_pt1 | contig 10721 bp, 4 predicted proteins | sample BogFormECP14_OM1_FD_188244 | JGI IMG/M metagenome (GOLD analysis project Ga0209773, IMG submission 188244) | Bog forest soil microbial communities from Calvert Island, British Columbia, Canada - ECP14_OM1 (SPAdes) (version 2) | ecosystem: Environmental > Aquatic > Freshwater > Wetlands > Bog ... | reverse complement strand
CAGGAATCCGCGGAACTCGCGATGCGCGAAAACGCGCTCGCGCAATCTTCCCTCCACGATCTTCCGGAATTGATCAAGAAGATCGCAGGCAACGAGAAGCTGGCGGAATCGAAACAGCTTGCTGTGGATGTCCAGAACGCGCTCTCGCAGAGCCTGCAGCTCGCGGGCCGGAGCGAGATGAACCGCGGCGTGAAGCAGGCACCCTTCATCGTTCTAACCGGCGCCAACATGCCTGCGGTGCTTGCGGAGATTTCCTTCGCGAGCAATGCGACTGACGAGAACCTGCTGCTCGAGAGCAGCCAGCGGCAGCGCCTTGCCGAGGGGCTGTACCGCGGTATTGCCGCCTATCTCGATAGCCTGCACAGTCTGCCCGACAACAAGCAGCAGCTTGTCAGTGAAATCGGTGCGAGCACATCATCGGGAATTGCAACATCCACAGCGGCAATCAAGCGAAGTTCCCGATAGAGGCAGGCATCCCCCAGGTGCAGCGACGCAAGAGCAACACGGCGAATCCTCGTCCTCTCGCAATGGATTCGCATGGAACCAGAATTTCACAATTTGACATCCGCGACCACCCAGTGGCTCGCTACTGTTCGAGGACTCTGTTTAGTCTCGAATAAAAGATTTCAACAGCCTCATTTCTTTTTGGCGCTTGACAAGAGAAGAGGATTCCTTTAACAAGACCTGCGGAGCCGACGAAATTTCCGAGGAGAAGTGGAAGAACTGTCATCGAGTGACGTCGGCTAGCTACGTTACGTCGCGATCGAATACAAGCATCGTCGCGGCGGACCTTGCCGTTTCATGGTATGCATTCAGCCAGTGTGCCGCGAGTATCCGGCGTAAGCAGCCGGCTGGAAACCCCGTGCACTTCCGATGGCACCGTTTCCGACGATCGGTGCGGAACTATCCTTTGAACTTGAGGAACTCTGGAAATCATGCCTGACGCTGTTCAGTCCGCCGAGCCTCCGGGAACTTCTGAGCGACGGCTCCATCCGCGCAAACCACTTTGGTTTCCCCGCATACAGTTGGGAGACCAAAATGGTGGCATCATTCTTAATATCAGTGAACGCGGACTCGCGATGATGGTGGTGCGCAGTTTGGCGGACGATCCCTTGCGACAGATACGTTTTCAACTCTCGGAAACCAGCGCTTGGGTCGAAACACAAGGTCGAATCGCTTGGGTCAGTGGTTCGAAGACGACGGCAGGCGTGGAATTTGTGGATCTCCCCGATGAGGGGCACATTCGAATTATGAAGTGGATTTCACCGGCCCATTCGAGCACATCGGTAAGAGAGACCAGACTCGAGAACAGCGCGGTGATTACTGCCTTGGCTGACTGGGACCCGGAAAGCGCAGTTTCGGTTCCCGAGCCGGAAACTGCGGGAAGCGTCGTTGAGGATCAAGACGAGACCGTGATTGTAGGAAATCCGATTGCAGTTCCGCCCGGTCCCGCCGAAACACGAGGTGTGGAAACCGTCTCAGAAGCTTCGGCGGCCGAAAGTACAGAGGCAGATGCCACCGAGAAGCCCGGGACGATTCTCTTCGGCAAGATAGATCGACCGATCGCGGTTTTGGTGCTTGCCGCGCTGCTGCTTTCAACCATAGTAATCTTCCTCACTTTTCATTTTCGAGGGCTTGTGAGCAAGCAACCGGCGGATGACGTCGCAGTTTCAGCGAAGGGGCCTGGGTCGCCGCCAAGGATCTCGGTACATCCTACGACGGCATCCGCCCGTTCCAACCGTCCGCTGAACGGTCCGGGTTTCGTGCTGCAAGTAGGCGCGATGATACACAAAGACAATGCAGACGCGCTGGCGGAGTCGTTGCGGCAGAGGAATTTCCCCGCGTTTGTGTCTTGGCACGAGGCGGATCGCTTCTATCGAGTGGTTGTCGGACCGTTCGACAACCCTGATTCCACGTCCAAGGTCAAAGCAGAACTAAGCAGGCAGCGTTTCGAGGCCATCCGTATGCGGTGGAATCCATCTGCCCAACAATAGGGTCCTCCCGCTTTGCGCAGAATCGATACTGTCGACTCTCACCAGCAGCATCGATCTGGCAGTGACTGCTATCCATCCGGGTGAACGCTTCGTTGAAGAACGGAAAGCACCCGATATGAGCGCTGCCGAACGAGCTCGAAAGATCGGCGTAGCAACAATCTCGTGACGCAGATCATGAATGGATGCGCGCTTTCATCAGCAACAGCGCTCTGCGCCTCACTCATTTCTTCGGCACGAGTAAGCCCGGTCCACTTCGCAGGCTTATCGCGCCTCGCACTCGCCCCATTTCCGAATACTTCAAACATACGACTGAGGTACAATGCCCCGACCCAGATCGATCTGGGTTGGCCAATGCGACTCAACCCATCCATCATTGTGAGGCTGGTCGGGGGCTCTCTCTCCGGAAGCTTTATGGAAGTATCTGCCCCAACAGAATTTCAGCCACTTCGATAAAATCGGAGTTCGTGGATATGAGCAAAATCTGGGACCGCCTCCGGGAACTTGAACACCATAAGAATAAGACTGATTTCATAAGGAGCGTTGAAGACAACTTCGTCCTGGGTTCTGATCGTCGGTCCTCGAAACGCTTTTGGGCTTTTGAGCCCGTCTTGGTCTACGGTCGTGCAGCCGCGGATGATCCATTTCACGAAGCCACTGAAGCACTGCACGTCAACGCCCGCGGTGGGCTAATCACCCTAAGCACGGCTGTAAGTCCCGGACAGACGCTTTTATTAATAAACAAGGCGAACCTGAAAGAGCAAAAATGTAGTGTCGTTCGTCAGGAATCCAGCTATTTGAACAGGACTGCTGTGATCGTCGAGTTTCCACAGCCAGTCGCTGATTTTTGGGAAGCAACTCACGACTAATCTGGCGAATCGACGATGCGCGCGGCAGCACGGCGCCCCCGCGCCGAAGCTGCCTGCTGGTAATCTCGTTGGCACCATGCCACGGAAGGGGTGGTGACTCCCTGTCTCTGTAAGTGATCTCGGGACTTCTCAGTACGACATTCCAAATTTATCTGTCGCGCGTCGAAGAAGCGATTGCCGTTGTCAAGGTCCCCGTTATAATGCCGCAGCCTGTACGCGGTGCCGAAACAATCCTCGTTGTTGAAGATGACAATGCGGTCCGTCGCATGACCCGTCTCCATCGACGTCCGCAAAAGCTCCATCGCACCCAACGTGACTTTGCTGGTTCCTGCGTACAACGAAAGCAAACTGATCAGGCCGAGCTTTTGTACCAGTTCCGCTGGGTGAGCCTAGAGTTAGTAGTTGCAGGCGTTGCTAGGATGCACGATAATTCGGCATCGTCGTCTCCGGTTGGAGTCCGTCCTGGCGGATTTTTCGTGATCAATTGCCCTCACTGCAGTACGGTGAATCCCGACTTCGCTGAGTCCTGCTCACGCTGCGGGACCCCCATGCCATTGGGAGAGTCCGAAACGATTCAGATGGTGGATGCTACCGTCATCGCTCCCGGCAGCGATTTCGGTCCGCGCTACCGCATCGAAGCTCTTCTCGGCCAGGGCGGCATGGGCCGAGTTTATAAGGCCTATGACAAAGACCTCGACCGCACCGTGGCCATCAAAGTGGTGCGCGAGGGAGCGATCGGCGAATCGGACGCGCTGAAACGTTTCAAACAAGAGTTGGTCCTTGCCAGCAAGATTTCCCACAAGAACATCTTGCGCATTCACGATATGGGGGACGTGGGCGGCCTGCGCTTCATCTCCATGGCCTACGTCGAGGGCCAGGACCTGCAGCACATCATCCGCGACAATCCCAAGATGCCGCTGGAACGCATCCTCAAATTTGCGCAGCAGATTGCCGATGCGCTGGCGGCCGCGCATGCGGAGGGCGTAGTCCATCGCGACCTGAAGCCGCAGAACCTGCTCGTTGACAAGAACGATCAGATTTTTGTGTGCGACTTCGGTCTGGCGAAATCATTCGAAGAAGGCGCGATCGGGATGACGCGGACCGGCGCATTTCTGGGCACGCCTCGTTACATGTCGCCGGAACAGGTCGAAGGCAAACCAGCGGACGGTCGGGCTGACCTGTACGCCTTGGGCCTGATTTTATACGAATTGGTGATCGGCGACGTTCCCTTCACCGGCGAATCCACGCTGAAGGTGATGTATCAACGCATTCAGGAAAAGCCCAAGAGCCCGAAACTTCTTAGACCCGATCTGCCAAACTGGCTGGTCAAAATTATCATGCGGTGTCTCGAACGGAACCCGGATGATCGGTACCAAAATGCCTTCGAGATTTTGGCGGATTTAAGGGGTGGAGCTTCTGGAAGTGGCACGTCGCGCGCCGGGATGTCGCGCATCGGATCGGGTTCGCAAAGTGTAATCATTCAAATCCCCAACTTCGCCAGCCGCCGATGGGTCTTGGTTGTCGCAGGCGTTGTGGCGCTAATGCTTCTCGCACTGGCGATACCGCCAGTGCGCCATTTGATTCCAGGCTTTCGCACAGGAACGGGCGCGGGAGGCGGAAGAATACCTGCGGGGCCCTCCATCTCTCTGGCGATTTTGCCATTTCGCAACGCCTCTGGGGATGCTTCGCTGGACTGGCTGGGCCCCAGTCTTGCCGATATGTTGAGCACAGATGTGGGACAGTCCGCAAGTTTGCGCACCATCTCCCAGGACCGGCTGCATCAGGTGCTCTCCGATCTTCGCATCACGCCCAACGCCCCGATTGAGCCGGCAACCATGCGCCGCCTAGCCGAGTTCAGCCACGCCGATACGATGGTTTCGGGACAATATGCGAGATTCGGCAGCCAGATACGCATCGACGCCACCGTGCAAGATCTCAAGCATAATCGCAGTGTCCCCATCAAAATCGACGCCGTCGATGAAAAGGATATTCCGGGCGCGGTGGACCGCCTGGCTACTTCAATCCGCAACAATCTGGCTTTCTCGTCGGACGTAATTAAGGAGCTCAAAGCTAGTTCCTTCCAGCCGAGTTCTGGTTCGGCGCCAGCGCTGCGAGATTACAACCAGGGCGTTCAACTCCTGCGCGACGGCAAGAATGTCGAAGCGGTTAAAGCGCTGCAGGACGCCGTCCAGGCTGATCCGCAGTTTGCACTGGCTTACTCGCACCTCGCCGAGGCCGAGTCCGCCCTGGGATACGACAACGACGCAGGGCAGGCCTCTCGCAAGGCCGTCGAGCTGAGCGGCGAACTACCTTTGGCCGAGAAATATTTGATCGAAGCCAGCCGCGCCAGCATCGTGAAGGACAACAAGAAGGCGATTGAAGCTTACGAGAACTTGGCCAAGACGTTCCCCGATAACACGGACGTCGAGTACATGCTTGGGTCTCTCTACGCGGACGACGGCGATTTCGACAAGGCTCGTGCGCAGTTCGCGAGGATTCTGCAAGCCGATCCCAACAACATAAAAGCCCTCTGGCAAATCGGGACCGTGGAATACCGACAAGGAAACCCCCAGGAGGCTCTGGATCCGCTCAACAGAGGCTTGAGTCTGGCGGTCCAGGTGGACAATCCGGAGCAGAAGGCGCTAATCCTGCAGGCTCTGGGCATTTCCTATCGCCTGATGAACAAGCCGGACGAGGCGATTAAGAGCATCCAGGATTCGATGGAAATTACCCGCAAACTGGGCATGAAGCGTCTCCTGGCGAACAGTCTTGCGGAACTGGCTTGGAATCAGACCACCCTTGGCAAGCCCGACGCCGCCATGAGCAGTTACAATCAGGCGCTGCAAATCCTGAAAGAGACTGGGGTCAAAAAAGATTACGGCGACATCCTGATCAATCGGGGCCTGCTCTACCAGACGCGCGGCGACTACGACAAGGCGCTACAGGATTATAAAGACGCGCTGCAAATCCAACGCGACGCTGGCGACGTCAACTATCAGGCCCTGTGCCTCAGCAATATTGGTGATGTCTATTTCCTGAAGGACGACGCGGACAACGCCCTCATTTATTACCAGCAGTCCCTCCAGTTACGGGAGAAGCTGAACCAGCCGGTGTATCTTGCGGACACGCTCAGCGCTCTCGGCGATCTGTACACCGTCATGGGCGATTACGATCAGGCGCTGGCCAATCTGATGAATGCGCTCGAAGTCTCCCGCAAAGCCAATGACACCAAGGACGCCGCAGGGGTGTCGGAATCCATCGGCAAGGTCTTGATGTACCAGGGGCGCCTGGGAGCCGCGGTAAGCGCCATGCAGGACTCCGTAGCCGGCTTGCGCTCCACAAACGACAAGAGCCTGGATTTGGCGGACTCCTTGAATAACCTCGCGGACACGTTGGCCCTGGCTGGCCGCGGTGAGGAATCCGGTAAGCCACTGGAAGAAGCGACCAGCGTTGCGGGCGGGTTCAAAAATGAAAGTATTCATAGCGACCTTCTGAACACCCAAGGAGACATAGCCTTCTATCGCGGCGACTATCAGGCGGCGCGCAGCGCCTATGAACAGGCGGTCCTCGCTGCGGCCAAGACCAAGGATCGCGCAAAGGTCCTGATTCCCAAGATGAATCTTGCTCGAGTCGCCATCGCGGAAGGGAGGGCGCAGGCTGCCGTGCCGGAGTTGCGCGCCGCCATCCAGCAGGCAGACAAACTGCACCTCAAGTATTACTCGATTCGCAGTTCCGTGGATCTTGCAGAAGCGCTGATTAAGACTAAGGATTACACTCATGCTCGCCAGGAACTGGAGTCGGCGCAGACCAGCAGCGAGAAGCTTGGTTTGCGCCTGGAAACCGCCCGGATTCACTATCTCCTCGGGGAGGCTCTGCTACTTAGTGGAAACGCCAGCGAAGCAGACCACCAGTATCAGTCTGCGCGTACCATGTTCGAAGAACTTAGGAAGGAGACCGGCGCGGAGCGCGTCTTGGATCGTTCGGACCTCCGCACGATGTATGCTGAGACCAGCCGCATTCCCGCAGCGGCAAAATGAATCCTAGCGAATCCAGGCCCGCGAATCGAACCCGCTTCCCGCGGTTCAATCAGGGACAACTCCATGCCACGTTCGAACAGGGTGCCGGCACCACCGGATCAAGCGTCCTCTCATAGGCACTGCTCAAGCCTCTGCATCCTGATTGAGGTCGCAACTCTACCAGGTAAATCAGGCTTCCCGTCTGCGCATGGAAACGAAAACCCCGCTGCTGCCTTCCTTCCGGAACAGCGTCATCGCGGTCTATTGCGTTATGTTCGCTAGCCCTCTCCCGACCTTACTTAATCACATTATAGTTCTCTGGGACGGAGTTGTTCGAGGGTTTGGGATCGTTGGCGGACGACACCGTGGTTACGGAGGTGAACTTTGTGTTCACCTTGGCCGTGGACAACACCGGGATGTTGACCATGAGCACTACGCCCGTCTTCGTTGAGATGCTCGGCAACACCCCGACATTGCAACTAATGGTGGCGGTGGTGGTCGAGTTTACGGTGTTGACGACAGCGGTGGAGCAGCTTGTCCAGGAAGTTGGGATTGAGCACGAGCTCGTGCTGCAGGAGTCCGTCTTGTAGCCGGCGCTGGGACTGCCGTTCAGGACATTGACCGGTACCGTGAATACCGTAGTGATTACGACGTTGTAAGCAGTGGCTGAACTCCAATCTATGACCCCGGCGTAGTACTTCCCGGTGCTGCCCTCTGCAATGTTATCCGTGATTGGGAGCGCGAGCATTCCCACGTCCGCAGGTGCGTAGGAGACAGTGTAGGACACATTCGCCGGTGCGGACTGATTTCCCGCACAGTCGGTCGAGTTCACTGTGGACGAGTACGTCCCGGCGCTGGAAGTGCTGATCGGGTAATTCGAGCTGAACGAAGAGAGTCCGACACTCGGAGCCGCCGGGCAAGCAGTCGGAACGGGTGTAGCGGCTGGGCAAGTCGCGATGCCGGAGCCGGTGTCCTTACAGGTATAGGTGATCGAGGCACCAGTCTGCCCAACGGTGAGTGTTTGGCCAGCCGAGTAAGTTACCCCAATCGTCGGTGGGGTACTGTCGATTGGGGTCTGATACGGCCCCTGAGTATTGGAAGGATTCCCAGCCAGATCCGTCACGCTTTGCGCTGGAATCGCCGAAAGCGCGGGGTTCGAGTTAACGACGGTACTGACGGGGCCAATCGACGTGCGGGTAGGGCCCTGAAGCACGGGCGGATTGGTACCGGGCACCGTAACTACAGACTGCTCGGCAGATCCAATCCCGAAGCCTGAGAAATCGTCGTTTGCCGTGCAACTGGCGTTGACACTTGGCGTTGTGTACCACCCATTATTGCCAATTGGAGTAGTAACCGCGCACGTCAGGGTCGGCGCGACGTTGTCCAAGCCCACCGAAGTCACCTGGAAGGAGGCCCAATTAGCTGTTGGGTCGCTCTGCTGCGCTGCCGTCGGGTTGAAGACCAGACCTTCGGTGAAAGCGCAGTCCGTTGTGAAATAATGCAGGTTGTAGATCCCCTCGGACTCCATGAAGCTGTCGTTGGCCACAAAAGATGGCTTGAGCGACGTTGTGCAGTTCGCTATCGTCGGAGGCGGCTGAAGGGGATCGGTATTGTGGAACACGGTCGAATTGCCAGCGTACTGAACTGAATCTGTCGGCACTGGGTAGAGCGTGTCCGGAAGCGGCGTAGCAATTGGGGAGATGCCATACGTCACGCTGTAAGGCGGAGCCGGTGTGAAACCATTCGCGCAAGGAATGGTTCCCGGTGTAGTTGGACAAGTCGGGGGGTTGCTATACGTGGCCTGATTGGCAGTGAGCGAGACGCCCAAGGTCAACGAATTGACCCAGCCGTTGGGGTTAATGGTCGGGCTGGTGGTGAGATTCGTGAATGGCAACGGCATGTTGACTACAGGAATGACTATGGAGTTGGTGCCGGTGGTCCCGCCACCATGGAGAGCGTCTGCCGCGCCCTTGAACTCGCTGAGCGTATCGAGCGGGCAGAGGAAGTTGGTCAACGCACCCGTCAGCACGCAGTTTTCCGGGGAATAAATGGTCCCGCTAGATTCCGTGTTGGCCTCAACAGGTGTGCAGGGCAGCGCGACCGGCGCGCCCGCAGCGGTGCACAGCCAGCTGTCGCCGCCCATCAACAGGGCGGGGCCCGTGCCCTGCGCGCAACCACCGCCTAGCGCCACTACCTCAGTGCATGCATCAGAACCTCCTACCGGACCATACAGGTAGTTGACGCCAGACGGCTCATCGGGCGAGCTGAACTGCGCTGCGATAAGCAAGGTTCTGGCGCTGCTGGCGGTCGGAATGCAGTTATCCCCTGTTGTTGTGCCATTAGCAGAGTTATAGCACTGGATCAGAAAGGCTTTGCACAAAGGAAGTCCGAACGAATCCAGTTCGCCCGTCATCCTAGAGCACACGGAGGGAGCGGCGGATTTGCCGGCAACAAGCTGATAAAAAAGAGACTGAGGAACGCCGATATTCGTAACCATCGGCACTTCTCCAGCCGCCGTATTAGTGGTGGTGGCGGAGATATTCTGATTAGGGTTGTTGTCGAACACGACGTTCTCAGGCAAATCAGGCGTGATGGGAGCACCGGTGATGGTGCCGCCGGGTGTGATTCCCGTCGGGCCGCAATTTGTGACCAGGAAAAGTGAGGAGCTCGCGACGTAGCCACCATAGTCCAGCAGGTCGAATGAAGCCTGCACCGCGTCCACCGGTGAAAGGCCCGATGTAAGATAGGAGCTGACGTCAATCGGCGCAACGCCGCCGGCCAACCCCAGCATCTGTGGAACGCTGTTTCCAGGGTTTGTTACGGTATCTGTCGGATCGCCAACAATGCCGAGCACGGCACTTCGGTATTGGTTTGAAAAGCAGTCTGGAACCCCACTACCATCATTTGCGCCACCCGCGCAGACGTTTCCTGGAGGAGAGTTTCCGCCAGACACGAGATTTCCGCCCACGCTCAAAATAATGTAGTTGTCCACAAGGACGTCGCCCAAAGTATTCGGGGCCGTTGGATTCGGAAATATTCCGGGCGTATTCGAAAGTGTGGCCGTGATGGGGCTTGTCGGACAGCTCAAATTCAGGTTGGCACTTTCAATCGTGGTAGGGGAAGAGGAGCTGGCTGTGGGATTAGAGACGGCGATCGTTGTTTCGTCGAATAGTTTGATCGCGCCGTATGCTCCGGACAAGGGAACGGTCAAGGGACTTTCGCCACCATAGGAAATGGTAAGGGTATCTGTCAGCAAGGTGGTCGACGTCGTGGTGAGCGTTACGTTCACTTGGCACTGCGCGGGAGCTGTGAGCGTGCCCGTACAGGAGTTGCTGGTTACCGCAAATGGCGAGGACGGGCTAACACTAGCGCTGGTAGGGGGAAAAGTCACCGAACCGCTGGTGATGGTGACGTAGACTGCTTGCGGCACGCTCGCTGGCGCGTTCGCTGGCAAAGTTCCCGTAGGAATACCAAAGGACAGGTAGCTTGGCGAAACCGAAACGGTCTGTGCCAGCGTGTGTTGAGGAGCAAGGCCGAGGGCCAAAAGGACAAGCACAGCAAAGACCATCAGGCGGGAATTGATTTTGAGCGAGTTCACGGGCAGTCCTCCAGGAGAATGAGTAATCCGAAACACGAGCCGATCATCTGCGACTCGCTTGCACGCGCAGTCGGGGGCAGCGCCTAGCTTCAATGATCGCGAAAGCGGCGTGATTCTCGCTCTGGCGCATCAACTGTGTCAAGGCAATAGACACCAAAATGAGGCCACGCATTCGCGTTGATTGAGATTGTATTCTTCGCCAGCCCATGCGCATCAGTATTGCTGGTACTGTAAAGGCTGGCCTCTA
>Ga0209773_10000776_pt1 | contig 10741 bp, 10 predicted proteins | sample BogFormECP14_OM1_FD_188244 | JGI IMG/M metagenome (GOLD analysis project Ga0209773, IMG submission 188244) | Bog forest soil microbial communities from Calvert Island, British Columbia, Canada - ECP14_OM1 (SPAdes) (version 2) | ecosystem: Environmental > Aquatic > Freshwater > Wetlands > Bog ... | reverse complement strand
GCGCCGGAATGCTCGCTCGACGCGACGATACGGCGGCGCGGCGCGCCGCTTAGGGGACGCCTCCGGGGACCGGGGCGCGAACCGAGAGTTTTTGCCAGAAGTCTCTTGGCTGATGGTCCCACCCCACAGAATTGATTCGACCCTCACCCGTTTTTCGCCGAGTGCGGAGCGAGCGGGCGCCCGCGGACGCTTCCGCCGCGCATGACCTCGGCGGAGCTCAGGGCGCGCAGCCGACGAGATCCTTGTCCTCGATGGAGAACGGCTTGCCCGTCTCGATACGCACCGCCTTGGCCATGCAAACCCGGCCGTCGGCCAGCTTGAGCCGCGCATCATATGCGCCCGTTGTCACGCCGGTCACCTTCACCCGCTCGTCGTGGTCGACGGCGCCGTCGGTATCGTTCGCGCATTGGTTGGGGCCAAAGGCGGACGTGCCGGCGGGCGCAAGTTCGAGCGATTTGACGGTTGAGGACGTCAAGTTCCAGAACCGCGTATCCTTTGCCGTCGCGGGCTGGGCGAGAAGAATGACGGCGACGATGAGTGGAACGCTCCGTTTCATCATCCCTCCCCCGGCCCGGGCGCCCAAGCTGAACGATCATGGCGCCCCGCGCCATCTAAGACAACGATCGCGATCGTTCCTCCTCGCGTTCGCCCTTGCGACGCTCGCGTCGCCGCTGGCCGCCAACGCCGACCCGCTCGAGGTCAAGGTGGGCGTCCTGCGCATCGAGCATTCGCGCCAGACGATCTCGATCGTCGACATCCCGCCTGCCGACGACTTCATCGCCGGGGCGAGGATGGCGATGGCCGACAATAACACGACCGGCAAGTTCCTCGATCAGTCGTTCACCATCGAGGAGGTCAAGCTCGCTCCGGACGACGACGCCTTGGCCTCGGCGCGGACGCTCCTGGACAAGGGCGTGCGCTACCTGATCGCCGATTTGCCGGCCGACGCGCTGCTCAAAGTCGCCGACGCCGCAAAGGACGAGGGCGCGCTCGTCTTCAACGCCGGGGCGCCCGACGACAGCTTGCGCGAGCAGGATTGCCGCGCCAATGTCATCCACACCGCCCCGTCGCGCTCGATGCTGGCCGACGGCCTGGCGCAATATCTGATTTGGAAGCAGTGGCGAAAATGGTTCCTCGTCGTCGGCTCACACCCCGAGGACGTCGCGCTCGGCGAGGCTTACGAGCGGTCGGCGAAGAAATTCGGGGCCAAGATCGTGGAGAAGCGGGTGTTCGAGGATACCGGCGGCGGACGGCGTTCGGATTCGGGCGTGGTGCAAACGCAGCGCCAGATGCCGGTCTTCACCCAGAATGCGCCCGCCTACGATGTCCTCGTCGCCGCTGACGAGAACGAGGTGTTCGCCGGCTATCTGCCCTATCGCACCTGGGACCCGCGGCCGGTCGTCGGCTCGGGCGGCCTCAGGCCGACAAGTTGGGACCCCTCACACGAAATGTGGGGCGCGGTGCAGTTGCAGAACCGGTTTCAGCGCATGTTCCATCGCTCCATGAACGCGCGCGACAATCAGGCTTGGGTGGCGATGCGGATGATCGGCGATGCGGTCAACCAGGCCAAGACCGCGGACGTGAAAGCGGTGCGCGCGCTGATGCTGTCGCCGGACTTCCAGGTCGCGGACTTCAAGGGCGTGGCGCTGACGTTGCGCCCGTGGAACCTTCAGCTTCGCCAGCCGATCCTTCTGACCGACGGACGAGGCACGGTTTCGGTCTCGCCGCAGGAGGGATTCCTGCACCAGGTTTCGGAACTCGATACGCTGGGCTTCGATCAGCCGGAGACCAAATGCAAGCTCGATTGACCCTTCGTGCTTTCGCCCTCGCCGCCTCCACGCTGTGCGCCGTCCCGGGCTTCGCCAACACTGCCTTCGTCAGCAACGAAAAGGGCAATTCGATCTCGGTGATCGACACCGCGACGCTGGAGGTGAGAAAGACGGTCAAGGTCGGCCAGCGCCCGCGCGGTATCGCGCTGTCGAAGGACGATTCGGAGCTTTTCGTCTGCCTCGGTGACGACGACACGATCCAGATCATCGACACCAAGACGATGGCGGTCGTCGGCGAGTTGCCGTCGGGCCCCGATCCCGAACAGCTGCGAGTGAGCCCGGACGGAACGCTCGTCTTCGTCGCCAACGAGAACGACGCGCTCCTGACCGCAATCGACGTCAAGACCCGTCAGGTGGTCACCCAGTTTCCAGTCGGAGTCGAGCCGGAGGGCGTAGCGGTCAGTCCCGATGGGGCGATGGTCGTCAACACTTCCGAGACGACCAGCATGGCCCATCTCATCGACTGGCCGGCGAAAAAGATCGTCGCCAACATTCTCGTCCCCCCGCGCCCGCGCTTCGCCGAATTCAAGCCGGACGGGTCCGAGCTTTGGGTGTCGTCCGAGGTCGGCGGCAAGGTCTCGGTCATCGATCCGGTCAAGAAAGCCATCACCCAGACGATCGGCTTCGACGTGCCGGGATTGCGCGAGGAGCAGATCCAGCCGGTCGGAATCCGATTCACCTCCGATGGCAAGCTCGGTTTCGTCGCGCTCGGGCCCGCCAATCGCGTCGCGGTCATCGACGGCAAGACCAAGGCGGTGCTGAAGTATCTCCTGGTCGGGCAGCGCGTCTGGCACCTGGCGCTCACCCCCGACGATAAACTGCTGTTCGCCACCAACGGCGTCTCGAACGACGTGTCGGTGATCGACGTCGGAGCGCTGAAGGTCTTGAAATCGATCGCCGTCGGCTCCTATCCCTGGGGCGTGGCGATCACCAGGCAATGAACGAAAGCGCCACGCCCGCGAAGGCCGCGATCCTCCGGGCGGCGCTTGCGGTCGAGCATGTCTCGCACGCGTACGGCGCCCGCAAGGCGCTCGATGATGTGAGCTTTGAGGTCGCGTCGGCGACTTTCGCCGTGCTCATCGGTCTCAACGGCGCGGGCAAGAGCACGCTGTTTTCGATCATCACTCACCTCTACGCCGCCCGCGGCGGCTCGGTCAGCGTGTTCGGCTTCGACGTCGGGCGCCAGAGCGGCGCCGCGCTCGCCCGGATCGGCGTCGTCTTTCAGAGCCGCACGCTCGATCTCGACCTCACCGTCGATCAGAACCTCCGCTATCAGGCGGCGCTGCATGGCGTCGCCGGCGGCGAGGCGCGCGCCCGCGGGACCGCGCTGCTTCAGCGCGTCGGCCTCGCCGACCGCGCCCATGACCGCGTGCGTGAGCTTTCCGGCGGCCAGATGCGCCGGGTGGAGATCGCCCGCGCGCTCGTCCATCGCCCGCGTCTGCTGCTGCTCGACGAACCGACCGCCGGCCTCGATGTCCGGGCGCGCGCCGACATCCTGGCGCTGACCCGGGGCCTCGTCGCCACGGACGGAGTGAGCGTGCTCTGGACCACCCACCTGGTCGACGAGGTGAAGCCCGACGACAGCGTCATCGTGCTGCATGAGGGCCGCGTCCTGGCCGCAGACCGGGCGCAAGCGGTGATGGCGGCCGCCGGCGCGCAAACCGTCGGCGACGCCTTCGCCCGGCTGACCGGCGCGGCCGAGGAGGCGGCGTCGTGAGCGCGATCGAGAGCGAAACGCCAGCGCCGTTCGGCCTCGGCGCCTATTGGATCTGCCTTCGCGGAATCGTCTGGCGCGAAGGCTTGCGTTTCCTCCATCAGCGCGAGCGGTTTGTTTCCGCTCTGGTGCGCCCGCTGGTGTGGCTTTTCATCTTCGCCGCCGGCTTCCGCCAGGTGCTCGGCGTCTCGATCATTCCGCCCTACGAGACCTATGTTCTCTACGACGTCTATATCACGCCGGGCCTGATCGCGATGATCCAGCTGTTCAACGGCATGCAGTCGTCGCTGTCGATGGTTTACGATCGCGAGATGGGCTCGATGCGTCTCTTGCTGGTCAGCCCCGCGCCGCGCTGGTTCCTGTTGACCGCCAAGCTCATCGCCGGTGTCGCCGTCTCGATCCTGCAGGTCTACGCCTATCTCGTCGTCGCCTATTTCTGGGAGATCGAGCCGCCGACGCCGTGGGGCTACGTGACGATCCTGCCGGCGCTCATCCTGTCAGGGCTGATGCTGGGGGCGCTCGGCATGGTGCTGTCCTCGCTCGTCAAGCAGCTCGAGAATTTCGCCGGGGTGATGAATTTCGTCATCTTCCCGATGTTCTTCGCCTCCTCCGCCCTCTATCCGCTGTGGCGGGTGCAGGAGGGCAGTCCGTGGCTCGCGACCGTCTGCCGGCTCAATCCGTTCACCTACGCGGTCGAACTGATCCGCTTCGCTTTCTGGGGCAAGGTCGAGCCGGTCTCGCTCGCCGTGGTCGCCGGCTGCGCCGCCGTTTTTCTCGCCGCCGCAATCATCGCCTATGACCCGGCGCGGGGGATGTTGATGCGGCGCGGCGGCTGACCGGCCCCGCCGGCGCCGTGTCTTAAGCATCCCACGGAATCCGGCAATCATACAGTAAATATCAAAGCGCTAACCTGAGCAAATGGGTTTATGCGAAGCATATGCCCTGAACGATTGTCGCCACGCGAGATCAAAAGTCCAAATTGATGCTGCGGCGCACACGCTGCAATGTGACAATTCCTTGACGTTGCGCTGTCTAAACATTGACCATTGCCAAATTGAAAGAATTTTTTTGCCCGATGACACGCTGAGAACAAATTCGCTGGTCATAAGTTTTTTTCCAGGCCTACGCCAAGAGAGGAGCCTGCCTTATGATCGTGCGCGAGATCGTTCTGACCTGCTCCAATCCTCATGTGGCGCGCGCCGCGGTTCTTTCGATCGGCGGCGATTTCGCCCGCCGATTGTCGCGCGACGCGGCCAAGCGCAACCTGACAAGCGGCGTCTTCGCCGCTGGGCTCGTTCGCCGCTTCTCGCGCCAAGCCGGCCACGGCGACTGGGAGGGCGTCGGCCACGCGGCGCGCGGCGCCGACCAGCCGATTCTTTCGGGTCTCAGGTACATTCTGGAACGGGTCCGCGAACTGGATGAAGCCGATCCTGACCCCGTGGAGGACTGGCGCGCACCCACGCCGTCGTTCTCCCGGTGCGAAGCCTGGCGGCACTGAAGCGGGCTGCGCCATTCCCTTCTCCCCTCGGGAGAAGGCGGCCCGACGGGCCGGATGAGGGGTAGCGCCGCAAGGCGCCTTGCAAAGCGCGCCTGACGGCGCGATCCGTCCTCGCAGACTCTCTCCCGCAAGGGAAAAAACGACAATCTCGCCGCCCGCTTGTGAACGCTCGCGGCACGGCGCAGTACTCTCGCCATGTATCTCGGGCTCGACTGCGGAACCTCCGGGCTCAAGGCGCTGCTGACCGACGAGCGCGGCGCGCCGGTGGCCAGCGCCCAGCGCGCCTATTCGCCCGACCGTCCGCGCCCCGGCTGGTCGGAGCAGGATCCCGACGTCTGGGCGGCCGCCATGGCCGGCGCGATCGCGGACATCAAGAATTCCGGCGGCAGGGCGCTGGGCGCGCTGAAGGCGATCGGCTTCTCCGGCCAGATGCACGGCGCGGTCCTCCTCGACCGCGCCATGAAGCCGGTTCGCCCCGCCATCCTGCACAATGACGCCCGCGCCCATCGCGAGGCGCGCGAGCTCGCCTCCGATCATCCAGAGCTGGCCGGGATCGTCGGCGTGAAGCCGATGCCCGGCTTCACCGGGCCGAAACTCAAATGGATCGCCCGCCAGGAGCCGGACAATCGCCGCCGAATCGCCTGGGTCCTGTCGCCGAAGGACTATTTGCGCCTCAAGCTCGGCGGCGAGCTCGCCACCGACATGAGCGACGCGGCCGGGACGTGGCTCCTCGACGAGGCGGCGCGGGCCTGGTCGACGGAAGCCTTCCTGGCTTGCGAGGCCGATCCCGCCTGGGCGCCGCGGCTCATCGAGGGGTCGGCCCCTGCCGGGCGGATCGGACCCAAGGCTGCCGACGAGCTCGGCCTGCCGCGCGACGTTCTTCTGGCGGCCGGCGGCGGCGATGCGGCCGTCGGAGCGATCGGCCTCGGCGCGATCGCGCCGGGCCAAGCGTTCATTTCCCTCGGCACCGCGACCCAGCTCATCGTTGCGACCGACCGCTACATGAGCGCGCCGGAAAAACTCGTCCACAGTTTCGCCCATGCGCTGCCGAATCGCTGGTACGCCATGGCGGCGATGCTCAACGGCGCCGGCGCGCTCGCTTTCGCCGGCCGACTCCTCGGCGTAACGCCGGAGACGCTCGAGCGCGAAGCGGCGGCCGACTATCATGGGCCAGGCAGCCTTCTGTTCCTGCCCTATCTTTCCGGCGAGCGCACGCCGATCGATGACCCCTATGCGCGGGGCGTGCTGTTCGGCCTGAGCGAGACGACGTCGCGCGCCGACGTCGCGCGCGCGGTGATGGAGGGGGTCGCGCTGACGCTCGCCGACGCGCGCGACTGCCTCGCCGCCGCGGGCGCTTCGATCGAGCGCGTCGGCCTCACCGGCGGCGGCGCGAAAAGCGCCTTATGGACGCGCATGATCGCCGCGGCGACCGGCTTTACCGTCGTTCGCATGCAGGGCGGCGAAACCGGCCCCGCTTACGGCGCCGCGCGGCTCGCGCGGATGGCGGCGACCGGAGAACCGCCCGAGATCGTCTGCCGGCCGCCCGAAATCGCCGATGTGACCGCGCCCGACCCCAAGCTCGCCGCGATGTTCGCCTCGAACCGCGAACGGTTCAAGGCGCTCTATGCCGCCGTGAAGGAAGAGTTCAGGCGCTAGCCGCGTTCGGCCGCCGCCCGAGAGCCAGAGACGCCGGCGGCAGGCAGCGCCGACCGCTCACGCCGCCGAAGCCTCGATCATCAGAACGTCGAGGAGAAACGACCCGTCGGGCTCGATCGCAAAATGCGCCCTCGCCTCCGACGAGGCGGCGATCTGCAGCGCCCGGATCGCCCGCACATTCTCTTCGGGCGTCCGCATGCGCGCCGTCCAGACAGGAAAATCCATCCGCAGCTTCCAGGTCCGACAAGCCTCGAGCGCGAAGCCCGACCGACTGAGCGCGTCGATCCATTGCGCGCAGGTGTAATTGCGAACGTGAGAGTGGTCGCGCAACAATTCGATCGTCTGGAGATGCGTGTCGAACAGCGGCGGCGCAGGAGAATGAGCGTCGATGAACACCGCCCGGCCGTTGCGTTTCAACGCGCGGCGGGTTTCCCTGAGGCCGGCGCCGAAATCGCGCCAGTGATGGGCGGAGAATCTGCTGGCCACGAAGTCAAACGTCGAATCGTCGAACGGGAGCCGCTCGGCGGGAGCCTCGACCGTCTCGATGTTGCTCAATGCCTTGCCGCGCGCCGTAGCCGCGACCGCGGCCAGCATCTCGCGCGACAAATCCGCAGCCACGACCCGGCGCGCGTGGCGCGCCATGACGTAAGCAACATGGCCTCCGCCCGTGCCGAGATCGAGCGCCCGCTCCGGGCGCAGCTCGCGCACGAGCGCCTCGACCGCATCGAGGTCCGCTCCGCTCGCGTGAACTGCGCTTTCGACATAGGCCCTCGCTCGAGGGCCGAATTGCGCCTCGACGACTTTCTCATGCGCCTCAACCATGAATCCGCTCCTTTGCCGTCCTCAATTGCGCTCCATTCGAAACTGGTACAAGCTTGAATCTTATCCTAGTATATTGCCGCCATGCTCGACTCGGATCAAAGGCGGCTCCTCGGCGCTTTCGTGCGCGCTCACCGCGAGCGGATCCAGCCGACGGCCGCAGCAGGGCGCCGGCGAACGTCGGGTCTCCGGCGGGAGGAACTCGCCGCCCGCGCCGGCATCAGCGTGACCTGGTGCACGTGGATCGAGCAAGGCCGCCCGGTGCAAGCTTCTCCTGAGGCGTTGGGTCGCATCGCGCACGCGCTCACGCTGTCGCGCGCTGAACGCGCCTATCTTTTCGAGCTTGCGGGGCGTCTCGATCCCGAGGGACAGGCCGGATCCTCGGCCTATGCGCCAGCCGCATTGATCGCCGCGGTCAAGGCGATCGAGCACCCGGCCTATGGACTTGACCGGCTCTGGAACGCCTGCTGCTGGAACGACGCGGCCGCACGGCTCTTTCACGGCTGGCTGGATGGGGACTGTCAACGCAACCTGCTGCGGTACGTGTTTCTCGAACATTCCGCCGGCGTGCTGATCCCTGCCTGGAAAGACAGGGCGCGACGCCTGCTCGCCGAATTTCGCGCCGATTTCGCCCACACGTTTCGCGACGCGCAAGTCAAGACCTTCGTCGAAACGCTGCGCAGTGAGAGCCCATTCTTCGCCGAAGCCTGGGATGAGCAAGCCGTTCAGATCCGCGAAGGCGGACTTCGCACATTCAACCATTCCCGCGGCGGGCTCCTGAGCTTCACTCAGCACACTTTCGCCCCGTCGGAGCGGCCCGATTACAAACTCGTCATGCTTACGCCCGCGGACAGTTAAGCTCCACCAGATCGAGGAGGTTGGGACGACGCGGACGGTCCCGCTTCCTTGAGAAAGCTTAATGCGTCGGCCAACTTCCGGATAGGCGTGGGGGCGGATGATCCCGCCATTCAGCCGCTGTAACGCGGTCATTCACGAATCTGGAGGCTTCCATGTCTTATTCCGCTTTCGCCAACCCGCGCGCGCGGCGCACGATCCTCGCCTCGGTTGCGGTTGCTGCGCTTGCCGCCGCGGGCGCGTTCGCCGAGGGCGCGCTGACAAGCTCTCACTCCGCCCATGCGGCGCCCGTCATCACGTCCGACCTCAATGCCCAAGGCGCGCCGTCGTTCGCGACGCTGATTGAGCGCGTCAAGCCGGCGGTGGTCTCGGTCAAGGTCAAGATCGCCAACGCTTCATCGGAAGGCAATGGCGTTCAGATGGACAACCTCCCGCCGGAAATGCAGGAGTTCCTCAAGCGCTTCGGGGGCGGCTCGAACGGCGCGCCCCAGGCCCCGCAGGGCACGATGATGGCGGAAGGATCGGGCTTTTTCATCAGCGCCGACGGCCTCATCGTCACCAACAATCATGTGGTCCAGAACGCGAAGGCCCTAACCGTCACCATGGATAACGGCAAGACTCTCGACGCCAAGGTGATCGGGACCGACCCGAAGACCGATGTCGCCGTCATCAAGGTCAACGAGCAGGGCGACTACCCGTACGTGACTTTCGCCAAGGAGATGCCGCGGATCGGCGATTGGGTGGTTGCGATCGGCAATCCCTACGGCCTCGGCGGCACCGTGACTGCCGGCATCATTTCGGCCGAAGGCCGCGACATCGGCGACGGCCCCTATGACCGCTTCCTGCAGATCGACGCGCCGATCAACAAGGGCAATTCCGGCGGACCGACCTTCAACACCAAGGGCGAAGTGGTCGGCATGAACACCGCCATCTTCTCGCCGTCGGGCGGCAGCGTCGGCATCGGCTTCGCCATTCCGGCGAGCACCGTGAGCAGCGTTGAATCGGCGCTCGAGCATGGCGGCAGCGTCGCTCGCGGCTATCTCGGGGTGCAGATCCAGCCGGTGAGCGAGGACATCGCCGACAACCTCGGACTCAAATCCGCCAATGGCGCGCTTGTCGACAAGGTCATGCCGGGAACGCCGGCCGCCGACGCCGGCCTCAAGACCGGCGACGTCATCACCAAACTGAACGGCCAGAAAGTCGACGACGCCGCCGACCTCACCCGCCAGATCGGCGGGCTCAAGCCCGGCGCCGCGATCGAACTGACCTACCTGCGCAACGGCGCTGAAAAGACCGCCCAGGCGAAGCTCGCCGACCAGAAGAACGAGACGATGGCCAAGGCCGACAACGCTCAGGCGCCGAAGGACCAGGCTGCGCCAATGCTCGGCATTCAGCTTGCGCCCGCGAATGAGGTCGCCGGCGCCGGAGATCACGGCGTCGCCATCGTCGGCGTCGATCCGAACGGCACGGCCGCGGAGCAAGGCCTGGCCACGGGCCAGGTCATCCTCGACGTCGGCGGCAAGCCGGTGTCGACGCCGCAGGACGTCAAGTCCGAGGTCGCAAACGCCAAGAGCCAGGGCAAGAAATCGGTGCTGATGCGGATCCAGACCGCCGACGGCGACCGGTTCGTGGCCGTCCCGTTCCCCAAGGCGTGATCGCAATCCCACGCTGAACGGGACGGACGGCGGCGCCGACTGGGAGGGTCGCGCGCCGCCGTTTGGCTACGGAAGGAACTCAACTGAGCGACGCCCGGCCCCGCGGCCGCGGCGTCGCTTTTTGCGTCAGCCTCGCCGGATAGCGTCTCAGTTTGAATTTCCGCTAAGGGTGGATTTCCAGACCGGAAACCGCCGAGACCGGACTATCGGGAAAGGACGAGATCCATGAACGGAATTCGCGCCCTGGTCTTCGATACATTTGGCACCCTCGTTGATTGGCGAGGCGGCATGATCGCGCATCTGTCGTCGTGGGGAGACGCGCGCGGCATTCGGGCCGATTGGCCGGCGCTTGTCGATGCGTGGCGGATGGATTATCCGCCCTCCCTCGATCGCGTTCGCAGGGGCGAGCGGGCGTGGGCGAATCTCGACGTGCTGCATCGCGAGTCGTTCGAACGTCTGGCGCCGAATTTCGGCGTTCCCGCGCAGGGCGGCGAGGTCTTGAACACGCTCGCGCGATTTTGGCATGCGCTGCCTGCATGGCCGGATGTCGTCGGCGGGCTCTACCGGTTGAAGCCCCGCTACATGATCGCCCCCTTATCGAACGGACATGTCGCCCTTCTCGTGTCCCTGTCCAAATCGCTCGGGCTGCCGTGGGACATGGTCTTCGGCGCCGATCTGTTCTGGCATTACAAGCCCGATCCGGAGACCTATCTCG
>Ga0209773_10000775_pt1 | contig 10743 bp, 11 predicted proteins | sample BogFormECP14_OM1_FD_188244 | JGI IMG/M metagenome (GOLD analysis project Ga0209773, IMG submission 188244) | Bog forest soil microbial communities from Calvert Island, British Columbia, Canada - ECP14_OM1 (SPAdes) (version 2) | ecosystem: Environmental > Aquatic > Freshwater > Wetlands > Bog ... | reverse complement strand
GCGCCCCGCACAATATCTGCGACGCCTTTCCCGACCGTTGCACCGCCGACGTGCTCGATTTCCTGACTCGCCGCTTCGGCCTCGGCAACTGAGCACCGGGCCGGCTATTCGACGATATCGGCCTTGGTGCCGTCGATGAATCCCAGCACTGCCGTGCGTTCCGCCGCCGGAACTTTGAAATTGTCGAGCGTCGCTTCGAGATGGCCGATGAACTGCCGCCAATCGACCTCGCTGATTCCCATACCGCGGTGCGATGTAGGCATGTCGCGGCCCGTGTAATAGAGCGGACCGCCCGCCGAAGCGCAGAGAAAATCGATCAGCAGCTGCTTTTCGCGGCTGATGCTGTCCTCGGCCCGATGCTGCCAAAACCTCGCCAGTTGGGTGTCCGCCCGCAACCGGACCAGCAGATCATCGGCAACGGCTGCAATCGCATCATATCCGCCGAGGCGCGTGTAAAGCGTATCCGGCATTTCCTTCTCCGTCGCAAAGTGAGCACGTGACAGTTCCGGCCTGCCCGAGTAGGGCCGGATTTCGATCGCCGGCTTTTCCCACGACAGGGACATTCCCCGCTCGGCTGGGCGTCGGTCTAACGGCCTTTCCGGAATCTGCCGTCAGAGGGTAACGCCGGGTGGGTGGCGCTCGTGCCAATCGGTCGCCTGTTGGTAGGCCCAGCCGATGCGCAATGCGATTTCTTCGTCATAGCCGCGGCAGACAATCTGCAACGACAATGGCAATCCGGTCGCGGTGAAGCCGTTGGGGACGGCCAGCGCGCACAGCTCAAGGGCGTTGACGAAACGGGTGAAATGCGCCGGCGTCGAGTTCTGGTCTACGGCGTCGAGCGAGATTGCCGCGGTCGTCGTGGTCGGAGTCAACAGCGCGTCGGCATCACCGAGTGCGGCGGTGAATTCCTTTTTCGCTTCGGCCTGCTCGCGCAACGCGCCAAGATAGTCACGTGCCGACACTCCTCGGCCAGAGGCAATGCGCGGCCGCACCGCCTCGTCGATCGGCAGGTTCATGTCGTCGATCAGATCACCGACCAGAAAATAGGATTCGGCGCCGATGATCCGCCCGGTCAACTGGGTGAAGTCGGCAAACCGGCGCGGTAGTTTGACGGCGACGATCTCAGCGCCGAGCCGCGCCAAGGCATCGAGCGCCGAATCATACGCGGCGAGCACCTCGGCGGCGACCCGGTCGCGCTCATTCTCGGGCATTCGCGCCAGCTTCAACCCACGTACGCCGCGTTTCATCATCGGCATTGGGCCGGCGGGCGGCCGTCCTAAGGTGCGCGGATCGTTGGGATCCGGGCCCTCGATCGCTTGGTAGAGCAATGCCGCATCCTCGACCGAGCGGGCCATCGGCCCCGGCGTGTCGAGGCTCGGGCTTAACGGCAGAATCCCGTAGGTGCTGACCCGGCCGATCGTGGTCTTGAGTCCGCTGAGTCCGCACCACGACGCTGGCAGCCTCACCGAACCTCCGGTATCGGTGCCGATACCCCAAGGCGCCATGCCGGCGGCGACAGCCACGCCAGTGCCGCTGCTCGATCCGCCAGGCGTGCGCGCGACGGCGGGGTCCCAGGGGTTCCATGGAGTGCCGCGGTGCTGGTTGGTCCCCCAGCCGCCCATCGCGAACTCGACCGTGTGAGTCTTGCCGATCACGATCATTCCGGCAGCGATCAGGCGCTGAGCGATCGTCGCGGTGTAGGTCGAGCGCCGGTTGCGCCACACCTGCGAACCGCCGGTCGTCACTCGTCCCTCGATCTCGATCAGATCCTTGAGCGCGATCGGAAGACCGTGCAGCGGACCGATCCTGTGCCCTGACCGGATCGCCTTGTCGGCGGCCTCGGCGGCAAGCCGCGCCTCGTCGGCGTAGACCTCGACAAAGGCGTGCAGTTTCTGATCCTGCGCGCGGATCCGTGCGAGCAGAGCATCTACCAGATCGACCGGCGAGAGGCGGCCCGCGCCAATCTCCGTAGATAGGATATGGGCCGGCAAAAAGGCCGGGTCGATGTTAGCTGGCGGCATGGTCCTCTCGCGGGCAGCGTATTCGGGAGCTTAGGCGCGCCTCCGCCGCTGTTGTCAATCGGGCGTGGCGGATGATGCCTACGCGCGATGGTGCGACTTGGCCTCCACCCGACGCGTCGTCGGGGGGTGGGCGTGATCCTGGGGTTGCACAGCATGAAACGTAAATCCATGGCTGTGATACGCGTGCGCCGGCGCTCCTCTCCGATGCGCGACATGTCCCGCCGTTCTGTGATGGCGAGAGCCGCCGCCGTGCCGATAAGCCATGGCGACGGCAAAGTGGAAAAGGTCGCTTCGCTGGCCTGGCTCGTAGGATGCCCGGGTAGCGCCAAGGTAAGGATCGAAACCAACCATGCTGGAACTTGCGACGAGCTCGTGCGGCCCGGTCCCAGGGTAGACGAACCCGTAGGTCGGGTTATCCCGCCCGTATTTCCCGGTGCCCAGATCCATGACCGCGACCGCGCTCCAGTCGTTATCAGGCGAGTCGTCAATCACCGTGACATCGCGCGTGACCATCCCGCGATACCAATTGGCGTGGTTGACGACGATCTCGCGGGAGTTGATGACCTGGGCAACGACTGCGACGTGGCCTGAGGGAATGTACCCCGTTCGCCTGAAGACAAGAATGGATCCCACAGCCGGGACGTGGCCGCGCTGATAGCGGCCGGCTGCCTCGTCCCACCAGCCGCCAGCGGCCCCGAAAAGGTCGACGCCAGTTTGAGCGCGTGCATAAAGCGCGCAATTGCCGGCCGATGCCCGGCGGGTCGGAGTGGCGAAAGACGTCATCAAAACGGCGCCCCAGACGAGGCCCCAGCCGAACTTCGCTCGCATTGATTGCCCCCCGGCTTATGATGGCGCAGGATCCTGTAGATCCCCGATCCCACATTGTTAATAAGTGTTAACAGAAACCATAAAACCTCAGGTCGGAGGTGGAAATCACTATAATTCTTAACCGGAGAGGCAAAAAAACGCCGATTCTTACGGTTACGCGCAATTCACTTGAAGATATTCGCGTTCAACGCGCCATCCATCGTGAATCCCAGTGCAGTTAGCTCCGCGAGCACTGAGCTGTCCTCGAGCGCGCACGGAATCGACGCACCGGCATAGCTCCAGCCTCTTTTTCGGTATAACGAAATCGTACCGCTCATCCTGCGACGGGATGAAGCCCAACCCATATTGCCGCGCCACGCTTTCGATTGCGACGCCCCAATCGGCTCGGTTCTGAGCGACGGCATTATGCGATTTCGGCTGAGACCAATAGCCGGGCGGCTTTGCGCCATTCAGGAATCGGTCGGTCAGGACGCGGGTGCCCGCTAGCGGCGATTAGCCAAGCTATTGCCGCTGCTGCTCGCACGGCCCTATTCAGCCGGCAGCGAGGCTTAGGTCTTGATCAGTATGGCGTGAACCATGAGGTGGTGGATCGCGAAGCCATGCCGCGCCTCAAGGATCTCCGCGATCCGGCGGCGGTGGCACACCTGCCAGTCGGCTTCGTAGCACAGCAGGCAGCTCGGCTCCGTCCCAGCGATTTCGGCGGCTTGCTGCAGGTCGAGTTCGGCTTCGGGACGGCCTAGTTTTTCGTCGACGATCGTCCAAAAGCGGTCCCATTCGCGGCGACGGCCGGCGAGGCGGCCTTCGGGCGGGGTGCCGAGTGCGGCTAGATGAACATAGCGCATGCCGGCCGTCTCGATCGCGGCGGCGAGCTGGCGTTTCGAAAAACCCGGCCGGCGCGAGATCGGCCGATCGCGCACATCGATCAGGGTGGCCACGCCGGCAGCCGTCAAGGTACCGACAACGTCGGGCAAAAGCGCCTTCTCGTAGCCGATCGAGCAGAGCGTCTTGGCGTTGATCACGCGAGCCTCACAGCTCGCGGGTGCGGCGGGCCATCGCCTCGTCCCACAGATTGCCGCGGTCGTCGTCAAAGATCAGTTTCGGATCGGCGGTCGTGGTGAACCAGTCGTGATGGTCGATCTCGTCTTCGAGCTGCCCTGGTCCCCAGCCGGCATAGCCCAAGGCAAAAAGGCTTTTTTTCGGGCCCTGGTGGCGGCCGATGTCGCGCAGAATCTCTTTGTCCGCGGTCATCGCCACCTCGCCGACCGCAAGGGTGTCGGGGCGATGGTACTCGGCGCTGTGCAAGACAAAGCCGAGTTCCGGCTGCACCGGGCCGCCGGCAAAGACCAACAGGCTGCCCTCGACAGCGGCGGCCTTTTCGCCGCTCCCCTCCAGCAGGCTCTTGATTGTGCGCTGTTCGATCGGACGGTTGATGACGATGCCAAAAGCGCCATTCCGGTCGTGCCGCAGCAGCAGGATCACCGTGTGAAAGAAGCGCGGGTCCCCCATCGTCGGCGCGGCGATCAGGATCTGTCCGGCGAGCGAGCCGGCATCGGTGTCCGTGTCGGCGTCGGTGTGTTCGGGCGGCGCTGTGCCGAGCAGCATCACCGCGATCAGCAATCCTGCGGCGGCAATCGGCAGCGAGCGCAGGCGCCGGAGACGGGTGGAAGTCATGCCGCCAGCTTACATCCGCGCGCGCCGGGTCGGAAAGCGGTGCTAAGATCCGGGTCGTTGGCGAGAGGACAGCTTTTTATGGCGGAGCAGAACTGGATCATCACGACGGCGGTCGGCACTGGCGAGCGCGGCTTTGCCGGCGATGGCGGGCCGGCGGCGCAGGCGGTGCTGAACGGCCCGTTCGATATCGGCTTCGACCCGGCCGGCAATCTCTATTTCTCGGACACCTTCAACCACCGCATTCGGCGGGTCGACGCGGCGAGCGGCATCGTCATGACGGTCGCCGGCCGCGGCGAAGTCGGCTATTCGGGCGACGGCGGCCCGGCCGTCGAAGCCCGCCTCAACGAGCCCTACGGCATCGCGGTCGACCGCACCGGCAACATCTATGTCGCCGATCGCCACAATCACAGCATCCGCCGGATCGACGCCGCTTCGGGTATCATCACGACGTGTGCCGGCAACGGCAGCGCCGGGTTCGCCGGTGACGGCGGGCCGGCCGCGCGCGCCGGTATGGTGGAGCCCAATGGCTTGGCTTTCGATCCGGCGCAGCAGCGTCTGTTCATCGCCGATGTCGCCGACAACCGGGTGCGCGTCGTCGATCTGGCCCTGGGCACGATCGCGACCTTTTCCGGCACCGGCGAGGCGGCGCATGCCGGCGACGGCGGCCCGGCGCATGCGGCCGGCGTGTTCGGCGCGCGCGCGGTCAAAGTCGCCGCCGACGGCACGGTCTTGATCCTCGAACGGCAGGGCAGCAGCTTGCGCGCGGTCGATCCCCGGACCGGGGTCATCACAACCGTGGCCGGGACCGGCGCCCGTGGCTACGGCGGCGATGGCGGTCCGGCGCAGGCGGCGGTCTTCGACGCGCCCAAGGAGCTAACCATCGACCCCGATGGCGACATCTTGATCGTCGATACCGAGAACCATGCGATCCGGAGGTTCGACATGAAGCGCGGCACGGTCGAGACCATTGCCGGCGGGCGCAAGGGGAGCGAAGGCGATGGCGGCCCGGCGCGCCAAGCCGGGCTAGGCCGCCCGCACGGCGTCGCCGCCGGCCCCGACGGCGCCCTCTATATCGGCGACACCGAGAACCATCGCATCCGAAAGCTTACCCGCACCGGGTGAGCGCCGCGATCGCTCCGCGCCCTTGCCTATCCCAGAAACTCGCGCAGCGCCGCCACTAGATCCTTCGGGTTGTCGCCCTGCACCGTGTGCCCCGCCTTTGGGATCGTGACGTTGCGGCCATCGGGCAGACCCGCCGCCAGGCGCTCGGCGTCCTCCTGATGGAACACGTCGCTTTCCGCACCACGCACGACGAGGGTCGGGCAAGTGATCTTGGCGAGCCCGTCGGCCAGCCCGCGCCGCTCGGCGGCGTGTTGGTCGCCGCCCATTTGCTGAAACCGCCGCCGGTCGTATTTCCAGGTCCAGTTGCCGTCGGGCTGCCGGCGCAGATTGTGCATCAGACTGCGCCGCAAGATCAGGGGATCCCGCCGCGGATTGAAGGCAAGCGCGCGCTCGATGATCGCCTCGAGCGAGGCGGGCTCAGCCCCGCCATTGACGAAGTCGCGGATGCGGCTCGATCCCGGCCGCCGCACATTGGGACCAGCGTCGATCAGCACCAGCGCTGAAAGTGTCTCGGGATAATGGGTGGCGTAGGCGAGCGCATTGATCGCACCCATCGACATGCCTACCAGCACAAAATCGTCGAGCCCGATCGCGTCGGCGAACCCTCTGACGTCCTCACGCTGGGCCGAGAGCGAGTAATCGGCGTCGGGGGCCCAATCGCTGTCGCCATGGCCGCGCTGATCGAGTGCCATGCAGTGAAACTCGTCGCGTAGTGCCAAGCAGCACAAATCCCAAGTATGCGCGGTCAAGGCACCGCCGTGCAGAAAGAGGATCGGCCGCAGCCCTTTGGTCCCCCAATCGAGATAACGAAAACCCAGCCCATTCAGCGCGACATGGCGCTCGTCCGGTAACGCCACCTCGTCGAAGTTAAAGCCGGCTCGCACCGAAGTGGATTGCAGATGGTCGAGGTACTCCTCGCTCGACAAGCTCATGATCTTGGGCACTCCATTAAAGGTCGGGCCGCGCGGCGGGGCGGGATAAGGCTTTACCACGAAGGCTGCGCGGCGGACCATTTTCACGGCGGGTCGTTCGCGCGCATTTGTGCTTGGTCCGCCCGCGCTCAGGACATGGCTCTCGGGCTGGAGAGCCCCCCGCCGGCGTTGTGTCCAGGGCCAGAGGGCGTACACTTCCAACGGAAATCTCGGGGTCGCGATCGCCGGCCCGGTTTGTGCAGAAAGGAAAAAAACCGATGGCTTATGATCTGCTGATCAAGAACGGGCTCGTTGTCGACGGCTCGGGATCCCCGGCTTTCCGCGGCGATGTCGGCATCAAAAACGGCAAGATCGTCGAAATCGGCAAGCTCTCCAGCGCGGCCGAGAAGACAGTCGACGCCGATGGCCGCGCCGTTGCCCCCGGCTTTATCGACAACCACTGCCACTACGATGCGCAGGTCACCTGGGACCCGCTGTGCACGTTCTCGCCCGAGCATGGTGCGACCTCGGTGATCTTCGGCAATTGCTCCTTATCGTTGGCGCCGGTGCGCAAAGGTACCGAAGAGCGTCTGGCCGAATTCCTCTCCTATGTCGAAGCGATCCCGATGTCGGTATTGCGGACGGTCGATTTCGACTGGGAGACGGTTCCGCAGTACATGGACCATCTCGACAAGCGGCTCGGCGTCAATGTCGGCAATTTGATCGGCCATACCGCGGTGCGCCATTACGTGATGGGCGACGATTGCCAAAAAGCGGGCGCCACCGAGGCGCAGATCAAGGAAATGCAGGACATCGTCCGCCAAGGGATGCAGGCCGGAGCGCTGGGCCTCTCGGTGTCGCGCGAAAAGGGCCATTTCGATCCGCAGGGCGTGCCGATCCCGGCGCTGTGGGCCGATGAACAAGAAATCTTTGCCCTCGCCGATGTGCTGCGCGAGCTGGGCACCGGCACAATCCAGGCCGGCGGCGGCCAGTATGTCGAGCTGAAGGACGGGATGATGCGGCGCCTCTCCGAGGCGACGGGTCGCATGGTCGTCTACAACAGCCTGTCGCACACGATGCGTCGCCCGGACGAGTGGAAAATCCACATGGCGCGGGTCGAGGAGACCGCGGCGATGGGCATCCGCGCCTACCCGATGTGTAGCCCGAACCGGGTGACGCAAGACTTCACGATGAAGAACAGCCAGGTATTCCGCGGCCTGCCGACCTGGCACCCGATCCTGCTGTCTTCGGATGAGGCAAAGCTAAAGGCCTATGCCGATCCCGAGATCCGCGCCAAGCTGCACGAGGAAGCGGTCGTCAACAAGCCCGACAGCGCGGTCGGCATCTCAAAGACCTGGTGGAACTACATCTGGGTCAACGAGCCGGTGCTCGAAAAGAACAAGTGGATGCAGTTCAAGTCGATCGGGCAGATCGCCGAGAAGCAGGGCAAGCGGGTGATCGATGCTTTCCTCGACCTTGTCGTCGAGGAAAAGCTCGAAACCCGCTTCCTGCAAGCCGAGAACAATATCGACGATGAGGTTCTGCAGAAGATCCTGACCCATCCCAACGCGGTCATCGGTCTCGGCGACGGCGGCGCGCATGTGCAATTCCACGGCGGGTACGGCTATCTAACCAAGCTGCTCGGCGAATGGGTGCGTGAGAAGCAGGTGTTGACCTTGGAGCAGGCGGTGCGGCGGCTGACCTTCGACTCGGCTTCAACCTTCGGGCTCTATGACCGCGGTCTGTTGCGGCCCGGGATGGCGGCCGACGTCGTGATCTTCGACCCGGCGACGGTGAAATGCGGGCAGGAGACGGTCGTTCACGATTTCCCGTTGGGCGCCTGGCGCATCAAGGAAGCGGCCGAGGGTATCTACGCCACCGCCGTCAACGGTCAGATGCTGTACGAAGAGGGCAAGCACACCGGCGCGCTGCCCGGCAAGGTGCTGCGCAACAGCTATTACGAGCAGAACCGGCTCAGCAACGCTTGATCTCCGGGCACGGCGCCCCCCGTTTCACCCTCTCCCCCGACATGGGGAGAGGGTTCACGCGGCAGCCTTAGCTCTGAGGATACAGAGACGGGAGTTAGTTTATTTTACGTAATAAGCTGGCGAGGCCCACTCGGCCGGGGTAGCGAACGAGCTTTTTCAAGTGCTAAGAAAGTAATTGATACCGAGCGCTGCGCCAAGAAGCACCAGGGCGTCGCTACTCACGCCTGGCAACGAGAAGCTAATAATCGAAAAGAAAACACCTAAACTGCCGAGCACCAAACACATCGCCCACAAACCTAGGCGGAGAAATAAAATCGTGGGCGTCATCAAACATCCTCGTCCGACCGGATCAAAATATCCTACAAAAGTGTAAATGGCTCACAAATTTAGATAAAATTTTAGCTAAAAGGGCGAAAGCGCCCTAGATGGCGACACTTTCAGTCCCAGCATACTGAACTTTACTACAAGCCATGCTGTACACGAATGTTATGAACGCATTTGGTGTGTCTGGGGCCCTCCCCCCAGAACGGAGAGAAAGCCGGCTCGCGCGCGGAGCCAAAGCCGTCCTTTCCGAGCGTTGAACCCAGTTTGACCCGGTAGCCGTTGAGGTCTTCGATAAAGGCGTAACGGACCCGTCATGTGCCTTCGGCCGGCCGGGCCGCAGTGAGCGTTGCTTTCGCCCTGATGGCGCCGGTCCGCTGCGAGCGTGTAGATTATCTTGATGAAGAGGGTGCTCATCCTTGGCTGTTCCGGTGCTGGAAAGTCGACCCTCGCCCGGCAAATCTCTGGGATCACCGGGCTTCCGATCATACATCTCGACCAGCATTATTGGCGTCCGGGATGGCGAGAGCCCGATCGGGCGACATGGGAGGCCGAGGTCAGAGCACTTATCCACCGACCTGAATGGGTGATGGACGGCAATTTCGGCGGCACGCTTCCCGCCCGGCTCGCCGCAGCGGACACTGCCATCCTTCTGGATTTCCCGACCTGGCGCTGTTTCGCCCGCGTGCTGCGCAGGGTGATCGCTTCGCTCGGCCGGACGCGGGACGATATGGCGCCCGGATGCCCGGAGCGTCTCGATTTCGAGTTTCTGATTTACGTGTGCCGCTATCGCCGCCACGACCGGCATCGTCACCTTGCTGCCATTCGGCAGTTCGGCGGTACACTCGTCACCTTGCGGCGGCCAGCCGAGGTTGCCGCCTTCGTTGCGGCTCTCGAAGCCTGAAAGAGCTCATGCGCCTCCGCGATGCGGTCCCCGGGCAACAATCCAGGGACCGCAACTCACGCCGCGGCGGCTACGAGCGCTGGACCAGTTCGATGCGATAGCCGTCGGGGTCTTCGATAAAGGCGATGACCGATCCGCCGTGGGCCATCGGGCCGGCCGGGCGGGGGATTTTGACGCCGGCCGCGCTGAGCCGCTCGCACGCCTTGTAGACGTCCGGCACGCCGAGGGCGAGGTGGCCGAAGGCGCTGCCCAGCGCATAAGGCTCGGCCTGCTCCCAATTGTGGGTCAGTTCCAGCACGGTATTGTCGGCCTCTTCGCCGTAGCCGACGAAGGCGAGCGTGAACTTGCCGGTCGGGTAGTCGCGCCTGCGCAGTAGTTTCATGCCGAGCAGGTCAGTATAGAACTTCAGGGATTTGTCGAGGTCGTGCACCCGGATCATCGTGTGCAAATAGCGATACTTATCGGTCTCGGCTGTCGGCTTAGTGATTTCCGCCACATCGGTCGCTGACATGGTAAATCCTCCTCAGGGCCGCTTAAGAGTGGGGCCACCGCAGCGGCGCGCCGCGACAATCGCAAGAACCTGGTCGGCGGCCCGCAGGCTCGGCGACCGGTCGCCCGCCCCGAGGCGCCGCATCGCTTCATCATACCCCGCAAGATGCCTGGCGCGAACCTGTTCGTCCTGCGCGAGCCGGGCCACCTCTGCCGCGAGCCCCTCGGGGGTACATTCGCCGCGCAACAGCTCGCGCACAACAGGCCTTTCAAGCAACAAGTTGACCAAATTGACCTGCCGCACCTTTACCACCCAGTCGAGCAACGCCTCGGTCATGGGGTTCAGGCGATAGCACACCACCATCGGCAGCCGCGCCATCGCCAATTCCAGCGCCACCGAGCCTGACGCGGCCAGCGCCGCGCGGCTCGACGTGCCGCTGTCCGCCGCACCGATGGAGTCGCCCGGCCGCGACTTCGACGTGCTGATC
>Ga0209773_10000773_pt1 | contig 10749 bp, 4 predicted proteins | sample BogFormECP14_OM1_FD_188244 | JGI IMG/M metagenome (GOLD analysis project Ga0209773, IMG submission 188244) | Bog forest soil microbial communities from Calvert Island, British Columbia, Canada - ECP14_OM1 (SPAdes) (version 2) | ecosystem: Environmental > Aquatic > Freshwater > Wetlands > Bog ... | reverse complement strand
CCCACTGTATACATATGATGACTTCAAACTATGAAACCTAAAACTCCTATGGATAACATTGCGTAGACCATACCAATGTACTTTTCTATGAAAAATTGGACCATCTCATTATTAACTTTATTATTATTATTTTATAATATAATTACTTATCATCAAAACTATCTCATTTTATCAAAAATTGTTTTCAAGCTTTCCCCAGTATTGAATCAGTTGAAACTCTATGAGCTCCTAATTCTCGTAATTTATAATATTTAAGTATTAAATTTACTCTCGCTAATTTACCAGATCTAGGTTGATATAATTTAAAGTAATTTATGAGTTGAACAATTTCTTTTTTTCTATAGACTACTCATTTAAAATGATCTGGTCCTTTAGATAAATATACATTACCTCCATATAATTCTTTCAATGGATCTAATAATAATTTATTTTTTTGACCTACAGTAATATATACTTGAGCTGCTTTTAAATTAAGATAAACACTACCATCTGTATCAAAAAAGCCAGATAATCACCCATTATAATATATTAATTTATTAGGGTAATAAAAAGGTATATCGTATTTTTCACAAATTTTACTTAGTTGCAACATCCTAATTGGATTACGAATTAGTCCATTTATTCCAGCTATTAAATTCAATAATCCTTTTTTATTATGTAATCTATATCTTAGATGATTTTGATTGGCTCTAACTTTAATAGAACCTCCATATTTGTGCTTAATTATATTTAAACAACGAACATCTCTTAATTGAATAGTTATTTCTAAACTAGCGTATCCTTTTTTGGTTAATAAGAAACAACCATCTCCGTCTATTACACCTGCCAATCATTCGTTAAAAGGATTGATAGATACTCTATTACTTCTCTCGCTTTTTTCTGTTAAGTTAATCACACTACTCATAATAGGAGTTTGATACATTATTCTAGATAAACTTTCAACATTTAAATAATTATAAACTAAATATTCAATCTTAAAATTTAAAATTAAATTTAATGCATTTAAATACATTAAATTAATATAAAGAGTTAATAACGAACGTATGGCCTCTGGGATTCCTACTATCATGCTTAATTCAAAAAAGTATATTATTTTGAATTTGGATAATAATCATATCCGTGAATTGGTTATCTGCGGGTTATTCATTAATACAAACTTTTTTACTAGAAAGGAATAATTATAATTACTTATATTCATAGTATTTTGTATTTTTAAAAGTAATAAAAAAAATTTATCAACTTTTAAAAAGTTCCTGCAAATAGTTCGTTGCAAAAAATATATACCTAATATATTTTTAGGGCCACATTGACCAAATACTGATTTATCGGACATTGTCCCGATTACATGACTAATTATACCAAATCCTGGTATGATTAAAATATAAACCTCTGGATGACCAAAAAATCAGAAAAGATGCTGATATAATACTGGATCACCCCCGCCTGCGGGTTCGAAAAAACTAGTGTTGAAATTACGATCAAACAACAACATTGTTATAGCTCCAGCAAGCACCGGTAAGGATAACAGTAATAATACTGCAGTTACAAATATAGCTCAGCCAAACAAAGGGACTTTGTGTAAAACTTGTCCAGGCAGCCGCATATTTATTATCGTTGTAATGAAATTCATAGCACCTAACATAGAAGATATTCCTGCTAAGTGTAGTGAAAAGATCGCTAAATCAACAGATCCTCCACTATGTGCTTGAGCCGCAGCCAAAGGTGGATAAACAGTTCAACCTGTACCAGCTCCAGACTCAACAAATGAACTTGATAATAAAAGAATTAATGATGGAGGTAATAATCAGAATGAAATATTATTAAGCCGTGGGAAAGCCATATCAACAGCCCCAATTAATAATGGTACAAAAAAGTTACCAAATCCTCCAACCATTCCTGGCATGACCATAAAGAAAATCATTAAGAACGCGTGAGCCGTAATGATTGTATTATATAATTGTGCATCATTAGCTAATATTTGTGTTCCAGGTGATCCTAATTCCATTCTTATTAATAAAGATAAACAAGTACCTATCATACCACTAAATATTGCAAAATAAAGATATAATGTTCCTATATCTTTAGCATTTGTACTATATAATCATCTTCTTCATCAATCTGCTCTTGAAACATGTGATTCTTTTAAGTGGGAATTCCCTAACAAATAAGGTTCGTCTACTGAAGAAGTTGAACTCATTATATTCGGGTAAGTAGTTTAGCTTTAATTAGCCTTCTGAGAAATCGCAATGCCTTATTTTAGTTACCTTTTATCTAATATAATAACCTACATTGAGTTATTAATTTACATTTATATTCTCACTTACACATAAGCCCCGGTACAATGTACCGGGGCTTATGTGTAATTAATTTTTACTGAGCCGTCAATTAATAAATAAGATAATTATTTATTATCTATTAATTAAGTACAAGAGCATATTTTACATTTATTTTTAAAATTATTACATTTTATAACAATTCTCAAAGACTACTATTAATAATTATATATAAATTGTGCAAAATTTATATAATCCATTATTTGAAAAATTAATAATTATCTTACTACGTCATTCGTTGTAAGACAATTATTAATAAAAATGTGACTAAAGTCCCTCCCCCTCGTAGAGGGACTTAACTATGCCTTTATAAAAGGCACAGACCTCCTATAAATATTTATTAATAATAATTATATTAGGCCGTACTTTGGAATCTTTTTACTTTTTTCACCTAAAGCACGAAACAAACACATTTAAAGTGTTTTTATTCTTCATAGATATAGATCCTTAGATATAATATTTTCCAAATATCTTATCCGAGTGAAAAACAATTATAGAATATAATTTTATTACATTTTGTGACACCCGCTGCTTAATGGCTGGTGCTGGTGAGACATATTTAATTCCCACCATGATGAATTAAATATAACTTAATTATAAACACGATCCTTCTATTTAAACTATAAGACTAAATCATATTATAATAAGGCCATTCTATTGGAAATTAAAAATTATATATATATACTTTTTATGAAACTGGGGCTATATAATAAGTTGGTCTTATTTGCTAATAAAAATTGACATATTATATAGATAGTTTCACTTTTACTTTTAATCTTTTAACAAATATATTCAGCACAATATATTTTAATCTGAAAAGTAAAAAAGATACTATATATATTATATAATTGGAATAATTTATACATTATAACCCAATCTGTAAGATTTTTAGTTATTCTTAGACATAAATTACTCTATATCTTAGTATAAATTCTTTCTTGCTCTTTTTAGCTTGAGAGAAAATCTTCTTATTCTATCTTTTACTTACTGATATTATTATATGACATTTTCTTCTTATTATTTATTATTTTCATGTCTATAATGTACAGTTTATCGTTGCAATTCCAAAGTACCATGTTACAGGTCCTTTAACCGTAACGATGTATATATTTATTATTATATGATATAAAATGAATGACTTACTCTTATTATAAAATTGGATTGGAAAGATTTGAACTTTCACCAACTGGGGTCAAATTCCAGTGACATACCGATTAGTCTACAATCCAATCCCATAATAATAAAGACATACTTAAATTAATTAAATATAAATAGTTAACATATAAGAATGATGTTTTAGTAAATTATATATTCTTTTCTACCTTGATTTTCAAATGAATATATGAATTTTTATAAAATTGATACCCGCTTATTATAAACTTTATATATTATTATATATATGAAGATTAATAAAAAAATATTATCATTTAATATATTTACTTTTTAAAAATTTAAATATATTTAAATAAGACGAGAATGATAAGATTCGAACTTATAACCCTTCGCTTAAAAGGCGAATACTCTACCAATTGAGTTACATTCCCAGAGATAAGAATAATTCAATTATTATATAATTGAATTATTCTTATTTTTATCTTATAAATTACTCTTTCTTACTTTTTGCAACTACATACCCCTCCCATGAACATAAAGGAAATCAAGACCTAATTATAATATACAAATAAGAAGATAAAGAAATAATAAATAAAGAGACATAATAATTCTTTTTTTCGATTTTCTTTTTACAACTTCAATTGTATTTACTAATTCTTTGTTTATCAGTCTTTGATTCTTTTTTTAATATTATTATTAGTCTTAAATAAAGAGTAGATTTATTTTTATAGAATACAAAATACTCTTTTTATATAATACAAAATAAGCAAAAGAAATAATTATTCTGTAGTACGAGATTTCAATGAATTTTTCATTTCAATATAAGAATAATTTAATTTATATTTGTTTTTCTTATAATTATTATTTAAAATTAAATACTTTTTATATATATTTTTCTCTTTAATTAATGAATATTTCATTCCAAGTTTATTATTCTTATATATTTTCATTTTATGTCATCAATTTATTCTTTTTGGTCATCTCTTTATCTTTTTATCCTGAATTATAAATCTTTTTCCTACAAGGAAATATTTATTAAATAATTGTGAATATAAATATTTAATATCTACGAGTAACATTAACAATTCTTGTATATCTACAGATATTTTCGATGTCATTCATACTTTAACTGATAAAGCACCACTTATACTTTTCGATATGGTTTTAGAATAATCATAAGTTGATTTCATGTCACCCCGTATAGTCGGAATACCAATATTATAATATTTCCATTGTTCTGGGGCATAATATCTTGGTATTCTTGTATGTCCATAGAATCTCCTTTTATACATTTTTCTTGCATTATTTCTTCTTGTTCCTGTTCTTCCAGCTAAGGTAAATTTCAAACTAGATATATCATGTCCCTTAATTAATCCATGAAGATGATGTCTAAATGGTTTCATTCATGTTTTTACTCACCGAGCTCTATTAATATAACGGGATTTAAATATTAAATCCTCTTCCAACTTTTTTCGTCTCTTAGTAAATTTTTTATATAATGTCTTTCCTACAATATATTTATATCATAATGAGAAATGACTATAAGATAATTTATTTCTATATAATAAATGTGTATTAAAAGTATAAAATCTTTCTTTTCTCTTTATCAGATATTCTAAATTCTTATAGGATAAATAATGTTCTTTTCTTTTTTCATTAATCATATCAACTAATGTATTTGGTCATTGAGATATACTATTTTTATAATAATCATGATAACCTCTTGTAATTTCCAAACCTCTTACAATAGAGAGATAAAATCTTGTTTTTCTTCTAAATCTAGTTACAGTTTTTATTTTTCTTGCTCTTCAAAGAATTAATGCCATCAATCTTCTTGCTAGGATATAACTACTTAAATAATATTTTTTAAGAGGTCATAATCTTATTATAGCTCATTTACCATATATAGTATATAAAACATCTTCAAAATAAAGAACAAAAGGTACAAATATTTTTCTTTTAGTATCTAATTCAGCATTTTGAATTATTCTTCCATAATAAAAAGATGCTAATCTATGATATCTTTTTCAGAAATTATTAGGAGTTTTTCTTAATTTTTTAACATATTTTACGCTATTAGCTCAACTATTTAAATTAATTCTTTTAAATTTTGTTTGATAATATCTTAATTTATTTAAATAATAATATTTAGGTTTTAATCTAATTAAACTTCTATAATTATATTCTAATAAACCTAATAATGTTCTTACTATTATAAAATTTAATAAGATCATATGACTTTTATTTATACCTTTTACTTTATCTATTATTAACAATCTTAAAGCATACATTCAATAATTACGTCATCTAAATAATAGATAATATTTATAATATTCCTTAATATAAATAGGTATTAATTTTCTATAATAGGATTTAAAAATATTATCATAATAAAACAATTTCTCTTTTAACTCTCCTTCTCTTTTATTATCTGTATACCCTGAATAGAATTTTCTACGTCATCTTCGTAAAACTACTCTATATCTAGATTTTCGACTTTTTGATTTTACTCACACTGAATAACATAATCGACGGACACCCCTAAAATAATTACCTTCAATAAAACTAGGAGATCCCTGTTCTCCATCCTGAGGTATTGTATCTCAAACCTTTGCTACTAAAATATTTTTAACAATATTTGAATATTCATTTTTAATGAAACTTAAAGAATAAATTGTATATCATATATTGCTAAATATTAACATATCCTTGGCTTTATTATAAATAGAATCTATTGACACATAATGAGATTGAAACTTATCCTTTCCATAGACTGACAAATATTTACTTAATAAAGATAACAAAGAATATTCCAATTTATCTCATACTTTTTTAGTATTTTTATTCTTCACTTTTTTATTAAGTTTGTTAAGTTTATTTTCATTAACTAAATTAATACTATTAACTTTATTCTTCTTTACTTTTTTTTGAAATCTTTTTTTCTTTTGTCTTACAGGTACATTCATATTTTTAATACATTCTAATGCATATTTTTTTCTTATTATTTCTTGTTTCATCAGTCATTTTCTTTTATTAATATAATAGGATAAACTATTTAAACTTCCAATTTCCTTTTTGTCTTTTAATTTTCTATCAGTTTCAACATTAGAATTTAAATTATATAATAATTTAATATTATTTAATTTAGTTTTTTTCTTAAGAAGTAGTAGCATATCTACATTTTTTACATAATTATCCTCAGCCTTAGTAAATTTAAGATTTTCTCTTTCTTGTTGTCTTTTTAGTTTTTTTCTTTTATTTTTACTTAATTTGGGATCAATTATAATGATTCTCTTTTTTTGTGCCTTCTTATATTCTCAATACTTTTTATAATAATTCTTGAAATTAATCCTGTGAATTAACTTTTTATATTCATTTTTACTATCTTGGTGGGGAACAAGTAATGAATTTATATTTTCATCCTCTGTATTTATTGTTAAATCTTTAAGTGTTTCTAATATAACATCCTTATTCCCCGCTGATATATTTTCTATATCCCTACGTTTAGATAAAGGTCTAATTCTATCTCTTTTTACTTCTTTAAATTTAGTTAATAATTTATTAACGGGTTTCTTTTCTTTTATATAATTATTTGAGATCTTATCATTAATAATATTTCTATTTAAAACATTATTAATAATATTTTTATTTCTATTATTCTTATTTGGATTTAGGACAAGTGCATTTTTACCTCCATTCTTCTTATCTCTAATATTATTTCTTCGGTGTGGAACAAGTGATTTATTATTTTGATTAAGTTTACCATTTTTATTTTTATTCATTTTTTCCTTTCTACGTTTTTCTCATTCTTTTGGAGAATATCAACTATATTTCTTTTCATTTGAACTATCATTTTTTTTTTGTTGATGAGAATATAAATGGAAACTTTTTATTTTTTCTTTAAATTCTTTTTGATCCATTTGTTTTCCTCTTCTTCTTTCAAATATTTGTTTTTTCTTAAATTGAATAAAGGTTAATTTTTTTTCTCCAAATTTCTTTATTCTTTGATCTTTTTTCTTTTTTCTTTGTTTCTTTCTAGTTTTAAATTTCATCCTATTAATTTTTTTCCTCATTTGTTTCTTATTTAAAGGAAGAGTTGTTGATTTAAGTGAGAAATACTCTCGTACTTTATAAGGTCTTTTATCTAACTTACCATCAGAATCTTCTTCTTTTTTATATATATTAATTACATCTACTTTATTTTTATCTATATTAAATAAATTCTCAATACCTAATTTATTTAATATATTAATATACATATTTTTTAAATTAAGACTTTTATAGATAAAGACTTTATTTATTCAAGAAAAAGAAGATTTACGTGTTTTTTTGACAGATTTAATAGTTTTTTTTACTGTTTCATCCATATTTAATAACATTAAACATATAGTTATAACTAATCCTTTATTATATTTAAAAATTCATTCTTCATAAGATTTTACAACTTTAGTGTAATAAGGAAAAACTTTAGGTTCTATAATATTAATATAGAAGAAACGAGGTCTATTTAATGTTTCGTTAACTTTTTTATAAACATTTGCATATAAACTATACATATATTTATATGCAAATCTTCTTAACATCAAATTTCTAAATTTTCTACGTTGATTTGTTTTATTATTAAATATAAATAAATCTATAATGACGTTAAAAGAAGTATGTTTAAATACAGGTTTTCCTAATAACAATCTTTTTCATTTAGATATTCTACTTGTCTTCTTAGGTTCATATCCTCCAAATAAATTAATTCTTCTTCTTAATAATTTTTTTTTTATCTTAATAGATTTATTAATTTGTCGTTTTAATCATTTAGATTTAAGAATACCTGGGTGAAAATAAGTTGTAATATTAGAATCTCCTGTATATCCCCCTCGTCTGGAAAATTTTATAATTCTATTTAATTGTTTATAAATACTTTTAGTAGCTTTATACTTAAAACCTGTTTCTAATAATCTATAAGTATAAATTCTTCATTTATGTGTAATTAATCTTCTTTTAATTCTCTTAACAGAAAAAAACCGTTTAATAAGTTCAGCAGTAAATCTATCTAATAATATTATTAAAGCTGCATCTCTTCGTAAAAAAGAATATACATTACTCATTCAATGTTTTGTTTGACTAGGCAAACTTCTTTCAATATACTTACTTGGAAAATAATAATTAGGTTTTAATAATTTATTAGATATTTTTCTTGATTCTAAGTCTTCTTTATGACCTTCTATAATATTATTCAATACATATTTTAATTCTACCCTCATCTTTTTAAATGGTTTTATATCTTTTCTCTTCATCTTATCTTTAGTTCTTTTAATATTAAAATAATTTAATAATTTATTATCCTTAATTTTCAACTCCAAATTCTTATTTAATAAATCATGTTTTTTTGCTCTTATAATTTGAGAACCAATATTTTTATCCCCATAACTATCCATTTGTCTTATCTCTTTAATTTGTTCTTTATGTGCTATTATAACTTTTTTCATCAATTTGTCCTTCTCTTTTTCCGCTCTTTGATGTGCCACTATTCTTTGTCACCTTTCTTCTATATCTATACTTTTATATGGCTTTTTATAATAATTTATTAAATAACGAATTCACTTTTCTTGGTCACTCTTTGAGAATTTCTCTCCTTTATTTCTTCTTCATTTATTATATAAGATTCATTTTAAATGTTTTGACATACTTTATATTTTTAACATTAGATTGCTATTTGTCAAACAATATTATAAATAAATCATATGAATATTTTTAGTATCATGTGATTTATTTATAATATTATAATCAAACAAATATTACAATTTTTGTAATTAGTTTAAACCGTTAATTGATCCAAATATACCGAATTTTAATATAATAATTAGTATATAATGTATAATAATTTTTACATATAACTAATATATTATATTACAATTATTATACCTCTATAAATATAATATAAGGTTCCTCGATAAGTTCAATGGAACAATTATTATATTTATATTTTAAGTATCTTTAAATAACTCAAACACATATTTTAATAATAAATAAATTTATTATTAAAATGAAGTAATATAGTTAATTAATCATAAATACTATTATTTATTCATTAAGACAATTTGAACTTTGACTTCTTTACTTTAATAAATAATAATATTTGAAAAAGTTCGTTATATCTTAATAATAGTTTTTAAAAGACTCGAACTTATATTTCTCGCTTATCAAGCGAGCACTTTAACCATTTAAGTTAAAAAACCGAAATGCATATCATTATTTATTCACATATATAAATAAACTCTAATAAAAATAAAATTATCATTCCAATAAATATAAGAATTTATTAATTGATAAATGTTATTATTTCACAAATAACTATATTCTTTACAGAACTTTTCAAGTCCCTCTATAAATTATTTATGTATGGAAGAACTGAACTGTATTTAAATAACATTTACCAACTTTCACTCTTCAGGGTTGCAAAGCAAGCGGACATTGAAACCATAATAATATACACAAACTACTCCACACTAAATAATGAAATAGAATTAAAATTCATTGTATTTTAAATTAAAAATGGACTTATATAATCACTCAAATAAAAAATACGCGAGTGAAGGATTCGAACCTTCTCCGCCAGGGCATGAGCCTGAAATGCATTCGCCATCACACCTACTCGCAAACAAATAACTTCGCCCGTATTTCTGTATAATACACGAGACGTAGTTTTATATAATTCCACTGTATTTAATATATTTCCTCAATTTAAAATACAATGAATTTTAATATTAATCACTCCAGTATCAGATTTCATTAATTATAATAATTTTCTTATATTTTTATATTTGATATAAAAATATAATCCATGAATTCATATGTAAATATAGAATTATGTAAATTCGTTAAATAAGGTAATATAACTATTTCCGCTACTTTATATTATTTTACTGAAGAAATAATATAATTAACGATAAATAAATTAACAACAGGCAAGAAAGATATAATAAATTATATAACATCTAATATATAATCATATTAATACAATACCACGTTCGCTTTAGCGAACGTGGGACATACTGAATTCTGTAAGATGATTATGATAAGAGTAATATGAAGGTAAAAATAATATTAGCACAAGATTACCTGAATAAGTTTCAGTACTGTAAAGCTCTTGCCTAAATATTTGTTAGTAGTAGTCTACTACTTATTTATCTGAAAAGTATAGTAAGGCGTATTTTGAACTTGATATGCTTTCAATTCTTAATGTTTACCAACTTAGCTATCCTGTGATGCATTAGTTTGTATATAGAGTGAAGGTAAAAAAATAATA
>Ga0209773_10000772_pt1 | contig 10758 bp, 9 predicted proteins | sample BogFormECP14_OM1_FD_188244 | JGI IMG/M metagenome (GOLD analysis project Ga0209773, IMG submission 188244) | Bog forest soil microbial communities from Calvert Island, British Columbia, Canada - ECP14_OM1 (SPAdes) (version 2) | ecosystem: Environmental > Aquatic > Freshwater > Wetlands > Bog ... | reverse complement strand
CGGCCTGGTACTCGCGCTCTTCAGCTTCGTCGGCTTCGAAAGCGCCACCACGCTGGGCGCCGAAGCGCGCAATCCTCTGAAAACAATTCCGCGCGCCGTGATTCAGTCCGCCATCATCGGCGGCGCGTTCTTCATGCTCTGCGCCTACACCGAAGTTCTCGGCTTCCGCACCGCCGGACAGGATTTAGGCTCGAGTCCCGCGCCGATGCACGTAATCGCAGCGGCAGGGGGCGTTCCGTTGTTTGGATTGCTGATTGATATCGGCGCGCTAGTCAGCATGTTCGCCGGAACGCTCGCGTGCATCACAGCCGCCGCGCGCGTCCTGCTGCTCATGGCGCACAACGGCCTCGCTCACGGCTCGCTGCGCACCACGCACGCGCGCAACGAAACTCCCAGCTACGCAGTCGTCGTCACTGGAATCGCCGCGGCTCTGCCGGTGATCGTGCTGGCGGCGCGCGGCGCAAGCGGCCTCGACGTTTACGGCTGGCTCGGCTCGCTCGCGACCTACGGTTTTATCGTCGCCTATGCGCTGGTGTGCATCGCGCTGCCCCGATACTTACGCAACCACGCTGCTTACACGGGCGGTGCGCAAATTCTTTCCGGGCTCGCGGGCCTCGCCATGCTGCTCGCACTGGTCGGCAATCTCTATCCCATTCCCGAAGGACCCTACGGCAAGCTCCCGTACATTTATCTGGTGTATCTTGCCGCCGGACTGTTTTGGTTCCTCATCAATAGCCGCCGAAAAAACGCCACGGAGAAAATTTCCTAAGGCTGCTCCTCCGTATCCGGCAGCGCTACCAACAGCAACACAATCCCAATCACCGTGAACATGCGAACCGCCACTTCCTGACCGTTCCACATTTTCGACTGCCACATCAGAAACCATTCCCCACCGACGGTCAGAAAAGCGACCAGCCACATCAGCAAAGCCAGCGTCAGCCCAATGATAGAAATGCGCCTCGCGTGACCAAACGCGACAGCAGTTTCATGCAGCGCGCGCACCAGCCGCCATCCGCCCCACCAACACAAAATCATCGTCACGAGTTCCCACGCGATGATCGAAAGATAAAAGACGACGTGCCAAGCCGGTTGGTTGAGCGCGCGCCACATCCCGCGATTTCCCGGAAATGTCGAGTCCATCATCAGCACGTGGCGCACAAACTGGTAGTTTGAATTAAAGTCCGTGGTGTTGTTGAACACCAGCAGCGTGTAATACAGCGCCACGGCAAAAACCATCGCCAGCTTGACCGCGCGCAGCGTCATCGTAGCTCCCGCGAGCACGGATGGTATCGCATCACCAGCCGCAAGCGCGCGGCAATCTCGCAAGCTCCGAGCACGCAACGTGCGCCGATATCCGATGCTCCCTGTGGAAATCAGCCATAGAAAAAATTGATATCTGCCATAGATTAAAAATACTTCGCACGCGGACTTAAAAAGCGTACCTTCCCTCCATCGTCGGGGTGCAGTAAGGAATCTGGGCAACGTTTCTAATAAAACGCATAAATTTTCCGTGCGAATCTTCGGACGGCATTCCCGCTGCGAAGTTCGTCCACATGGATCGGAGGCACGAATGTTTGCGAGAGTCCCGCCCTCGGTTTTGTTTCTCGCTTCATGCATTTGCCTGGCTTTGACGTTTGCACCGGGCGCGCGTTCGCAGCAAACTCTGGGCGGTATCACCGGCACGGTCACAGATACCAGCGGCGCAGTGTTGACGGACACGCTGGTGACGCTCGTCGGCGATCAAACCACGCTGACGCGAACGCAGAAGACCAACTCCAGCGGTTCCTACGAATTCGTGGACTTGCCGATCGGCACCTATACGCTGACTTTCTCCCACGACGGTTTCGAAACGCAAAAAATCCCCTCCATTCTGGTGCAGGCAGACCGCACCGTCACCCTGAGCCCTGCGCTAAAAGTCGGCCAGGTCGGAACAACCATCACCGTCGAGGAAACTCCGCTGCTCAACGCGGTGGACACCACCAACGGCTACGTCCTCGACAAAGCGCAGCTCGAAGCTATCCCGCTGCCAACGGGTAGTTTCACGGGACTGGCCATTCTTTCTCCTGGCGTGAGCGCCGAACTGCCGGCCGGCACCGGCGCCAACTCCGGCCTCGGCAACCAGCCCATCTGGGCCAACGGTCAGCGCGACACCAGCAACACTTTCTTGTTGAACGGCGTGGACGCAAAGAATTTGTTCAACGGCAAGAGCACTAGCCAGGTAGCCTCGGCGCGCATTGTGAACAACACGGGCGTCAGCGGCGCGGCCAGCGGCAACGGCGGAGTGATTCAGAGCACCGCATCGCCCTATCTCGCCGTCGGCCAATCCTTGCCTACTCCGGCTCCGGAAACCATTCAGGAAGTTCGCGTCAATACTTCCATGTACGACGCGCAGCAGGGTTCCACCAGCGGCGCACACATTGATATGAGCACCGCCTCCGGCACCAACGCGATCCACGGCACCGCCTACCTGCATCGTGGAACAAACTGGCTCAACGCCGCGCCCTTCTTTTTCAATCAGGATCCCAATCTTCCCGACAATCTGAAAGTTCCCGAACTCCATCGCTACACTTTGGGCGGCGCCGGCGGCGCTCCAATCATCAAGAACAAACTCTTCCTCTATCTCGGCTACCAGCACGTGCACAGTTCCGACCAGGAGATCGGCATCGGGCGCGTCACTGTTCCTTTCGATTTCACGCCTACCGGGAACGCCGCGGATGGCGTCCCAGGCTGCGGAGCTACCCGTGCCACAGCCACGCTCGCTCCTTGCCTTGCCGCGATCTCCAACAACAGTTTCTTCTCCAACCTGAACGGAACCGTTGGTACCGGTCCTAACCAGATTAGTCCCATTGCTTTGGGCATCTTTCAGTACAAACTACCCAACGGCCAATTCCTCGTGCCGTGGAATGACGGCGTCGTCCCCACCATCAACTTTCCGGAGAACGCCCTGGTCCCTGGCACTGCCTATTTCCTGTCCGATCAAGCGGTCAGTAATCTCGACTGGATCGTGAACGCCAAGGACACCTTGGCTCTGAAGTATTACTACCAGCACGACCCCACCATCGCTCCCTATGCCTACTCCAGTTTGCCCGGATTTACTCAGCACCTCGATGCCGGCAGTCAGGTCGCCTCCATCACCAACACCCAGATAATCACGCCGAACCTCAACGTTGCCGAAGTATTCGGCTTCATCCGAGAGAAAATCTACAGCACCATTGGGCAACCGTTCACTCCAACGCAATTCGCCAGCTTCGTCGAATCTTCCACGGGAGCAACTCCGGCGCAATCCACCATCAATACGTTCGGCTCCAATTTCTTCCCCGGCATCACCATCGTCAACATGCTGGGCTATGGAGCGAATAACGACGGTTGCGCTCCCACCGATACGGCATGCATTCCGACGCCTGTCAACGAATCGCCGATGACCATCGGCCAGGGTGCGGCCTCCCAGGGAGCTAACACCGGGATTTTCCAGAATCGCTTCATGCCCTCGGTCGATGCCACCTGGAATCGTGGCAAGCACACTCTTTCTTTCGGCGGTACATATTCCTACACCCAATTGAACACGCTGGACCAAAGACCCGGCACCGGCATGCTCGGTACGGCGGATCTTTCGCAGTTCCTGCAGGGATTCGTCACGCCCTACACCACGGATGGATACGTCACCACCAACGTTTTGCAAGGAAACGCGAATCGTTATCTGCGCGCCAATGAATGGGGCCTTTACGTTCAAGATAAGTTCCAATTCCGGCCAAATCTCAGCTTCACGGTTGGATTGCGCTTTGACGACGACGGCGGTATGTCTGAAAAGTACGGGCGTCTCTATAATTTCGATCCTGCGGATTATAACTACGACCCCACGACTGACACGCTGGTCTCGAACGGAATCATCGTCGCCGGCAACAACCCGCAGTTTGCGAGCAAAGGGGTCAGCGCTTCCACTCTCACCGGCCGCCAATGGGGCCTGGCGCCGCGCTTGGGTTTGGCGTGGAGTCCCAGCAGGTTTGCCAACAAGCTCGTCGTTCGTGCTGGCTGGGGCATGTACTATGACCGCGGAGAATTGTTCACCTATCTGTCGCCAGGTTTTGCGGCCGGTGTCGTCACCGGCGGACCGTTCGGCGTGAACCAGGCACCGCCATTCGTCAGCGCGCAGGAGTGCACCCCATCCTCGTTCTATCAAAATTACATCCCGACGTGCGATCCCGGCACCTACGGGCTTACCAATCCGTGGGGAACCACTCTCGGCCCTCCTCCAACCGGAAATCCTGCTTCGATTGATAGCTACCTCCCGAATACCGGGGTGCCGGGAGTCGGCATTGCCGCTGGCATTCTCGACGGGCAGCCGCTCTTCCCCTTCGGTGTTTACAACCGAAAGAACAAGCTCCCTTACACCATGAACCAAACCCTGGACATTCAATGGCAGCCGCGCAACGACATTGCCATAGACATCGGTTACGTCGGCAACTTGGGCCGCCACGAAGTGATCCCCGTTCCGTTCAACCAGGCCCAGATCGCCACGCCGACCAACCCCGCGCACCCGGGCACGCCTTTCCAACAGAACTACACTTACGGTTACACGGTGCAACAACCCGGCTGCTCCGCAGGCCCCACGGCCTGCGCGATATTTCTTCCAGACGGAACCCAGATGCTGAACAATTACGAGGGAGGCAACGCGGACCTTCGTGTTCCGTACATCGGATATTCGTCCGAGGCGCTTTCGTACAACGCCGCGGGCGTATCGGCGTACAACGCTTTGCAGGTCCACGTGGAAAAACGCATCAGCCACGGATTCCAAGCGGGCTTCTCCTACACTTACTCTCACGCTCTGGATGAACAGAGCGCCATGGGATTGTTTTATAACGGAAATAATCCGCTCGACTTGCGCTCCGGATATGGGAACTCGGACTTTGACCGCACCCACGTCTTCAACTTTACTTACCTCTACCAATTTCCTAACAAGTTCAGCGAATCTTCGTGGAAGGGCAAGGTTGCGGACGGTTGGGCGGTTGAGGGCATCGGAGTTTTCCAGAGCGGCCAGCCCTACAGCATCATTGACTACACCGGCGCGGTCGGCAGTATCTTCTACGGGGTAAACGATGGCATTACCAACCCCATCGTGCCGCTGGCGCCGGGTTGCACGCCGAAGAGCGCGCTCACCGGTAAATCGGGCGCTTACGGTACTCCTGACAATCCGCAATACGCGCTCAATTCCGACTGCTTCACGCTCCCGCTGCTCGCACCCGGGGACCTGAATGGCGCCATTCCGCCAGGTGATACCTTCGAGACCAATTTCACAACGGGCCAACGCAATATTTTCCGGCAAACGTGGCAAAGGCGTACGGACATCTCCATCGTGAAGAACACCAATATCACCGAGCGCGTCACATTGAAGTACAGCTTCGATGTCTTCAACCTGACCAACACTGCCAGCTTTGACCTCCCGCTCGACGATGTCTCGCAAAACCAGTATTACAACAACGCACCCGTCGAAGGCACGCCTGCGCTGCCAAACAGCTGCCCGGCTGCTACGAACGGTAGTTTCTACAACTGCCCATTCGGCCTGGGCGTGGTGAACAAGACCATCGGCAGCCCGCGGCAGATTCAGATGTCTCTCAGTCTTCAGTTCTAGTCCCGCCCAGGCGAGCAGGACCAGCCGCCATCCCGGCTGCGGTTCCTGCTCGCGTCTGTGCACGTTTCTTGCGCCGCGCGAAATCCCATCCGTTGCTACGCGATGGATGCGGTTAAAATGTCGCCCATGCCCATGCTCCCCGCGCGCAGTCCCCTTCAACAGCTTACCGAGCAGCTCGCCCGCGGGGACATCACGCCCCGCGCCGTAGCCGAAGCGGCGCTCGCGCGCGCCAACAGCAACGCCGACCGCAACGTTTACCTCGCGCTCGACCCCGAGAAAGTGCACCAGGAAGCGGACGCATTGCCGTCGAGATTTCCGCACGCTGCCAAGCCGATTCTCTACGGCGTCCCTGTCTCGATCAAGGATTGCTTCGACGTAGTCGGCTTCCCCACCACGCTTGGTTCGCGCTTCTACGCCGCGCGCAACGGCGCAGCACGCGAAGATTCCGCCGTAGCGGCGCGTCTGCGCTCGCAGGGCGCGCTCATCATCGGCAAGACGCACATGCATCCGTTGGCCTTCGGCATCACCGGGGAGAATCCGGATTATGGCAACTGCGTGCAGCCGCGCGACGAGCGGCGGCTCACCGGCGGCTCCTCCAGCGGCGCGGCGGCCAGTGTGCAGGAGCAATCGGTGCTCGCGGCGATCGGGACGGATACGGGCGGCTCGGTGCGCGTGCCGGCGGCGTTGTGCGGACTTGCAGGATATCGCGCGTCGTTGGAGCTGGGGCAGCAGAGTGGATTGTGGTGCGGCGGCGTGCGCCTGGCGCCCACTTTCGACACGTTGGGATGGCTGTTCCAGGATCTGCGCGATGCTCCGTTGCTGGCGGAGGCGCTTTTTGAATTGCGCGCTGCGGAGGTGAACGAAACGCGCGTCCGCATCGGTTGCGTGCGCGATGAGTTTCTGCACGATTGCGATGCGCAGGCGTTGGCTGGATTTGCGGAGTGGAAGAAAAAACTCAGCGACTGCGGCGCGACCGTTATTCCTGTGGACACGGGATACTGGGAAGAGGCGCTGGAGATTTACACCGCGATCACCGCGCACGAAGCCGCGGCAATTCACAGCGCAGACACTGGTGGAGATTTTTCGCACTTTCCCGCGGCGATTGCCCAACGGCTAACGTGGGGCGCATCCATATCATCGGACGAGATTGCCCTGTTCCGCGCGCGGCACCTGCGGTTCCGCGAGCGCGCGGAATCGCGACTGCGCGAATTCGATTTCTTCGTGGCGCCGTGCGCCGCGCTGCACGAACTTGCTGTTGGCGCCGATCATACAGCGTCGCGCGGCGCGATCCTGCGTTACACCACGCCGATGAGCCTGATGGGCGCACCCGTGGTGACGCTACCGACCACAACTGGCCCGGGCGTGCAATTGATCGCGCCGCGCAATTCTGATGCTCGGCTACTGGCGTATGCGAAAGCGGTAGGAACGCGGGTGGCGTAGCGCGTCGTTGCTCTGCTCCAGACGGCGCGCGATGACGAGCGTTTGCGTCGCGTTGTAAGCCGATCGTCTTCGCGCACTGGTCCGCATCGCTCATGCTATTCCACTCCGATGTCTTCGTTCCACACGGCGGGATGCGCGCGAATGTAGTCCGCCAGCAGCGACGCACATTCGGCGGAGTCCAGGTCAATCACGTTAATGCCGAGCGAGCGCAGCCAGTCAATCCCGCCCTGAAAATTGCGGCTCTCACCGACCACCACCGTGCCAAAGCCAAACTGGCGCACCAACCCGCTGCAATACCAGCAAGGCGCCAGGGTCGTGACCATAATAAGGTTGCGATAACTGCGCTGCCGCCCCGCGTTGCGGAACGCGTCCGTCTCGCCGTGCACCGAAGGATCGCCCTGCTGCACCCGCCGATTGTGCCCTGCGCCGACAAGCTTGCCGTTGGAGTCGAAAATAGCGGCGCCGATGGGGATGCCGCCTTCGGCCAGGCCCGTGCGCGCCTCCTGCAGCGCCACGGCGAGCATCGCCGCGTAATCGAGTGGAGGTGTCATGCACATCTTATACTCGCTGCGCCGCCGCCATGAAAAGCGCGAATTGGGGTGCGCGAAAACGTCGATTTTATGACCGATTAAAACCATACGCCCCTCTTTGTTTTCATGTGATTGCGGCGAATTCTAATCGCGGCGCGACCAATTAGAAATTGCGTGGTTGGTGAGTGGTGATTAGTGAGTAGTGAATCGCGACCCGTGGCCCGCGACCCGTGAACCGCACCGAGGACGATCACTTTTCCTTCCGCGTGGAGTGCGCTCGGGGAAATCGCCGCGATGGGTTGCGTGCTTCGCTGTTGCTCTTGGCAGAGTGGCCGCGAAAACGAAAGCCGCAATTGTGTGTAGGGTCTCACGTTTTAGTTTCCCTGCGATGTTCGCACGCTGTACTGGCGAAAACAGCTGCACGTCCGGACAGATTTGGGACAGAACTAGTACCCGCTGGCCTGGATGAATTAAGATGGTTCGCACAGTCCCGCGCATTGCGGAGTTACGTCCGTTTTTTCCGGCGTGAACGCGCGTATCGAATCTGCTGCAGACTCGGCTTTGTGAGCATTTAGCACCGCGCGACAATCGCTGCACTGCACGAACTGGAATGGCAGCGGCTGCTTTATATTGGGCCGTGGAGATTTTGATGAAACGTTTGAACTTTGTTCTTTGTGTTGTGGCTCTCGGTGTTGCGTTTGCGTGCGGGGGTGCGCGCGCGCAGACGGCTGTCTGGCAGCCTTCGCCGGGACACACACAAGTTCCTATATGGCTGGGTGCGGTGCCCGATGGACAATCTGACGCACAACCTGTCGCGCAGCCTCCCGCGAAGCCGGAATATATGGCGACGGAGAAGGACGAGCTGGTCGCCGGGAAGTCGTGGATGTATGTGGCAAATGTCACGCAGCGGACGATGACCGTCTATTCGCCAGAAGGAAAGAACACCGGCGCTGCGGTGGTGGTGTTTCCCGGCGGTGGCTATCAGATTCTGGCAATCGACCTGGAAGGCACGGAGGTCTGCGACTGGCTCACGTCCAAGGGGATTACCTGCGTGCTGTTGAAGTAGCGCGTCCCGAATTCGGGGATGCACTGGGACCAGCGATGCGAGTGCCAGGTCAGTCCGAAGTCACCGACGGCGCTGGAAGATGCACAGAGGACGGTGGGCCTGGTGCGCTTGCACGCCGCGGAGTGGCACATTGATCCGCACCAGATTGGAGTGCTGGGATTTGCGGCTGGCGGGCATCGAGCGGTGGCGATCAGCACGCATTTTGCACATCGTTTGTACCCGGCTGTGGATGCTGCCGACAAAGAAAGCTGCCGTCTACCTCCTTTCGTTCAGCGCGAAACGTACTGGGCCAATCCATTTCCATAAGACCAATTCTCTTTTGGCACCTCAACGAGGTTGATGAACACATCCTCCTTGCGAAGCTTCACTCCCTGATGGAGGCGGTCGGTGAGTTCCTTGTAGAAACTTTGCTTCAACTCTACAGATCGTCCTGCGTTGAGCGTGATTTGAAAGTAGATACAATCGTCGGTGCGATGGACGCCGAGGTAGTCACGATCAAACGGCAAGGCGCTCTTGCGATGTTCGGTAATTACGTGAAAGCGATCACCCTTAGGAACGTTGAGAACATCCAGCAGGGTTTGGTAGACAATTTCCCCGACTTGAGTGCGATATTCCTCTGATTTTCCTTCGATGAGGTCGATCCGAACAATTGGCATTTCTCCTCCTCCTTTTCGGAATGTTGCTTCTGTTTCTCCTTTTTCGTCTTGCTACGATTTCTTAGATATTCAGGCGTGATATCTGGTGCATGCATTGTTAGAATGTCGCTCATGCGCGATGTGCATTTACGGAACCTGGATCTGAACCTCCTACATCCCCTCCATGCGCTTTTGGAGGAGTGCCACGTCACCCGTGCGGCGAAACGAAGTTTCTTGAGTCAGTCGGCGATGAGCAGGGCGCTGGAGCGGTTACGCGATACGTTCGGAGACCCTCTGCTGCTTCGTAACGGCCGCGGCTATGAGCGCACGGTGTGGGGAGAACGTGTGCTGCGAGAGTTGGAGTCGCTCATGCCCCGGCTTGAGGATATGGTGCGAGGAGAAAAATTCGATCCCGCCCGCAGCGAGGAAGTATTTCGCGTGGCAATGAGCGACCATGCCTCGATGATTGTGCTGCCATCGCTTTTGGCGAGCGTGCGCAGGGCAGCGGCTCACGTAAGGCTGGAAGTGTCCGCATCCGGGGCTGAGACTTATGAGGATGTTGCGGCGGGAAGAATCGATACGTTTCTTTGCGCAGAAGAAGCGCCGCCTTCCCTGGAGTCCGAAATGCTCTTTACCGTGGATTTTGTTTGTCTCGTTGGCGCGGCTCTGCGGGTTCGTGCTCGTCGTCTTACGCTGAAACAATATCTGGAATTTGAGCACGTCCTGGTCGAGCTACGGAAGGGGCAACAGGCTTTAGTGGATCGCGCTCTGTCGCAGCTTGGCGCAAAGCGGCGCGTCGCGTTTACTCTGCCATTCTTTGTTCCTGCCATCTTTGCCATCGCACAGACTGACTTGATTCTCACCGTGCCGCGCAGATTGGCAAAGATCACTGCGAGCATGGCTGGTGTACGCGTCGTGGAAGCGCCTCGTGAGATCAAGTCCTTTCCGTATTTCATGGCATGGCATTCGCGACTCACCAATGAACCTGCTCACAAGTGGTTTCACGAACAACTGCGGTCGGCTGTTCGGACCGTCTGAGCAGTTCAAAGCTGACATCGTTCGAGTTGGGGCTGAAAAGATTTTGTGCGCATGGACCTGCGGTCGATACGCTTGGTGCCGATTCCGGGCGGATAACGGGCGATTCGGAAGTTATCTTCCTCGTGTAGTCATCGCTGGTGTATTTTGCGTACCATCATTCAAACTCGTAAATGGTCAATGCGCATGCTTGCGGCGGCCTGCAACCATCCGAATCGTTTAGCTCTGCCAATCCGCTTCCCGATGGTTTGCGCAGCAGCTTAATCAATCGGCCTCTGCCGCAACAGTGATCGCATCGCCTCGCGCAGCCACACGTGGCGCGGATCGCTGTTGAGTCTCGGATGCCAGGCCATCAGGAAATGAAACGGATGCAATTCGTGCGGGGCTTTCACAATGCGTAGTTCGCGATTTCCCCTAACAACTGAG
>Ga0209773_10000770_pt1 | contig 10784 bp, 10 predicted proteins | sample BogFormECP14_OM1_FD_188244 | JGI IMG/M metagenome (GOLD analysis project Ga0209773, IMG submission 188244) | Bog forest soil microbial communities from Calvert Island, British Columbia, Canada - ECP14_OM1 (SPAdes) (version 2) | ecosystem: Environmental > Aquatic > Freshwater > Wetlands > Bog ... | reverse complement strand
TGAGAACCTGTCCCCTTTAATCGTACAAATTCCGTGGGAGTTCGGCAGGAGCGGAAGTGGATAAGGAAGAGATTGCGCTTCTAGTTGCGGGAATAGGTGCAGCAGTAAGTCTCCTCACGTTCTGGCTCACCAAAATATCCCAAGAGAGTAAGGCGCGACGCGAGGAAAGGCGGCAGGAATACCGTGAGTTGGTAAGTACACTGACGCAGTGCTATATGCGGATCGTCTCCCCATATGATCCCCCAATCCCAGTCATCGACGAGCAGCTTCAGCGCCAAATTACGGATGCAAAGCTCGAATCCTTTAAAGTTTTACAAGATCGGATTGCAATTGCAGAAGAGTTGGCTGAGACCGATGTGCTGGATGTGTGGACTGAAGCGATCGTGAGCCTTGAGCGGAACACGGACTCGGTCCGATTCGCTAAGAAGTTCAAGCTATTGAGGGAACGGATTATAAGAATGGCGAACCGTCCCGCTCCAAAGAAAAGCAGGCTGCGATCCCTTTTCTATCGTATTCGATACTTCAGGGAGATTCGGCAATTCAGGAGGAGACACGACGATGCTCGACCTAATTCATGAGTACTTATACACAATCGAGTCCACGGGGGCCGGGCTCGTTTTTTTGGGAAACCCCTGGGTTTGGGTGCCCCATGTGTCGCTTTGTAAAGTCCCGAGACATACTTTACAGTGTGTCTCGACAGATAGGACGAAACCTCAAACCTTCACCCAGTTATCAGCATGCCGCCGGACCCACCAGCAAGGATCATCTCCTGCCCATGGAAAGATGGCCCGCACACATGGCACCTGCGCGGAGCCGGTATAGTCGAGCTCATCTTTCCCATTCTTCAGCGGAACAGCAAGAAACTGTTTCACCTCGACCGAATCGAAGGCAGTCCCATGGGCGGCGCGATATCTGTAGATGAGCCAGTCTCCGGCATAGAGCGCGACCAGAACTGCCAGTACTACCACCACCGTCCGTTCCAGAAGCACGCGCACAGCTTGTCAAGCCCCCACTTGCCGGTCAAATCCGGCAACCGACTCAATCACAATAACTTACGAAGCCCGGCAAAGTGCAGGGAATTATGCTCTGATTTGCTAAAATAAGAAAAGGAGAGGCACGGGACAAACCCATGCCTCTTTTTATTTGGAGGGGAAGCTCAGTGGTGTTCCTGAAGCCCCTAACCCGTGTAAAGAGACGAATTTAGGCGAAAAACCGTCATCAAAAGCGACTAAGCGCCTGCAGAATGAATAATTTAGCAGAAAATGACGGGGGGAGGGGCATAGTACCGACACGAAGAGACGTGAAGGGCGTGAGCCCCCATCGACGTAAGTCGAATGAAAAGAGGAATTTAGCCTTGCCACACCCTGAATATCGGCCTAACCGCCTGTATTTTGAGCAATTTAGCGGAAAATGGGGGAGGGGGGAGCCCTTAGCCGAACAGATGCTCCAGCCGGTTCATGTCGAAGCCGATCATCACTTCGTTATCCACCACAATCGTCGGGGTTGACTGGCTGTTCAGGTCCATCAGCTCTTGCAGAGCCTTCGGGTCGGCGGTCACGTCCTTGTATTCAAAGGGGATCTCGCGCGAGTTGAAGAAATGTTTGGCAGCAAAGCAGGGAGGGCATCCTGGCTGGCTGTAGAGAATGACACGTTTCTGCGACATACATAGTAGATGCTGCAACTTAAGTGCAAGTTTCAGTGAATTTTAGGCGTTGAAGCCTGTGCCAGCCGCAGCGGATTCGGCTTCAAATCGCCCGGAAACGCCTCGTCATCCTTGCCCGCAATCGCCGCCCGCATGAAGTCGATCCAGAGCGGTAAAGCGGCCTTCGCTCCGGTTTCCTTGTCTCCGAGCGACTCGCGGTTGTCGTAGCCGATCCAGACGCCGCAGGTCGTCGAGGGCGAGAAGCCGACAAACCACGCATCGGTAAAGTCGCTGGTCGTTCCGGTTTTACCGCCGATTGGATGGTTCAGCACGACAGCATCCTTGGCCGTGCCGCTGCGCGTCACTTCTCGCAGCAGAACCATCATGGTGCGCGCAGTCCTGGCGTTGGTGGCCTCCGTCACCTCTGGCATATCTTCCATCAGCGGAGCGCCGTCGGCGCTCGTCACCCGCCTGATAAGCCGCGGCGCAATGCGAATGCCGTCATTGGGAAAGGCAGCGTAAGCTGCCATCTGCTGCTCGAGCGTCACCTCAACCGACCCGAGCGCCACCGGAAGGAAGGCTGGAATGTTCGCCGTGATGCCGAACTGGTGTGCGACATCGATGACCTTGTGCATGCCGACGTGCTCGGCTAGCTTGAGCGCCGGAATGTTGCGCGAATCGGCAAAGGCCTTGAGCAGCGTAATATTGCCCAGATAATTGCCTTCGTAATTGTGAGGAGTATAGCCAGCGAAAGAGACCGGAGCATCGAGGATCTTATCCTCGGGAGTCGCACCAGATTCAATCGCAGCCGTGTAGACGTACGGCTTGAACGACGACCCGGTTTGCCGCTCAGCCTGCGTCGCACGGTTGAACTGCGACATGTTGAAGTCGCGACCCCCGACCATGGCCAGGACGTCCCCGGTGGCATTGTCCATCGCCATCAGCGAGCCCTGCGCGCCGGAGTCTTCCTCCAGCGTCCCGCGCAGCAGATTGCCATCCTGCTCACGCAGGTGGATGTAAATAATATCGCCTGGCTTCAGGAAGCCATCCGCAGTCCTGAAGCCGGTCCAAAGCCAGTCGTCCGGAGTCATGACCAGCTGATCGTCGCCAATGTGCGCTGTTACCTGGTAAGGAAGCACACCCGTAACGAGCGCATGAATGTACATCCCAGGCTGAGACGGAATCACCCAGTCCGGATGCTTGAATCCCTCCATGCCAACGCCACCCGCGATGACGTTGAGCAGATGCCCACGCCACCCATGCCGCCGCTCGTAACCGGCCAGCCCATCCAGCACCACGCGATTCGCAGTCTGCTGCAGATCGAGATCGAGCGTCGTATAAACCTTCAACCCCGCTTCATGTACCTGATCGGAACCAAGCTTCCGCTCCAGTTCGCGCCGGACTTCTTCGACAAACCACGGCGCCACACTGTTCGGAGGAGGCTGAATATGCAGCCCCAGCGGAGCCGAGCGAGCCACGTTCGCCTGGGCTGCAGTGATGACGCCATCCTCAAGCATGGAGTTGATCACCATGTTGCGGCGGCGGAACGCCTTGTCCGGATTGAGCACCGGCGAATACTCTGAAGGTCCCTTGGGAAGCCCCGCCAGAAGCGCCGCCTCAGGCAGGGTCAGATCCCTGGCATGCTTGCTGAAGTAATACTCCGAACCAGCCTCAAACCCATACACCCCATGCCCCAGGTAAATCTGGTTCGCATACAACGTAAAAATCTGCTGCTTGGTGAATGTGTGTTCGATCTGAATCGAGAGCAGGACTTCCTGCAGCTTCCGCCCAAAAGTCCGTTCACTCGAAAGAAACAGGTTTCGCGCCAGCTGCATGGTGAGAGTCGAAGCACCCTGTGCGCGGTTCTTGGACGTGAGGTCGTGATAGGCCGCACCGATCACGCGGAAGAAGTTCACTCCCCAATGACTCTCGAAGTTCTTGTCTTCAATGGAGATCACCGCTTCACGCAGGAGCGGTGAGAGATCGCCATAATTGACAAGGACGCGACGCTCAAGGGCAAACGATCCGAAGATGCGTCCATGCGTATCGTAGAGTTCCGTTGTCGTATTCGGACGATATCGGGTGAGGTCATCAACCTGGGGAAGATTGACAGAGTAGACGAGCATGAGCCCGAATAATGAACCAACGGTGGCGGCAAGAAGAAGCAGTACTGTCAACGCGACGCCGCCTGCGATCTTGCGTCGTCCCGCGCCGGGGCGAAAACCGCCGATGGTTACTTGAGCGCGTTCATTCAACGAGGTGTCCAGTTACCAAGAACCGCTGCGGCTAAAGATTAAATCAGGCGGCCTTTTGTTTCAGCAGGTCCAGCGCTTTATTGAGTTGATCATCTGCGTGCGATTCTGGCTTTTGTGTATTTGGCGCTGGCTGGTCGTCGTCATCTGCCACGTATTGATCGAAGTTGGAAGCCACCACCACGTTGGGCGTCACAGCTTCGTCCTGAATCTTCTTGCCGGAAGGCGATTCGTATTTTGCTACGGAGAGAATCAATGCGGAACCGTCGGGCATCTCAATCGTCTTCTGCACTGTGCCTTCGCCAAAGGTGCGGTCGCCGACGACATCGCCGCGCTTGTTGTCCAGAATCGCAGCGGCGACCAATTCCCCGGGGCCCGACGTTCCGTGGTTGACAAGCACAGCAAGCGGAGCGGATGTGATGAACTTACTCGGTTCTGCGGTGAAGGTCTGCTTCGGAACTTTCTGGCCTTCGAGTGAAGCAATAGTCCCGGTCTGCAGGAAAGCATTCGCCAGTCGTACCGCTTGTGCCTCATCCCCTTGGGCTACGTCACGAAGGTCGAGCAATACCTTCTTATTGCCGTCCTTCTGCATTGCGCGAAGACGCTCTTCAATATCGTTCACGCGCTCTTTGCTCAAAATAATTGGCTTCAGATAAAGAATGCTTGAGTTTTCATATTCCTGCTGGCCCATGGATGGCGTGACGGCCGCTGCGCGCGTAAGGGTGAGCTTATCGGGCTCCGACTTGCCACGGTTGGGACGAACCAACGAAAACGTGACATCCGTTCCCTGCTTGCCTTCAAGGAGTAACCGGATCATTGCAAGCGACATTTCTCGCGTGGACTGTCCACCAATGGATTCAATAATGTCCCCATCCTGAATCTGTTCGCGTTCGGCGGGGCTGCCCGGCATGACAGATACGACCGTCGCATATCCGAAGCGCTTCGAGACATTCAGCCCAATCTGTGCTGTGCCTTCATTCGTATGGGCTTTGTAGGCCGTATATTCTGCTGGGGTCAGGTAGCTGGAGTCAGAATCGAGCGATTCCAAGAGGCCGTGCAGCGCTCCATTGGTTACGTTCGCGATGCTTGGCTCAACAACATAGTCACTTTGAATCTTGTGCAGGACTTCTTCATAGACGCCAACCTGACGATAGGCGCCGTCGCTCTGCGTTCCAGCGCGCACCCCGCTCAGGCCGAATCCGCCGAGGAAGACAACAATGACCAAAAGTACAGAAATTGCAAGAATCGCGCGCTTGAAACCCTTAGACATAGAACCACTCAGGCAGCCGGGAGCTGTTAGAGAAATGATACTCCAGTTAGGGAGGATTTTGCTGTCGCGGTTCTCTGGTGGCGGCGGGTGGGATCGAACCACCGACCTTGGGGTTATGAATCCCACGCTCTAACCATCTGAGCTACGCCGCCGGTTTCAGGTGGAAAACACTGAAAAAGTAACTCTTTCCATGATACGGGCGATGCAGCGGCTGGTCAATCAGCCGCTGTATCGCCCTTGAGTGGTTTTTCTCCCAGAACTCTTTTAAGGTATACATCGTATAGTTAGTTGCTATACAGTGTATACCCATGAAGACGGCAACGACCTCGGACCGCATTGCGGAAGAGGCGCTCAAAATTCTGGAGCGCGAGGGCGAGGACGCTGTGAGCATGAGGCGCGTCGCTCAGGCTGTCGGAATTACGCCGATGGCCATTTACCATCATTTTCCGAACAGGGAAGCGCTGCTCAATTTTATTGTCGATCGTGAGTTCGACAAATTCCTGGGTTATATGCAGGCGCGTCCTCTGCGCGGCTCGGTGGAATCGCGATTGCTGGGCAGCATGGACTCGTATATTAGTTACGCCTTCGACCGCCCCCGCATCTTCGATTACGTCTTTTCGCAGCCGCGTCCGAACGCGCGCCGTTATCCGGGTGACTTCCGCGCGCGGCGTTCGCCCACTCTCAATCCGATTGCCGATCTCGTGGCGCAGGCCATGGAGTCGGGTTATTTGAAACGCGATGATGTATGGGAAATCGCCCTCGAATTATGGGCACACGCTCACGGTTACGTCGCGCTTTACCGCGGAGGCCGCTTTCATCTATCGGAAGCGGATTTCCGCTCTCTCGTACGTCGCTCCCTCAGGAGAATGATCCATGGACTCAAAGCTCAATAGCAGCACGATTGTCGCTCTTTGCCTCGCTTGTTCAGCGGCGCTGTTCTTCTTCGGAACCGGCCTCGCGCCTATCTGGCCCCTGCTCTGGCTGGCCCCCATTCCTGTACTTTGGCTTGCGCCGCGCGCGTCCGCATCTTCGGCGTTTCTGGTTGCAGGTGCCGCATTTGCACTTGGCAGTTTGAATGAGTGGGCCTATCTCGCGCTTGTGGTTCCGCTGTGGGTCTCGATTCTCAATTCTGTCGGGCCTGCTTGCATCTTTGGTATCGCGGTTTTGCTGTTTCGCAATCGGATGTTAAAAGGGCATGTAGTGCAGGCGGCGCTGATTGTGCCTGCCTTGTGGGTGGCCTACGAATACATCAACGCCGCGATATCGGTTCATGGCACGATTGGCAATCTCAGCTATTCGCAGATGAGTTTCCTGCATATTCTTCAGATTGCAGCAGTGACGGGTATCTGGGGCATCAGCTTTTCCATATTTCTGTTTGCGGCCACAGTGGCCGCGCTCATCAGTTCAGGTGCTGCTAAACAAAAAAGCATCCTGGCTATTGCGACGGCGGCTGTCCTTGTCTGTGTCTTGGGATATGGCTATTGGCGCCTTGCATCGACGCCGAAGGATTCACCCACCATTAAGGTCGGCCTTATCGCGTCAGACGACTCAATGAATCTTGTCGTTCCGACAACCGAAGACGCGGCCTCCGCCTTCGATAGGTTTGGGAAGCAAATGCAATCCATGTCGTCACAGGGCATACAGTTGTTTGTATTGCCGGAACATAGCGGCCCGATTACTGATGCATCAGAGCCGGCAACAGACGGCAAGTTTGAACAACTCGCACAGCAAACGCATGCTTTCATTGCGGTGGGAGTGGACCGCATCATGTCGAAGGTCGCGTGGAATCAGGAACGGCTCTATGCGCCGAACGGGACGCTGCTGGCAACATACGACAAGCACCATTTGTTGCCGCACTGGGAAGATCGGTTCACGCCCGCCGTCGACCGCACTACGCTTTCTGTCCCATATGGCGCGATGTGCGCTGGGCCGGATGCTGGACAGTCTTCCCAGCGTACCGCTGTGTCTGCCGCTTCCGGCAAGTGGGGGCTTGAGATTTGCAAGGACATGGATTTTCCGCTACTGAGTCGTCAGTACGCTCGAGACGGTGTTGCGTTGATGGTCGTTCCGGCATGGGATTTTTCAATCGACGGATGGCTGCATGGCCGCATGGGCATTATGCGCGGAGTTGAAGGAGGCTTCAGCATTGCACGATCTGCGAAGAAGAGCATCTTGTATGCAACGGATGACCGTGGCCGCATAATTGCCGAACGCGATACCGCCTTCGCTCCATTTGCAACTGTAGTGGCTACAGTTCCTGTCCACCATGACGTGACAATCTATTCACGTTTTGGCGATTGGTTCGCATGGCTGAATCTGGCGCTCCTCACCATTCTGCTGGGAATGCCCCTGATCGCTCGCGATTGATCGACTAAATCCTGATAGCCTTGAGTGTTATCAGGAGCATTCAGTGCGCATTTTGGGTGTGATTCCTGCGCGGCTTGCATCGACTCGCCTGCCACGCAAAGTTCTTCGCGAAGTTGCCGGCGAGCCGATGCTGGCCTGGGTCTATCGCGCGGCGCGCGCGTGCGCACAGCTGGATCAGGTCCTGATTGCCACCGATTCGGAAGAGATTATGGACTTTGCGCACTCGCGTAATTTCCCCGCGGTCTTTACTCCTGAAGACTGTGCCAGCGGGTCGGATCGTGTTTACGCCGTCGCGCAGTCCATTGCGGCAGACGTGTATGTGAACATTCAGGGCGACGAACCGATGCTTCGGCCGGAGCACTTGGATGCGTTGCTCGAACCGATGGCTAGACCTGAAGTTGAAGTGGCTACGCTTTCGACTCCATGCACTCCTGAACTTATTCATAATCCGAATGCGGTAAAGGTAGTGACTGCCTCAGACGGGCGGGCTTTGTACTTTTCTCGTGCGACGATTCCTTTTGATCGGGATGGTGTAGGAGACATCCCGTATCAGAAGCATCTTGGGATCTATGCCTATCGCAAATCTGCACTGGATCGTTTGCCCAACCTACCGCCCAGCAGGCTTGAAGCGATCGAGCGTCTGGAGCAATTACGCTTTCTGGAGAACGGTATCGATGTCTATGTGACGTCAACTCCTTTCGACACCATCGGCGTAGATACAGAAGAAGATCTGCAGGCCGCTGAGCAACTTTTGCGAAATCAGCAGGACAAATAAACAGCAAAATTGCTGAATCTTTCCCACTGGTCCTCATTTTATTCTTTGTAACGATTGTTCGAAGAAGATCGATAGTTCCGGAGACAATTTTCGTCACCGGTTTTCCCTTTTATTTAGCAGGCGGATTGTACGAAAGGATAGGACCACCCGGGTTTCTATTCTTATTGAGAGACGGTGAAGTTGGTGGTGAGCGGTGTGTCAGCGGAGGAGTCGCCGACGTAGACAGATGAGTTCCAGCTTCTGCTCCAGCGTGAGCTTTTTGAGCATTGCATCCACGCGCTGCTCAATGGCAGGACTGTCCGGAACCGGGGCCTGAGCATGTGATGCGATCGCGACGAAAGATAAACCAAGAACCATGGTATTGCAAACGAAACCGCCTTGTTGCGCAACGTATTGCCTCCAGGAAAAAAGCCGAAGACAAAGGCTAACAAAGCGATCTCGATCTTGGAAAGAAGCGCAGCACTCTATTCCGGACATTTCCGCTCATCGTTTATTTACCTTCAAGTACCGCTACGCCGTATCCAGGGAGGTCTACGGATGTGCGCGATGTTCTGTCGAGCACATCGTTCATCGCGTGCGGAAGGTCAATGTGTGCGTCGGTCGTGTTGTGGTTGATGAGGATGAGCGCCGACTTATTCGGGCCCGTACGGAGACAGACTTCTACTCCGTCAGGCGTGTTCGGAACTACAGGTTGCACTCCGCTTTGCTGCAGGAGCGATGCCGTGACCTTTGCCAAAAGGTCATCGTCCAGCCATGCGCCGATATAGGTGATACTGCCTTTGCCAACCTTGCGCGTGATCGCAGCAGGTTGATTGTCTAGCCATCCGTTGCTTGCGCCGTAACGCAGCAGCACCTGTGTGTCCGGTGATTTTGTGCTTAGCTGTTCTGCCCACAGCGAAGCCGTGCCGGAGCCGAGATCGCCGCTCACAGGAACCTTGTCCTCAAGAGCATAGAATTGGTCGACGCGGCCACCGAGCGCATCGACGAGTGAACCTGGCTGGCGTTCTACGTTGAGCGCGTTGTACTCGTCTTTCATTCCAGACCGCGGACCGAGCACGAGATTGCCACCTTGTCTAACGTATTCAAGCAAGTGATCAGCGGTCTCTTTGGGCAGCACGTTGAGGCCGGGAGCGACGACCAGTTTGTACTTGCCGAGGGGAGCATGTGCTGAGATGACGTCGACCCCCTGCGCTTGATTGCGCAGCGGTTTGTAGAACGCGACCATCTCCGCGACGGGATCGAAGCTGTAATTATGGCGCTGGAAGTTGATGGCCCAGCGGCTGTCGAAGTCGTTGATGAGGGCGACAGAGGATTGCGGAGTCGTTCCGGCAAGTGCTTTGCCGGCTTTTTCGAATTCATCCCCGACTTGTTTGATTTCATCGTAGACGGGAACAGGCGTTCCATCCGCGCCAATGAGTACTCCGTGATACTGCTCCTGCCCGTTCAATGCGCTGCGCCATTGCCAGTACTCCACTGCATCCGCGCCATGGCCGATCGCCTGCCATGCCATGTCGCGCACCTGGCCACGCGCCAGCGTTGAATTGATGCGGTGCCAGTTCACAAAAGCAGGCTGTGTTTCCATTACCCAGAAATTCTTGTTCTTGAAGCCACGGGTGAGATCATGGCGAGCGCCATTGTCGAAGTAGTCGTAGTGCTCATTGCCGATGTAGTCATCCCATGCGGCAATATCCAGATTCGAGTGGACGATGTACGCATCAAAACCATCGAACCACCCCATCGTGTTCGTCGTAATGAATTGCCGCTTGTCGGCATGCGGCCGGATGGCGCTGATCTGGTTCTCCGAGTAGCTCTTCCACGTGTCGCTGACAAAGTGCTTCCAGTCGAGCAGCAGCGCAGGATTCTCATGGTCCTGACGAGCGGGAATCTCATCGAAGTTATCGTACGTCTGGCTCCAGTATGCCGTCGTCCAGCGGTCGTTCAGGGTTTCGATTTTCCCGTATTTGGCTTTGAGCCATGCGTGGAACTGCGTCTTCGCTTCCGGATCGAAAGATGGTGCCGCATATTCGTTGTCCAGTTGCCAGCCCACGACATTCGAGTTGTGGCCGTAGCGCTCGGCCATTTTTTCAGCGATTTCATGCGCGAACTTGCGATAGCGGATGCTCACGAAGGAGAATTGCTGGCGATTGCCATGTTCGTCGCGCACGCCATTCTCATCAACGCGCAGCGTGTCCGGGTATTTCGTCGTCAGCCATGCCGGAGGCGCAGCTGTCGGAGTGCCGAGTACGACGCAGATGTGATGTTTTTCAGCGAGTTCGATCGCATGGTCCATCCACACAAAATCGTACTTACCTTCTGACGGCTCCATGGCGCTCCAGGCAAATTCGCCTATGCGTACAAGGTTGATATGCGCTGCTTCCATGAGTGACAGGTCCGCATCCCAACGCGATTCAGGCCACTGCTCCGGATACCATGCAGCGCCGAGCAGGAGTAGAGGCTTGTCTGAATATTCGGTTGCTT
>Ga0209773_10000769_pt1 | contig 10785 bp, 9 predicted proteins | sample BogFormECP14_OM1_FD_188244 | JGI IMG/M metagenome (GOLD analysis project Ga0209773, IMG submission 188244) | Bog forest soil microbial communities from Calvert Island, British Columbia, Canada - ECP14_OM1 (SPAdes) (version 2) | ecosystem: Environmental > Aquatic > Freshwater > Wetlands > Bog ... | reverse complement strand
TCGCAGCCGCCGGCCTTAAGGGGGAGACGAGGGTTTCGATGACGGTCAAGCGCGCGACGCCTTGCCCCAGGGTCAATTGGCGAAACGCCACTGGAAAAGGCTATGCGTCCGCGCTTAAGGATTGGTGTTTTCGACCCGGCGAAAGCCGATCATTCGCGGACCGCTCCCTGGCGTGGCCGCGAACGCCTCGTTGATGATCCGCGGCTGGGCCGGATCGATCGCCAGCTTGGCTGAAAAGCCGTCTCGGCGGGCGGCGAGCGCTTCGGCGCGCAGGCCTCCCTGGTCGGCGACGGCGGCGAACGGTGCGTCAATCGCCGCCACGCCGGCGGCCGCCGCGGCCAGAAGCGTGAGCTCCCGGACCAGCCGAGAGGCGCCGGCGTAGGCGCCGGATGGATCGCGGTCGACCTCGGCGCCGATGTCGGCGCGTAAGGACGCGGCGCTCCAGGCGAGGCCCGCCAGCCGCCTGCTCGAGGCGCGGTAGCTCGCCATATTCAAAACGCCCCGCGCCGTGTCGGCGACGGCGATGATCCGCGTCGCGCCGTCGGGAACCGCGAAATCGGCCTCCCGCACCGCAAGCTTGGCGGAGAGCTGCTGGACGCTCGCCGCCCCGAGGCTCCCGGGCAGCAGAATGGCGTCGGGCGCCGAGCCCATGACCGCGTCGAGGTCAGCGTCCGTCTCGCCAGAATCGAGCGCGTTGACGCCGATAACGAGCGCCGGCGCGCCCTCGCGGGCGCGCGCTTGCTTGAGAAACCGCGCCGCCGCGACTCGCGCCGCCGCCCTTTTCTCCGGCGCGGCCAAGGCAAGATCGACGATGACCGCGCCGGCACCGCTCGCCAGCGCCTCGGCGAGCCGTTTCTCATCCGCCGGGGCGATGAGGAGCGAGCGCATCGGCGCCTCAGGCGGAGAGGATCTCGGGTCCGCGGCGGCGCATGAAGGCGGTGCGACGGCACTCGGCGACCAGCGTGCCGTCCTGCTTGAACGCGCGATGCCGGAACTCGACCAGGCCGGCGTCGGAGCGCGACTTCGAGGCGCGCACGGCGGTAACTTCGCTCTCGGCGCGAATGGTGTCGCCCTCGAACAACGGCGCCGGAAAGGCGACGTCGGTCATGCCGAGATTGGCGATGGTCGTGCCGACCGTGGTGTCGTTGACGGAAATGCCGATCATCAGCCCGAGCGTGAACAGCGAATTCATCAGCGGCCGGCCCCATTCGGTCTCGGTGGCGCAAAAATGGGCGTCGATATGCAGCGGCTGCGGGTTCAGCGTCATGTTCGAGAACAGCATGTTGTCCATTTGGGTGACGGTGCGGGTCAGGCGGTGGCGAAAGTGCTGGCCGACCGAGAAGTCCTCGAAATAGAGGCCGCCGCGCGGATGGCGAAGGGTTCCGGTCTCCATGGGCGCCTCCGCGTCACAACTTTAAGTTGCCATTAACCATATTCGTGCAATCTAGGCGATCAACGTCCACCGCCATGACGGGCGAGGGAGGGCGATGTGCACGCCAACCGACCGACGGCCATGCTTCTGCCGGCGCCCTCGTTCGCCAAGCCGGACATTGTGCGCCGATTTCTCGCTTTCGCGCAATGCGCCGGGCCGGAGAAGCGGGCGGCAGCCGCGAGCGCGCTCGCCCGCGCCTATCTCCATTCCGATCTCGCCCAAGCCATGCGGGCCGAGGCTGAGCTGGCGATGACGGCGCTGCTCGACGACCCCTCACCGCTGGTCCGCCGGGCGATCGCCGAGGCCCTGGGCAGCGTCGGCGACGCGCCGCGTCCCCTGATCCTGGCGCTGGCCTCCGACCAGTCGGACGTGGCGGCGGCGGTGCTGAGCCGCTCGCCGGCGCTGACCGACGCCGACCTTGTCGACTGCGTGGCGATGGCAGACGTCGTCGCCCAGACCGCGATCGCGCGAAGGGCCGATCTTTTGCCGGGCGCGATCGCGGCGTTGGCCGAGATCGGCCAACGCGATGCGATTCTGGCGCTGATCGGTAATCGCGAGGTCGCTCTTGTTGCAGCCGCGCTGGCGCGCATCTTTGCGCGTTTCGGCGCCGACGCGGAGGTGCGCGAGGCGCTGCTCGAGCGCCCGTCGCTGGGGGCGAGCCTGAGGGCGCAGATCGTCGTCGCGACGGCGAACGAGCTCAGCGTCGCGGCGTCGCAATGGCTGGCCAGCGAGCGGGCCGAGCGCGTCGCCCGAGAGGCGCGCGATCAGGCGATCTGCGCCATCGCCTCCGCTTGCCCAGATGGTGAGCGAGCCGAGCTCGTGCGTTCTCTACGTGCAAGCGGGGCGCTGACCCCGGCCTTGCTGTTGCGCTCGCTGCTCGGCGGGGAGCGGGACCTGTTTGCCGGGGCGCTGGCGGAACTGTCCGGCGCGCCGCTGAGGCGCGTCGCCGCCTTCATCCGCGATCCGCGCGGCGAGGGCTTTGCCGCGCTCGCCCACAGAGCTGGACTGAAGAGCGGCGTCTTGCCGGCTTTCCGCGCCGCGCTGGCCGCGATCAAGGTTCATGTCGCCGAGGTCGGCGACGGGCTCAGGCTGCCGCTGGTGCAGACGGTCATCGACGAATGCGAACGGCGCGACGATCCGGCGCTGGCCAAAGTCCTGGCGCTGCTCTGGCGCTTCGCCGCCGAGGCGGTGAGGGCGGAAGCCCGCGACGCGATCGCCTCGGCGCCCCTCGGGCGGCTGCCGCGCAATCTCGACTTCTCTCCCGCCAACGACGACGCCAGCGCTAAACCGACGCCGAGCCCGGATTTCGACACGCTGCGCCTCGGCCCGGCGCAACTCGAACTCAGCGCCGTGGTCGCCGACCCGATCGACGACCGGGCGCCGCGTATCGAACTGCCGCTGGCGCTCATCGCCGCGCTCGACGACGCGGCGTGAAGTCGCGCGCTCGGGCCACCGGAATTTGGGGGGCATTCTCCGACCTCGTCCTGAGGTGCCGCGAAGCGGCCTCGAAGGACGCGTGAGTTCGCGCAGGCTGGACCATCCTTCGAGGGCCCGCTTACGCAGGGCCACCTCAGGATGAGGTCGCGAGTTGGTAAAGTGGAGCGCGCGCTATGCGGCCGGCGCTTCGTCGGCGGGCTCGTTCATCGCCTGGCGGGCCTGCGCCATCGCCCGCACCAGCACCGCGGCGTCCTGCGCTCCCGGGACGCCGAGGCGGCCGGCGAAAATGAAGAACGGCACGCCGCTGACCCCGATCGCCTGCGCCTGCGCGATCTCCTCGCGCACGAGGTCGGCGTCCGCGCCTTCCGCCAGGAGCTTTTCGACCAGCCTGGCGTCGAGACCGCATTCGCCGCCGATATCGATCAAGACGTCGCGGTCGCCGATGTCGCGTCCCTCGACGAAATAGGCCTTGAACAGGCGGTCGACGACCTTTCCTTGCACCCCCGCCGAGTTCGCCCAGCGGATGAGGCGGTGGGCGTCGAGCGTGTTGGGGGCGCGCTTGATCTTGTCGAAGGCGAACGGAATGCCGACTTCCGCGCCGAGACGGGTGAGGTTGTCGTGGGCCGCCTGCAGCCTGCCGCCAGCGCCGAATTTCTTCGCCATGTACTCGGCGCGGTCGAGCCCGCCGTCCGGGATCGTCGGGTCGAGCTGGTAAGGCCGCCAGCGTAGGGCGACCGGTTGCGCCGCTTCGGCGAGCGCCGCATCGAGCCGTTTCTCGCCGAGATAGCACCAGGGACACACGACGTCGCTCACGATGTCGATGGTCAGGGTGTCATTTGCTTCGCTCATGGCCCACGCTCCGCTCATGCTTCGAACTATTTGGGCCTGCGGATGCTCCGGCGCAAGCGTCGGACGACACTAGCCCCTGGCGCGCGGCGCGGAGGCTCTGCGCTCACGGCTCGCGCCGCCACCAGGTCGATAGTTCGACGCCGAAGAGCGGCGTTTGTTCCGGCCGGCCGAGCTTGGCCGAGTAGGCGATCCATTGCTCCGGCGCGTAATAGAGCGGCGCGATATAGAAGCCGGAGATGAGCAGGCGATCGAGCGCCCGCACCGCGGCGACGAAGTCCTCGCTGCTTTCGGCCGCCAGGATCGCCGCGATCATCGCGTCGATCGCCGGCGAGGCGACGCCGGAGATATTGTAGGCGCCCTCGGCATTGGCGGCGGCCGAGCTCCAGCGCCCGCGCTGCTCGTTGCCCGGCGACGGCGAGGCGACCCAGGTCCCGATCATCACGTCGAAATCGAAGCTGGTGCGCCGGCGCTGGAATTGCACTTCGTCGACCAGCCGCACGTTGGCGGTGACGCCGATCCGCGCGAGATTTCGCGCATAAGCAAGCGCGAGGCGCTCCTCGTCGCGGTTCTTGACCAGGATCTCGAACGCGAGCGGCGCGCCATGCGCGTCGACGAGACGGCCGTCGCGCAGCGCGTAGCCGGCGCGCTCGAGCTCGTCGATCGCATGCCGCGCGATCGTGCGGTCGCCGCCCGAGCCGTCGGAGACTGGGGCGCGCCATCGGCCCTCCATTACGTCGTCGCGCACCGCGCCTGGAAAGGGCGCGAGCAGCTCGCGCTCGCGCGCCGAGGCGGGACGGCCGATCGACGACAGCTCGCTGTCGTCGAAAAACCCTTCGGACCGTTTGTAGGCGCCGGCGAAAAGATTGGCGTTGATCCACTCGAAGTCGAACATCGACGCCAGCGCCTCGCGCACCCGCACATCGGCGAACGGCGCCCGGCGCAGGTTGAAGGCGAAGCCGGAGACGCCCTTCGGCAGCCGGCTCGGAATGGCGGCCCTGACGATGCGCCCATCCCTGGCGGCGGGAAAATCATATCCGGTCCGCCACCGGTTGGTGTCGTCCTCGACCCGGTAATCGATCAGCCCGGCTTTGAACGCTTCGAACATCGCCGTCGCGTCGCGGTAATAATCGATCCGGATGAGGTCGAAATTGTACAGGCCGCGCGAAATCGGCAGGTCTTTCGCCCAGTAGTTGGGGTCGCGCTCGAGCACCAGGCGCTCGCCGGGCTTGACCTCCTTAACCCGATAGGGGCCCGAGCCGACCGGAATCTGCAGGGTCTGGTCCTCGAAATGCTCGGCGTCGGTATGGGCGCGCGACAGCACCGGCATGATCGCCAGCGTCAGCGGCAGTTCGCGGTCATTGGCGCCGGAAAGATCATAGCGCACGGTCCAGTCGTCGGGCGCGTCGATCGCCCTGACCAGCCCGAAGGCGGCGCGCTGCTGCGGCCGGCCTTTTGCCTTGAGAAGGTTGAAGGTGAAGACGACGTCGGCCGAGGTGATCGGCGTTCCATCGGAAAACCGGGCGGCCGGGTCGAGGTGGAAGATCACCTGGTCCCGCGCCTCGTCGGTTTCGATGCTTTTGGCGATCAGGCCGTAGAGGGTGAACGGCTCGTCGGCCGAGCGCGCCATCAGCGACTGATATACATTGCCGATGAGGCCCTGCGCGGTCGATAAGGCCTTGACATTATAAGGGTTCAGGCTGTCGAAGGCGCCAAGGTAGGCGAGATCGAGCCGGCCTCCCCTGGGCGCATCGGGATTGACATAGGGCAGGTGATCGAAGTCTGGGGGCAGCGCCGGCTCGCCGTGCATCGCGATCGCGCCCGTCGGCGGGCCGACAGCGCCCGCAGGCGCCGCCGCCGCGCAGAGGGCGATTCCGAGCACGGCGCAAAAGGCGGAGCGAATCGTGCGGCCGATCATGGCCGCACTTCTATCATCGGCGGCCGGCTGATTCGCAATTCGAGGCTCATCCTTGGCGCGTTAGAAAGCCGCTGGACGCCCTGATTCGGGGTTGGCGAGCCGTCGCCGGACCGTGTTGCAAGCCCCGAGATCAGCGTCTTTCGCTTCGCCAGCCGGGAATCGGCGCGCGGCGCTGGTTCACAGCGACGAAATTGTTATTGGAATGTCGCCTCGAATGTGGAAAGAGGGCGCGCCGAACACCGCGGCGCGTCCCAGGCGCGCTCCGTGTCACAATGTCGCCCGAAGTGTCGCAGATGTCGATCCCGGGCGGGAAGTTGACGCTGATCGGGCGCGAGGCGAAGCGCCGCAAGATTACGCTTACGGTTCGAAAGGACGATTGATGAGATTTCAAGTCATGCCCTCGGGCGCCGTGGCGCTCGCATTGAGCCTCGCGCTTGGGGCCGGCGCGGCGGTGGCGCAAACGCAGCCGGCAAAGCCCGCCGCTCCGGGAGCGCCAGGCGTGCCGTTGCAACCGGGCCAGCCCCAGCAACCGGGCGCCCCGGCGAAGGTCGACCTCGTGTCGCCCGAGCCGCAATGGGCAAAATTCTGCGCCAAGGAGCCGACCACCGGCAAGGACGCCTGCGCCACCATGCGCGACTTCTCCACCTCGGCCGATCAGCCGCCGATGATCAGCATCAACGTCTTCGAGTTGGCCGGGGAGGAGAAACGCAAGCTCAGGCTTCTGATGTTGCCGATCGGCATGATGCTGAAGCCGGGCTTCCGCGTCGTGATCGATAAGAACGAGCCAATCGAGGGCAGGTACGACATGTGCTTCCAGAACGCCTGCTCGGCCGAAATCGAGATCAGCCCCAAGACGCTTGAAGCGATGAAGAAGGGGACGACGATGAGCGTCGTCATGCGCGTTCCCGGCGGCGACGTTTCGGGACACGAATTGACCTTCAACATTCCGCTGAAGGATCTGGGTTCGGCCTTCGACGGCAAACCGACCGATCCCAAGGTTTTGGAACAGCAGCGCCAGGAGTTGCAGCAGCAGCTGCAGAAGAAGGCGGAAGAGCAGCGCAAAATGCTCGAGCAACAGCAACAGAACAGCGCCAACGCCCCGGCCGCGAACGCGGCGCCGGCCCCTGCGGCGATGGCGCCTGCCGCGCCCGCCGCGCCGGCGAAGTAGATCGCCCGTCACGCCTCCCGCGCCGGCGGGAGGCGGCGCGACGACGGTTTCAGCTCAGGTGCGATCGGCCGCGGACGCAGTATCGTCCGTCCTCGGTCCGCTCGAACGTCTCGTTGACCTGAGGGTGACGAACCGGCTCTCCGGACTCGTCCGACATCAGGTTCTGCTCGGAGACGTAAGCGACGTACTGGCTGTCCGCGTTTTCAGCGTAGAGGTGATAGAACGGCTGCTCCTTGGCCGGACGAACCTCGGCGGGGATCGAATGCCACCATTCCTCAGTGTTGGAGAAGATCGGATCGACGTCGAAGATCACACCACGGAACGGGTAGAACCGGTGTTTGACGACCTGTCCGATCCCGAATTTCGCGTCGCGACTTTGCATGGCCGGCCAGCTCCTTTCCCGTCATCCGCCGGTTATAGCTCATCGGGTCGAAATAGGAACCGAGACGCGACCCAAGATTGCGCCATTCTCCGAAGGATATTGTGCGCCAACTGTAGCGAATTCGAAGCAAGAAACGGGCCGAGCGCGCGCCGCCGGACCGGTCAAAATCGATAGAGCGCCGCGTAGTCGGCGTCCTTCGCCGCCACCTGCCGGGCGAGATCGACGATGACGCGCGCCTGTTTCCAGGTCGCGTCGTCCTGCATCTTGCCGTCGATCATCACCGCGCCCGACCCGTCCGGCATCGCCGCCAGAATCTTGCGCGCAAAGGCGACTTCGGCCGGATCCGGCGAGAACACCCTTTTGGCGATAGCGATCTGGCTCGGATGCAGGGTCCAGGCGCCGACGCAGCCGAGCAGGAAGGCGTTGCGGAATTGGGCTTCGCAAGCGGCTGGGTCGGAGAAATCGCCGAACGGCCCATAAAACGGCTTGATGCCGTTCGCCGCGCAAGCGTCGACCATGCGCGCGATCGTGTAATGCCAAGGATCCTGCTGGAAGCTCACGCGCTCGGCATGGGGTTCGGCCGCGTCGGCAAGCACCCGATAGTCGGGATGGCCGCCGCCGACGCGCGTCGTCTTCATCGCCCGCGATGCGGCAAGGTCCGCCGGGCCGAGGCTCATCCCGTGCATGCGCGGCGAAGCGGCGGCGATCGCCTCGACATTGTTGACGCCCTGCGCGGTTTCCAGAATCGCGTGAACGAGGATGGGCCGCTTGAGGCCGTAGCGCGCCTCGAGCAGGGCGAGATATTGGTCGATGAAATGAATGTCCCATTCGCCTTCGATTTTCGGCGCCATCACGACGTCGAGCTTGTCGCCGATCTCGCCCACGAGCCGGGTCATATCGTCGATGAACCAGGGCGAATTGAGCGCGTTGACGCGCGCCCATAGGCCGGTCGAGCCGAAATCGGTTGTCTTGGCCATTGCGATCAGGCCCTCTCGGGCTGCTTGCTTCGATTCGGCGGGAATGGCGTCCTCGAGATTGCCGAGCACGACGTCGACCTGGCCGACAAGCTCAGGCGCTTTCGCGCGCACCTTTTCGTTGTGCGGCGGCACGAAATGGATCATTCGCTCGAGCCTCAACGGCAATTCGAGAAGCGGGCGCGGCGCCCCGATCGCGAGCGGATCGAAATATCGGCGCGGGGCTTTCATCGGAGCGCGGCCTTCATTTTGATGGTGTTTGTGGTCAGGGCTTAGGGCGGTTTGGTCTCCACCGCAATTCGACGGTCGAATGACGCCGCGGCCAGCCTCAGTCTTTGGCGGCTCGCGCCAAGAGCGAATGGACGAAACGCGCAAGATCGCCGCCGTCAAAGAGATGCGCCGCAAGCCCGGCCCGCCGCGCGGCTTCGACCTCGCCGTTGCTCGCTCCGACGAGGAGGGATCGTTGACGGACGATCGGCCAATCGTTCATGGCCTCTTCGAGCACGCTCGAAAACGGCTCTCGATCTTTGGCGTAGAACCGATCGACGTGGGCCCCTTGGGGCGCGAGGCGTTCCTGGATTTCCGCGTTCAGTCGGCAGGCGTCGTCGACAGCGCCCGGCGCCTCGGCGCGCACTGACGAATCGCCGGCAACGAAGACGTAATGGCCGCGATCGTTGAGGGCGCGGACGGCTTCGACCGCCCCCACCATCCAGCGAAATCCATCCGGCCCACAAAGGTCGCGGGCGGAGAAGTCGACGAGCGCACTTCGGTCGAGGAAAGCCGCGGGACGCACCCGCACGCTGGGGAGCTCGAGATGTCCCTGCTCGAGAGTCTCGGGCAGTCCGATATCGAGGAAGGAGCCCTTGAACTCGCGGCCCGCGATCTCGCCGCGTTCGACCAGGGCGGGAAAGACGTGCTGTTCAAGCGAACACGGCAGGTCGCGAACGAAATCCAGGATCTCGCGCTTCAGCACATAGACCCCGCCGTTGATGACGCCCGGCCCTGGCCGGCTCGAATCCTTTTCCAGGAACGCCGTGACCTTGCCGTCCTTTTCGATCACCCGTCCGTAGCGGGCGGCGTCGGCAACCGTCCGCAGCGCCAGGGTCGCCGTGGCGCCGGAGCTTTGCGAGGCCTCTTCCAGGGCGCGCAAATTGATGTCGAAAAACGCGTCTCCGTTCATGAGGAGAAAGCGCGGATCGAGAGCTTCGCGCGCGACCGTCAACGCGCCGGCGGTGCCGAGCGGGACCGGTTCGCGCATGACCCGCACCACGGCCTTGCCGATCCGGCGGCCGCCGTAGGCGCCCTCCAGCGCCTCTCCGAGATGGCCGGCAAGCAGGACGATGTCCCGGTAGCCGTGGCGCTCGATCATCTCGAGAAGATAGTCGACGAACGGCCTGTCCCCGGCGATCGGCAGCATCGGTTTCGGTACGGCGCGGGTGATCGCGCCAAGCCTCGTCCCCTTGCCGCCGACCAGAATCACCGCCTGCCGGATCGCCTCGCCGCTCATTGCCCCTCGGCCTTCAGCCTTTCGTCCTTTGCTTGCCGGCCCCAGACGCGGTCGGCCTCCGCCGCGGCGAGAAAGACATGGTAGAGCGTGCTTGCCGGCATGAAATCGACAATCGGGGCGCCGTTCGCGTCGACATGATCGATCCAACCACCGGCGACGGGACGGCCGAGGAAAACCGCCATCAGCCGCTCGATCGTTTGCGCGGCGCGCGGCGGCGCCTCGCCATCTCCGGTTTCTGCGGCGGCGACCTCGGCCTTGATCGCTTCGGTATGAGGCCAGCAGCGGCGGGACGCTTTGTGCACGCGTCCGTCGTCGAGCAATTCGTCAACGATGAATCCGTCCGCGTCGAAACCGTGCCGGTCGCCGAACGCCTTCAAGGCCCCGGCGATCGGTGGATCGTTCCGTCCCGCGAGGACGGCATAGCGGCGAAGCAGCCACGACCACTCGAAATGATGTCCCGGCTCGCATATGCGTCCGGAGAGCCCCGCCCGCGGGTTCCAGGAGCCGTCAAAGTATTCGGCCAGGATTCCGGTCTCAGGCTGGAAGAACCGCCCAGCCATCATGTCATAGATCTCTCCCGCCCGGGCAAGAAATATCGCGCGGCCGGTGGCTTCGTACCATGCAAGCATGGCCTCGAAGAGATGCATGTGCGGGTTTTGCTCGCGCCGGCCTGCGTCGGCCGGCAAAACGCTGTGGTAGCCTCCGGTAGGCGCCGCGAAGTGCTGATCGAGGACACCCAATGTCGCGAGCGCGGTCGAGAGAAATCGCGGCTCCGGCGCGAGCTTGTAAGCCCATGCGAGTCCGAACAGGGCGAAGGCGTGAGCGTAGAAATCACGCTTGGGGTCGCAAACGGCACCGTCCGGGTCGACCGCGAACACCCAGCCCGCCGCGCCGTCGACCTCGTGACAGCGATCGATGAGCCTGTGCGCAGCCTCGAGCGCGATAGTTTTGCCCTGCGGCCACCATCCGAGCATCGCCGCATGCGAAAAGACATAGATCTGGCGGCCCTGCACCATGGCGCGGCGCGGCGCGGACAGGAGCGGCGTTCCCTCGAACGTCAACCGCTCGACGAAGCTTCCGCGCGCCGAATCGAATCCGATTCTGCCCCACAGCGGCAACGC
>Ga0209773_10000768_pt1 | contig 10785 bp, 5 predicted proteins | sample BogFormECP14_OM1_FD_188244 | JGI IMG/M metagenome (GOLD analysis project Ga0209773, IMG submission 188244) | Bog forest soil microbial communities from Calvert Island, British Columbia, Canada - ECP14_OM1 (SPAdes) (version 2) | ecosystem: Environmental > Aquatic > Freshwater > Wetlands > Bog ... | reverse complement strand
TATTAAAATTTAGTCTCAACTTATAATAATATGTTCTTAATATTAACTAAGCGTATAACTATATAAAAAAAATTTTTTTTTGTTAAATAATTAAGGAATCTTATATCTCATTTCAGGTATAATTAAATCCCCTATTAATTCTTTTAATAAAGTCATAGATTCTTTCAAAATATAAATTTGATACTGATCTTTGTAACCTGCAGATTGGATAGAAGCTTTTAAAGAAAAATTTTCATTTAATACATTTACAAGTACTAAGCACTCATTATAAGTAAAACAATTAGTACATAGCTTTATATTTTTACCTACTTTAGAACCATCATCCATAATCCAAATAGCTAAAGCTAAGGGTGTTAAATAAAAACCAATATTCATAGGCACTTTCTTAACACCCTTATCATATCAAAGATCATGGATTCAATTAAAACTAGTATATGTTCATGTACTAAATCTACCAACCTTTCGTATTTTTCCTTTTTGGCTTAATCTAGTCTTTAATATAGGTATATTATCACTACAATAACCTCTCATCTTAAAATAATTATGAAGCCATAATATATATTGATAATGACTATCTTCTTGATAAAAATTAATACGAGTTCCTACCCCTCTTATCCTTTTTTCAGCATAACTATCACCTAATAAAGAACCAAATATAATACAAATAATATCCTTATCATGAGGTCCTATTCTTTGTCATCCTTTATATTTATTTACTTTACTAGAAAATAAAGGCTGAATAAAATATATAAATAACTCTTTTTCTAAATTTTTTAATTTATTACACAAACATTTAAGGCTCTCATTTAAACCTCATAAACTCATTTGACCGTATGGTAATACATATCCTAAAAAGGCTGTAGCCATCATTAGGAAAAAAATAATAGTTCCTATTACTCACACACCTATTCTAGGAGATCGATAACTACCATAATACAAACCACGTGCTATGTGCAGATAAACTGCAATAAAGAAGAATGATGCCATATTAGCATGTGTATATCTTAATAATCATCCGTCATTTACATCTCTCATTATATGCTCCACCGAGTGAAACCCTAATTCAGCTGTACCTGTGTAATGCATAGCTAAAAATATTCCCGTAATTATCTGAGTAACAAGAGATAATCCTAATAAACTACCGAAATTCCATAGGTAGGATATTGTACTTGGCTGTGGACTGTCTACTAAATAACTATTAAGTATTATTAATACTGGACTTGTTTTAAGTATTCTCATTATTTTTTTTTTATTTTACTTTATCAGGCCTTTACGTCAAGAAAACTACCGAACTTTTATTTTTAAAGAATCTCAATTATTAATTATAGATAAAAAATATGCAAAATTATATTTTAAAATTACACTAATTTCTTATTTAATTATATAATTATTATTATATATCTTAAAAATATATCACTAATACCTTCCACTTTCATAAGCTTTTTAACCAACCCCATCGCCTTCGCTTAGCAAAGGCGATGGGGCTAATCTATAATTATTAAATATTTTTAGATATTGTATCTAGATATTAATAAGCTGTTTCTTGTTTTAACTACTTTAACTTATTACATAGTAATAAGGTCCTTTATTTTCATACTATTTAGACCTATTAAATTAATTATATTATTACTTATAATTTAGGTTCTAACATTATCTTATTTTCTCCCAATTCAACCGAAAAATCTCTTTTAATAATTACTTAATTTTAATTAAAATTTTACTGACTTTCCCTTTAGATAATTAATTATTAATACCCTCTTGATATTAATAATTTATCATATAAGTACTTAACATCTAGATATATCCATTATTCAACATTGATTTTATATATTTATATCATTTTCTACTTCATTACCCCTTATAAATATATTTATTTATGTTAATATTATAACTCCTTGACTATAATAATAATTACTTTAATATAACACATTATTATTAATTCTTAATATATTATGATCTTTTTTAGTTATAATTAAGATATATATATATAATATAGTCACTCTCGTTTTATCTTTATTATTGGAACCCCCTAAATAAACACCTACATCTTCCAATTTATTTAAAAAATCCACTACATATAGTTCCTAATCAATAAACATAATCTTAACTATGCATATTATGCATATGCTGTTTTAAACATATTTATTGTTTAATTAATTCTTTTTTTATTCTCTTAGTTTATTCTAAACTTATAATTTTTCTACTTCTTATATCATCTATTTCATAAAGAATATTTACAAATAATTTACTTAAGAGATTCCTAATATCAATATAACCATCAAAAAAAATATGTACTTAAATATTGAAAAAACGGAATAAAATTTTTACATTTCCTTCCTTTTTACTACTACACAAAATCATTTTTTTTACATTAAAGTTAATTTCCATTATTAATGTAAAGATACAGAATCCTTTATATATGAAGAAGTTAATATACTATATACATAACTTTGTATACCTGCTATAGCTAGTTCCAAACCGGATATTGCAGAGATTAACAAAACAGCTGCTAACCCACCAGATAAAACTGTAAGAAAGTTAGCAGATAAGGCTAAAAATCCGAATCCTGCTAATATTAATAACAATAGATGACCACTAATTAAATTAGCTCCTAATCGAATTCCCAAACTTAACCCTTTTGCTATATAAGAAATTAATTCAATTAAAGCTAAAAGGGGCACTAAAACTAAAGGAGTACCTTCTGGTAAGAAAAGAGCAAAAAATCTTAAAGCATGCAATACTAAACCTAATATTGTTACTCCAAACCAAATACTAGAACTCATTGATAAAGTACTTATTAAATGAGCTGTTGTTGCAAAGTTATATGGTATTAATCCCATTAAATTACTAAATAAAATATAGATAAATAATATAAATATAAATACAAAGAAATATAATCCAACTAGTGATCCTATTTGTCCTATTACCATATTATATATAGTAAAATACAGAGTTTCAGTACTAAATGATCAACCATTTATTTTTATACTGTCTTTAAAACTTCCATATATGTAAAATAATAAAATAAAAAATACCACTAATCCTATGTACACAAATATATTTGTTATTAATCCTACTGGAGTATAATTTAACCCTAAAAAGTTGCCTAAAAATGGTTTTATTTCAAATTGATCCATTGGAGAAGTTATTTCATTTAGACTACTAACATTCACTACTTCACTAATTCCTAAATATTTTTTTAAAATTGTTTCTACTCATCAATACATTATATATTTATTTTTTATAATTATCACCACGTTTAATTTACGTGTCACATAGTTAATCTTACTTGATCATTTTTTTTTCTCTTATGAATATATCTATTAACTCACACTAACCCATTTAATTTTTACTATTTAGTTCACCGTTTTTAATATAATAAGTAATCCACATAGTTACTTAATATTAAATTATTCACTATACAATTATAATAACAGAGAATTTTATTTAATTTATTATTATGAATTGTTCTTGTTTACGCTCAGATCTATATCAGATCAAAACTCTTTTAAAACCCAAACATCTTCAAAACTTAACCCACGTAAGAAATTTGTTATTGATAAAATTATGTTAATATCTGATTGTTTTTAATTATAGAAAATTAAAATTATACTTTTTAAATATTTTTATAGAGTAATATATAAGATATAGGTCCTATATATATTCCCTTCATTCCTTATTACAACTGAATTGAAATTATAAATACCTAGTTCATCTAAGATAACATAATAATATATAATAATCATATTGTAAATAACTCACTGTTGAGATTCGAACTCACATCTCTTTATTATTTTTTTAATTTATTTTTATTAATAAAGCACTTTTCCTATTAAGCTAAATAGAATTAAGAATAATAATAATTAACACAAATAAATTATCATTATAATTATGTTTAATATATAATTAAAATAATATATACTATTTTTTTTTTACGTTAATTTTTTCCTACTATAAGGAGTATAATAAATAAATACTCTTTTCTATTAATAAGAGGAATGAGGTATAGGGTTTTCTAAATAAAATACACACAAATGTAATTAATTAATAAAACATAAAATATATTATATGTTTATATACTTACTTATTTTTACTTATATATTTATTATAAATACCCATTCATATCTATTTACTAAAATAACATATAGTTTTCAAAATTATTATACCCTTATATTATATAATAGTTTAAGATACAAAATAAACTCTTAATACAACCATTCACACTTTATCTTCAGTATATATAAAGTATAAATAGTATTTACATTACAATCCGAGACCAAAAAAGGTACCCGGCATTAGGCTTTATTAATAATAGATTAATACATTCTTTATATTATTATTTCATTAAAACGTAGTACCAAAAGGCATCATATCGAAAGTATAAAATAAGCACAAAGTAAATATAATATATGCAAATACAAGAGGTAATAATTCTTTTCAACATAAAGACATTAATTGATCATATCTTAATCTTGGAAAAGATGCTCTTATTCATATATAAAAGAAAACAACAATAATTATTTTAAAGCCTAATATATAGGACCCTTGTATTTTATCTATTAAAATACTTAATGTGTTTAATAAAGTATCTTTATCAGTGAATTGAGTAATAAATTCTTGATTTAGATCCTTTATATTATATATATTGTTCTTATTTTTAAATAAATTAATAACGTATATTAATCCATCATTATTTTTATTATATAAATCTTGATCCATATCAACGTAAAAATAATTAAAATCATCTATACTTTCATTAATAAATTTTATATTTAATTCATTATTATATAGACTGTGCATATATGAATCAATAGCATAATCATAATTTACTATATTATAAACTCATGAATTTATATAATAATATGTATACATAATTGGTTCATATATTAATTTATGTAAATCTGGACAATGATGTCCCCCTAGGAAAAAAACCGACATAAATGCAGACATTAGTATAAGAGAACTATATTCCCCTAAGAAGAAAAAGACGAAAATAGAACTACCGTGTTCAGTCATAAATCCAGCCACTAATTCAGATTCAGCCTCTGGTAAATCAAAAGGGGGTCTATTTGTTTCAGCTAATATAGCTATAAGAAACATTAAGGCTATTGGTAATAGTGGAAATATATTTCAGACTGCTTGTTGGCATTCAACGATAAAGGTCAAACTAAAAGACCCCGAGAACATAATTAATATTAAAATAATGGAAGAAAATACTAATTCGTATGAAAGAAGTTGAGCTGTTGATCTTATAGCACCCATAAATGCATATTTGGAGTTAGCAGCTCAACCACTTATTAATATACCATATGATCCTATAGAAGAAACCGCTAAAGCAAAAAAAATACCTAACTCATAATCGAATATAGCTAAACCTTCCCCAAAGGGAATTATAGCTCATCCTATTAATGCGAAAACTAATGTAATACATGGTCCTATCACAAACAAAATAGTATTAGATTGTCTTGGTATAATAATTTCTTTTACTAATAATTTTAATGCATCTGCAAATGGTTGCATTAAACCTCATACTCCAACAGCATTTGGTCCACATCGACGTTGCATCGATGCCATTATTTTTCTTTCAGCTATAGTAACAAATGCAACAGTCATTAAAATTGGCACTAATACTATTAGAATTTCTAATATATTAAATAATATTGTCATTTTTTTTGTTATAAATTTTTATTGTATTTTATTATAAAAACATTATATTTATAATATTATAAATAAGAAATAATTTATCTTATTATTTCAAATACAATAAAACTTGGGGTTTTAATTGTATTTTAAATATATGATTTATATAATCAATATATAGATATATATTATTTTTCTATAATACTTCAAAAATGTGACTTTTAAATAAGACTATACCAACTATCAAGAATATTAAATCATATTTTGTGTGTATGAAACATATTATTAAAAATATGATTAGTACCTAAATTGGTACAATAAATGTGTCATATTTAAACATCAAAGAAAAAGATATAATATACAATGATGTATTAACCTATAGGTTTCTGGTGTATAATTAAGTAAAAAAAGTATAACTAATAATTATTCCAAATTATTAATTTCAGTAACATGTGCTTTTTTCACTATATTTAAGGCACCTTCTTTTAATTCATAAATAAAACCTACAATTAATATATAAAGGAAAGCCAATACGTTATTTTTACTAACATTTTGATATTTTTGATAAATAGCAGTATAAGGAAAAATCAGAATAATTTCTAAATCAAATACTAAAAATAATAAAGAAACTCTGTAAAATATAACGTTAAAACGTTCCCGTGTTTGCACAAAACTAGTGAAACCACACTCAAAACCTCCACCTTTATCTAAATATTTTACACTTAATGAAAAATAAGAATTTATAAATAATAATAAAGCAGCTATTATTAAAGTAGCAATAATAAAATAAAATAAATTTCCTATTATACCTTCAGAATGTAAAGTATTAAATTTTGAATTATCGAAAAAGGGTAATATTAGACTATATCGATAGGATACAAACATATTTACGGAAGTTCATCTTTTTATATTATTTAACTTTTGAAACTGTTGAATCTTAATTGATTTTAATTTTCCTATATAATTTTTAACATACTTAACTAAATCTAAAATAATAAAACCTACTTTTGCTAACTTTCAATTCCTGACTTTATTTATATTAAATACTTCTGCTTTTAATGAAGCTAATACAATTATAAATTTATCTCATTTTATAATTGTAAGAACTTTAATAAATGACTTAGATAATATAATATAATATATTCATTTAATTATTAATCAAGGATTATAAAACCCACTTATTTTATTTGATTCCGGAAAAGAAATAAATTCCTTTTTTTTAGGAGATTCTGAGTTTGAAACAAACTTTTTTATTATTTTTACTTCTTTAGTTTGAGGATTATCAGCTGTCAATACAATAGCACCTATCATTCCTAACAATAACAATACACTTATAATATAAATATATGAATGATATACCGTATATAACACATCCCCAATAGCAGAAATTTGTGTTACTCGATTTGCTGCAGAATTCCAATCAGGTACTACTAATAGATAGTTATAATTTTGTAATTCTTCTTCATATTTATACGCAAATAACTTATTAAACTTAATGTCCAAATTTCATATATATTCACCTTCTGTTTTCAACTTATTATCTAATACAACGTCTAAACTTAATTTATTGTCTTCTATTAATACTGATTTCAATCTCTTTTCTGTCTCGGTTTTGTTTTCGTTGGCTGAATAAAATCCTAATTCTATTTTAGAATCTATATTTGATTCAAGAGATTCACTTTTTAAATCCTTATCCTTCCATGCCATATCTTTTAATACATAATTTGAATTAGAATATAATTCCTTATTTCATTCATTATCTAAATTAGATTTATTATTTGCCACATTAAATGAATTGGATCCATTACCTGTGTTTGAACCGTTATCAGTACTTGATCCATTACCTCTATTTGATCCATTACTTCAGTATACACCATTATCGGAATAAGGTCCACCACCTATAATTGAACCATTATTTAGAACGATTAAATCATTCATAATTAAAGCTATCCCATTCTGCATATTATTTCACTCTAACTCAATTTTAAGCATTAATTGTTTTAATCATGCCTCATAAATATGGATAGAATATTCTATATTATCTAAAATTGAGCTATAACAACTTAATAACATATCCAATTCTTTTAACAAATCCTTTATACTAAGTATATCCCTAAGTAGATTTCGCTCCTCTCTATCTGTAGTTTTTCACATTTTAAATATTATTCAGGACTCCGAATTCAGAACATCCTCAGACAAAATTACTCCTTTATTCTTTTGTAAATATAAATACTCTAATTCTGTTTCTTTTAATTTATTTATTAGGACTAATTTATCATTTTCCTTACTTTGTACACTAACTTTTGTTTTTGCCAACGTAGATTTAATTCAAGTAAATCAGGGATCCATTTCCCTTAGAGCTGCTCACTTTTCTAAGATTATCTCATCGTTATCATGAGAATTACCTATAATAAAAGAGTTACTACTTGGTATTCCACACTGAAAATCGTTATTTATGTTAACGGATACAATAGTATCTATCTCATCTCGATCATTATCTCTATATTCTTTAGATTTCTCTTTATCCATTTTCTTTTTTTCATCATTCTCACTAGGTTCCTTCTTATTATAAGAAATTACTATAGCATTTGATTTTTTTTCAGATATCAGCCCTGGAACATTAGGAGTAAATAAAATATCTTTTTCTGCCAAAAATCAATGTAAATTCGGGTTATGTAATTTATCTTTAATTAACATATTTTCATCTTCCTCTAAGGTATTTAATTTGGGGTGAAAGATATCTCCGTCAATATTAAATAAATTATCATTAACAACTGGTTTTCTTATTATATTAATTGAAAGACTTTTCATTTTAACTATACCAATATTATATAAAATATTTTTTAGTGTAAAAAAGAACCCACCTAATAAAAGAAATAATAAAGGAAGGTAATTATTACTTCTTTTTTCAACAACCTCAATATCAATCATCATAATTACAAATAAAAACAAAATAGCTATTGCACCAATATAAACCACTATGTACGATATACCCAAATATGTAATTCCAATGTATATTAAATAAAACGCTACTAATATATATAGTACAATTAAATTAAATACAGATATAATAGCATTTTTAGTAGTAATAACAAATACTGCTGCTATAATCGCAAGTAGAGGTAGTAAAATTTTTAAAACGCCAATAGGTAGAAACAATTCCATACATAGTTAAATATCTAAAAATATAAATAACAAATTAACAAATATATTATATTTTAATATATTAATATATTTATCCAATAGTCTTTTTTATTTTTAAAATTTATCATAAATGATACCTTTTTCCTGTATTATGTCTTTATACAAAGGAAAGACATAATACAGGAAAAAGATAGAAATTTGCTTATTAAAATTAATTTATCTTTCGCAGTATAATTATTAACTAATATATAGTAAAACACAATGGTTTTAAAAGAAAGTATCAAAGTATCAATACTTTCTTTTAAAACCAACCCTCTGCTGAGTTTAACCTTTTAAAATAAAATATATATATATATATATTTTATTTTAAAAGTTCTTTAAATTCTTTATATACCACCACGTCCTCACTATGATTAAGAGTCAAAAATGAGATAAGGACACAGGAATTGAAAAAATATAAATTAGTCTAAAATAAATTAATTTAAGAAATAAAGACAAATAATTAAAAATTTCGATTAATAACCGAAATTGAGAACGGACGGAATCGAACCGCCTATAGTACAACTAATGGGTTTACAGCCCACCTCCCAAACCAGATGAGAATCATTCCCTAGGAGATTTATTAAAGTGTTTTTTTTCATTATCCAGCTGCAGGTTCCCCTACAACTACCTTATTTCGACTTAACAGAGATCAAGATCATACATTCAAATTTCCACAAAAAATCGAGAAACCTTAACCTATTACTAAATTAAAGCAACTTACCATAAATATTTTACCTTTTATGGTAAGAAATCACTTATTGGTCACTTCCTCCCTACTTCTTCACACCTTTATCGGAACTAAGTATAAATACTTAGTAAGTACGATAAGACACGTCGAAAAACTCAAAGATTTATATTTCCTATTATAAATACCTACCCGAAGGATACGTAATAGAATAAGAAAAAACCTTAAATATTCTTAAATAGAAATATAAGTAATAATTCTAATATATATATATTCAATCATCAACTGATTGAATGTAATATCACGATTTCTCTCTTGTTTCTTTCCAATAAATTATCATATATAATAATATTAAATATATTAATTTAATAAAAACAAAGTCCGAAATAATTAAAATATATAAACTAAATTTTTAGCCGTTACTTAAAAAATAGTTATTTGTATATTAATTTTCATTTAAAAATATAAATTAAAATCAAGAAAGAATAATGTTTATATTATCATCCTAACCTTTCTAGTCTTAAAGGATGATTTTAATAAACAAGTTAAAAAAACGTATAAGCATTTAATTTATTAAACAAAAGGTTCAGTTTCATAAACAAGCTTATATATTAATTATAGGCAAACTTCATTTAAGTATAAAACCCTTCCTGCACATATCTCTCTTTCCGCCTGACGAGTGGTTAGTACACCCGGGATATCAATTTCACCGTTACGGTTCTGATAAACGATTACTAGCAATTCCTTCTTCATGTAGCTGAGTTTCAAGCTACAATTCGCACATTATGTCTTTCTTATTTTAAGGATTAGCTCCGATCTATTTTTGGCATCATCGCGTCCCTTTGTTAAGAAACTTGCGGCACGTCGGTAGCCCACTCCATCCGGGCCATAACGACTTATCTTCACCCTCTATTTAAACTAAAACAGGGACGCAAGAAAGATAGGACTTACTTCTTGCCTAATAATTCTCATTCTATTTTCTATAATATACTCATAGTAAGGTCCCCTCGCCCCTATCGGGCTGGGTTCTTCTTATTTAACAAAAAATTGGAATTTATATAAAAGTAAACATAGAGAATGGACCAATAGTTCTATGTTTTTAGATATAAATTTGTCTTTGTAGGACAGAAGGAGGATTTCGCCCGTTTGAGTCGGATTTAACCATACATCTCACGACACGGACTTAAGACAGCCATGCAACACCTGTAATTATATTTCTTTAAATACTATTCATTCGAAATCTATTCACGAAGTGGTAAGGTTCTACGCGGGTT
>Ga0209773_10000764_pt1 | contig 10808 bp, 8 predicted proteins | sample BogFormECP14_OM1_FD_188244 | JGI IMG/M metagenome (GOLD analysis project Ga0209773, IMG submission 188244) | Bog forest soil microbial communities from Calvert Island, British Columbia, Canada - ECP14_OM1 (SPAdes) (version 2) | ecosystem: Environmental > Aquatic > Freshwater > Wetlands > Bog ... | reverse complement strand
TGCTTGATGCGGCTTTGCACGAGGCGCGCCTTGCTCGCCTGGTAGCGAAAGCGGCTGATGAAGCTTTCCATGTGCTCGATCTCTTCGCGCTGCCGCTCGAACGCCGCCATCTCGAGGGTGAAGCGCTCCTCGCGCGCGACCAGGTAGCGCGTGTAGCCGCCGACGTACTCGGTGAGCCGACCCCGCGACACTTCGACGGTGCGGGTGGTGACGCGGTCGAGAAAATAGCGGTCATGCGAGACGAGGATGATGCCGCCCTGGTAGGCGCACAAATAATCTTCGAGCCAGTTGCGCGCCTCGATGTCGAGGTGGTTGGTCGGCTCGTCGAGCATCATGAACTCGGGCGCGTCGAGCAGGAGTTTGGCGAGCGCGATGCGCATCCGGATGCCGCCGGAAAACTCGGCGACGTCGCGGCCGAGGTCTTCCTCGGTGAAGCCCAGTCCGAACAGCACGGAGGTGGCGCGGCTCTCGGCGCTGTAGAAGTCGTGACGCTCGAGCTCGGTCAGCACCTCGCCCAATTCCTCGAGTGCGGCGTCGTGGGCCGGCCCCGAGTGTTCATGCGCGAGAATCTGTTCCACTTCGGTGCGGCGCAGATCGAGCGCCTGCATCCGATCGAGCGCCGCCAGCGTCTCGCGCAGCACCGACCGACCGCCCATCTCGGGCGCGTCCTGCGCGAGGTAGCCAACGCGGGTGCGCTGCGGTCTGGTGATGCGGCCGGAGTCGAGCGGCAGCACTTCGGCAATCATTTTGAGCAGGGTGGATTTGCCGGCGCCGTTGAGTCCGACCAGGCCGACGCGTCCGTCGTCGTTCATCGACCAGCTGACGCCGTCGAGGATCTTGCGGCCCCCGTACGACTTGGAAAGGTTGTCGAGACTAAGCATGGTGAAAGAAGCCATCTTACCAGCGGCATTTACGTGCCGAAAGCGACCCTCGCGCGCCGTGTGAGTTGAGGGGCTTCCTTGAATTCCGACAATGTGTTAGGAAATGTTACACTATGGCAAAATTCGCACCGGGTTATCCATTGCCCAGGAACGCCGACGAGTTCGAAAGACTCGCTCTGAAACTCCTGCGCCGACATTGGCAGCTCCCTCAGCTCGAGCGGTTCCGTGACCCGGATCGCGCTGAAAAAGGGATTAACCTGATCGAGATCAGCGGACGCCCGCGACTCGCGGCGGTGAAGTGCGACTTACGCGCTCAACGCAACGAGTTGACGGTGGCCGAGATCAAGGATGCTGTGGACCGGGCCGCGAGCCTGAAGCTTCCAATTGGACGCTTCGTGATCGCGACGACGGCCGCCAAGCCCGACGGCTTGCAACGTCAGTTATTCGATCTTAACCGTGCGAATCGCAAAGACGGCATCTCGGCGATCGAGGTGCTGACGTGGGACGATATCGAGGAGCTGCTCGACGAGTATCCTCAGATCCTCACGGACTTTGGCACCGCGGCCAAGCGCCAGGCGCTGACGCGGGCCGATGCGGTGGTTCATCTTGAGGCTCGATGCGAGCCCGCGGCGGCCGGACCTTCTGATGCGCTGGGAGAGGAGATCTCGGCCGCCGCGGCTTTTCTCGAGAGCCACCAGTTCCAGCTTGCGCGCCTCGCATTGCTGCGGCTGCGCGAGCAGAAGTGGAGCCAGCTCTCGAACACGCACAAGTTCCGCGTGCTCTCGTATCTTGGGGCGGCGTGGTTGAAGGAAGGCGAGCCGCGCAAGTCGGCGATGCTGTTCATCGCGGCCAAATCGCTGCAGCCGGACGAAGAGAACGCGTGCACCAACGAGGCGCTCGCGCATGAACTGCTCGGTGAGCGCGAGCGCGCGTTTGCGCTGGCCGATAAGCTGCGCATGCAGTTCCCGTCGAGCGGGCGCGCCGTCGCGCTGTGGCTGAACAATGCGCCGCGATCGCTCGACGCCCGGACGCTGGAAGAAAACGTCGCGCCCGAGCTGTCATCCGATCCTGAAGTTGCGGTCGTGATGGCGCGCCGCGCGTTGCTCGATGCGCATTACGATCGCGCCGAGCGTTATGCGCGCCTGGCCAGCGCCGCGCTGCCGAACAATTCGATCCCGTGGCTGGTGCTGGGACAGGCGATTCTGCTCAATGAGCTCGAAGTAGCGAACGGCGCCGACGCGCCCGAGACGGCGGCACCGAGCGACGAGGCTCGCATTCGCGAAGCGGAGACCTGCTTCACGCAGGCGCTGACGCTGGCGCAGGCCGAGCGGCAGGCGTCGAGCGAAGTGCAGGCGCTGATCGGACGCGCGCAGGCGCGAATCGCGCTGAAGGACACCGATGGCGCGGGCAAGGATATCGAACTGGCGCATAGCCTCGAGCGCGAAGACGCCAACGGCCTGTGCGAGTATGGAATCGTGCTGCGATCGCGCGGCAGCCTGACCGAGGCTATCGACGTGCTGCGCCGCGCCGCGTCCGTGGGCGGCCGCGACGACATCGATTATCATCTGGCGGTCACGCTGCGTGAGCGCGACGAACCGGGCGACTTGCAGGAGGCGACCGAGCTGCTGACGCGCGCGATCTCGCGGCCGGAGTCGATTCCGGCGGGCGATTTCCCGTTCGCCGTCGCAGCCGCGATCGAAGCATTGTCGACCGCCGAGCGTTATCACGACGCCGACGCGCTGTTGTCGTCGATAGCCGAGGGGCGGCTGCCGGGCGTCACGATGCGCACGCTGCGCGCCAATCTGCGGCTGGCGCAGGGCAAATTCGATCAGGCGTCGAAGTTGGCGGATGAGGCCTTGTCCGGACTCACCTTCGACACCTCGGCCGACAACCGGCGCAAGCTGGCCGCGCTGCTCCATGATTTGGGGCGCTATCGCGACGCGCTGCCGCTGTGGCAAACGCTCGCGCCGGCCGGCACGACAGGAACCGACACGCGCCGGCTGCTCGATTGCGCCGCCCGACTCGGCCGCGAAGACATCGTCAACGAAGTCTCGCGCCAGTTGCAGCCTGAACATTCCGCTGGCGATGCGGGCAACGCTGCCACGCAACTCGACAAGCTCGAGCGCAGCGACCCCGAAGCGGCGCTGGACGCACTCGAGGAAATGCTGCGCGAGCATCCCGACGACCGCCTGCTCAAGCTGCGGCGCTCGATCGTTGCGGCACGGCTCGGCAAGAACGATTTGGTCGTCGCCGATCCGAACTCGATGCCGCCGGCGCGCGAGATTCCGCCGGCACTCGGCCGCGCTGCCGTGCAATTCATGCGCGACGGTGGCCGCGCCAACGAAGCGCTGACCTACGCCTACGAACTGCTGCGCCATCAGGGCGCCAACGTCGACGCGCATCGCGCCTACCTGGCCGCGCTTGGACCCGTTGGCCCGATGCCGCACGTGCCCGACTTCGACAGCGCCGGACCCGGCGCCGCGCTCAGTTTCCTCGAGGAGGGTTCCAACACCGAGAAGTGGGTGCTGCTGGAAGAGGGCAACGACGCCGACGAGGCGCTCGACGAATACGGCCCGCAGCATCCGATGACGCGCGCCGTCAAAGGCAAGAAGGCCGGCGAGAAGTTTCAACTTCCCGAGGGCCGCTTCAGCCGCCGCCAGGCGACCGTCAAGCAGATGATCAGCAAGTACGCGTACCGTTATATGGATGTGCTCATCAACTGGCAGGCGCGATTCCCGGGCCAGGCCGAAATCGAGATGAGCTACGTGCGCGGCGACGCGATTCCTTGGGACGACATGGTTGGCGGCTTCGATTCATTGTTCGAAGCGAGCTACGTCCACACCAACGGCAACGGCCACGGCAACGGCGTCGCGAACGGCAACGGTGCCGCCAAGAATGGTCTCGCCAACGGCAAGGCGAATGGAGCGGGCGGCAAGCGCGAGGATCTGCTGAAGAATGCCGAGCGCACCTACGCCGACAACTCTATTCCAATCCATGCGGTGGCGGAGCGCCTCAACCTGAACGATCTGCAGACGGTGTTCATGCTGGCGCAGCGGCCGGAAGCGCCGTTGAAGTGCTGCACCGGATCGGCCGAGGAGCTCGAGGGGGCTCTGGGAGCCTTCGAGCGCGCCAACGCCGTGGTGCTAGATCTGACGGCGATCGCGACCCTGTGCATGCTCGGGCGGCTCAACCTGCTGCCGACGTGGCCGCGCCAGTTCGTCATTTCGCAGTCTACCCTGGCCGAGCTGCGGCGCCTCGCCTTCGAGGATACGCTGCTGCGGCTGCCGCCGGGATTTTCGGCGTCGATCAACGTCAACGGCAACGACGGCAAGCGCGCCGACGTGCAGTTGAAGGGACTCGCCGACGCGTTGCAGTCGGTCTGCCGCGTACGCGACAGCGCCGTGCTGGCCTCGATCGATCCCGATCGGCGCGAGCGGCTGGTTAGTTTCTTCGGCCGTCACGGCGCCGAGAGCATCGTGATCGCTTCGATGCCGGGACACGTGCTGTGGACCGACGACATGATTCTCGCCGACCTCGCGAAGACCGAGTTCGGTGTGCGCCGCGTGTGGACCGAGGCGGCTTTGCAGGCGCGCGCGCAGGCCGGCAATCTCGATCCGGCCGAGTTGGCGACGGCGAGCACCAAGCTGGCGGGATGGGGCTACTCGTTCACCACGCCGAGCATCGAGACGCTGCTGCGCGCGGGCTCCGTCGCGGTGTGGAATCCCGATCAGTTCCCGCTCAAGCAGGCGCTCGACCAGTTCGCGAGCGATTCGATGAACATGTCGGATGCGGTGCGATTGGCGGCGGAATTGATCGTCAAGATGTACAACGACCAGTACCTGCGCGGGCAGCGGCGGACGGTGACGTCGCGGCTGCTGGACCGGCTGGCGCTGCGGCCCGGCGGGAAAGAAGCAATTGAGACGTTGCCGAGGTCGTTGCCGATTCGCTTCGGGCTCGATCTGATTCGGGCGCGCGAATTGAGCGACGTGGTGCGGGGATGGATGGCTGCGCAAGGGGAGACGCAGCAGACCGAGCGCCTGATGGCCGGGCGCTGAGCTTGGGGGGGACTATAATGGGGTAGCGGGTCAGCAATGGCCCGCTACCTTTGTGTCCGGATCTCGGCGCGTCGTGTTAGCCTTCGCGATCGAGTAGAATCCTGCCCGGGCCAAGGCCACAGGAGGAACGCACGATGGCGGCAATCGGCGAAGGTGACCGGATCGTCCTAATCGATCGCAGGCTCTTCAAGGACGACAACACCCGGATCTTCGTGGGCATCGTCGAGCAAGTGGACGGCTTGCTGCTTCGCGCCCGCGGCTTCGTCTTTCACGTCAGCTCCTACGAGGTGGGAGGACAGGAACGCCGTGGAGAAGAGCGCGTGCGCGTATTCTCGATGGGCTCCGGCGACGTCGTGTATCTGCTGCCGGAGGGTCAGGACATCTCGCGCCTGATGCTCAAGCGATCGCCCAAGTCGATGACGCTCAGCGACGGGCAATACGCGATGGACCTCAGCGACTTTCTACTTCGCGCGTAGCCGCACCTGCCGCGCCGCAGGTTTGAGATTTCGGAGATGCTTGGATAGCTTCGCCGGAGATGGCGAAGAAACCGGTCACTCGCGGAGCGACTCGAAACCGATCGGCGGCGTCGGCGCCCACCAGCTCATTCTTCTCGCGCTTCATTCTTTTCTTTCGCAAACTCGGTCCCGGCATCGTGACTGGCGCTGCCGACGACGATCCGAGCGGCATCGCGACCTACTCGCAGGTAGGCGCGCAGTTCGGATTTTCGATGCTATGGACGATGTTGCTGACCTATCCGCTGATGGCCGGGATTCAGGAGATAAGTGCCTGGATAGGCCGGGTGACCGGTGTCGGCATAGCGGCTAACATTCGCCGCTACTATCCGCCGATTGTTCTATATCCGCTGGTCGCGCTCCTGCTGATAGCCAACGTGATCAACCTGGGCGCCGATATCGGAGCGATGGGAGCCGCTTTGCGAATGCTGGCGGGCGGTCCTGCGCATTTCTACGCGTTCATGTTTGGAGTGATTTCGGTGCTGGCGGCAATCATGGTGCCCTATGAACGCTATGCCCAGATACTGAAGTGGTCGGCGCTCGTCTTGTTCGTCTATATAGGAACAGCGGTGGCGGTTCATATCCCGTTGAAGCCCGCATTGTTGGGAACGGTTGTCCCTAAGCTAACTTTCTCAAAGAACTATCTGCTCGCATTGACCGCCGTGTTCGGAACTACGATAAGTCCATACCTATTTTTCTGGCAGGCTTCGGTGGAAGTAGCGGAACAGAAGGCTGCGCCGGGTGAGAAGCCGCTCAAGGAGGCGCCCAAGCAGGAGAAGGCGCAGCTCGAGCCGATGCGTAGCGATACCTACCTGGGGATGGCCTTCTCCAATCTGATTGCCTATTTCATCATCCTCGATACGGCAGCTGTCCTACACACTCATGGCATCACCGATATTCAGACGACAGCCCAGGCGGCCGAGGCGCTGCGTCCTTTGGCGGGTGAGTTGGCCTTTCTGCTTTTCAGCATAGGCATCATAGGAACCGGGCTGATAGCTATTCCGGTGCTGGCGGGATCCTCGGCCTATGCGCTAGCCGAGGCTCTTAATTGGCCGATAGGTCTCGAACGCAAATTGCACCGGGCAAAAGGGTTCTATGGGATCCTCGGCGTAGCAACCCTGCTGGGAGTTGCGTTGAATTTCACTGCTATCAATCCTATCAAAGCACTGTTCTGGAGCGCGGTGATCAACGGCGTCGCCGCGGTACCTATCATGATCGTCATGATGCTGATGACGACCAATAAGAAGATCACCGGCGGAGTACGACTACCTGCTTTGCAGACGGCGATAGGATGGGTAGCTACCGCGGTGATGTTCGCGGTAGCGGCCTGCATGATCGCTACGCTCTTATAGCTTTTCGACGAATTCGATAATCGCCGCGGCGGTATCGCCGGGATTGTCCAGCGGCACGTGATGGAACGCGCGCGGGATTTCCTTCATTACCGAGCCGCGAATCTTGCGATGCATCCGCTTGACGTGCGCCGCACTCACGAGCGCGCTCTGATCGCCGCGCAGCAGGAGCGTCGGCATTTTGATTTGCTTGATGTTCGGGCGCATCATCCGAGCGCCGTGCTTGCGCCATGCGCGCGTCTCCGGATCGAAGCGAAAGGCCCACGCGCCAGTCGGCAGCTGCTCGGCGCCGAGCAGCGCGAGCCGCTCGACATCCAGCCGCGTCAGGTAGGTCTGCGGCGGCTGCAGCCGAAATTTCTTGATGATGTCGCCGGCGGATCGAAGCTCGGGACGGATGCCGCCGTGCGACTTCCGGCGCCATCGCCACATCAGGCGGCGAAACAGCGGCGGCGGTCCGTGCGGCGCGTCGACGATGATCAATGCCTCGAGCAAATCGGGATGGGTGACGGCGACCCACTGCGCGACCGCGCCGCCCATCGAGTGCCCGACGAGAATCACGCGCGTGCCGAGGCTTTCGATCAAGCCGCGCACGTCGTTCAGATACGCCGGTGGGCCGTAAATCCCGGGCTTGGCCCACTGGCTGCGGCCGTGGCCGCGAAAGTCCAGCGCGAGCACGCGCCCGTACGGCGTCAGCAGCGGCGCGACGCCGTCCCACCAATGCACATGGGCCGCGCCGCCGTGCAGCAGAACGAAAGTGTGTTTGTCAGGATCGCCGCCCCAGTCCAGATAGTGAAGCTTGAGTCCCTCAACCTCGACGTACCGATGGGTCGGCTCCGTGAGGACGGTAGCCGCTTGCTGTTGTGCCATAACGATGAATTCTATTCGACGCCCGAACCTGAGGATAGATTTTCAAGCAAGGTCGGGTCGTGCTAACAACCGCAGAGAACCGATCGCAAGGAGAAGATTTGGATGGCGCTCAGACTGGAAAACAAAAACGCATTGATCACAGGCGGCGCGAGCGGAATCGGACGCGCGACCGCGATTCGCTTCGCCGAAGAGGGCGCCAATGTCTTCGTCGCCGATCGGCATCTTGCGGCCGCGGAGGAAACCGCGGCGTCAGTGAAAAAACTCGGACGCAAGGCGGTTGCTTACCAGGTGGACACCAGCGACGAGGCGCAGGTGAATGCGATGGTCGCGCAGATGGTGAAGGAACTGGGCAGCGTCAATATCGTCGTCGCGGCCGCGGGAATCTCGCACGCGCACTACGGCGAAGAAGGCCAAGCCGATATCACGTTCCTCAACAAGAAATCCTTCGCCAACTGGCGCAAGGTGTTGAGTGTCAACCTCGATGGCGTGTTCCTGACGGATCGCGCCTGCGCCGACGCGATGATCACGGCGGGCAACGGCGGACGCATCATAAATATCGCATCGGCTGCCGCGCGGCTGCCTACTCCCGGCGTCGGCGAGTACGCGGTCAGCAAGGCGGGAGTGTGGATGTTGACCAAGGTGCTGGCGACGGAGCTGGCGCCGTTCAATATCACCGCCAACGCGATTGGCCCGGGTTTCATCAAGACACCGATGACCGCGCAGCTGCAGGATATGCCCGACCTGTCGCCATTGATGCAGCGGGTGCCGATGAATCGGATGGGCGAGCCGGTGGACGTGGCGAACACGGCGCTGTTCCTGGCGAGCGAAGAGGGCCGCTACTACACCGGCTCGATTCTGCATCCCGACGGCGGCATCACGATGCAGTGACGCCCAGACTCCAGCGTTCAATCGCGGCGGTGGCCGCCACCTTGCTGGTTCTCACCAGGCTGACTGCGCCAGCGTGGGCGCAGGAAGCGACGGCGACGGCGGCGCCGATGATTCTGCCGAAGATTCCGCAGATCCAGCTGCAAACGGTGCCCGCTTATGGACCGGCGCCGTTGACGGTCGGCTACTTCGTGTCGAGCATCGATCCGGAGACGGTGCTGCAGTCTTACAGCTGGAACCTCGGCGATGGACAGGTCTCGATGCTGCCGCCGACCTCCCTCTTCCACACGTACACGAACCCCGGCAGCTATGTTGTGACGGTGACGGCGACCACGGCCGACGGGCATTCGGCGACATCGTTCGCGGCCGTGATCGTGACGCAGCCAACGCAGTGAGGCGTCGCCGCGTCGTCGATTAGTTCGTCAGCATCTCGATCGTGCCGGTGTCGAGATCGTAGATGCCGCCGACGATCTTCAACTCCCCCGATTTGACCATCGCCGCCAGCTCCTCCGAAGTCGCGAGCTTTTTCACCACCAGCTTCACATTCTCGCGCACCGCATTTTCGACCGGATCACCCGGTTCGCCCTTGCTGTCCGCGACTGCCGGCCGCAACTCGCTGAGCATCGGGCCGACGTCTTGATCCGCAGTGCCTTCGTGGCCCTCGACCGCCGCGATCACCGCACCGCATCGGCGATGCCCCAGCACCATCACCGTCCGCACGCCGAGATGCTTGACCGAGTAGTCGAGGCTTTCGATTACCACCTTGTCGGCGACGTTGCCGGCCACGCGCACGGTGAAAATATCACCGAGGCCGCGATCGAAGATAATTTCCGGCGGCGTCCGCGAGTCCGAGCATGCGAGCACTGAGGCAAACGGATGCTGTCCCTTGGCCACTTCGGCGCGCCGGTCAGGCGTCTGATTAGGATGCTCCAGTTTGCCGGCGACGAAGCGCTGGTTGCCTTCGAGTAAAAGTTTCAGTGCCTGGTCAGCTGGCATAGTAGCTGCGCTGACTGCGGCTGTCACGGTGCGCGCCGCGACCAGCGGCATCGCTGCAAAAGCCAGCAGCAACAAACTCCTCGTTAAGATTTTGTGGCGTCGAATCAACGTAGCTCCTCCCCATCTGCTTTGCGCCCATCTGTTTTGCGGCATTGACACCGCGCCGACATTCGCCAGTATTGGTGTCGATGCGGCACAATATCATGACCGGAATAATTTCCATGTCCGCAAGGACTCGCGCAAGACGCGTGCTGATCCCGCTCGCGCTCGGCTGCATTGCTTTGGTTGCAGTCGGGTGCGGCGACGATCAGGAGCAAGCGACCCAGAAACTGGTTCAGCAGCAGCAGGACCAGCTCGAACGGCAGCAGCAGGAGATCGAGGCGATCAAGGCAAGTCAGAATCAGAATCAAAATTACACGCCAGGCGTTGCGATGTCGTCGCCGGGCGGCTGCGATAAGGGCGTAGAGTCGATGGCGAGCCAGCGCGGCGGCCAGAAATTTTCCGCCGGCGATTTCAATGCTGCGCTCGGATACTACCAGGACGCGTTGGCGGCCTGCCCCAATGACGACCGGGCAGAGGTCAACGTGGCGCGCGCCTACGAGGCGCTCGGCAACAAGGTCAGCGCTATCAAGTACTATCGAAAGGCGGCCGAGACGGGAGGTCCCACCGAGACCGACGCCGAGGACGAGGCCAAGGCCTCGCTGCTGCGCCTTCAAGCCGACCAGCTGCCCTGACAAACAAAGAAACGGGCCGACGCGCCCGTGAGGGAACGCCAGCCCTCAGCCAATTGGATATTTTCCAGTCAGCTCACCGCGTCGACGCATCTCTGCCCGAGTGCTAAGCCTGAAGCGCTGCGCGCCTTGCCGCGCAGTTCTCAACCCCCTTCTATCAAAACTGAACTGCGGGACCGGAAGTATGAGTCCTGAGAGCACATTCGATCGCCATTCGTCTTCGCACAATGCTTTTGTCGGCCGGGAGCGCGAGCTGGCGGAGCTCCGCGCCGGTCTGGACGAAGTCAGCGCTGGCCACGGCAGAATGTTTCTGCTTAGTGGTGAGCCGGGTATCGGCAAGACTCGGCTCGCCGAGGAAATCTCCAACGATGCGTCGGCGCGCGGAATGCGCGTGGTATGGGGCCGATGTTGGGAGGGCGGCGGTGCGCCCGCTTACTGGCCGTTCATCCAGATACTCCGTGCATGCGTTGAAGGTCTCGACGGCGAGCGTCTGAAGGCGCTGACCGGTTCCGGCGCGAGTGACATCGCGCGA
>Ga0209773_10000763_pt1 | contig 10809 bp, 9 predicted proteins | sample BogFormECP14_OM1_FD_188244 | JGI IMG/M metagenome (GOLD analysis project Ga0209773, IMG submission 188244) | Bog forest soil microbial communities from Calvert Island, British Columbia, Canada - ECP14_OM1 (SPAdes) (version 2) | ecosystem: Environmental > Aquatic > Freshwater > Wetlands > Bog ... | reverse complement strand
TGGAACGAGTAGTATATTCGGACAACGACGAAATACACAAAACAGAGATAACGCTAGAATTATCAAGAATAATTGCAAACGTGTTCATAGAAACCAATCAAGACCTAACAATTGTATATGCGAAAGCAGGTGAAGACTTACGCGAAGCAACAGAAACATCTGAAGGAATACTTAACTAATAGAAGGAGAAAAACGACAAATACTCGAAGAAACATTCGGAACCAAAGAAACAAACGAATACACCGAATTCAATGAATACATCAACCTTGACCTCGAAAACAACGAAGACAGTAAGATGCAAGAGGTACCAAGAACCACCCCACGAACACCCACTGCAGAATCAGATGATTCGCAAGACAGCGAGAAAGAGGATAACCAAACCGAAACATGAGAAACCACCCAGGAGAAAACCGATCAAAATGGAAGAACATAAGGTATTCAAAATAAGAGAACTATCTGACAACATTATAAATCAAATAGATACGCATAAAAAAATGAAACGATCGCATAGAGGACAAATATATTATACTGAAGAAACACAAAGTACAATATACAGGAAAATAACAAACACATGTAAACTATGGTGGATGACATACCGAAACAAAGCGCTAAACACAGAATATTATGAAGGAAGTGTATTCAACGTATACTTTTGCAACGTATGCGGAAGATATGAAACAAACATTTACGAAAACACGTACAGACACCAAAACAAACAATTGTTTGACTCAATCACAGGACAACAGAAAGCAAAGTTTGAAAGAACCAATGAAGTAATTACGTGGGACTGCAATAAATTATGCACAATGCATTGCGTAGCAGAACCAGGACATTGCCAAAGAGGATTAAAAGCAGAATACAAGATGTTACAAATGGACGAATACAAATCATGGAGACAGTTACAAATAAATAAAACAAGTGTAAGAATAATGATGAGAGCCAAAAAGGCTATGGAAGAAATGTATAAAAAGGACCGAAACGTATCCAGAAGACTCAGAATAATAAAAGGAAAAAATGGGAAAGACAAAAACATTAACCTCAGCATCAAACTCTGAAATCCCATACCAAACAAGAAGCGGAAGGATTTCTAAACCAAGAAAAGAACTAACTGACCAAACCAATGAAGGAATCACGAGAAGGAAATCAATAATCACTATTGATAATAGGGACAAGGAATTAACAAACAAAGAGAAAGGAGACTTGTTGGAAACGAGAACCTATAAAGCATTAATAAACATGGGATATGTTGTAATAAGACACCGAGACGGACATTACGATCAAGACGAAAAACAATACATCAGAACAGGAGACGGAGGAATAGACATGGTACTAATAACAGAAATAGCAACAATATACGTGCAATGCAAAAACTGGAAAGACAGCATAGGAGCAAGCACTATGAGAGCCTTTATAGGAGCCTTAGGAAAGTATGAAACTAAAAACAGTGACCTAATAATAGGAATGATTGTGGCAAACGCCTTTACAGACACAGTAATAAGAGAGTCAAAACTTATAAAAAGACCACGAATTGTACTTACAACACTAGACAATATCGAAAGAACAGTCATAGAAATACTAATAGAGTTAGGAACAAAGAAACAAGAGAAAATATACAGTACTATAAAAATAAAAAACGCTGAAGTTATTCATATAACTAAACAAGGAACAGACGTAATAGGAATCGGAGAAAACATAGAAATCGAGATACGAGATGAACAAATCAATTAAAGAAACGTACGAAGCAGTAACGTTTATAGTAGAAGGAAATATAGGCGCAGGAAAAAGCACCTTTATACGAAAACTAACAGAAGAGCTAAACAGAAGAGGAATAACATACAAAGTATACAAAGAAGAAATAAATAACGAAGTACTAAACAAATACTATGATAATCCGCAAGAAAACGGATATGAATTCCAAGAAAAAATAATCGCACAAAGACTCGAACAATTAAAAAAGGTAAACAATGAAGTACAAATAAATATCTTTGATAGAAGCCTTCTATCCACACGAATATTTACTAAAATACAAAAACATTCAGGATATATAAATAAAGAACAGACTAATAAATTATTGAGACAAACGGATGAGTATGCCAATATCTATAATAATGCACAAGTATTATACTGGAATCCGGGACTAAAAACTGAAAAGGAAAGGCAAAAGGAACGAAATAGAGACACTGAAAGAAAGATGAGAGATACATACCAAGAAACAGTAGCAAGAACATATAGGAAAGAAATGAGAAACGTATACCGAAGACACAGAGAAGAAAACGATACAGCAATAGCTGATCAAGAATCAAAGGAATACTCACAATATATTAACAAGACAGCTAATAGATTGATATTAATATTCAATCAACAAATACAACATTTCGTTATAAATGTTTTATACAGAAAAAATAAAGTATACTTATCACGAAGACTTGATCAACCTAAGGAATACTATATGTACTATCAAGTACCAGGAGGAAGACTAGAATACAAAGAAACAATTGAAAAAGCCTGTATCAGAGAAACACTTGAAGAAACAGGAATAGAACTAACTACAGAAAGAATCAAACACGTAAAAACGGATAAAGAAGAAACGAGAACATGCGAGTTGTTTATGACACAACTATATGAAAACGAAGAACCGAACCAACGTGAACCAATGAAAAATACTAAATGGGTACCATACACAATTGGAAAACTATTTAAAGACCCAACAATAATACTAACACCAACATTGCAAAAATACTCGAATCAAATAATTACACAAGTAAACGAAAGAAAACATAATTATCTAGACACACCAGTAGAACTATTGAATAAAGTTAAACGACTCACAGTCAAAAAACTATTCAGAAATGGGCGAAGAAACCAGACTAGAAAACGCGATACTACGAAGAGAAAATGAACAACTAACGGAAGAAAACCGAAGACTCAGACAAACCATAACACAAAGAGAAAATGAAATTAGAGCAATCGCAGATGCGAAAGACAGAAGTGAAGTAGAAAGCGAAAGAGAAGCAGACGAACTAATGAGAATATTAGACGACACATGCAATCAATTACTAAGAATACTCGACACACCGAAAAATATAAACAAAACTATTACAGATCAAATACAAGGATGCATTAATATTATAAACATACGAATGGACAAAGAAAGGGAAGATAATGGAATCCGAAGGAGGTTTGAAGAGCATATACATACAGAATTATTAGACGAACTCAATACAACAGATACAGGGGATGACATAAAGGATCAAATAACCCTAAACATACAAAGACTGGTAGATATAAATTGGGAACTCAATAATACAAATGGAATCCTAGAAATTGAAAACCGACGATTAACAAGGGAACTTGAAGAACACCCTTGGAACCCGTTTGGAGAAGATCCAGATGATGAAAACATAATAGAATTTGAAGAACAAATACCAGAAGAAGGAGTAGCAGCAGATATTGTAGAGATGTTAAACAGACAACATAGAGAAGAAATAGAAAGGATAAATTGGGAACACAATAATACACTTAGAGAAACAGAAAGACAAAGAGACGACAGAGAGGAAAGACTAAGAAACATGGAGCAAGAAAGTATAAATATGGCCCAAAATCTACTCACAGACATAAACACAGAACAAGAAATCATAAATCAATACAACTTTGAGGTTGCAACAAGAGAATTATTAAACATAGGAGACATATTTGACTAAAGTAATACATAGTGGCAAACATAAACAATTTAATACAACAGGTAATAGCACAAAGAAACTTCTGGAGACAAGAAACACAGAGATTAATACTTGAAGGAGCAGACCCACATATCATACCAGCAGAAGTACCACAACCATTACCACCAGCACATATACCATTAATAAGACAAGTACAACAACATTTACAAAGACTTGTAAGACAAAGAAACTACTGGAGACAGGCAACACAATTAATAACATTAGCATTACACTTACCACCAGTACACCCGCCACCATTAGTAAACATGGCAGCATTAGCAACAGAAAAAAATAAGCTAGACAGTATAGTCAGAAGAAATATGGACGAATGGAACAACTTCCCACAACAACAATTAGCAAAATCACATAACATACCTATATTCAATGGAACACCAGGAGAAGTAGAGACTTACATAAACACAGTAAAAAATCTAGTAAAAACCTTAAACATACCGACAAAAGGAAAAACTGATGAAATGGTCTACCCCGCACCAGCAACAATACAAGACCCGCTTTATACATATGCAATGGTAGCAAATCCAGCAGGATATAGAATAGCAGCGGTATTAGGAGGAGGAAACAGAGGAGAAGGAAATAAATGGAGAGACGGACAACAATTAGCACCAATAGCAGAAGCAGGAGCAGCAATAGTACATCTATCAGGACGAGAACCAATACTACCTGTAGGACATTGCAGAAGAGCAGAACAAGTAATAGATGCATTAGTACTAAAATGGGGAGGAATGGCAGCATTACTATGGAAGAACACAAATGAGAATGAAAGACCAAAAACATTAGAACCATACAGATACTACTACATGGACAATGGAGTAGAAAGACGAATACCAGTAGCAATTGGACTCTATGAATTTCTAAGAAGAAATTATCAAAGCCAAGAACAAGAAAGCCTTTACTTTGACATGTGGGACAGAATGGAATTCTCACCATCATACCCAGGAGGAATTCAAGCATACAATGTAGCATACATCAATGCAATGAATGCAGCAAGGTTAACTTCACCAGAAAACTTAAGAATTGTCATAAATAGATATATAGATACATTTGGAAGACATTACCCCAGCATACACCGAGAAATGAAAAGATACAAATCAGAAAGAAGTCTACAATTACAACCACCCACATTAATGGAAATGCAAGGATATGTTTTAAGAAGACTTATAGACGAACAACCACGAGAGCAATACAGACTACCAACATACAATAGTGAATACATCAAAAAGGAAAGAAGACAAAGAGAAACAAGAGGAGGATTTTCTAAACTAACAAGAGCAAAGATACATAATATTAATGAGCAAATAGATAACTTTGAAGTACATGGAAGATATCAAGGAAGTGGAAAAGGAGGAGCATTTAGAGGAGAAGCAGTAGAATTGGACAAATCAGAAGCAACTTGCTTCAAATGTGGAGAAAAAGGACATTGGGCAAGAGATAAGGTATGTAGAAAAACAAATAACGGAAAAACAGAGATAATATATAATAACTGTGGAAAATCAGGACACATGAAAAAGGACTGCAGAAGTAAGCCATCTAGATACATGCAAAGGAATGATAGAAAAACCACAAACCTAAACAAATCAACAATAAGGTGCTTCAATTGCAATGGAACAGGACACATGGCAGGAGACTGTCCAACACCATCACAAGACCAACAAAGAAATATGCTATCAAGCATGAGAGAAAGCTTACAATATACACAATGTAGATCATGTGGAGGAAAAGGGCATGAAGCGAAAAATCACAGATCAATAAACAATTATACACCCAGAATAACAAGACAATATACATACAAAAATAGTCAATGACAACACTCGGGCAAAAAATATATACAAACAAAACTGGGAAACAACATGAGACATGAACTACAAGACAAACTACAAATAAATTTTATACAAGCAGCATTACTGACAGGACTAGGAAGTGTGATAATGGGACAATTAAAACCCTTAATATTCACAGCCATAACAGATCAAACTGGAAGCTTTTTGAAAAATCAATTCAAAAAACAAGCAACTGGTATACTAAGAGAATGGATAGTCACACAACTACGAGGAAAATTTGTGGAATATCTAACAGACTTCATTGTAACATACATTGAAAGCAATGTAGATAAGATTCTTGACACTAAGTTAGCATCAGGAATAGCTGGAAAAATCATAAACAATATTATTTCAGGACTTGGAACATTCCTACCTGGATAAAAACATTTTTAATACTAAACCTCACCATGAACAAATATAAATAGACCCCAAAATCATCTCTCTGAACTTAAAAAACTCAGACACACGCCCAAATTTCTTGCGAGACCACGGATAATAAAATGAATAATGAATTAAAAATAAAAAGTACTTTGAACAAGAATCATGACATACGATTATTAATATTAGATAAAGTAGTAATGCACGAAATATATGAAATAAACAGTAAGGTATTATCAATATATAATGCAATAATTGAAGTGGAAATATTTAATCACGACACCAAATATGAAATAGGAATAGAAACAATAACACGAGAATTAACACGAGTACGAACACTAGTAAATAGTAATAGGTACACCAGACAAATATACTATAATGAATACTTAATAATGGAACGAAGATATTTAGGAAGACACTATTGTACAATATGTAAGAACATAAACATAGGACGAACGGCTATATGCCACAAGAAGAGAAAATGGGAAAAATCTAGGGATACTTGTAACTATGACAAATTGGTAAATAAAGAAAACAAAGGGACACCAATAAAAATGGTACATTATAGCGAAAGCTTTAATCACGAAAAGTATGAACGGATAAGGAATACATCTATACAAAATTATCATAAACTTAAGACACAAGGAATAACAAGAGAAATGATCACAAGAAACATGACAAAAAAAAGAGTAGACGACATAGTACAATTAGAAAATAGTTATCACATCACACAACAAGTGAATAATAAAAAGATATACCGAATAAACGAATACGATACCTGGATTGGAACAACAAAAATATTACTACATCAGGTAGAATCACTTACAAAAGAAGGATGGAAAAAAATCGGAGCAAGATGCGGTTACTGATCAATCTAAACATGTCTCTAAAAACTGTAATTAATAAGAAAAATTGAGACTGAAAACACGATCTAGATAAGACTCCTATGGGATTCGAACCCACAAATTGAATAAATCCAATTACACCAGTCAAGTCGAATTAATGAAATAAAGACGAGACCAAGGACCCTTATAAGTTAATATTAAATAAGTAAATAAAAGGATAATAAATAGTATATAAATAGATAAAAAGGATCCTTGAAAGTTTATAATAAGTAATAAAGGAAGGAAAGAAGTACGACCAATCAAGATTGCCAGACTCGATTAGAAGGCCCTTTTACTTTAAGGTCTAAAGAACCAGACCCGTTATTTCTGAAGAAAAGTACAAGTACTCAAGGGAAACAACCCTAAAATGATTGGTACATTTCAAGACCGACATTTCAGTAACCATTCAAGGATCAAAGAAATGACAAGATACGTAAACGTCTGGATTGTGGAACCACTCCGAGACTTTAGATCCATTTCAAGATCACAGTTTAAAGTCGTGTTATAGACATTTCTCTTATTTACTTGCGAGAAATAGAGGAATTATTACAACTCAAAAGAAGAACCCCTGAAACATGCAAGGATTGTATAAGATTTCAGAACACGAGCACGACCAAGTATCAACTTGTAAATGTTCAATTAGGAACATCTATGGTAGGAAACAATTGTAAAGACAATTGAGAATCAGATTTACAAGAATCCAAAACCCCATTTTTAAACATAGATGAACCTTGTCAGATAGTTGAACTTCTATAAGACTGACAAAAGAAAGAGCCAAAACCCGAAAAACAAGCTTAGGCACTTTAAGAGAAAGAATAGTATAAAAAGAGAACTCAGGAGAATCAAATGTGTGTGCCTACAACCGGGGGGGTTACCAATACATGCCGGTACGTGACCTATGTCTCAGCATCAATACCCAAACAATGAGGAAGTTTGTCTATTATCAGCCGAGGCAACCACTGTTCCCAATGATAATTGCTACTGTAAACCCCTTTCAGACGTATGATGAAATAGAATTGTTTCAAGAACATTGATTCTAAATCTCTCGGGCTTTACAAGAATCTGATAAAACCAAACCTCGGTAGATGCTTCGTTGACCGCAGACGCCAGACAAATTGTTTAGGTAAGCGCACACATGATCGGTGGTTTTACGTCATACGATGCACATGGGACTTCAACCCACACCAGCGATACTCTAGCATTAAGAGCGTAAACCGCACAGCGTCTGTGTACATCCCCACTACCACAATATTTTGGTACATAGAAAGACAGTTAATAAACTTTGGAAGTAAAAGACGATACAAATAAAGGAAACTGATACCGATAACGGAAGTAAGGAAATGCTGATACAAGAGCACACTGGTAAACGGTGAAGAAGACTGAAAATAATAATAAAATCAGGAGAATACTGTAGACCAGGACAAATAAAAGAAACAAGAAATAATCCTTGAAAAGAACACAAGTGATTAACGAATAATCAATTTTGAGTCACGACCAATGAAACGAATATAAACCAGTGAGCTGAGCATTTACTAAAAAGTACCTCCGCCACTAAGACATTTAAAAACGTGATCATCCAAGGCCAAGGACTTATTTAATACAAAGAAAAGCGATACTCATCTTTGAAGACCGATTAAAAAGAACCTTTTCGTCGTACGAACGAAACTGTTAGAAACCAAAGCGGATCAAGAACAGAGAAAATAAGTAAGCGGCTTCACAAGAAGGCCCACAAGCTACTAGGCGACTTAAAAACTACCGTCTAAGAACCGAAATAGTGTAATAATTTCGAACAAAAAGGGATCTTTAAAACAGTTGAAGAAAGGGATAATGAAAGGAGTAATCTTAACTAAAAGCAATAAAATAATACCCCACGCGTGAGAAGGTTGGCAAGAAGGTCACACGAAGGGAAAAGAATAAGAAGTATAGACAATATAATGACAAAAGAAGACTGTAAATCCAAAAATAATAGAAAAGAAAAGAAGAAGAAATAGAAGATAATCAAAAAAGAGATTATCCATAGAAGTAAACAAATAATAATTGGATGGTTAGGTAGTCTAGTGGTTAAGACTCTAACCAACCAATTAAAAGGTTCATGGTTCAATCCCAGTCACGTGCAGAATAAATAATAAAATAAAAGATAAAAACAACACGAGGGTAGATAAGTAAGATTACTACAGGGGCAAAATGTCTATAAAAGCAGCCCATCCAGACCTTTCTAGAAGGACACAAACTCAACTCAACTCAAAACAACAAAAACAAAATGACGGTTTAAACAAACAAATAACAACTTAATGATTTCTTAATGACAACAAGAGACAAACAATACAACTTTTAATGACTACAAGAAACAAATACAACAACCTTTAATGACTACAAGAGACATGAAAGAGACCTTTAAACCCTTTTACAGTTCAAAAAGTTGACTTGGACAGTTTTGTCTTAAAAAATAAGTCCTCTCAGAGAACCAAACAATATGACTGACCAACAGCTCAACACAAAAGAAACAAGCGGAGCCCTTGAAGTTTCCTTTAAACAAAGAAACCAGAGGAAAGAACAAGACTATCCAGGAATAAAAAAAAGAAAAATGAAGCTTCAAGAAAGCTAAGACACCTTTAAAGATCTCTTTGAAATACAAGAGACGAAGAACACGAACAAAGAACAAAGAGACAAAAAGACAAAAGCAAAGAATGAAGAAAGAACCCAAACTTAAAAGAGATGATTAAAGAGCAAGACTAAAGAGGAAAACTCAAGAAAAAGAAAGCCTCTTGGAAGAAAACAAGACACATTTTGAGAAAAACAGACGCGATAATGTTACGCGAAGACAAAAAAAGTCACCCGAAAATTTTAAGACATCCAACCATCCAAAATAGACGAAACTTCACACACGACAAGAAAAATGCACGACGAAGATCTTGGCGGTACAAAATTTTAAAGAACGCGAAACTCATAGAAATATGACAAGGCAAAGAAAAAATGTTACGCGGAAGCCATGCGAGCCAGAAGAAGCTCTAGCCAATCAAAATAACAGAATGTATTACCCAGAGAAAATCGATCAACATAACAAAAGATCATCATAGGAATATTACACCCAATCACATAACCCGTACAACCATGGAAAAGAAAATGACTACCACAACAGAACGAACCATAGAAACAACAAAAGGATTCCATAAACATTAATATCAAGACCAAAAGAATGCCTATAAGGCGCCCAGGACACTCCAAATTAGCCTGGTAACTCAGAAATACAATACACAAACAGACAAGACTTAAAGCTAACTTACTGTAAAAAGTTATAAAAAGACATCGTAAAGACCTTTACAGAAACAACTCAATGTTCAAAACCCAACACTTAACATTTAACACTTAAACACTTGACACTTAACAACATTTAAAACAAGATGACATCAGAACAAACAAGTAAGAGCACAGAAACAGAAACAACTAATGAACAAGAACAACACGATAGAGAATGCTATATAGCCTTTAGAATTGAATTCACAATCACAGATGATGACATAAACTATCAATTCAGAATGTGTACTTCAAAGACACCTTTCAAAAAAACTGACACGGCAGAAGACTTAGACAACAAGATGACTAATACATCAGAAATCAGATGGATGGAAATGATCAAAAACTGCAAAGGATATTTTAAAACAATTACAGGCGAAGAATACTTTATTAAATATACAACATTGAAATATGGACAGATCTTAAAACAATTGAGACAATGCTAAAGACATTTACACAAAATATATAAAATGACTCATAAGACAAACACAAGAATAACAAGACATAGTATAAAGACGCAAAAATAAGGAACTTTATTTACAAAGATCCACGGCGCTCAGCAGGAGAACTACGCAACCAATCACGAATATTACTATAATTATAGTCATTAACTTAATAAAGATAAAAGAAATAAACAAAGTAATAAAAGAAATAATTACCTGAAACGCCGACTAGGTACACGATCAGGAGGAGGAG
>Ga0209773_10000762_pt1 | contig 10810 bp, 8 predicted proteins | sample BogFormECP14_OM1_FD_188244 | JGI IMG/M metagenome (GOLD analysis project Ga0209773, IMG submission 188244) | Bog forest soil microbial communities from Calvert Island, British Columbia, Canada - ECP14_OM1 (SPAdes) (version 2) | ecosystem: Environmental > Aquatic > Freshwater > Wetlands > Bog ... | reverse complement strand
CGCCCACTCCGACGACGACGCCGAATAGTCTTCGATTCAACATAGTGTTTCCTCCTGCCTTAAGTTTGTTGCAGTCCTCAAGATGCATCGCTTCTTCTCGAAGTCGATGGTCTGTTTGCACCTTACTCTCTTCGCCTTTCTCCTCCTCATTGATCCTATTTTGATCCAATCGACCCGCATCAGCTCCTTTTGCGGCGCAAGATGTCGGCGTAAACGGCCAGAATGATGATCAATCCGGTCACCACGATCTGCCATTCCTGCGCGACCGACAGGATGCGCAGCCCGTTGGTGAGCACGCTCATGATGAATGCGCCGATGATCGTGCCGAGGATGGTGCCGGAGCCGCCGCTGAGCGACGTGCCGCCGATCACCACGGCCGCGATCGCCTCGAGTTCGTAGCCTTGGCCGAGCGCCGGCTGCGCCGAATTCAGTCGCGAAGCAATGAGCAGGCCGGCGACGCCGCATATCGCGCCGCCCAGGCTGTAGATGGCGATTTTCCAGCGATCGACGTTCACGCCGGAGAGCCGAACGGCCTCTTCGTTGCTGCCGAGGGCGAAAGTGTAGCGCCCGAGCGCGGTGCGATTGAGCGTGATCGACCCGGCCACTGCAAGGAGAAACAGGATCAGCACCCCATTCGGAACGGGCAGGCTGGGCAGAACGGCGCCGATCAACGAATCCTGCGAGATCATGTAGAAGTTTTCGGTATCGTTGAAATAGATCGGCTTGTCGGCGGAGACGACCAGCGAGAGACCTTTGAGCAGCATCATCATGCCGAGGGTGGCTATGAAGGGCGGGATTTTCATTTTCGCCGTCAATGTCCCGGACGTGGCGCCGGAAAGGGCGCCGGTGGCGATCGCGGCGACGACGCCCGTCCACATCGGCAAATGCCAATAGGTGAGAAAGACGCCGCATATCACCGCGCAGAAGGTCATCAACGTGCCGACGGAAAGATCGATGCCGCCGGTAATGATGACGAAGGTGCAGGCGATAGCCAGCACGCCGTTGACCGCGGTCGCCTGCAGGATGCCGATGATGTTCTCGGTCTGCATGAAGGCCGGCGAGGCGAAGCTGAAAAAGGTCAAGAGGAGAATGAGGCTCGCAAAGGCGAGCATTTTTTGTAGCGCGGTCGGTCCGAAAAGGCGGGCTCTCAGGCCGGAAACCCGCCCCTCGGTAGCCAGCGCCGCAGCGTCGGATCGCATCGTCATCGTTTCAGAACCTCTTGCCGTCACGCCGCCTTCAAAGCGTCGCGTTGCGTCGCCAAATGCATGACCCGTTCCTGCGTCGCGTCCTTGGCGAGCAATTCGCCGGTGATGCGCCCCTCGCACATCACCACGATTCGGTCGCTCATCCGCAGAATTTCAGGCAATTCAGACGATATCATCACGATCGCCTTGCCTTGCTCGGCGAGCGAGCGCAGAAGCTTGTAAATCTCGCTCTTGGCGCCGACGTCAATGCCTCGCGTCGGCTCGTCGAAAAATAACACGTCGCAGTCGCGCTCGAGCCATTTCGCAACGACGATCTTTTGCTGATTGCCGCCGGAAAGAAGCCTCACCTGCTGCGTCGGCGACGGGGTGCGGATGTTGAGCAGACCGATAAAGCGGGAAGCGGTTTTGCGGATCTGGAGCCTACGCAGGAAGAAGTTGAGCGAGAGGAACTTGGCCAAGTTGGACATCACGATATTGGATTCGACGTCCATCCCGGTCGCCAGGCCGAACCTTTTCCGGTCCTCCGAGAGGTAGCCGATCCCTCGCGCCACCGCATGGCTCGGCGAATTGATCGCCGCCTTTGCGCCGTTCACGATGATTTCGCCGGAGGTTTTCGGGTCGGCGCCGAAAACGGCGCGCGCGACTTCCGTGCGTCCCGCGCCCATGAGACCGGCAAATCCCAGTATCTCGCCTTTGTATAGAGAGAAGCTCACATCCCTCACCAGCGGACCGGCGTTAAGGCCCTTAACCTCGAGCGCCGCCGCGCCCTGGCGCTCCGACCTTTGCGAGGGCGACACGTCGGTCAAAGTCCGCCCGACCATCATGCCGATGACGGCTTCGACCGTCGTATCCTTGGTGGCGACAGTCGCCACATATTCGCCGTCGCGCAGCACCGTGACGCGATCTGAAATCTGCTTCAACTCGTCCATCTTGTGGGAAATGTAGATAACGCCGACGCCGCGACTCTTGAGCTCACGGATAATCCTGAAGAGCTCGGCGATTTCCGCGTCGTTCAAGGCCGAAGTCGGCTCATCCATGATCAGAACGCGCGAATCGAAGGACAAGGCCTTGGCGATTTCCACCATTTGCTGCTTGGCGACCGTCAAGGCGCCGACGATGGCGCGGGGGTCGAGGCTCAAATGCATGCGTGCGAGGATCTCGCGCGCCTTGGCGTTGAGCTTTTCTTCGTCAAGGAAGACGCCGAGGCGGCCGCGCGGCTCGCGGCCGATGAAAATGTTCTGGGCCACGGTCAGGTGATTCATCAGTTGCAGTTCCTGATGAATGATGCCGATGCCCATGGCTTGCGCCTCGCGCGGATTGGCGAAGGCCACCGGCTGGCCGTTAAAGAGGATCTCGCCGGCGTCCTTGGTGTAAACGCCGGCCAGGATTTTCATCAGCGTCGACTTGCCCGCGCCGTTTTCGCCCATGAGCGCGTGAATTTCGCCCGCCATCAGCTCGAATTGGACGTCATGAAGCGCCCTGACGCCGGGAAAGCTTTTGGTGAGCTTTTGAATGGAAATGAGCGGCGCCATGGCGTCAAAAGATCACGAATCCCGTGACCAACCTCCCGTCCCTATGGCGCGCACCTTTCACGCGCCTGCCCGTGACCATCTCGGACGAAGCCAACAATCGAGTCCAGCTTTTAGAATCGAATAATTGCATGCTAGCATGAGAAAGATCAAGCTCGATCGACTCGAAGATTTGTCATTCTCTCGTCTATGGCCCGCCGGACGGAAAGGTTGATTTCGGCGGCGGGCTCTGGTTATTTGCCGCCATGCGAAAGTGGTCTGAGACCCTCACCTTGACCCTGCAACTTAGCCGCCCGGCGCTGTGAGCGCGCCGGGTTCTGGCTTAACGCATTTTCGCATTCCGGCGGCCGACTTCGATCATTGAATGCGCTGCGTCGCCGCCGCAAATCAAGGGTCTCGAAATGTCCACGATGCCGACTTCCAAATACCGCGCCTATGCTCCGGTTGTCTTGCCCGACCGCCGCTGGCCGTCGAACGTCATCTCCAAGGCGCCGATCTGGTGCTCTGTCGATCTGCGCGACGGGAACCAGGCGCTGATCGAGCCGATGGGCGTCGATCGCAAGAACCGCATGTTCAATCTCCTCGTCGACATGGGGTTCAAGGAGATCGAAGTCGCCTTTCCCTCGGCCTCGCAGACCGATTTCGACTTTGTGCGCACGATCATCGAGGGCAGGGCGATCCCCGACGACGTCGCAATCCAGGTGCTCACGCAATGTCGGCCGGAACTGATCGAGCGCACCTTCGAGTCGGTGAGGGGGGCCGAGCACGTCATCCTGCATTTCTACAATTCGACTTCAGCCTTGCAGCGCGAGGTCGTGTTTCGCACCGACCGGCGAGGCGTCGAGGAGATTGCGGTCGGCGCGGCCAAATTGATCAAGCAATTGGCCGCCGCGGCCCCCGAGACGCGCTTCACCTTCGAATATTCGCCGGAGAGTTTCACGGGCACCGAGCTCGATTTCGCGCTCGAAATCTGCGAGGCGGTAAAGGACGTCATCAGACCGACCCGCGAACGCAAGATGATCTTAAACCTGCCTGCCACGGTCGAGATGGCGACGCCGAACGTGCACGCCGATCAGTTCGAGTGGTTCGGTCGTCGCATCTCCAATCGCGACTGCGTCTTGCTGTCGATCCATCCCCACAATGACCGCGGCACCGCCGTCGCCGCGACGGAACTGGCCTTGATGGCCGGCGCCGACCGCGTCGAGGGCACGCTCTTCGGCAATGGCGAACGCACGGGCAATGTCGACATTGTCACGTTGGCCTTGAATCTCTTTACGCAAGGGGTCGATCCCGAGCTCGATCTCCACGATGTCGACGCAATCAAGAATGTCGCGGAATATTGCAACCAATTGCCGGTCCATCAGCGACATCCTTACGTCGGCGAGCTCGTCTACACCGCCTTTTCCGGCTCGCACCAGGACGCGATCAAAAAGGGCTTCGAGGCGCAGGAGAAGCGCAACGATCCCTTGTTTCAGGTTCCCTATCTGCCGATCGATCCTAAGGATGTCGGGCGCGACTACGAGGCGGTCATCCGCATCAATTCGCAATCCGGCAAGGGCGGCATCGCCTATATCTTGCGGGCCGATCATGGCCTCGACCTGCCGCGCCCGCTGCAAGTCGAATTCTCCAGGATCGCCCAAGTGCGGATGGATCGCGACGGCAAGGAGCTGACCAGCCAAGACATCTGGGCCCTGTTCAGCGACACTTATCTCTTGCGCAGCGCGCCGGTGGAGCTGCTGTCGCAGCAAATGTTTCCGACCGCCAGGGGCGAGCGCACCCTGACCGCCGTGCTGAGGAATTCCGACGGTTCGACGATGACGATCGAGGGGACCGGAAACGGACCCATCGATGCATTCGTCGATGCGCTGAAGCGCGCCTACAAGATCGATTTCTCCTTCCTCGACTACCATGAACACGCGGTCGGGCGCGGCGCGAACGCCACCGCCGCCAGTTATGTCGAGCTGCAAGACGCTTCCGGGACCATCATCCACGGGGTGGGCATCGACGCCAATATCGTTATGGCTTCGCTCAAGGCGGTGCTGAGCGGCGTGCTTCGCGTCACGGCGCGCCAGGGCAGGCGATAGGCGCGCCGGCTCTGAGGCGTGCGAGGCGGACGAATCGCCTATCCCTTTGCCGACCCGGCTAGAGCGACCGCGACATCCTCGATGCGGCGGCTGGCGTCGGCCAAGGCTTCGCTCAGGGTCGAGGCCCATTGGTTCGCCTCGCGCCGCTCGGCGCCGTGGATGTCGGCGCGTTCGCCGACGCGCTTCTCGAGTTCGGCAACGGAACGCCGCGCCTCGTGCAATTCGTCGGCGATAGTCAGGGCCGCCATGACGACCAATCGCTGATCGCCGATCTCGCCGACCGCCGCTTTGATCTCGGCGATCTTGCCGTCGATCTGACGCGCCAGCCCTTCCAGATGCGGCTGTTCGCCCTCATTGCAAGCCAAGCGGTAATTGCGTCCGCCGATCGCCACGGTCACTTGCGCCATGGGCCGAAAGCCTCCTGCTTCAGGCGCGGCCGCCCCGCGCCAATCAGTCCCCCGCGCCGCCTGGGCGCTCGAGCACCGCTCGGATGGCCGCGCCGGCGCGCTCGACGCGCCGCGCCGCCTCCAAATTGGCCGTCGCCAGGCCGCGGTTGCGCTCAAGCGCGCCGTCGAGTTCAGTGGCGAGCCGCGCGCGGTCGTCCTGCATCAGCGCAAGCTCTTCTTGCACGTCGAGACGCACGCCCTCTTGGCGAAGCCAGCGTTCGACCGCCGCCTCCAAGAGATCGAGGGCGGCGCGCAGTCGCTTCAAGGGCGGCTCGAGAAGTTCAGCGCTCACGGCGTTACCGTAACTTGCGCCTCAATGTTTACGCTTCAGTTGAACGCGGCGTCAACGCGCGGGCGCCGTCTCCCACAGATGATTATGTTCTGAGATGTCGGCTCAGCCCCGTCATTTGACAGGCCGGAGGGCGGCGCCTATCAAGCGCGGCTTCGGTCGAATTGCGGGCAAGAGCAGCGACAATCGTTCGGGGAGAGCAGCAATGGCGGCTAATGTTGCGCATGACGCGATGGCCAACGTTATTCGCGCGCTCTCCATGGACGCTGTCGAAAAGGCCAACAGCGGCCACCCCGGGCTGCCGATGGGGGCCGCCGACATGGCCACCGTGCTGTTTCGCGACATTTTGAAATTCGACGCCGCCGACCCGCATTGGCCGGATCGGGACCGTTTTGTGCTTTCGGCGGGGCACGGCTCGATGATGCTCTATTCCCTGCTCTATCTTACGGGGACCGGGGATATGGGGATCGAGGATCTCAAGAGCTTCCGACAGCTCGGCTCCAAGACGCCCGGCCATCCCGAATATCGCCATACGATCGGCGTCGAAGTCACCACCGGCCCCCTCGGCCAGGGCTTGGCGAACGCGGTCGGCATGGCCTTTGCCGAGCGCATGCTCGCTGCAGAATTCGGCGATCTCGTCGACCACCACACTTTTGTGCTGGCCTCGGACGGCGATCTCATGGAGGGAATAAGCCAGGAGGCGATCGCCATCGCCGGCCACTATAATCTTTCGAAGCTCGTCGTCCTCTACGACAACAATCACATAACGATCGACGGCCCGACCTCGCTCTCCGATTCGGTCGACCAGGTCGCGCGGTTCAAATCCGCGGGGTGGCGGGCGGTCAATATTGACGGGCATGATCCCAAGGCGATTGTGCGGGCCCTTCGCACCGCCAAGCGCGCCGACCGGCCGACCCTCATCGCCTGCAAAACGACGATCGGCTTTGGTGCGCCGACGAGGGCGGGGACCAACAAGGCGCATGGCGAGGCCTTGGGCGCTGCGGAAATCGCCGGCGCGCGAATTGCTCTCCACTGGCCCTATGCGCCCTTCGTGGTGCCGGAGGACATTCTCGGCGCCTGGCGCGCTGTCGGTCGCAAGGGTAAAGGCAAGCGGAACAAGTGGCGGCGCCTTCTAAAGTCGAAGGCGCCGGAGCTGCGCGCCGAATTCGAGCGGCGCCTCGCCGGCGACTTGCCCAAGGATTTTGATGCAGTCATCGACGCCTACAAGCAGAAACTTGCCGCCGACGCGCCGGAGATCGCGACGCGCAAGGCCGGAGAGGCGGCGCTGAAAGTGATTGCGCCGGTCGTGCCGGAGCTGATCACCAGCTCGGCCGATCTCACCCCCTCGAACAACACCAGGGTCGAGGTCACCCGCGACGTCAACCCGATCGACATGTCGGGCCGCTACATCCATTGGGGCATTCGCGAGCACGGCATGGCGGCCGCCTGCAACGGAATCGCGGTGCATGGCGGCTTCATTCCGTCGGGCGCCAGCTTCCTCGTCTTCACCGACTATTGTCGTCCCTCGCTGCGCCTGGCCGCGTTGATGGGAATTCGCGTCACCCATGTTTTCACTCATGACTCGATCGGCCTTGGCGAGGATGGCCCGACCCATCAGCCGGTAGAACATCTGGCCGCGCTGCGCGCGATTCCGAACTTCCTGTTGTTCCGTCCGGCCGATTCGGTGGAGACGGTCGAGTGCTGGCAGGCCGCGCTCAAGGAGCGGACCTCGCCCTCGATCCTGGCGCTCACCCGGCAAAGCCTGCCGGCGCTGCGGCGCGCCCATGTGAATGATAATCTCAGCGCCCTCGGCGCCTACGAGATTTCGCCGTCTTCCGGCACGGCCGCGGTGTCGATCTTCGGCTCGGGCTCCGAAGTCTCGATCGCCGTGGCGGCGCAAAAGCTGCTCGCCGAGAAGGGCGTCGCCGCTCGCGTGGTGTCGGTCCCCTGCATGAATTTGTTCTTTCGCCAGAAAGAATCTTACCGGCGCGCGATAATCGGTACGGCGCCCGTCAAGGTCGCCGTCGAGGCCGCCGTGCGTCAGGGCTGGGACGCCATCATCGGCGATGGTCCCTTCATCGGAATGACGGGCTATGGCGCGAGCGGCCCCTACAAGGCGCTCTATGAGCATTTTGGCATCACGCCGCAAGCGGTGGCCGAGGCGGCTTTGGCCCGACTCTGACCGCACGCGCACCGCCAACCGGCGCGGCGCGGCAAGAAAGAGCAAGACGCGCGCCGTCTTTTGCGGCAAAGGAAGGCGGTCGGCCTCCGCCTAAAGCGCGCGAGGGATCATTGAAGTCGTAAGGAGCGGACGATGGCGGTGAGGGTGGCGATAAACGGGTTCGGGCGCATCGGGCGCAATGTCCTGCGCGCCATTGTCGAATCCGGACGCAAGGACATCGAGGTTGTGGCGATCAACGACCTCGGACCGGTCGAGACCAATGCTCATCTCTTGCGGTTCGACAGCGTGCACGGTCGCTTTCCCCAAGAAGTAACGGTGGCGGGCGATACGATCAATGTCGGCGCCGGTAAGATCAAGGTGACAGCGCTCAAGGACCCGACGCAACTGCCGCACAAGGAATTCGGCATCGATATCGCGCTCGAATGCACCGGCATATTCACCGCCCGCGACAAGGCGGCGAACCATCTTGCCGCCGGCGCAAAAAGGGTGATCATCTCGGCGCCCGCCGAAGGCGCCGATCTGACGGTGGTTTTCGGGGTCAATCACGACAAACTGACCAAGGAGCACTTGGTCGTCTCCAACGCGTCTTGCACGACCAACTGCCTCGCGCCGGTCGCCAAGGTTCTCAATGACGCGATCGGCATCGATCACGGCTTCATGACGACCATCCATTCCTATACCGGCGACCAGCCGACCCTCGATACCCTGCACAAGGATCTCTACCGGGCGCGCGCGGCCGCCCTTTCGATGATTCCGACGACCACCGGCGCCGCCAAAGCGGTTGGCTTGGTGCTGCCGGAGCTCAAGGGCAAGCTCGACGGCTCGGCGATCCGCGTGCCGACGCCCAACGTCTCGGTGGTCGATTTCAAATTCGTCGCCAAGCGAGCGACGAGCAAGGACGAGATCACCGCCGCCATCAAGAGCGCCGCCGCCCAGCAAATGAAAGGCATCCTCGGTTACACCGATCAGCCCAACGTTTCCGCCGACTTCAACCACGACAGCCATTCCTCGGTGTTCCATATCGACCAGACCAAGGTGATCGATGGGACCTTCGTGCGCGTCCTGGCTTGGTACGACAACGAATGGGGATTTTCGAACCGGATGGCGGATACGGCGGTCGCGATGGGCAAGCTGCTCTAAGAGCCTTCAAGCCGATGCGGGCGCTCGCGGCGCGGGAGCGCGGGCGACCCCCGACCTTCAAGTCCCCGCGAGGCATTCGTCAATGAGTGGTTCGTTCCGTACGCTTGACGGCGTTCCCCTGGCGGGTAAGCGCGTGCTCTTGCGGGTCGATCTCAACGTGCCAATGGAGCATGGCAGGGTGAGCGACGCCACGCGCATCGAGCGCGTGCTGCCGACGATCCGAGAAATTTCCAACCACGGCGGCAAGGTCATTCTCATCGCCCATTTCGGACGTCCCAAGGGCGGGCCTGATGAGGCCAATTCGCTCAAGCCGGTTGCAAGCGCCCTGCAGGATTTGTTGAAGCAGCCGGTGGCTTTCGCCCCGAACTGCGTCGGCGAGGCCGCCGCGAGCGCCATCGCCGCGATGAGGAACGGCGACGTGCTCGTGTTGGAGAATGTGCGCTTTCACAAGGGCGAAGAAAAGAATGACGAGGGTTTTGCCGCCCAGCTCGCCGAACTTGGCGATGTTTATGTTAACGACGCCTTTTCCGCGGCCCACCGCGCTCACGCCTCGACCGAGGGCTTGGCGCATCTCATGCCAGCCTATGCCGGCCGCGCCATGCAGGCCGAACTCGAGGCGCTCGGCAAAGCGCTGGAATCGCCCAAACGTCCCCTCGTCGCCATCGTCGGGGGGGCGAAGGTCTCGACCAAGCTCGATCTTCTCGGCAATCTCGTGACCAAAGTCGACGCGTTAGTGATCGGCGGCGGCATGGCCAACACATTCCTGAACGCACAAGGGCTCTCGGTCGGAAAGTCGCTGTGTGAAAAAGACCTTGCCGAGACGGCGCGATCGATCCTCAAAAAAGCTCAGGAGTCGCGGTGCGCCATCCTGCTGCCGGTGGACGCGATCGTCGCCTTCCACTTTGTCGCCAACGCGCCTTCGCATGACTACGGGGTCGATGCGATTCCGGCCGAGGGTATGATGCTCGACATCGGCCAGCTTTCCGTCGATCGCATCAAGGCTTCGATCAACGAGGCGGCTACGGTGATCTGGAACGGGCCGCTGGGCGCTTTCGAACTTGCCGGCTTCGAGCACGGCACTTTCGCCCTTGCGCGCCACGTCGCCGAACGTACTAAGGCTCGCAAGCTGGTGTCGGTGGCCGGAGGCGGCGATACGGTCGCCGCGCTCCACGCGGCCGGCGTCGCCGGCGACTTCACCTATGTCTCGACGGCGGGCGGCGCCTTTCTCGAATGGATGGAGGGCAAAGAGCTGCCGGGCGTCGCGGCGCTGCGCGCGCGAGACTGATCGACGAAATCTCGGTAGAGCAAAGCCCGATCGACAGCTCTATCGCATTTCGGAACCCACTAACGCAACGCAACGCGCCGCGCTATTGCGCCCATCCGCTCTGTGTCTGACCATCAGGTTAGCAAACGAAGGTATCCCCCAGGCCGACAGACAACCTTGACGTCGCCTCGCTCGCGGCGGCACGTTCGCTCATGTCGCGCTCGTCAGACAACCCCTTCAAGCTGCCAAAAGCCGCAGCAAAGCGTCTGTGGCTTCACGCCCAGCGCCTCGACGCCCGCGCCCCTTTCGGCGGCGGACCGCAGGCCACACCCGCGGCAGTTGAGCACCTCGGCTATGTCCAGATCGACACGATCAACGTGATCGAGCGCTGCCATCATCATATCCTCTGGGCGCGCATTCCGAGCTACCGGCGCGAACACCTCCGCCAAGCTCAGGCCATTGACAAGAGCGTCTTCGAATATTGGACCCACGCGCTCTCCTATGTTCCCACCAGGGATATGCGTTTCTTCCTGTCGGAAATGACTCGCCATCGGCAGTCGCCGCGGAGCTGGTTTCGTTCGGTAAAGAAGGAGGATTTGCGCAAGGTCCTCACGCTCATCCGCAAGGGCGGCGCCTTATCGATCCGCGATATCGACGATGACGTTCTGGTG
>Ga0209773_10000761_pt1 | contig 10811 bp, 11 predicted proteins | sample BogFormECP14_OM1_FD_188244 | JGI IMG/M metagenome (GOLD analysis project Ga0209773, IMG submission 188244) | Bog forest soil microbial communities from Calvert Island, British Columbia, Canada - ECP14_OM1 (SPAdes) (version 2) | ecosystem: Environmental > Aquatic > Freshwater > Wetlands > Bog ... | reverse complement strand
GTTTCGAACCTGATGCCTGCAATCCAGCCTTCGCGAATGTTTCGATCCGGTCCGCTCGAGATCGCCTATCTCGACGAGGGCGCCGGCGACCCGATCGTGCTCATCCACGGCTTCGCCTCCAACAAGGAGACCAACTGGGTGCACCCCGGCTGGGTGACGACGCTCACCCGCGCCGGTCGCCGGGTGATCGCGCTCGACAACCGCGGCCACGGCGCCTCGACCAAGCTTTATGATCCCGCCGCCTATCACAGCGATCTGATGGCGGGCGACGCGCGCCGGCTTCTCGACGAGCTCGGTATTCCGCGCGCCGATGTCATGGGCTATTCCATGGGCGCTCGGATCGCAGCTTTCCTCGCCTTGTCAGATCCGCCGGCCGTGCGCTCCCTCATCCTCGGCGGGCTCGGGGCTCACCTCGTCGAGGGCGTCGGCCTGCCCATCGGAATCGCCGCCGCCATGCAGGCTGCTTCGATCGACGATCTCGTCGATCCGCAGCAGCGGATGTTTCGCGCCTTCGCCGACCAGACCAAGAGCGACCGCGCGGCGCTCGCCGCCTGCATCCGCGGCTCTAGACAGACGATGCGACCCGAGGAGGTGCGGGCCATCGCCTGCCCGACGCTGATCGCCGTCGGCTCGCGCGACGTCGTCGCCGGCGATCCGCGCGTCCTTGCCGCGCTGTTCCGACGTGGCGAGGCGCTCGAAATTCCGGGGCGCGACCATATGCTTGCGGTCGGGGACAAGGCGTTCAAGGCCGGCGTCCTCGCCTTCCTCCTGAGGCGCTCGTAGCTGGACTTAAAGTGTAGCTTTAGGACTTCGGGGTTTGCCGTTCGTCGCGTTAGTTCTAGTGCTAAATGAGGAAATTATGACTTAATGTTGATTTTATGTGTACTCTTCCTGGTATCAATCTGGGCCGGCGCGCAGAACGCCTTGGCCGGAGGCGGCTCGTTCATCACCTTGCCGGCGCTGATCGCGGCGGGGATGGACGCCCGGGCCGCCAATATCACATCGACCGTTGCGCTATTTCCCGCCCAACTCGTCACCGGTTTCACCAGCCGCGCCGGCGCTTCCGGTCCGGAGGGCCTCTCCTTCAAGGCGCTTTTTGCGATCAGCCTAGTCGGCGGGGCGATCGGCGGGCTCATTCTGTTGGCGACGCCGGCGAGCTTCTTCGCGCGCCTGGTCCCTTGGCTGGTTCTCTTTGCGACGGCGGTGTTCGCCTGGGGGAATTTCAGCCGCAGGCCGCGTGCGCCCGGCAGGGCGCAACTGCCGACCTGGGGTATGGCCGCGGTCCAGTTTCTGATCGCGATATACGGGGGCTATTTCGGCGGCGGCATCGGATTCCTGATGATGGCCGCGCTTTCGGCCGCCGGACAGAATGTCCGCAACGCCGGCGCGACCAAGAACATCCTCGCCGGCGTCATGAACGCGGCGGCGGTGGCGAGCTTCGTCTTCTCGGGGGAGGTTTATTGGACGCAGGCGGCGGTCACCGCGCTCGGCGCCTCGATCGGCGGGTGGAGCGGCGCGCTGATGCTCCAGCGGGTCAACGAGGGGCTGCTGCGCATTGCGGTGGTGACGATCGGCGCGCTGTTGACCGTCGGACTGTTCCTCCGGCAACCCTGACCGCCCTGGCGCGCTCGTTCGGCGACCCCATATTTCTGCAAGAGGGCTTTTATGCTATTGAGCCGGTCCCAACTGGGAGAGATGTCATGGCGCAAAGCCAGATCGCGCGGGTCGTCGGATTGGGGCGCAACGACCCGTTATTCGTCCGTATCCGGGCCGAGGCGGAAGAGGCCGCACAGCGCGAGCCGGAATTCGCCGCTTTCCTGCTGACCACGATCCTCAACCACGAGACCTTCGAGGAAGCGGTCATCCATCGCGTCGCCGAGCGGCTCGACCATGTCGATGCGCCGGCCGCGCTGATCAGACAGACTTTCGCGGAATTTGTCGGCCGCGACCCGGCGCTGGGCGATGGCTTCCGCGCCGATATTCTCGCTGTCGCCGATCGCGACCCCGCGTGCCACCGGATTATGGAGCCGCTGCTCTATTTCAAGGGCTTCCATGCGCTGCAGACCCATCGGCTCGCCCATGCTCTTTGGCGGGCCGGCCGCAAGGATTTCGCGCTCTATCTCCAAAGCCGATCGTCCTCGGTGTTTCAGACCGATATCAATCCCGCCGCTAAGATCGGCAAGGGCATTTTCCTCGACCACGCCACCAGCTTGGTCGTCGGCGAGACCTGCGTGATCGAGGACGACGTTTCAATTCTGCAAGGGGTGACGCTCGGTGGCACCGGCAAGGAGACCGGCGATCGCCATCCGAAGATTCGGCGCGGCGTTCTGATCGGGGCCGGCGCGAAAATCCTCGGCAATATCGAGGTCGGCTATTGCGCTCGCGTTGCCTCCGGATCGGTGGTGCTGGCTTCTGTGCCGCACAACAAGACGGTGGCCGGCGTTCCCGCAAGGATCGTCGGCGAGGCCGGCTGCGCCGAGCCGGCGCGCACGATGAACCAGATCATAGCGGAAAAGCTCGTCGAATCGTGAGCGGGCGGCAATGCTTGGTCCAACGGCCGTTTAGCTCGCATCCGTCACCCAAGCTGTTCGCTGCTTGCCAGCCGATGCAATTCGCCTGATGGCAGATAGGTCTTTCCCCCCTCGCTTGCCCGAGGTTGCAGTTTTGTGGCAAAGCCTCGCACCGCGGGCGCGCGAGACGCCCCGGACGATCTTAGGATCCGATGGATAAGAACGAAATCCTTAAATTGCAGGCGCATCTGCGCCGCAGCTTCGGCGCGCAGGCTTTAAGGGTTCTGCCCAGCTCCAAGTCGAAGGACGCCGCCGATGTGCAGCTCGGCGAGCGGCGCATCGGCGTCATCACCGTCGACGATGAGGACGGCGATCGCTCGTTTTCTTTCGAGATGCGCACGCCCGTCGAGCGCCACGTGTTGCAGGACTATCTGCGCCGTCTCTTCGAGAACGACAAACTGACGATCATGGCGCGCGCGCGCAAGATTGATTCGGTCGAACTCAACAGCGGCGAGGACTTCCTCGGCGTGCTGTCGGCAGACGATCCCAAGGGAACGACCTTCACGCTGCAGATGGCGATCCTCGATATCGATCTCGACGATCTTTAAGCTGCGACGAGGATTTCCTTTCGCGCCGAGCAGGAGCGAACCCATGTTCCCCCATATCCTGGCCTCGATCATCTATTTCGTGCTCTACGCGATGCTGCTCTATTTCGCTTTTCGCTATTTGTTGACCGGCCGCTACATGCCGACGTACGCCGCCTCGGCCGGTCATGATTGGGGAGCGCTCGACGCGAAAACCCAGGCGATCTTGGAGGCGATGGCGCGCGTCGTCGGGGCCGGCATGCTGACGACTTCGGTGACCGGCGCCTTGCTGTCGCTGGGCGCCGCGATAACTGGGCTCGCCTGGCTTAAATATCTCGCCCCGGTCCCCGCAGTCGTTTTTTGCGCGCCGACGCTTTACGCCTCATATTTGCTCAGGAAGGCGACTCGCGCGGCGACGCCCTGGGCGCCGTCGCTGGCTGCGCTCGTGCTCGCAGCGGCCGGCTTCGCCTTGTCCTGGATGTGAAGGCGTCGCATACCGGGAAGACAGGCGCACCAACTTCGAGGCCGCCTCGGCCGAACGGGAGACTCAATTCGTGGTAGACGACCATAAGATTACGATCGGTCCGGCTGGGCGGCGCATACGCGTGATCTGGCAGGGGCGCATCGTCGCCGACAGCGTCGAAGCGTTGTCGCTGAAGGAGCATGTCTATCCGCCGGTGTTCTATTTTCCTCGCAGCGACGTCGACATGAGCCTCCTTCAAAGAACCAACTCGCATACGACATGTCCCTTCAAGGGCGCGGCGAGCTACTATTCGCTCGCGGCGGACGGCGCCATCGAAAAGGACGCGGTCTGGACCTATGAAACGCCGCTGCCGAACGTCGCGGCGATCAAGGATCACCTGGCATTCTATCGCGATAAGGTTGAAATTTCGCCGACGTAAGGATCATGCGAGGACGATATGTCGGTCGACGAGTTCAAGAAGGCGCGCGATTTTCTTCTGGCCAATAGCGCAGACTATGAAGCTGCCCATCGCGGCTTTCGCTGGCCGCATATTGATGAATTCAACTGGGCTATCGACTGGTTCGACGCCGAACTGGCGCAAGAAGCGCACGCATCAAGGCTCGCTTTGGTCATCCTTGGCGAGAGGGTCGAGCGCCACACATTCGGCGAGCTTTCGCGCGCGTCCTCGGCGATCGCCAACAATCTGAGGGCGCTGGGCGCCAGGCGCGGCGATCGGCTGCTGTTGATGCTCGGCAATGTCGGACCTCTGTGGGAGACGATGCTTGCGGCGATGAAGCTTGGCCTCGTCGTCATACCGGCGACGACCCTGCTGGCGCCCGAGGACATCGCAGATCGCCTGGCGCGCGGGGCTGCGCGGTTCATCGTGGCGGATGCGGCCGAAGTCGGGAAATTCGCCGGGCTCGCTAACGGGGCGACGCGCATTGCGGTCGGCGTGCCGGCCTCCGGCTGGCTGAGCTTTGCGGAGTTTCGGGGGGGAAGCGCCGATTTCGCGCCGGACGGCGCGACCATGGCCGATGACCCCTTTCTCCTCTATTTCACTTCTGGAACGACGGCGCGCCCCAAGCTCGTCTTGCACAGCCATCAGTCCTATCCCGTCGGCCATCTGACGACGATGTTCGGCCTCGGCCTGAAACCCGGCGACGTCCATCTGAATATTTCCTCGCCCGGCTGGGCCAAACACGCCTGGTCGAGCTTCTTTGCGCCGTGGAACGCCGGCGCGACGATCGTCGCTCTCAACAAACGCTTCGATCCGCGCGCCGCTCTGGAGGATGTCGTCGCCCATGGCGTCGTCAACTTCTGCGCGCCCCCGACCGTTTGGCGCCACCTCGTTCAACTCGATCTTGCGAAATGGAAGACCGGCCTGCGCGAGGTCAATTCGGCGGGCGAACCGCTCAATCCGGAAGTGATCGACCAGGTTCACCGGGCTTGGGGCCTGACCATCCGCGATTCCTACGGCCAGACCGAAACGACGATGATGGTCGGCAATTCGCCCGGCCAGACGATCAAGCCGGGCTCGATGGGGCGCCCGTTGCCCGGCTATCGCATCGTCCTGGCCGATTCGCAGGGCGCCGAAAGCGATCACGGCGAGATATGCATCAAGCTTGATCCGCGTCCGACCGGGCTGATGCGCGGCTACCAGGACGATACGGGCGCGATCGTTCCGCTCGATGACGCCTTGTACCGAACAGGCGATGTCGCGAGCCGCGACGCCGACGGCTACATCACCTATATCGGCCGCGCCGATGACGTTTTCAAATCATCAGACTACAGGCTGAGCCCATTCGAACTCGAAAGCGCGCTCGTCGAGCATGAGGCGGTGGCCGAGGCCGCCGTGGTGCCCTCGCCCGATCCGATCCGCTACACCGTCGCCAAGGCCTATATCGCGCTCGCCCCGGGCCACGCGCCCGATCGGGCGACGGCGCTGTCGATTTTCAGACATGTGCGCGAGCGCCTGGCGCCGTTCAAGCGTGTGCGGCGCATTGAATTTTCGGACCTGCCCAAGACGATTTCCGGCAAGATCAGGCGGGTTGAACTCCGCGGTCGCGAGAATGAACTTGCCGCCGCCAACAAGCGCGCGGCGGGCGAGTACCGCGCCGAGGAATTCTCGGAGCTCGGCTGAGCGCCCTCATCGCGCGCGCCATTGCCGCTTCGCTTCGAGGCGTTGCCACAGCAGCAGCGCCGGCGCGCCGATGACGATGTCGCGGGCGCGCTTGACCAGGGAGAGCGCGAGCGCGTCGGCGACGCCGAGCCCGATTAGAGGAGCGATCAACGCATACGCGCCTTCCTGCACGCCGAGTGCGGCCGGCGTGAAGAAGGCGAGGCTGCGCAAAGCGAAGAGGCCCGCTTCGAGCGCCAGCGCGCCGATATAGGAAATCGGCGCGCCGATGAGAAAAAGCACGAACCAGGCTTCGGCGGCGATCGCCAGCCAGCCGAGGAGATGAAGGGCGATTGCCCAGGCGAAAGGTCCGCGCCGACCGAGCAAGTCGAAGGTCATGGCGAGCGAGGCCTCGGCGGGACCGATGGCGGCGAGCCTACGTCGCGCGAAGGCGAGCGGCGCCGTCATGAAGCCGGCCTTTCGCCGCGCCGCGACGATGGCCAAGGCGAGCAGCACACCGATCGCCGCTAACGCAGCGGCGGCGGGGCGGATCGCTGGCGCATCCGGCCGCAGTCGGTAAAGCGCGCCGAGGCCAAGCGCGATAAAGGCGAGTTGCGCCACGGCCTCGGCGGTCAGGTCGACCAGCGTCGAAGCCAGGGCCTCGACGCCGGATGCGCCGGCAAGCGCGAGGGCGCGCATGCCCACGACGAAGCCGCCAAATTCAGAGAAAGGCAGCACCTCGGCGCCGGCCTCGCGCAACACCCGCGCCGCGACGACGCCGCGCAAGGAAACAAGCGAAGGTACGGGAAGGCAGAACCGCCACGCTGCCCCGAGGATGGCGACCACCGGCCCATGCGCCAGGCAGACGGCGACAAAGCCGAGAGGACCAAGCCGGAGAACGGCTGAGCCGATCGCGGGCGCGTCGAAGATGACGACAAGAACGACGACGGCCGCCAAGCCGACGACCAAGGCGACGATAACGAAAGGCTTCAAGGAAAGCGTCGCTTCTTCAGGGGAGGGGCAAGTCGCCGCGATCGGCTTCGAGCGCTCCCCCGATTTCAAGAGCCAAAGGCTCGGCGAGGCCCGGCACGACGATCTGAAAGCCGATCGGCAGCCCGGCAGGCGTCGCCCCCATCGGCAGCGAGAGCGCGGCAAGATCGAGATAATTGACGAAACGGGTGAAAAGGGCCGGCGAGGCGCTCTCGTCATGCTCGCCGATCAGCGGGGCCGGCAGAGCGGTGGTCGGGGAGATGATCGCATCGAAACGATCAAAGATCATCGCGAAGGCGCGCTTGACGATTTCTCGGTGCTCACGGATCGCGCCGAGCCGATGGGCGGGAATATCGCGGCCGGCGAGGATTCGCCCACGCACGGCGCTGTCCATCACATTGGGCGCAGCTTCCGCAAAACGCCCGTTAAGGCGATAGGCCTCGAGCGCCAGGATTTCTCCGAGCGGGGCGGAGACGTCGGCGAGCGACTCGGGCAACAGGATTTCCTCGACGCCCGCGCCGAGCCTGCGCAAGCGCGTCTGCGTTTCGGAAAAGACGCGGGCCGTTTCGCTATGCAGCGCAATGCCCGTATTGCCGATGACGGCGAAGCGTCGTCCTTCGAGCAGCGCGATCTCGCCCTTGGCGAGGTCGGCGAGGCGCCCGCTCCAGCCGGATGAACGGTCATCCTGCGGCGGCGCCAGCACCGCCAGCAGGGCGGCCGCGTCGGCCACGCTGTTGGTCAGCGGGCCGATCGAATCAAAGCTCGGCGCGAGCGGGACGACATGGCCGACGTCGATCAGGCCGACTGTCGTCTTCAACCCGACGCAGCCTGAGAATGAGGCCGGCAGGCGCACCGAACCGCCGGTATCGGTCCCGATGGCTGCCGGAACGAGCCCGGCGGCGACGGCTACCGCCGAGCCGCTTGACGATCCGCCTGGCGTTCTGGGATGGGCCCGGTCCCGCGGATTAAGCGGCGTGCCCACGGCCTCGTTGATGCCCCAACCGCCGAAGGCGTATTCAACCGTATGGGTCTTGCCGATGATGATTGCCCCCGCGGCGCGCAGGCGCGCGACAAGCGGCGCGTCGGCCGACGCAGGCGGGGCATCCGCGCGCGTGAGCGAGCCTGCCTTCGTCGGCAGGCCGGCTACGTCGATGAGGTCCTTGATCGCGATCGGAGCGCCCGCTAGAGGTCCCAATGGGGCGCCGGCGGCGCGTAAGGCGTCGATGTGGCCTGCATCGATCCGCGCCCGCTCTTCGTCGAGCGCGACGAAAGCGTGGAGCTCAGCGTCCTCGTCTTTGATCTCGGCGAGCGTGCGCTCGACGATTTCGACCGCGCTGAAGGTTCCGCTTTGAAGGGCCTCGCGAACGCGGCTCAGCGTGTACAATTCTTCGCCCATGGCGTCCCCCACCCAAGAGGGTGGCGAAACTCGCCGATCGAGGGCCGCGAGGCAAGGGGGCGGGCGATTCAAGAACCCGGGCGCCGGCCGGACTCGATGAGGCCGCGCGCCCCTGACATCAGCTTCTGCCATTCGGAAAGCAGGTTGGCTGAAAACCGCAATTCGACGGTGAGCTTATCGACGCGAAAATCGTCGATGCAGAAATTCGGCGTCTTGCGCGTTTCGTCGGGCTTGCCGCAACGCGCCGCAAATTCGCGACCCTCGGGCGCGATGAAATAGAGCTCCTCGCCTTCGAACGGGCTGCCCGGCAGGAAGGCGCGCGCAATGAGGCCGCCCGGGTGACTCCACCCCTCGGGATCGAGAAATCGCGCATAGAGTTTGGCCGGCCGATCGGCAGGATCGAGGGCGCCGTCGAATTCGGAGACGGTGACGAACACCAACCTCTCGTAGCGCTCGGCAAGGTTGGTGGCGCTGCTGACATCGGCGAGCTCGCCAGCCGGCGTGAAATCGGGAAAGAAAGCGGCGAGCTCCAATTTCTCGAGTCTTCCGCCGCCCCGCGAGGAGGGCCGGAAATAGCCGCTCGGCAGAGCCAACGCAGTTTCGCCGATGAAAGCCTTGGTGGTCGCGGGCGTGCGACTCGGCCAAAATACTCGCCAGGCGCCCAGTCCCGCCCCTATGATGAGCGCGAAGGCGCAAAGGCCGACCAGCACCAAAGCGATCTTGTCGCGCAACAGCACCGCTCCCGACGCGGACCGCGAATCGGAACGTCGGTCGCAGACTAACGCGGCAGGGTCGGACCGGTCGACCGGCCGCGGCGCGCCCTCAGCGCCCGCCTGCCCAGACGCTTGTCTCCTCGGCGGCCGGTTGCGCTAAGGTTCTTGTTTTTGGAGCTTCCTAATGCCCCTTTATGCGATTGACGGCCGTCGGCCAAAACTTCCGCCAGCCGGCCGCTATTGGATTGCGCCCGACGCCAGGGTGATTGGCGCGGTGTCGCTTGGCGAGGATTGCGGAATCTGGTTCGGCGCCACGCTGCGGGGCGACAATGAACGGATCACGATCGGGGCGCGCAGCAACATCCAGGAGGGCTGCATGCTTCATACCGACATGGGCTTTCCCCTCGAGATCGGCGAGGATTGTACGATCGGCCATAATGCGATCCTCCACGGGAGCACGATCGGCGAGGGGTCACTGATCGGCATGGGCGCCATCGTGCTCAATGGCGCCAAGATCGGTCGCGGCTGCCTCGTCGGCGCGGGCGCGTTGGCGACCGAAGGCAAAAGCTTTCCCGACCACTCGCTGATCGTCGGCGCGCCGGCGCGCGTAGCGCGGGCGCTCGCGGCGAACGAGATCGCGCAACTCAAGGCTTCGGCCGCCCATTACGTCGAGAATTGGCGGCGTTTTGCTGGGGGTCTGGAGGCGTTTTAGAAAAAAAGGAGCCGGCTCCAAGAGCCGGCCCAGGAGCGAAGCGGGATCTGGGGGCGGATCCGGCCTCGATGGCGAATTTGAGTTCAGCGAGCGGTGGTGAGCGGCGCCTCGGTCGGTTCGCCGAGGCGGACCCAGATATTCGGGTCTTCCTGACTCTGCCGCTTGACAAAACGGTAGCCGGTCGACGCCCACGGCTTCATTTCGTCGGTGAAATTGTCCAGCGTGATCTCTCCCTCATTTGTTCGCACCGTCAGCACGGCGTGACCTTGCTCGTCAGCGTCCTTGACCACGGTCATGAGCAGCGCTTGCCGCGGGTAACCCATTTCGATGAGCATCTTGCGCTTGAGCAGCGCGTAATCCTCGCAGTCGCCCCGCCCATCGATTGGATAGTCCCACCGGTCGATGACGCCCCAATGATCCTTGTCGCTGATCGCCGCCACATGGCCGTTGACCCATCGATTGACACGATCGATATCCCGGCGAACCCGCTCGCTCATCACGACGTCGACCGCCGTCAATCGATCGCCCGAACACTCTCCTTCGTAGCGTTGGCAGAAGTCGACCCAGCCGAAGGGCACGCTCGTGGTCGGTCCAACCTCTGCGTAACGCAAATCTGGCGCGCCAGTGGCGGCGGGGTGCGCCAACGCCAGCGCGCTTCCCACCGCTGCCGCCGATGCGACGGCCTTGAACGCAAACGAAAACATACTCGCCCCCGATTTTTGGGGACTCTAGCGGCGCCTTTTTGCCAAGCCTCGAAGCGAAAACCACAAATCCTAGCAATTGCGATTCACGATATTCGTCGGGGGAGCGGGGAACTGGATTGGGGTCCGGCGGACCGGCGACCAGCGTTTCTCGGCCAAATCTTGGGGAATTCGGAGGAATTCGGCGGCGCGGCGGGCGTTGCGCGGCGGGCGAGCGAAATGCGCCCGGGCCTCGATGTGATTAATTCAGGCCGCCGAAACGCCCCATCAAGCAGTCTGGCGCGCCAGATTCGCCGCTCATGGTTAGCAAATTCGCGCCCCGGCTTTGATGGGTCGCAATGGCCGCCGGACTATCGACCCTATGAAGCGGACTAGAGCTTGGCCGTCTCGTCGAATGTCTCGGCCGCAAGCAAGCGGGCAAATTCGACGGCGATGCCGCCATCGAAATGGCGCACGACCTGAGCGGGGGTCTCACCGATTGTGACGAGCGAACCGATCTGCGGTGAAATTTCGACATTCATCGCAGCCCCGGAGATCGAAATATCCAGCAGCTTGGCGGCATATTCGCGCCCTTCGGGCGTTTTCAGCGTCGTGCGCGAGAAATAGGGAACAATGCGCTCGTGCCG
>Ga0209773_10000758_pt1 | contig 10835 bp, 10 predicted proteins | sample BogFormECP14_OM1_FD_188244 | JGI IMG/M metagenome (GOLD analysis project Ga0209773, IMG submission 188244) | Bog forest soil microbial communities from Calvert Island, British Columbia, Canada - ECP14_OM1 (SPAdes) (version 2) | ecosystem: Environmental > Aquatic > Freshwater > Wetlands > Bog ... | reverse complement strand
CTGCTGGCGGAGCCCGGCCCCGTGCTCGCGCACGTGCTGATTCATCAGGAAGCGAACGTCTGGCCGATCGTCGGGCCGGGCCGCTCGAATTCCGAAATGCTGCACCAGCACGAAGTGGCGCGCGAGGTCGCGCGGTGAACATATTCACCCTGCAGCTGCGCGTGAAACAGAGCGAAGGCGCGCTGGTGCGCATTCTGGGAGTCACGCGCCGGCGCCGCTTCGACCTGCTGCACTTGACCGCGGACACCACCGAGGACGGGCACTTTCTCGATATACAAATGACGGTGCAGGCCGATCGCGCCGAAAATACGCTGGTGCGGCAAATCGAAAAGCTCGAGGACGTCTCGCAGGTGGAAGTCGTCGAGCCGGGCGACGCAGCGAGCGAACGCCGCGCGGCGCGTTCCACAGCGCGCTGACTGACGAAATTCGGTAATTTGCATTAAACTATCGCGTGCCTTCGACGACTCGTGCAGTTCCCTTCTCACGCGTAGCCATCCTCGGAACCGGCCTGATCGGCGGATCGTTCGGCCTGGCGCTGCGCAAACATTTCCCGGACATCTCAATCGTAGGATTTGACCGCCCCGAGACTTTGCAAGCGGCCCTCGCGCGCGGAGCCGTGCGAGAAGCAGAGCACGATCTTACGGCTGCGGTGCGCGGCGCGGATCTGGTCTATGTGGCGCTGCCGATTGGCGCGACGATTGAGGCGCTTCCGGCGATTGCCGCGGCCGCGAAGGATGGCGCGCTGGTAACGGATACGGGCAGCACGAAAGCCATGATTTGCCGCGCGGCGAAAACTGCTTTTGTCGGCGGTGCGCGTTTTCTGGGCGGTCATCCGATGGCCGGGAAGGAAACATCCGGCATCGCGCGAGCCGATTCTGAATTATTTTCCGGCGCGCGATACGCATTGATCGGATCGGAGGACGATCGCGATCCGCGTGTCCAGGGATTCGTCGCGCTGGTGCGGATGCTTGGCGCGGAGCCGGTGTGGTGCGACGCGGAAACGCACGATTGGGCCGTGGGAATCGTCTCGCATCTGCCGCAACTGCTCGCCACGGCGCTGGCGCGCGTAGTGCAGGACGAAACGGACGAAACCGGTCTGCCTCTTTCGCTTTCCGGTCCGGGATTGCAGGATATGCTGCGGCTCGCGGGCAGCCCTTACAGTGTGTGGCGCGACATCGCGCACACCAACACCGAAAATATTGCGCGAGCGTTGGACCGGCTGGAGCAAGCTGTGGAGTATTTGCGCACGCGGCTTACTTCCAAGGAATTGGAGCAGGAATTTCTGGTCGCGAACGAGTTGTACAACAAGCTGAAGAGAGCGGACTAGAGATACTTAGAAGCGGGCACGGCATGCCGTGCCCCTACAGATTCAGAACCGTCACGCTACGGCTGACGTGGTGTCGTGGGAACCAGGCGCTTATTGCGGACGTGAAATTCGCGGCCGCGCCAGTGGATGCGCTGGGGAAAAAAGCTCGCGACCCACACGATAAAGGCGAAGGCGTCGCGCAACGGCAACAATTCCATGTGCCGCCGCACCGCGGCGTCGCGCATGCCGTATACGCCGACGACCCACGCTGAAGCGCCCCGCAGCAGCAGATAGCCTGCCAGCAAGCCGATCGCCCACGCCGCGGATGGCGCGACAATCGCAGCCAGCAGCGCGAGTGGCAGTGCCTGCGTAAAAATCAGCCCAAGGTGCCCGGCAGGACGCGAAAAGCGGATGCTCACGTTCCAGCGCAACTGGTGGCGAAACGCGTCGGCGAGGGTCTGCTCCGGATACACGATGGCAACTGGAAAAGTGCTGAGCTCGACGCGATGGCCGCGCGCGGCGATGCGATTGCCCAGCTCGTAATCGTCCGAAAAATGGTCCACTAGCGATTCGAAGCCGCCAATTTCGGCGAGGCGCGTCTTGGTAGTGGCCATGGTGGCGCCCAGCGTGAAATTCACCGGAGCGAATAGCCACGCAACCAAAACTCCCGCGGTAAAGTCCGTGCTGTTGCCAATCGCCTCGAGATTTGCGGCGAGCGAGCCGTCCGTCACGCCGCGATAGAGGCAAGTGACCGCGCCGACCGCCGGATCGCAAAAGGGCGCGGCGATGGCGCGCAAGTATTCCGGCTCGACGCGCACGTCGCTATCGCTGACCGCCAGAATTTCGTGCCGCGCCTCGCGTGCCATGCGGCAAAGCTTGTTCACTTTGTCGCTGACGCCCCGCGGCTCCGAGCCGATCAGCAGATTAATGCGGCGATCCGGAAAATCGCTGGCCAGTTTTGCAATCACCGCGATGGCGGGATCCTGCTCGTCGCTCACGCAAAACAATATTTCGTAATCCGGATAATCCTGCGCGCAAAGGCTGGCGTAATTCTGGTAGGTCTCACGGTCCAGGCCATAGATCGGTTTGAGGATACTGATCGGCGGCGTGAAATCGCTCGGAAGCGCAGCGGCATCGCGGCGGCCAAAAAAACGAAGCGCCGCGAAGATCGCCACTAGGTAATAAGCGAACGATGCGAGCGCCAGCAGCAGCAGCGCGTCGCGAGCCACCGTCCAGGCCATCAGACTCGCTCAGTAGTTCGCGGCGGGGTGTAGCCCACAACCAAAACACCCATGCAAAGCAGCGCAATGCCCGCCCAACGCAACGGGCTGACAAACTCGTGCAGAAAAAAATGGCCCAGCAGCGCCACGATCACGTAGGAAAACGAAGAAGCTGGCTGCACGAAGCTGAAATCCGCCCAGGAGAGGACCAAAGTATAGGAAATAAAAAACGCGAGCAAAAGAATTACACCGAGCCAAACCGTTCCAGAAGAAAAAGCGCGCACGAAAAAGTGAAATATCGACGCGGGATCCTGCATGTTCAAAACGCCTACTTTTTTCATGCCATCGGCCAGAAACACGTCGCCCAACGGGCCGAACGTGACCATGAATAAAAGAAAAACGTAGGTTTTCAGGTGCAGGCCTTGCGCAGACGTCATGCGCCCTGTGATTCGCCCGCCGCGCCGGAAGTTTGCGGCTCCATGGGGGGCGCTTGTACTTGCACCATGGCTTTTTTCTGCACGCCTTTCTTGGCCACCTTGCGGCGGTCGTGGCGCAGCTTCATGAAATCCACGGCTTCGTGGAACAGGCGTTTGCGTTCGTGGGAATCCCACAAGGCTTCGCGCACGATGCGCCAGGCCACGCGCGGGCGGAAATAATATTCGTCGTAAAAGCGATTGACGGATTCGACCATGTATTCGCGCGAGAGGTGCGGATATTCGAGGTGCGGAAGCTGGTGACCCATGTCGTCCGTAATCGCTTCACCAGCGAGAAATCCTTCGCGCATGCCCTGATCGTAAAGCTCGGTGCCGGGATAGGCGTGGGCCATGGAAACCTGAATCGTCTCGCAATCCAGTTCCTTGGCGTATTCGATGGTTTTTTCGATGGTGTCTTTGGTTTCGCCGGGCAGACCGATGATGAAATCGCCGTGGACGTGGATGCCGACTTTCTTGCAATTCTGCACGAAAGTGCGGCCCATTTCGACGGTGGCGCCCTTTTTCAGATTTTTCAGAATTTGCGGGTCGCCGGATTCGAAGCCGACGATCAGTAGGCGCGCGCCGGCGTCGGCCATGGCCTTCAGAGTTTCGTAATCGCTGTGCACCCGCGCGGTGCAGGACCATTGGAAGCCCACTGGCTTGAATTCCTTGCAGAGCGCCAGCACGCGGTCCTTGCGGATGTTGAAAGTGTCGTCGTCGAAGAAAAATTCCTTAGCTTGCGGAAACATTTTGTGCGCTTGCTTGAATTCGCGGGCGACGTTTTCCACCGAGCGCACGCGCCAGGCGTGGCCGGAAAGCGTCTGCGGCCACAGGCAGAAGGTGCAAAGAGCAGGACATCCGCGCGTGGTGTAGAAAGAAACGTACGGATTCAGCAGGAACGGCACATTATATTTTTCGATGGTGAGATTCTTCTGGTAAACCTCGGTGGCGAAAGGCAGCGCGTCCAGTTCGGCGGTCTGCAGCATGGGCCGCTGCGGATTGTGCACGACCTTGCCGTCCTTAATATAGCTCGCGCTCTGGATTTCGGAGAGCGGCTTGCCCTGCGCGTACTCCACGACGGAATGATCGAACTCACCACGCACCACGAAATCAATATCTGGACTCGCCAGCAGGCTTTCCGCCGGCTTGATCTGCACTTGCGGCCCCACGAATGCGATTTTCAGCCCGGGCTTTTTTTCCTTCATGGCCCGCGCCATTTTCAGGTCGCTCCAGAAGCCCACGGTGGAGGTGAACAGCACGACAAATTCGTAATCCTGCGCGATCTGCACTACTTCCGCGGGCGTGATGCCGTGCGGAGGGCCGTCCAGCAGCCGGCTGCCTTCGAGCATTCCGGCGGGATAGGTGAGCCATACGGGATACCAGTACGATTCAATTTCGCGCGTGGCGGGCCAACGCGAGCCCGCGCCGCCATCAAATTTTTCAAAGCTCGGCGGATTCAAGAACAACGTTTTCATTACAGACGCCATTTACTATGACCCCCTCAGGGCTTCCCAAAAGACGTATGAACTAGAGCCTAACTTCCAAGCCTCAATTTTACTCGATTTCCACACTCAGCCCAAGCCATGCTTTTCGCGCAACGTGCTACTGGAACACCTTCGCCAGCTGGCCGGTGGCCTGCAACAGCGTCAATTGGCTGCGTTGGCGCGCGAAATCGGCATCCAGAAAAGCGACCCACTTGTCGCTCTCGTCAAGTCGGGCATTTTCGATATCGCGCAGGTTGGCCCGGCCCTCATCGAACTTCGACTGCAGGAGCTGCAGGCTTTCCTGTGCGAGCTTCAAATCCAACCGCGCGACCTCCCGGGTGGCATCGAGTTCCAGCACATTGCGCTGTTTCTGCAGCAGGTCGAGGCGCACTTGTTGGCGTTTGTTCCCCAGGGTGAGTTCGGAGGCGCTTAATTCGCTTTTGGCCAGCGTAATCGCCGCACGCGTCTTCGCGGAGAAAATCGGGATGGTGTACTGGATCCCCACCGCGAGGTTGTTTCGTTCAAACTTGTTGTAAAACTCGAGATAATTGTTGGACTTGCTGAGAACGGAATATTGCCCGAGAACGCCGAGCGTCCCGAAATAACCCAACTTTGCGCCGTGAAGAATGCGCTGGTGGGCGAGTCGGTCATTTTCCGCTTCCTGAATGTCACGGTCGCTCTGCATGCCGAGATCCAGCAACTGCGCGTCTTGCAGGTCGAGGTCGAAGCCGGGATCTTCCGGTTGCACTGCGATGGCTTGGCCATCCGCAATGCCCGTCAAGCCGCGAATCTGCTGGGTTAGCGCTTCGTCGCGGCCCTGGAGCTTGATGATCCTCTCCTGGATGCGCGCCGCCGTGAGCTGGCTGCGGGTCACTTCAATGGAGAGTTCCTGATTGGCCTGCACGCGCTCCAGGGTCACTTGCAGAATTTTTTCGGCGCTGGCTTGCTCGGCGCGGAGCAGTTCGAGAGAGTGGCGAATCTTGGCCAATTCCAAAAATGCGGAAGCGGCATGCACGATGACGTCGTCGCGCGTGCGATCGACTTCCAGTTTCATGGATTTGGCGTGTTCTTCGGCAGCCTGTTGCTGCGCTTTCAACGCCGGGTCGAAGATTTCCTGGTTGTAGTTCAATTGAAAAGCGGCGGGCGGCGAGCCACCCAGGGAAGGAAAGCCGGAGGTGTAGGCATAGCCGGAGCCGGTGTAAAGATTCGGCCGGAAAGCGGAACGATCCACGGCAGTTTGATTCAAGGCGACCGTATACTGCACGCGCGCCAACGCCAAATCGCGGCTGTTTTGCAGGGCCAGCGCGACGGCTTCGCGCATGCTGAGCTTGCGATCTTCCTGCGCGCCCGCCGGAACCGCGGCGCAGAGCGCGAACAGCGTAAGCAGCGCCAGCAGGGTCAGACACTCTGCTGCGAACCAGGCCGCGCGTGATTTTCGCGTTGGCGCCCTATTCATAACGCAACGATTCCGTGGGCTGCAATCGCGCCGCGCGATTCGCCGGGAGAAATCCAAACAAAAGGCCCGTCGAACACGATACCAGAAACGCCAGAACCACCGAGACCCACGAGACCGGAATATGCACGCCCGACAGTTCCGGAACCAGGCTGATGGCAAAATTCGCGACGGCGGGAATCGTCACGGCAATCGCGATACCCAACAGTGCGCCCGTTCCGCTGATCAGAAACGCCTCCATCAAGAACTGATAAAGGATGGCATCGCGCTGAGCGCCGATCGCTTTGCGGATGCCGATCTCCCGGGTGCGCTCGGTCACCGTCACCAGCATGATATTCATGATGCCGATGCCGCTGATGGTCAGCGCGATGGTAGCGACCACGATCAACAACACCGTCAGCGCCAGAGAAATCCTGCGCGCGGAATCCAGCAGAGAATCCAGATTTTCCGAGAGATACTCCGCGCCGCGACGGTGGCGGCTGCTCAATGACTCGCCGACCTGTTTGGTGAGCGCCGGAACGTCTTCCGGCCGATCGGCTTGCACGTAAAGCGTGCGGAGGTATTCCTCTCCCGTGTAATACTTGATGAGCCCTATCGGCACGATCACGGAATACTTGGTGACTTCAGTCAGGCCAAACGTGGCGGTTCGTTCATGAAACACGCCGATCACGTTGAAGTGCAGATCGCCCAAACGAATGTCCTTGCCTAGGGGATCTTCGTTCGGAAATGCCAACTCGGCGAGTTCTCTGGTGATCACGCAAACTTTACTGTGCGAATTGAAGTCGTCCTGGTCGAGATAGCGGCCGCGGAGAATCAGGAAACGGCGAATGGTCTGAAAGCCCTCGGTGACGCCCACCATACTGACCGGACGACTCACTCCGTTGACCACGAAAGTCATGGGCATGTCGTGCGAGCCCGCGGCGACCTCTACGTGAGGAAGCGTAGCCTTGGCGGCTTCCATGTCAGCCAGGGTAATCTCGTCACCTAACGTAATCCGCTGGGTGTCACCAGTGTGTACTAACTCAGCGTGAATCATATTCACGCCAACGCCTTCAATTTGCCCGACAATATAGCGTTTTCCCACCAGGGCGACAGTGACGACCAGGACGATGCAGGCGCTGCCGATAATTACGCCCAGCATGGTAAGCATCGCGCGCACTTTATTGCCGCGCAGTTCTTGCAGCGCCAGGCTCCAGGTCTCCGCCCAGAGAATCGGCGTGGTCTGCTGCGCTGGGGTGAGAGGAGTCACTACTGGATGAGATGCAGTTCGCAGGGCGCGAGTTTCGAGCAAGTCTTTCACGGAGTTAATGTGCGGATTTCGCCAGGCGGTCCAGCCGCGTCTTGGCGTCCTTGTCGTTAGGATCCAGTTGTAGCGCCGCGTGATATTGCTCGGCGGCTTCGCCGCGCCTTCCTTGCGCTTCGTACACGCGGCCCAACCAGACGCGCGCGGAGGCGTGCGCGGGCCAATCGCTGCGATCGGGGGTGCTGGCCAGATACGCCTTCAGGAATTTCTCGGCGTCGGCAAGATTCGTATTCGCCAGCGTCAATGCCGCGCCGCGCCAATATTCCAGGCGCGGATCGTTCGCAGCCACCAGCGCTGCGGCCTCGATGGCCGTTTGCATATCCGCGGGCTTGTTCTGCTGCTGAAAGAAGGCGATCACTTCCAGATACGGTTCGATTTTGGCGGGCCTGGCGGCGAGAACCTCGCGGTATTCCTTTTCGGCCAGGTCGGACTTCTTCGCGGTGTCTGTAGCGTACACGCCGCGCGCCAAATGTCCGGCGACAGGATCGCGCGAGGTGATGGCGTCCACTTGGGCCTTGGCTTCGTCCTTATTGCCGCCGACCACCCATGGCGCCTGCAAATCGTATTCTTCCAGATCGCGGCGCGCCGCCAGATTGTCGGGATTCAGATCCACGGCCGCTTCGAATTCCTTTTTCACTTTCCGCGCGTAGGAAAAACTCCGGTCGCGATCCGCTTTGCCGCCGTAAATTCTCCCCAGCCATTGATGGTAAACGGAATTTTTGGGATCGAGCGCGATGGACTTCTCGCCCGCGGCAATCGCATTGTCATAATCGCGGATTTCGTAATAGGTGCGTCCCAGCCAGAAGTAAGCCTCCGCGCTGCTGGGATTTTGCGTAGTGGCGGATTGCAGCGTGGTGATCGCCGCGGAATAATTCCCGGCATTGAATTGCCGTTGCGCGGTCTGCAGGAGGGCGGAGGTATCCGCTGGCATCGCCGCAGCCGCGAGGGAACGCGGCTCGTTCACCGCGTGCGCAGGTCGCGGCACGGCGTGGAGCGCAGGCGCGCCCATCGCCAGGAAAGCCGCCGCGGCAAACGTAGCCGCACCGGCGATTTTGGCGACATTCGGGATTCTCGCGCCATTCTCACGCCCCGCTCTCATTTGGCCTCCGCGGCTCGAACCTTCATGCCATCGCGCAAATCCACGTCTCCCGGCAACGCCACTTTGTCGCCCAGAGCCAGCCCGGAAAGCACCTCGTATTTATCGGCGCTGCCAACCCCTACCGTAATATCCCGCCTGTGCACCGCGTCGCCGCCATAGGCCAGCACGAAATGTTGTCCCTGGTCGTAGAGCACCGCGCCGCGCGGAATCACCAGCACGCCGTGCTGCTGGTGCACCAGGATGCGCACTTCCACGTTCACGTTCGGCAGGAGCTCGACTTTGTCGTTCGCCACCGAGCAGAGTACCTCGCCCACGCTGCGCGATCCGCGCGCCACCACTTGCTTGGGCACCTGCTCAACTTTGCCATTCCAGATGCGGCTGGGCATCGCGTCCCACAACACCTGCACATCCTGATTCTGCCCGAGAGAACCCAGGTCCGGCTCGTCCACAAAAGCGCGCACGCGCACGTGGCGCAGGTCCGCCATTTCCGCCAGCACCTCGCCCAGCTTCACAAAATCGCCTTTGCGCACCGGCAGTGAATAGAGCGTGCCATCCACGGGGGCGATCACCGTGGCCGAACGAACCTTTTCTTCCAGCGCGGCCACCAGATCCTGCTGCTGTTTCACGCGCAGGCCGGCGCTTTCCACATTCACGGAGGCGCGTTGCACCAGGGCCGCCTGCTTCTGCTGCAAGGTTTGCAGGTTGGCGCGCGCGGTTGCCAGTGCCGTCTGATTCTGTGCCACCTCGTCCTGGGTGGCCGCGCCTTTGGTAACCAGCTGCGCCAGGGCTTGTTGCGTCCGTTCCAGGCTGGCAACCTGAGTTTCGGCGTTCTGCAAGTTCCCTTGCAACTGCGCTACTTCATCGGGCGGCCCGCCGGCGCGCGCATTACGCAAATCGGTCCGCGCCGCCAGCAAATCCGCGCGGGCTTGCGAAAGCTGCGCGCGCACATCCGCCGCATCCAAAGTCAAAATCAGCTGGCCCTTGCGCACCGTCTGGCCTTCGGTGGCTTTCACGTCCGCAACGAACGTGGCAAATTGCGCGCGCGCAACCGTGGGCGAAATCGGCTCGACCTTGCCATTACCGGTGATTGAAGCGCTCAAATCCTCGCGCGTCACGCTCACAATCTGCACCTGTGGCGCCGGCCCGCGTTCCGCCAGCACAATCAGCAGCACCACGCCCAAAGCCGCGGCGAGGCTCGCAACCACCCATTTTGGCTTGTTGCTTTCCGGCATCTAAGAGCGCGCACCGCAACGGCGCGGGTTTCCCCCGAAGTCGTGAAATTGTAGCAGACCCTTTCCCGGGTTGCCCGCGCAAACGCCGCACGGGTGCTCCAGCCCGCATCCCCGCGGGTACCGCGCTACGTGTGTATGAGCAAAGAGTTGCGGCGGCGGGCGGGATTCGCTTCATGCTAGAATTCGGCCATGAGCGAGCCACAACATAGCCAGCATCCCGCGCCTGCCACCGAGACTAAGCCCGGCGACAAGCCGCCGGCGAAGATCCATCGCGTGTGTATTGGATGCAACAACATGTTCGAAGTCACGATGGAAAACTTCGAAGCGAAACACTGTTCGGTCTGCCACAAGGGTTAAGCGAAGGTGGACACCGCCGGATGATCCGTTACGCCACCCCTTGCGCGCGACAGGCCTAAACCCTCCATAACTCCGCTGCGCCCAATTTCACTTTCTCGCGTCTAATGCAACCGGAGGGGGCGGCGGGCCGCCCGGTGCAGGTGGCGCGCAGCCTCTAGTCGCGCGCCGGTGTGCCGCGCCTGCGCTGTTTCCTGGTAAATGCTAGAATTAAAAACTGGATGAGCGCCGAGTCCTTAATTCACGTTCAGGAACTATCGAAACACTTCCGCACGTTCAAACGGCGCGAGGGCGTGTGGGGCTCGATTCAAAATCTTTTCGTCCGCGATTACCGCACTGTCTCCGCGGTGGACCGCGTGGGATTTACCATTGAACGCGGCGAAATGGTCGGCTACATCGGACCTAACGGCGCGGGAAAATCCACCACGATCAAGATGCTCACCGGGATTCTGGTTCCCACCAGCGGTGAAATCCGCATCAACGGTTACGTTCCCTACCGCCAGCGCCGCCAGTATGTGAAAACCATCGGCGTGGTATTCGGCCAGCGCACGCAGCTGTGGTGGGACATCGCAGTGATTGAATCCTTCAAGCTGCTGCGGCGCATTTACGACGTATCGCAGCGCGATTTTGACGCGCGTATGGAGCATTTCGACGCCATCCTGAATATTCGCGATTACCTGCACACCCCCGTGCGCAAACTTTCCCTCGGCGAACGCATGCGCTGCGACCTGGCCGCCGCGCTGCTGCACAATCCGCCGCTGCTCTTTCTGGACGAGCCGACCATAGGCCTCGACGTGGTCGCCAAAGATCACATCCGCCATTTTCTGCGCGCCATCAATCGCGAATTTCGCACCACGGTGTTGCTGACCACGCATGACCTCGATGACATCGAAGAGCTTTGTCGCCGGATA
>Ga0209773_10000756_pt1 | contig 10855 bp, 9 predicted proteins | sample BogFormECP14_OM1_FD_188244 | JGI IMG/M metagenome (GOLD analysis project Ga0209773, IMG submission 188244) | Bog forest soil microbial communities from Calvert Island, British Columbia, Canada - ECP14_OM1 (SPAdes) (version 2) | ecosystem: Environmental > Aquatic > Freshwater > Wetlands > Bog ... | reverse complement strand
AGATCAACCAGTTATATAACGTTCTGTTTGGCGAAGACGCCTACGCAGTCTATGGCGGCAACTGGTACACGTGCCCGGGGTACGCCGACCCGTATGGGGTGGCCTATACCGCCATACCGGCTTGCGACATCTACTACAACAACAATCAGACTTCCGACCGACAAGCCGCGGTGTACGGTGAATTGGGCTATCAAATAACCGACAAATTGCGGTTGACTCTCGGCGAACGAGTCGCGCGTGATTCGTTCACGATCAGTCACTATGCCGACGGTTTTGAAAATTACGGGCCAGGGACCCCGCCGATCACCACCGCGCAGCAGTCCGAGACCCCAAATACGCCAAAGGTCAATCTGTCGTACCAGATGGACACCACCGACTTGTTTTATGCCACTTATGCCAAGGGTTTCCGCGAAGGTGGTGGTAACCCGCCGCTGCCGAGCTATTGCGGTACGCCAGACGTTCCGGGCCCTTTGCAGCAGCTGGGCTTCGCAACGGCCCCGGGAACCTATAATCCCGACTCGACGCAGAGCTACGAGATCGGCACGAAGAACAGTTTTGCATCGTGGTTCAAGATCGCGACCAGCGTGTACTACATCCAGTGGCACAACATCCAGCAAAATGTCTACGTTGCTGGCTCCTGCGGTCTGCAGTTCACCGATAACCTTGGAACCGCCATCGCCAAGGGCGCGGATATTCAGATCGAAATTGCTGCTGGCCACTGGAAGTTCGATATCGCGACCGGCTACACGGACGCCCGCTACTCGGCGGACTCATTCTCACCCTGTTATTACAATCCAACGCCTTGCGGGCAACCGGCAGGAACGATATTCAAACCGCTGGCCAATGTCGGCGATGCCATTTCGGGTGAAGCGGCTACGGAGTACGCCCCGGGCCTTAATGCGCCGTGGACGGCCTCGCTTGGCGGCGAATTTGACTTCAAGGCTGGCGAGCATCCTGCGTTCGTGCGCGCCGACTTCGAATTCGAGGGGCGCAACAACTGGCTGTCCGTGCTGCAGGATCCGGCCAATGCGCAGTTCAATCCGCTCGGTAATTCGCTCACAGTATCGAATACCTACACGCTGCCGTCGACATTCTTTGGCTCAGTCCGAGGCGGCGTAACTCTCAATTCGTGGCAGCTGGCGCTCTTCGTCGACAACGTCTTTGATTCGCATACGGAGACGAACTATCAACTGAGCCAGCCCGATTCCTATAACCCGACTCCTCCGGCGGATCAGCAAAACGCCTACACATTCCGGCCGCGCACCTTCGGCATCACAGCGACCTTTCATCTGTGAGACCAAAGGCTGACAGGGGGCAGCGCGACTAAATGCAGTCGCAGCGGCAGAATGGTTCTGGTTATTTAAAGAAGTAAGTCGTGAGCACGCCGCTGCAGGTTGAAACGCACTCCTGGAACGGGCTGCGCAAGCTCGAGGCAGCGCTGCCTGCCTCTTGGTATTTCGATGCAGCTCAGTATGAGCTGGAGCTGCAGAAGATCTGGTATCGGAACTGGATTTATGTCGGCCGCGCCGATCAGCTGGCCGAGCCGAGTGAGTATGTAACTTACCGGATCGGCACGCAGACGGCACTGCTGGTGCGCGACGAGTCGGGGGAGCTGCGTGCCTTTCACAACACCTGCCGTCATCGCGGCTCGGCGTTGTGCCTGGAAAATGCCGGCCGCCTGCCGACCCGGGCGATAACCTGCCGTTATCATGGCTGGAGTTACGATCTCAAAGGTGCGTTGCTGCGAACTCCCGCGTTCGGCCGCGCGGAACCTGCTGGACTACGTGAGCTCGGCCTGTACGGCATACAGTTGCACAACTGGAATGGTTTCCTATTTATCAATCTGAGTCCCACGGATCAGCGGCCGTTCGAAACGAGTTTTATTGGCGGCGCGGACATACTTCGACACTGGCCGTTGGCTGACCTAAAGATTGGCCACTCGCACAGCCGGACGCTGCACAGCAACTGGAAGATCTTCTGGGAAAATTACAATGAGTGCCTGCATTGCGCCGGTGTTCATCCGGCGCTGAGCCGGTTGGTGCCGATCTACCGGCGCGGCATTCTAGAAGAGCGGGACGATCCGAACTGGGCCGCGCACCGTAGCAGCACTGATCCGAGCCTACGCGGCGGGCTGCGCACCGGCGCCGTGACCTGGTCCATGAATGGTAAGGCGTGCGGGCCGGAATTCCCCAAACTGTCGGCCGACGAACGGCGCGTCGGCTATCACTACCTGACTCACTTGCCATCGATGTACGTCGCCGGGCATGTCGACTATGTGCGCGTTGTGCGACTTCAGCCTTTGGGTCCGGAATCAACCGAAGTATTTACGCAGTGGTTGTTTCCGGCCCAGACTTTGGCGGCACCGGATTTTGATCTTAAGAACACGGTTGACTTCGGTGCCGGGGTCATGGCCGAGGACGCCGAGATCTGCGAACTCGCGCAGCGAGGACAGCATGCGCTGGCACATCGCGCCGGCGTGCTGATGCCCGAGGAATACGACGTCTTCAATTTTCAGCAATGGGTGCGTGCCGAACTGGCACGCTGAGCCGCAGCGCCCCCGCGAATTCGCGTGCACTTTGCGCCACTGGGCTGATCCTTATTAAGGTCACGGGCACTTTCAGTTGCAACTTTTTTCCCGATCCTGCGATAAGCGTTGCCTGGCAATATCGCTGACCACATTGGTCGCGCTCGGCCTGATCCTCTTTCTAGTGCTGGGGCCGGGCCGGACGCGGGCTCCCGTCCGGCAGGTCAATATCTACAACTGGGCCGACTTCATCGGCAAGAACACGATCGCCGACTTCGAGAAAAAGACCGGCATCAAGGTCATTTACGATACCTACGATGCGGAGGAAACCAAGGAAACCAAACTGATGGCCGGCGGCTCTGGCTACGACGTGGTGGTATCGTCCAATGAGTATTTCAGCCGTGAAATCAAGGCGGGCGTCTACCAGCCGCTTGATAAGCGGCGCCTGCCTGGCTGGTCGAACCTGAATCCGCACGCCCTGGAAATTTCACAGGCTGCTGATCCTGGCAACCTGTACGCCATTCCGTATTTGCATTCGATCAATGGCTTTGCCTACAACGTCGACATGATCCACCAGCGCATGCCAGATGCTCCGGTGGGCAGCCTGGATATGATTTTCAAGCCCGAGATTGTGTCCCGCTTTGCTGACTGCGGCGTCACGTTCCTGGATTCACCGGAAGACATGATGCAGCTGGCGTTGAATTATTTACATTTGGACCCAAACAGCAGCGACCCGGCCGACTACAAGGCAGCCGAGCAGTTGCTGCTGGCTGTCCGGCCATATGTCCGAACCTTCGATTCAAGCGAATACCTCAACTCGCTGGCTAATGGCGAACTGTGTGTTGCGGTCAGCTGGTCCAGCGATTACGCCATTGCAATGGCGAGGGCGCGCGCGGCCGGCGTCGATTTGAAGCTTGCTTTCACCGTGCCGAAGGAGGGCGCTAACCGTACATACTCAGCATTGCTGATCGCTGCCGGCGCCCCACATCCGGAGGAGGCTTATGAGTTCCTAAATTTTCTGTTGGAGCCGAAGGTTATTGCCGCCATTACCAATGACATTTATTACGGCAACGACAATCTGGCGGCCGATCAGTATGTGAAACCCCAGATCCTGAACGATCTCACACTTTATCCAACGCCGGCGCTGGAATCGCAGCTGTACATCTCCGATGAATCCGGCGTGGCAATTGAGCGCATCCGCACCCGGAGTTGGACCCGGATTAAGACGGCCCACTAGCGGGCCGCGGAATTGATCGCGGGCGGAGCGCCTCGCACGGCGCAATGTTATCTCCGCCCGCTTGTGGTCGCAGCAGCCGACATTCACAATGAACCGGTGCGGTGCGAGTGAGGAAGCTATGCCGGATATTCCCGACGACATCTACACTGAATCCGAACCGTCGCCAGATACGCTCGCCAATCTGGGGCCGCTGCGCCGCTTGGCCGGCGTATGGGAGTCTGATCAGGGAGTGGACATCAATCCTAAGGCGGATGGTCCGGAACGGCGCGTGTTCCGCGAGCATATCCGGATGGAACCGATTGATGCGCAAAGTAATGGTCCTCAGCTCCTCTACGGGCTGCGCTACCACATTCATATCAACACGCCGGAAGAAACCATCACCTTCCACGATCAGGTCGGCTACTGGCTGTGGGAACCAGCTACGGGATTAATCATGCAAAGCCTGGCTATTCCGCGCGGGCAGGTGGTGCTCGCTGGCGGAACGGCAAAGCCGGGCGACAAGCAGATTTCAGTGGAGGCGCGGCGCGGCGATACGCGCTTCGGAATTTGCTCGACTGGCTTCCTTGAGGAAGCGTTTCGAACTGACTATTACCGCATCGACATCACATTCATCAATGACGATAGCTGGTCCTATGTCACGCGAACGGACCTGGCGCTCCGGGGTGCTACGCCGCCATTCGACCATCGTGACACCAACACCTTGCGACGGATCGCGCCGCCTGCGCCGAACCCGCTGGCGGCTCTGCTGAAGAGCTAGAGAGGGCGGGGCAGCAACGCGTTGAACGGCTTGATGCCATTTAGACTTCGTGCAAGATTCGTTGTAGGGTTCGAACGACAAACAGAGCTTGGGGACGCCTGCGGGCGTATGGGTGTTTCATGTCTCGAGGCGGACTCATTGAAGTCCATTCCATTGACTATGTCCCGCTGGCAGAGCGACACGGCAAGGTCTGGCACCTATGGCCCGTGTGGTTTATGGGCAGCGCGCATCTGGGCACTGTCGCGACCGGGGCTCTCGGAATCACGCTGGGTCTGTCCTTGGTGTGGAGCGGCCTCGCAATAGTCCTCGGCTGCGCCTTCGGGACGTTTTTCATGGCATTTCACGCGGCACAGGGCCCGCAACTTGGGTTGCCGCAGATGATCCAGTCCAGGCCGCAGTTTGGCTACATGGGAGCGTTGCTGGTCTGGGTCGTCGCGATCATTACCTATGTTGGCTACAACGCCCTGAATCAGCTGCTCGCTGCACAAACGTTGCCGCAGCTGACCGGTCTCGATCCTGCCGTGTCAGTCATTGTCTTCATCCTGCTGGCCGTGGCGCTGGCGATTGTGGGCTATGACTGGATTCATATGGCGCAACGGACTCTTGCATATGTTTTGATGGCCGCGCTGGCGATCTTTTCAATCGGACTGCCAATTCGTTTCCATGGTCTGGCGGCCTTCCTGGTGCCGGGTACCTTCAAGAGCATTCCATTCCTGACGCAGTTTTTCGCCGCGGCCGCTTATCAGCTCAGCTGGTCCATTTATGTTTCCGATTATTCGCGTTACTTGCCAAAAAATGTGGGCGTGCGCGCCGCGTTCTGGTGGACGTACCTAGGTGCGCTGCTTGGCGGAGCCTGGATGATGCTTGTGGGCGCCGTCGTGGCCGCGCTTTATTCCAAGGCTGAGCTGGCAGCGGCCATTGAACTGGCAGGCGATTTGCTATTTCGCGGTTTTGGCAAATTGCTGCTAATCGCATCGCTTCTGGGTCTTGTGACCATCACCAGCCTGAATTGCTATGGGGCTTCGTTGACTCTGCTCAGTATCGTCGATTCATTCCGGCCGCTTAAGAGCACGGTCGGACTTCGGGTGATGAGTATGGTGGTGGTATCGGCGTGCGGCGCCATAGCCGCCACCGCGCTGACCGGTAATGTCGTCGAGCGTTTTGGCGATCTGCTGTCGGTTCTGCTTTATCTGTTTACGCCCTGGACCGCGATCAATCTGGTCGATTTCTACTGGGTCCGGAAAACTCATTATTCCATTCGTGAGATCTTTAACCCGCACGGCATCTACGGTCGCTGGAATTGGCGCGGGCTGAGCGCCTACGCCGCCGGTTTTATCGCCATGATCCCGTTTTTCAGCACCGGCCTGTACGTGGGTCCGATCGCTCGGGCATTGGGCGGTGCCGACGTCGCCATGCTGGTGGGGTTGCCGGTATCGGCGTTGGTTTACATCTGGAACTGCCGCTCGCTTGATATTGCTGCGGAGCAGCAATTGGTAATCAAGGCCGATGCCGGCCTCGAAAGCCAGGTTGAAGCCGGCTAATTCCTGCGGATAACCTGCCGCCGCTCAAAATTGCCTGTCAGATCGCCTTCCCGACAGACATCGGCTGCCTATTTATTATATTATCTCCGTAACATTACAAAGAAAAGCGGTCTGCGGATTGCTGCGGCTCATCCGGGGACTGCAATTTGGCGAGGATGCGCACCGTGAGAGACGTCAAAACACTCGGCCTTTTGGGAACCGGAGTTATCGGAGGCGGCTGGGCGGCACGCGCGCTTCATTTTGGCATCAATGTCGTGGCAGCCGACGTCAATCCGGCGATGGAGCAATGGATCCGCGACGCTGTCGCCAACGCCGAGCCTGCTCTGGCCCGGTTAACTCTGGCGCCACTTCCGCCTAAAGGCGCGCTTTCCTTCACGACCGACCTGCATGCGATGGCGCGCCAGGTGGATTTCATTCAAGAGAATATCCCTGAGAAGCTCGAGCTGAAGCAGCGGATTCTGGCGGACGTGAGCCGCACGGCGCCAGCTGACGTCATCATCGCATCGAGCACCTCGGGACTTATGCCATCGGACCTGCAGCAATCAATGGTTGCGCCGGAGCGATTTCTGGTCGCTCATCCGTTCAACCCTGTGTATCTGCTGCCGCTGGTCGAACTCGTTGGCGGCAAGCAAACGACGCGCGACACCATCGAGGCCGCGCGACGGTTCTTCACTTACATAGGCATGCATGCCCTGCATGTCCGTCGCGAGGTGCCGGGGCATCTTACGGATCGGCTACAGGAAGCGCTGTGGCGTGAAATTCTCCACATGGTCAATGACGGCGTTGCGACCACAGGCGAACTCGATGATTCCATCATTTACGGGCCGGGGTTGCGGTGGGCGGCCATGGGCACGAACCTCATTTATCATCTCGCCGGCGGCGAGACCGGCATGCGACACATGTTGCACCAGTTCGGTCCCGCGCTGAAATGGCCTTGGACCAAACTTGAAGCGCCGGAACTGACCGAATCCTTAATCGATAAGATGGTCGAAGGTACGCAGGAGCAGGCCGCGGGCCGCTCAATCCGTGAGCTTGAACGGCTACGCGATGATTATCTGGTGGCTATTCAGCAGGTCTTGCGTCAATTCAACATCGGCGCCGGATCCACGTTGCGGGCACTCGAGCAGCGACTGTATGCGAGTCAGTCGGCAAGCGCTCAAGCCCAGGCATCGAAAGCTGCGGGCACGCTACCGCCATTATCCGGCTGCGTTCGTCCGGAGTGGATCGACTACAACGGTCATATGACGGACTCGCGCTATCAGCAGGTGTTTGGCGATGCGTTGGATGCGCTGTACCGGCAGGTCGGCGTCGACGAGGCATATCGCGCCGGCGGCAGCATGTTTTACACCGTTGAAAACCATAACACGTTTCACGCCGAGCTCAAGGTCAACGAGCCGTTTTTCATTCGCACGCGCATTCTGTCTGTCGACGCCAAGCGCCTGCGCGTATTCCACGCCTTACATCGCGGTCGTGATCAGGCGCTGGCCGCAACTGGCGAGCAGATGCACGTGCATGTGGACCTGCCGAACGGTAAAGCCTCGCCGATAAAGGGGCCCATCCACCGCCAGCTCGAGCACCTTTGTCGCGCACAGGCCGGCGAGCCATTGCCGCCGCAGGCGGGCCGCGCGATCGGCCAGGCGCGCGGCTAGGATCTTTCCTTGCCTAAGAAAGTTGATCATTCCAAGCGCCGCGACGAGATAGCGCTTGTGGCCTGCCAAGTCGTCGCCACGCGGGGCTTTGAACAGGCCACGGTCGTGCGCATTGCCCGTGCAGCAGGCTATACGACCGGCATGGTGGCGCATTATTTTGACTCGAAGCAGGACATCATCATGGCTGCGCTGCGGCTGATTCTGCATCGGATGGATCAGCGCCTGGCACTGCAGTCCGGGCAGTCGGCTCCCGATCTGCAAGCTGTGCTCAGTGAGGCGCTGCCGATCGATGCGCAGCGGCGCATCGAGTGCGCTTTCTGGACCGCGTTTTGGGGCCAGGTATCAGCCGATCGGCGGCTCAAGCGTGTCAATGCCTGGGTGCATCGCGAATACCTGCGCCTCTATGAGCGTTGCGTGACTGAGCAATGGCCGGAGTCGGGTTCCTGGCCGCCCGAGGTTCGGGATCAGGTGCTGCGCTCCATCGCGACACTCATCAACGGCATTACAGCCAGTGCCGTATCCAGCCCAGGCGACTGGCCGGCGAACGAACAAACCAAGCAACTGAATCTGCAACTCGACCTGCTGCGTGCCTGGGCGCGCGCCAGCGCCAATTAAGATCGCATGGAGAATTCGGCATGGATTTCTCACTGACCGAAGAGCAGCAGCTCATTGTCAAAACAACGCGTGATTTTGTCGAAGCCGAGTTGTTTCCGCATGAAAAGGAAGTCGAGGCGACTGGCGTGCTGCGCCAGGAGCTGTTGACAGATATCAAACGCAAGGCCATCGACGCCGGATTGTATGCAGCCAACATGCCCACTGAGGTCGGTGGCGGTGGCCTCGATACCGTCACCTGGGTGCTATACGAAAAGGAGCTCGGCCGCGCCAATTACGCCCTGCATTACTGCTGCGTCGGCCGGCCTTCCAATATTCTGCTGGCCTGTCGGGGCGAGCAGCGCACGCGGTACCTGTTGCCGGCAGTGCGCGGCGAGCGCACCGACTGTCTGGCGATGAGCGAACCAGCCGCCGGCTCGGATTTGCGTGGCATGAAGACCACTGCGGTCCGGCAGGGCGGGGATTTCATTATCAACGGCACCAAGCATTTTATCAGCCACGCCGATCACGCCGACTTCGTGATCCTGCTCGCGGCAACCGGGCAGGAGGAGTCAGCCCGCGGTCCACGCAAGAAGATGACCGCTTTTCTGATCGACATGGGCCATCCCGGCTTCGAAGTGTTGCCGGGATACAAGAATGTTTCGCACCGTGGTTACAACAATTGCATCCTGCAATTTAACGACTGCCGCGTCAGTGCGGCCGCCGTGCTCGGCGACGTCGATCAGGGATTTGAGGTCGCCAATACCTGGCTCGGGGCCACGCGCCTGCAGGTCGCGGCCTGCTGTCTAGGACGGGCGGAGCGCGCGCTTGATTTGGCCAAGCAATGGGCTGTTGATCGCATCCAGTTCGGCCAGCCAATCGGGAAATTTCAAGGTATCAGCTTCAAGCTGGCTGACATGGCGGTTGAACTGCGAGCTGCCGAGCTGCTGGTGCTGGAAGCGGCCTGGAAGCAGGATCAGGGTATCGCCACCGATTCGGACATGGCAATTGCCAAACTTAAGGCAACCGAGATGCTGGCCATGGTTGCTGATGAAGCGCTGCAGATTCACGGCGGTATGGGCCTGATGACCGATCTACCGCTTGAGCGCATCTGGCGCGACGCCCGTATCGAGCGAATTTGGGACGGCACCAGCGAAATCCAGCGCCACATTATCTCACGCGCGATGCTGCGACCACTCGGCGGCTGATAACGGCCACCGCTTTTTAGCAGGCGACCGCCGGCTTGCCAGGCGGTCAGCAAGCCAACTTCATTCGCCGCCCGGCGGACCCCAGAATACCACCCAGGCGCCGAACCCCGTGGAGAACTCCTCAAAGCGGTGTTCCACGCCCGAACCTACAAAATAAATGTCACCGGGTGAGAAGCGATGACGAACTCCATCAATGCTAATCACTCCCGTGCCGTGTTGAATGATATAAAGCTCATCGAGCTTATGCGGGCCTTGCGGATCACGACCGACGGGCGCGTAGTAGCCCACCGACATGGTGCCGTGCTCGAACGCTTCGGCATAGCGTTCACCCTGCGGCCACTCCTCGGACGGCGCCCCGGGAATTTGGGCGAGCAATTCGGCGAGAGATGATTTCATGGTTGTGCTACCTGCCAGTCCACTGCGGCTTGCGCTTCTCGGCAAATGCGCGCGTTCCTTCCTTCAGATCATCGGAACGGATGACCCGCTGCACCGCTTCAAGTGAATCATGCAATTCGAAGGCTTCGTGTTCAGGCACCATTTCACTATGACGCAGCAGTTGCTTGATCGCCGGGAACAGTAGCGGGGGACCGGCCTCCAGCTGCCGGGCGAGTTCCCAAGCGCGAGTCAGTGCTGCACGCTTGGGGACCACGTGATTGACCAGCCCCCAGTGCTTGGCTTCCGTCGCGTCCATCCAGCGTCCGGTCATCAGGAACTCGACCGCTACATGGTAGGGAATCCGGCGGCGCAGCTTGATGGTGGCTGCGTCCGCCAACACCGATACGTTGATTTCTGGCAGTGCGAAGGTCGCATGTTCTTCGGCCACGATCAGGTCCGTGCCAAGCATCAGTTCAAAACCTCCGCCGCAGGCGATACCGTTGACAGCAGCGATAACCGGTTTGTTGAAATTGCGCGGATAGTTCAGTCCGCCGAACCCCGCCGCGCCCCAGTCCTCGTCGGACTCCTCGCCGGCTGCCGCGGCCTTCAAATCCCAGCCGGCGCAGAAGAACTTGTCACCTGTCCCTGTGACGATGGCAATCCGCAACTGCGGATCGGTGCGAAACTCCTCGAAAATCTCGTTAAGCCTGCGGCTGGCGGCCAGATCGATGGCGTTGGCCTTGGGCCGGTCCAGTCGTACCTCAAGGATCGATCCGTCTCGTGTCAATTTTATTCCGGTGGACATCGGTTAATGCTCCTTGGCCAGCCGAATCAGGGCATCGACCGCGACTACTCCAGCGCCGAGTGGCCTGACGATAATCGGATTGACGTCCAGTTCGGATAACACATCAAGATTTGCTTCAGCGTAGCGGGTTACGCCCAGGATTGCATCGACCAACGCCGGTACGTCGCC
>Ga0209773_10000754_pt1 | contig 10870 bp, 9 predicted proteins | sample BogFormECP14_OM1_FD_188244 | JGI IMG/M metagenome (GOLD analysis project Ga0209773, IMG submission 188244) | Bog forest soil microbial communities from Calvert Island, British Columbia, Canada - ECP14_OM1 (SPAdes) (version 2) | ecosystem: Environmental > Aquatic > Freshwater > Wetlands > Bog ... | reverse complement strand
ATTCAGCTGATCGTCTGAGAAAATTGGAGCGGGCGATGGGATTCGAACCCACGACCCCAACCTTGGCAAGGTTGTGCTCTACCCCTGAGCTACGCCCGCGTCGCTACCGGATTAGCCGAGTCGATCCGGCGGTATAATAATCTGGCGCCGCAATTTTGCAAGACTTACGTCCCAAGGTTGTTGCGTAGGCGGCTTGCCTGTCTGAACGCCGATCGGCATCGTGGCGATTATGCCCGCTGTACCCCTCACGCCTGAGCAGCTGTTCAGGCGCCTCGATGCGCTCGGTATCGCGCATAACTCCGTCTCCCATCAGCCGGTCTTCACTGTTGCCGAGGCTGCGGCAGCCCGCGGGGATTTGCCGGGCGGCCATTGCAAGAGTCTCTTCCTCAAAGACAAAAAGGGCGGCTTTTGGCTAGTAGTCATGCTCGAAGAGCGCCGCGTCGATCTCAACAAGCTGGCCGTCCGCCTTGCGGCGCCGCGGTTTTCGTTTGGCGCCGCCGCCGACCTCGGGGCGCTATTGGGCGTGCGGCCAGGCAGCGTGACGCCCTTCGCCCTCGTCAACGATGCCGGGCGGCGGGTCACCCCCGTGCTCGATCGCGCGATGCTCGACCACGACTCGCTCAACTACCATCCGCTGGCGAACGACCGTACCACCGCGATCGCACCGGCCGATCTGTTGCGCTTTATCGGCGCCTGCGGGCATCAACCCCGTGTCGTCGATCTGGCGGGCCTCGAACGGTAGCTGCGGACGATCCGGGGCGGCGAGGGAGCGGGCGATCTTTTGGCATGAGAGCGTGGACGCGCCGGTGGGGGACAGGGATGGCCCCTCGCTTGCGCCGGCGGCAACGGGTGTAGTATCGGCTCCGGATCATGGTGCTGCGGATCGGGACGTTTGACAATGCGGCAGGGGGAAACACCCTCTACAAAGCGTTGACGCATCCGCGGGCGGCCCGGCCAGGCCAAGCATTGCTTGCGGCGTTAGCCGACAATGCACCGGTGGCGATTTACGATCCGGGCGGCGCGATCGCGGCCTTCGCCGAACTGTTCAGTCTCTTCGAGATCGAAATCGCCGGCGTCTATGTCCCGCAGGTTGAGCGCTTCGGTAGAAAAATTCTAGGCCGTGCGGCGGAGCCGGCGCCCAAGCTGTCCGATTCGGGCGGGCGCTCGGTGTTCGTCGCTGCTTTCGATGCCGAGCGGTTGATCGCGCAACTAGAACCCTATTTACCGCAAGGTGCGCGCGTCTTCAGCCTCGACATGATGCGCATCCCGCCCGATCGCCTGACCAACCCTCGCGCCTATCTCGACCCGCTGAACTTTGCGACCAATTTTGCTTTTTTCCGTGACACGGACGCGCTTCATACGCGCCTCGTCACCGCAAATTATTGGTCGAACTACGGCGCCGGGGTGGTCACCTGCTGGATGACGTTATTTGACGCCGACGGTGCCATCCTCGCAGAGTGGCGCGCGAAGTGCGGGCCGGAAGCCGGCGCAATCATTGTCGACAGCCGCGAAATTCGCGCGCGCTTCCGCTTACCTGAATTCTGCGGCCAGCTATTCCTGCATGCGGTTGGAGCGGCCGGGCACGATGTCGTCAAGTACGCTCTCGACACCTTCGGCGACGGCGGCACCGCCCAGGCGGACGGTGGCGATCGATCACTTTCCGCGACGCACGACGCCAATGCATGGCCGGCGGACCGCTATGCGGGGCTCCCGGCGCCCGCGCCCGGCGAGCAAGTTGTGCTCTGGGTTCAGAATAGCCATCCGATACCGATCCCGCCGGGAGGGGTTGGCTTGAACCGGATGGGCGACGAGCGGGTGGTACCGTTCGCCGAGCCGATCGCGGCTTTTGCCAGCCGGGCAGTCGACGTCGCTGCGTTGCTGCCCGATCTTGCCTGGCCGGCGCAGATCGAGCTGCGCGCCGGCAAGCATATGGTGCGCCCGCGCTACGAGGTGATCGACCGGGGGCGCCGCAGGATCGCGCACGTGAACGTCGAGCGCACCGACTTGATGCCAGACCCCGACTTGCCGTCCCTCGCCGGGGTGTTGGGCAAGGGTTATCTGCTGCCGGCCCCGGTTCTACCGCGCGAGCCGTGGGCTACGCTCGTGCTGCCCACGCCGATGACGGTCCACCAAGCGGAGCTGCCGATCATGGCCACGGTCTATGACCGGGAGGGGAACGAGATTTTGCGTCGGCGACTTGGGCGCTTACCGCGTGGGCACGCGACCGCGCTCGATCTCGATGAGGAGGCGGGGATCGATGCTCTGGGCGACGGCTACGGTCATGTCGAGCTTGCTTACGACTTTTCCGAAGGAGGTGAAGCCGATGGTTGGCTGCACGCGATCTTTCGCTACCGCCACCGCGCGAGCGGCCACGCCGCCGAAACCAGCTTTGGCGCTCATGTTTTCAATACGCTGTTGACTTATCGCGATGAGCCCCAATCCTACAGCGGCCGACCACCGGGTTTGTCCACCCGCCTGTTTTTGCGGCTCGGCGAGAGCGGCTACGACACGATTTGTCACCTGATCTATCCGGCCTCGCGGCCATGGCGGGCGACCAGCGCCACCGAGATCATTCTTTATGACCAAGACGGCGGAGAAATCGCCCGCGCGAGCATGGCGATCCCGTGCTCAGGCTCGCGGATGTGGCGGTACCACACATTGTTTGACGCCGCTGCCCGATCCCGCGCGGGTGCCGGCGCTTATGCGATCATCCGCGACCCGACCTGTCGGCTGTTCGGCTATCACGGGCTTCTCCGCGCCGATGGTGCCTTCAGTCTCGACCATATGTTCGGATTTTAGCGAACCGCGGATACCTTAAAGTTGCTGGCGCGCGAAATAATATAGTAAGCGTCGTGGCGACAGGAACCGCGTGAAATGTCCGACCGCTATCATAGCAAAGTTCTGATAATCGGGGCCGGGCCGGCCGGCTACGCCGCGGCGATCTATGCCGCGCGCGCCAATCTTGATCCGTTGCTCGTCGCCGGGTTGCAGCCCGGCGGCCAGCTGACGATCACCACCGATGTGGAGAATTACCCGGGATTCGCCGAAGTCATCCAAGGCCCGTGGCTGATGGAGCAGATGCAGCGGCAGGCCGTGCATGTCGGGACCAGGGTTGTTCTCGACCTGATTGAATCAATTGATCTGGGAGGCCGGCCATTTGTCGCGACCGGCGATTCGGGCGATGTCTATGTCGGCGAGACCGTGATCCTCGCCACCGGCGCCCAGGCGCGTTGGCTCGGCCTGCCGAGCGAGGAGATATTTCGCGGTTTCGGGGTCTCGGCCTGCGCCACCTGCGACGGGTTTTTCTTTCGTGGAAAGGAGGTCGCCGTCGTTGGCGGCGGCAACACCGCGGTCGAAGAGGCGCTATATCTGACAAACCACGCGCGGCGCGTTACCCTGGTCCATCGCCGCGATGCGCTGAGGGCGGAAAAGATATTGCAGGACCGGCTGTTCCGCCACCCGAAGATCGACATCATCTGGGACACCGTCGTCGAGGAGATCCTCGGCGAGCCTGAACCGCCACAGGTGACCGGAATACGGTTGCGCAACCTGCGCACCGGCGCTCTGTCGGATCACCCTTGCGACGGTGTGTTTGTCGCGATCGGCCACACTCCGGTCACCGGCCTGGTCGCGGGCCAACTTCCGCTCGACCCAGAGGGTTACGTCATCGCCCGCCCTGATTCGACCGAAACCGAGGTTCCTGGGGTCTTTGCCGCGGGTGATGTGAAAGACAAGGTATTTCGCCAAGCGGTCACTGCCGCCGGTATGGGCTGCATGGCGGCCCTCGAAGCGGAGAAATTTCTCGCGGCGCAGGAGGAAACCGCGACCATGCGTGCGGCCGAATAACAAGCGCCCCCAGGCGCTGTGAGGCCGTTGTCGGGGGAAGTGGGATGGATTGGGACAAGTTGCGGGTCTTTCATGCGGTTGCCGAGGCGGGCAGCTTTACCCATGCGGGCGAATCGCTAAACCTGAGCCAGTCGGCGGTCAGCCGTCAGATCAGCGCGCTCGAGGAGAGCCTCAGCGTGCCGTTGTTTCATCGCCATGCCCGCGGGCTGATCCTGACCGAGCAGGGTGAGCTGTTGTTCCACACCGCGCGAGAGGTATTTGCCAAGCTGTCGATGGCCGAAGGGCTGATTTCCGAATCCAAGGACCGGCCCAAGGGGCCGCTCAAGATCACGACGACGGTCGCTTTCGGTTCGACCTGGCTGACCCCGCGGATTCGCGAGTTCCTCGATCTCTATCCTGATATCCAGGTCACCATGGTGATCGACGATACCGAGCTCGATCTGTCGATGCGCGAGGCCGACGTAGCGATTCGCATGTCGCCGCCACGCCAACCGGATCTGATCCAGCGACATCTCGTCACCGTACCGACCCATGTCTATGCCGCGCCCGACTACATCAAAAAGCACGGTATGCCGCAGCAGGCCGAGGATCTCGACAAGCATCGGCTGATTGTCTACGGCGAGGATGCACGCCCGCCGACGCAAAACGTCAACTGGCTGCTGGACGCCGGCGTCAGGCCGGGGCAGGAGCGGAGGCCGATCCTCGCCGTTAACAATTTCTACGCGATGCTGCGCGCGGTAATCAGCGGGCTGGGGATTGCCGCATTGTCGGACTTCATCGCGACCGAGCACAGTGATCTGGTTCGGGTGCTGCCGGAGCTGACCGGACCGGCGATCGAAGCCTATTTCGTCTACCCCGAGGAATTGCGGGCTTCGAAGCGTATCAGCGTGTTCCGCGATTTTCTGCTGCGCAAGGTGGCCGAGACCCGGCTCAGCTGATTCGAGCAGGTCTTCGGCTCGCGCAAATCGATTCCCCGTTAATCAGAGGATTGCGCTTTTTGCAGACGAGCCAGAACAAATTCCCGGTGGTGGAAGTAGGAGCAATCGTCCATCTTCTCAACACGCGATGTGACATCGCGAAGGGTTTTTGGCGGTTTTATCGCCAATACGGGTTCCCGGGATTTAGTCCCGGGAAGAGGGTCTTTGGACCCTTACGTCTCCCAGACGTGAAGCCTCCCTGTTCAAACTTGGCCCCGGCTTTTGCCGGGGCCATTTTTCTTTGGCTAACGCTAACTCGATTGGAACCGGTCAGCCGCACACTCTGACCCGTCTCGGGCGGACGGCGCGGCGGCAATGAAAAGAGGGGCGGCTCGCGCCGCCCCTCGTGCTTTTCGTATCGAACTGACTTTGGCTCGGGTCGAGGCGCTCGTCTGCCTGACCGAAAGCCGCGCTAGTTGATCAGGCCGTAGAATTTGCCGGCGTTTTCGCAGGTCATCTTAAAGGTGACGTCGGCGGGCAGGTGGCTGAACTGCTCGTCGATGTACTTCTTCGATTCCGGCCAGACCCCGTCGGGATGCGGATAATCGGAACCCCACATCAGGGTTTCAACCCCCATCTCATCGATCAATTTCGTGCCAACGCGGTCATACTGAAACGTCGCCCTGCACTGGCGGCGCCAGTATTCGCTAGGCTTCAGCTTGAGCTTGAGGTCCTGGTACTGGTCCTCGAACTCGAAATCCATGCGGTCGAGTACGTAAGGGATCCAGCCGATGCCGCTCTCGCCCAGGACCATGCGAATGTTCGGGTAGCGTTCGAACACCGCAGCGCCCATCAGGTCGGTTAGGATCGTCGCAAGCGTCATCTGGAAGCGGCACAGCCCGCTATAAGTCATCCGCCGCGCGATCGTCGGCTCAAGCGACTTGCGCAATTCCGGGTCGGTCGCCGGGAAGGTGTGAAAGTGCAGCGGCAATTGCGTTTCATTGACCGCTTGCCACAGCGGATCCCACATCGGGTGCCACATCGGCGTCATGTGCCATGAGCAGGACAGCTCGACGCCCTTCATGCCGAGCTTGGCGACGCGATGAACCTCGGCCGCCGCCGCATCGATGTCACTGTAGGGCAGGCAAGCGAGGCCGATCTCACGCTGCGGATAGTAGCTGCAGAAATCGTGCATGAAGTCGTTGTAGACGCGCAGCATCTCGTTGGCCGCCGCGGGGTTCTTGATCTTCGCGCACGCCGCGAGGATACCATAGATGACTTCTGCATCGACACCGTCGCGGTCAAGCTCCTTGACCCGAAGGTGCGGGTCTCCCGGCCGACGCTGGCCCTTCTTCGTGAAGTCATCGTAGAGCCCAGCCTCGTGCATCTTATCGACACGCAGTTGCTTGCCAGGGACGTATTCCGATCCGACCGCGCCGACCCCACCCGCCTTGCCGTAATCGGCCCCGTTGTTGTCGATCCAGCGCTTGGTGCCGTCCGGCTGCTCCTTGACGTAAGGCATCTCGTCCTTCAGGGCCCGGGCTGCCTGCGAGGTGAACAGATCAGGCGGCAGCCAGATCATGTCGAGATGGCAATCGGCCGAAATTCGCCGGTACTGCTGCATGACGTAACCTCCACTCAGGTTGGACCGGGCGCGAATCGAGAAAAAAACTTGTCCCACGCGACTCTATCGACGGTTCGCAGCGCATCCTATGCCGATGTACGCAGGGCTCCGATGCAGGTGGATCAACCCTGCCGGCGCCCGCATCGGGCCCGATGTCCGAATAATTGCACGTGAGGTTATGCGTGCAATCAGAATTGAGCTACCAACGGCCAGAACATTTGTCGTCATGGAAATTGAGAGGGGAGGGGAACGCCGATGGCACAATCGATCGTCACTTATGTCGATACCGCGATGGACAATGCCGCGATCGGACCGGTCCATCGGCGGGTGCTGGCGATCATCTGTGCTGGATTGTTCTTCGACGTCATCGATTTCATTATTCTCGGATCGTTAGTGCCGGACATGATCCGCACTAATTTCGCGACGCCGGCCGGGATAGGTATGGTCGGCACCGCTACTTTGGTCGGGCTGTTCATCGGCACTTTGGGCCAAGGCGAACTTACCGACCGCTTCGGTCGCAAAACGGTTTTCCAGTTCGCGGTAGCGCTCTACAGCGTCGCGACGATTGCGGCCGCCCTGGCCCCGTCGGTCGCGTGGCTCGCCGGCGGGCGTTTTATCGGAGCGCTCGGCATGGGTGCGGCTTCGCCGCTGTGCTTTTCGTATGCCGCCGAGTACGCGCCAAAACGCATTCGCGGCCGCACCATCGCCTTCATGCAATTCGTCGGCGGTGCCTGCGTCTGGCCGTTGGGCACATTGCTGGCGTTGGGCTTGCGCGACACGATCGGCTGGCGAGGCGTGTGGATCATCATCGGCATCGGCGGCCTCGCGGTTTTTGCCGCGAGCTTTCGACTGCCCGAGTCGCCGCGCTGGCTTGTCACTCACGGCCAGGGAAGGCGCGCGCTCGATCAGCTCGAACAGATGGGATTAGGCCGGCCGCCGGCCGGCGAGGAGTTGGTCAGCGACCGCCTCGCCGACATCCGCAGCGATCCGATGGGTGTCGTGTTCCGTCGCTATCGCGGCCGCATCATCGCCGCGATGATCTGCTTTTTCGCATTCTTCAGTGCCGCGGTCGGTCTTGGCGGCTGGCTGCCGAATATCCTCGCCGAGCGCGGGTTCACGATTACCAAGTCGCTGACTTTCATATTTGTGATCCAGCTTGCCTTTCCGGCCAGCAGCCTGCTGATGATGTACGCGCTCGAGCGCTGGGGCCGCATCAACACCGCGGTCACGGCCTTTATTCTCGCAACATTGCTGTCGATCTTGTTCTATTTCTCGCGAACGGAGGCGATGGTGCTGATTGTCGGCTTTTGCATGACCTTTTTTACTCAGCTCGCCGGCAACTCGATGCAGATCTTCACCTCGGAGGTGTTTCCGTCGAATGCTCGCGCCTCCGGCTTCGGCTTGGCGCAAGGCGGCGGCCGGCTCGGCTCGGCGGTGTCATTCCCTGCGATCGGGGTCGTCAGCGTCCACGGCTTCGGCTACGTGATGGCCGGCATCGCGGCGATGCTGGCCATCGCCGCCTATGCAGTGACCCGGATCAGCGGTGAGACACGAGGCTTGGCGCTCGATACGATCGCACCGATCACCGAATGAACCGGAGCACTACGTGACCGCCGAGGTCGCTCATTACCGTTTGAACAGTTTCGGCAGGTCCAGCCAGCAGGAATCGTAGTCGCGTTGCACGGCCGGGGTTTCGAGCGCGAAACGGGTCGGGCGAATTGGGAAACGCGTCTCGAACATGAAGGCGAGCGTGTTTTCGATCTTTTGCGGTTTCAATTCGGCGGTGCTCGCCTTCTCGAAGGTCGCGGCATCGGGTCCGTGCGCGGCCATGCAATTGTGCAATGATGCCCCGCCCGGCAGAAAGCCCTCGGCTTTGGCGTCGTAGACGCCCTGAACCAAGCCCATAAACTCGTTCATGACGTTGCGGTGGAACCAGGGCGGGCGAAAGGTGTGCTCGGCAACCAGCCAGCGCGGCGGAAAGATTACAAAGTCGCAATTGGCTGTGCCCGGCACCTCTGAGGACGCCGTCAGGACGGTGAAGATCGACGGATCAGGGTGGTCGAAGCTCACCGTGCCTAGCGCGTTGAAACGGGCTAGATCGTATTTGTAGGGCGCATAATTGCCATGCCAGGCGACGACGTCGAACGGTGAGTGGTCGAATTCCGCCGCCCACAGATTGCCGGCGAATTTGGCGACGACCTCGAATGGCTCATCGCGGTCGTCGAAGGCGGCGGCCGGGGTCAGAAAGTCGCGCGGATTGGCGAGTCCGTTGGCGCCGATCGGCCCCAATTCCGGCAAGCGGAACAGTTGCCCGTAATTTTCGCAGACATAGCCGCCAGCTCGGCCATCCGGCAATTCGACACAGAATTTGACGCCGCGGGGAATGACGGCGATCTCGCCGGGGCATGTCTCGACCACGCCGAATTCGGTGCGCAGCAACAGCCTCCCTTGTTGCGGCACGATCAATAGTTCGCCATCGGCGTTATAGAGGACGCGCCGATCCATTGGCCGCGTTGCACGGTAAATGTGAACGGAGATCCCGGCATGCAGACCAGCGTCGCCGTTGCCGCCGATCGTGACCAGCCCATCGACGAAGTCGGTGGGCGTGTCCGGGAACGGCAAGGGATCCCACCGCAGCCGGTTCGGCGGTGGGGCCACCTCCTCAAATGGCGCACTGCGCAACAGGCCGTTATCGATCCGGCGAAACGGCGGGTGCGCCGCCGAGGGCCGAATGCGGTAGAGCCAAGACCGCCGGTTCTCGGCACGCGGCGCGGTGAAAGGCGTCCCTGAAATCTGCTCGGTATAGAGGCCCAACGGGTGACGCTGCAGCGCGTTCTGGCCTTCGGGCAAGGCGCCGGTCAGCGCTTCGCTCGCCTGCTCATTGCCGAAGCCGGAGAGATAGCGGGCCATCTGCGTCACCCCGCCGAGACCGGGATAATTACCTTTTCCTCTACGACAAAGCTCTTGATCCGGCCGATGAACAACGCGCCGTCGGCGTGCAGCCGCTTGGCTTCGGGCGTGGCGTTGGCGCGCTGCATTGCCGCCCGGTCGTCGTACCAGAGTTCGGCGATCCCATCGATTTCGATATCGGTCGTTGGGATGTCGGGGCGGGTTCTCTCCTCCAAGATGTGCGACTGCACATAGCGCCGAACTCCCGGCACAGCGTGGGCCAATGGGCCATGCACCCCGAACCAATGCTTGACGAAATCTTCGTGGCTGAGGCCGTCCTTGCGCGTCAGCAGCCCGATGCTCTTGATCACTTTCCTCTCCCTCTCGGTCGCCGACCGACAAACCGCATCGCATCGCCGTTGCCGATCATGATACGTTCGGAGGTGAGGGCAAAAAAGCGAGGATCAACCCGATGGATCTGAAGTTGGTCAGAGAGGAGGCGATCGAAGGGACCAACCGCTTTTTCTGGGACAAACACGGGTTCGTGCCCGACCCGGACAGCGAGGAATTTGAAGACGAATACCGCCGGCAGTTCGAGTTGGCGAAACAGCGCCTCGCCGGCGCGCGCGCTGATGCCGAGGTCACACGCGCGCCCGCCTCGCGGCTGCCGGACCCGACCAACTTTGCGGAATTGAGCGGAGAGCCAACGCAGATCAGGTGGGCCGCAGCGTTGCGCGCCGAAAGGTGGCAGGAGATCCGCGATCCTGGCATTCGCGACTGGCTCGCCACCACCTGGACCAAGGCGAAGAGCTGGGTCGATACCCGCGATCTGCCGACCCCTGTGTTCCTGCAGCGGATCGCGCCCCACTATGCGGAATATCGCAAACGGGCCGATGAGCGGGCTCGCTTACTCGCGAGCGAGCGGCAGGCCAAAGAGGCAGTCGCCGATCAGATCCGGCGCGAAGTCGCGGATGCGGGGATAACCGTCGCGGGGCTGATCGAGCTGATCGACATCTGCGATCGGCTGCCCCCGCTGCCGATCAAGGCAAAGCTCGCGGAGCTCGACAGCGAAGGCCGCAATCTGCGGGTCTTCGAGACCGCCGACCCGACTGTGCTGATGGTCCTCGAAAAAGAGGCAGCGGGTCGCAGCGAATACGCCATCGAGCGCGACCAAGGTCTGGTCGGCGACCTGGCGCTGTTCACGCGGGCAATGGAACTGTCATAGCGGAGGAAGCTTATGGCGATGATCGCCGGCGCGCCGTCTCTCGACGCGCGGGAGGCGATGGAGCAGCTGAACGCCGAGGCGGCTGCGCTCCACATTTGGCTGCGCACTCAGGCGAACGCGCCGGCGCAGCGCCCGTGGTTCCGTGAGACCGGGCTGGCGGCCAGCGGCCGAGTCGCTTCGGGCCGGGTCGGGAAGGCCCAGCTCAAACCCGTCGCCCATCATTGGCGCTGGCGTGAGATTGCGCCCTATCTCGACCGCATTGCCGAGATCGCCCGCGCCGCCGATGTGTCGCCGATCGAATTTGCCGAGCGCCAGCAGTTCCTGCTGACTAATCCGGGCCTCGGCGGACGGCTGCAGGTCACGTCGACG
>Ga0209773_10000751_pt1 | contig 10889 bp, 10 predicted proteins | sample BogFormECP14_OM1_FD_188244 | JGI IMG/M metagenome (GOLD analysis project Ga0209773, IMG submission 188244) | Bog forest soil microbial communities from Calvert Island, British Columbia, Canada - ECP14_OM1 (SPAdes) (version 2) | ecosystem: Environmental > Aquatic > Freshwater > Wetlands > Bog ... | reverse complement strand
GCACCACCATTCCCCGCGTTTGGAGATCGCCCAGAATCTCGCCAACCTCCCGCTGGTACAGCGCCTGAATCTGCGCCAGGGCGTTTTGATCCTCGCGAATCCTGTTCGCCAGCTTGTCATCGCCGTTGCCAACCCCGGCCGGCAAATCATCCAACGCATCCCGAAACGCCAGTTTGTCCGCATCGCGATAATTCGCATCGCTTTCCAATCGATCCAGAAACGCCACGGCTGGTGCTGCATTTCCGCCTACAAGCGCTGCAGCAAGCTGCTCATCCAATTTGCCGAGTAGCACCTGATTGTCCTGAAACAGAATTTTCCCTGCCGTCGAAGCGCGCTCGCGCACTCCGGGATCCAACGTCACAGCACCATCCATCAAAACAATAATTTTTCGATAGTTGGCGACAATCGCGTCCATCTGCTGCGAAACGCCCCCGTCGGCGCCCGTTTGCGCCAGGGCTATCCCACAGACAGTGAGCAACAGCAAGCCGCCGCACACCTCGAGCATTCCACAAAAACGACTCTTCATGATTCTCCGTGACCAGGAAATTCTGCTTCCCAAATCATGAACCACGCTTGGGAGGAAATCCACTCCCGCAAGCGAACCGGTTTCTTGCCCTTCCTGCGGACAAACACAACTCCTGCTCGCCCCCTGCTCACTTCCGTAAGAATTTCCCAACAAAATCGCGCAGATTCCGCCGCAAACTGGACTTGCCGCTGAAAAAGTGCGAGCATTAATTCCTGCAGGCGTAGTACACCCGTCCATGAACAGCAATCCTCAAAACCCGGCTGCCCCGGGCAGCCAAGGGAACGGTATTCCGCGCGTTCTCGTTGCGACTACCGCGCTCTTGAGCTTCATCTCCTTTTGGCGAGCCGCGGCCATTGTCCTCAACGACCTGGCTTCCTCTGCGTACTACGCCGGCGGCGAAGCCGAAAGCTACATCGGCAAAGCCGCGCCCTGGTTCATCCTGGGGATCATGCTGTTTTCCTATGCGGTGCGCGCGATTTACGTCGAAAGCTGCAGTATGTTCGTGCGCGGTGGTGTTTACCGCGTTGTCAAGGAAGCCATGGGCAGCACGCTGGCAAAGTTCAGCGTTTCCGCCCTGATGTTTGACTACATTCTCACCGGCCCGATCAGCGGCGTGTCCGCCGGACAGTACATCGTCGGCCTTATTAACGAAACCAGCGATTACATTCATCTCGGGTTCCATCTTTCGCCGAACGTTGGCGCCGCGGCATTCGCGATTCTCTGTACCGTATATTTCTGGTGGTACAACGTCAAAGGCGTTCACGAATCCAGCCAGAAAGCCATGCGCATCATGCAGGTGACCACCGTCATGGTCGTCATCCTGATTGGCTGGTGTATCTACACTGTTGTCCTGCGGCATCCCGCCCTCCCGCCGTTTCCCCATCCCCGCAATCTCAAGCTGGAAGCCAACGCGATGGGCTGGCTCTATGGCATTCACTTCGCCCATTTCGCGGGGTTGATCGCCATTTTTGTCGGGTTGGGACACTCCGTGCTGGCCATGAGCGGTGAAGAGTCGCTGGCTCAGGTCTACCGAGAAATCGAGCACCCCAAACTGCCCAACCTGAAGAAAACCGGTCTGGTGATTTTCATCTACAGCCTAGTATTTACTTCCCTGGTTTCTTTCTTTGCGGTGATGATCATTCCCGATCAGACGCGCCAGAACTTCCTCGAAAATCTGATCGGCGGACTGGCCATGAATTTGGAGGGGCCGTTCGTCTTGCGCCTGCTCTTCCACGGCTTCGTGGTCGTCGTCGGCACGATGATTCTGGCCGGGGCCGTAAACACCGCGATTGTGGGGTCGAACGGCGTACTAAATCGTGTGTCTGAAGATGGCGTGCTTTCGAGCTGGTTCCGTCAGCCGCATCGCAAGTTCGGCACCTCTTACCGCATCATCAACATCATCGCGGGGCTGCAGATACTGACGATCTTCATCAGCCGCGGTGACGTGGGATTCCTCGCGAATTTGTACGCCTTCGGCGTAATCTGGAGCTTCGCCATGAAGGGCATGGCAGTGCTGGTGTTGCGCTACACGCACCCGGGCGATCGTGAGTATCGCGTGCCTCTGAACTTCCACATTTTTGGCGTGGAGATCCCCCTCGGCCTCGGCCTGATTACCTTGACGCTTTTCGGCATTGCCGTGATCAACCTGTTCACCAAGAAAGACGCCACTATCGCCGGCGGAATTTTCTCTATCGCTCTCTTCATCGTCTTCACGATTTCGGAGAAGATCACTCGCCGCGGGCGGGCCTCCGCGCAACACCAAGAGATGGACCAGTTCCATCTGGCAATGGAAGGCGAACTGACTCCGGAAGCCGTGGGCGCGCGCCCTGGCAACATCCTTGTTCCGGTCAGCAACATTCACGCGCTCTACCATCTGGGCAGCGTGCTGGACCGCGTGAAACCTGGCCGGCGAGACGTTGTGGTTCTACACGTGCGCCTCCTACGCCGGTCGGCCTCGGGGGAATATGACCTGGACGCCGAGCAGCTCTTCGGCAGCATCGAGCAGCAGCTATTCACGCAAGCCCTTTCCATGGCGGAAAAGCGCGGGAAGGGCATTCGCCTCGCCATCGTGGCGGCCAGCGATTTGTGGGACGGTATCCTCCGCGCCGCCGCGGCGCTGCAGTCCAGCACAATTGTGCTCGGCCATTCGCCCAAGGAGCCCACCGAAGAACAGGCTCGACACATCGGGGATGCTTGGGAAAAACTCGGCGATCCCAAGCCGCAGTTCAACCTGGAAATTCATCTGCAGAATGGCGACAAGGTTTACAAGGTACTCGGTCCGCACGCGCCAAACCTAACCGCCAATGAAGTGAACCTGATCCATCGCCTCTGGCTGCGTTTTAACGAAACCATTGCCCCTCTAGAACTGCATCATCATGACGTGGTTCACTTCGCGCTGGAAGAAGTCCAGAAGGAACTGGACGACGGCCAGGAAGAGGCGCTGATGGCTCGTCTCCGTGCCCACGTGGAATCGAACATCTCTAGGAAGAAGCCAGACAAGTCCTAGCGGCAGCTGAAGCCTCAACAAACCAGAGGAAAAAGGGTGCAGGATCTCTCCTGCCCTTCACCAAACATAGATTAAACCGAGTTATTTAGACCGCGCTCGTGCAATGTCCGCACTTCTTAGCTGCAACCGGAATCTGCATCGCGCACTCCGGGCAGGCCCTCGTCGTCACGGGCGCCGGCGGTTTGGGCAGCCACTTGTTCACCCCTCGCACCAGCACGAAAATCGCAAAGGCCACAATCAGGAAATTGATGATGGTGTTCAAAAAGTTTCCGTAGTTCAGCGTAGGAGCGCCGGCGGCTTTCGCGGCCGCCACCGTGTCGTAATGGGTCTCGCTCAGGTTGACGAACAGATTGGAAAAATCTACGCGCCCGATCAGCCGTCCCAAGGGGGGCATCAGCACATCATCCACCAGCGAGGACACTACTTTTCCAAACGCCGCACCGATGATCACGCCGACCGCGAGATCCAACACGCTTCCGCGCATTGCGAATTCTTTGAATTCTTTGAGCACTAGCTCCTCCTTGCATCAGATGCAGGCATGCCGCGTCCGGCCTTGGGCGGAACAACCGGGCTGGAGACTTTGTGATTCGCCGGGATTATATAGGAATTCGTTCAGTGATGCTGCAAAATCAAAATGGAGCCAAGCACCCCGCGCAGGATCAGCACCAGCCCGCAAATGGCCAGGAATTTTCCCGCCATGACAAACGGCACATGGCCGATGGCCAGCATCAGCAGGCCCAGCATGATCATGGACCCACCACGATTCCACTTTTGCCAGCGCGCCCGCGACTGCCCCGGCCGAAACAGCGCCAGCGCGCCCCACGCGATCGCGCCGATGCTCAGCGCGAGCCACAACGCGCTGCTCGGGTTGAAATTGATCTGCCCGTGAAGCCCCAGCCAGATTACCAGCGCTCCCAGCAACACAAACACCAGCTCCACCAGGAATTGGGTCAGCCGCGCAGGCGTGAGCGTAGCCATGCCGGATCTTAGGCCACGCGTTCGATGCGGACTTTCATCGTCACCGGGGTCCGCGGCTTGTCCATGCTGTCTCGCGGCGCGTTGGAGATTTTATCCGCCACATCCTGCCCCTCCAGCACTTCGCCGAAGATCGTGTGGCGATTATCCAGGTGAGGTGTGGGAGCAACAGTGATGAAAAACTGGCTGCCATTGGTGTTCGGCCCGGCGTTGGCCATCGAAAGCTTTCCCGCCTTCGAATGCTTCAGGGAAGGATGAAATTCATCAGCGAAGGAATAGCCCGGCCCGCCGCGTCCGTCTCCCCGCGGACAGCCACCCTGGATCATGAACTGCGGAATCACGCGGTGAAAGACTAGGCCGTCGTAATAAGTGCGCTTTTCTTTCTTTCCCGTCATCGGGTTCACAAATTCCTTGGTGCCTTCCGCTAGACCGATGAAATTCTCCACGGTTTTGGGCGCTTCTTTGTCCAGCAACTTCACAACAATATCTCCGAGGGAAGTTTCAAAAATTGCATACGTGCCCGCTGCTCTCGTCATGGCATCTCCTTTTTAGGCAGGATTCCATCCTACACGAGGCCCAAGCGTTCGGCTACCTGGCGGAACTTACCAGCCTTTTTGTTTGCGAAGTCCAGTGATGTGCGCGGTGTGATGATTGCCGTGCCAGGCGTAGAGGAACAGCATCCAGTCCAGTGTCCGCGGGCCGTGATCCGGATGCACGAAGATTCGCGCGAACTCGTCGTCTTTCAAGGAACGAAGCAGACGCACCCAGCGCTCGTGCAGCGGCTCCAGCAATTTTAGCGAAACCTCTACCGGAGCGTTTGCCGCGTCTTCCAGCTTCGCCCAGGCAGCCTCTTCGTACGGCTTGATCGTCGGCTGGTTCTCCGTTAACGCCAGTCGCCAGCGGATATACGCATTCATGTGACTGTCCGGAACATGGTGCACCACCTGCCGCACGGTCCAACCACCTTCGCGATACGGGGTATCCAGCTGCGCGTCATTCAAGCCGATCACCGCCGCCCGAAACTTCTGCGGCAAGCCGGCGATCGTGTCGATCGCCTCCGCACGTTTTGCCGGAGTCACATCGAGGGGCGCTTCGTACTTTCCGACGGGATAACGTGGATCCATAAAGCCTCCTGGGGGAACAGAAAAGTTTAGATAGCGGCTTGTGCGAACGCCAACACCAATTTGACTTTTTCTCCGCAGCGCTCGGCCGTCCCGATCATCTGCCTTTTCATAGGGATGCTACAATGGTCGTTCACCTTGTAACTTAAAGTCTTACTAGTGAATCTAATGCGGGAAAGGGAACTGCATGTACAACGTGACCATTATTGGGAGTGGGTGCGCTGGTCTGACGGCCGCCATCTATGCGGCCCGCGCGGACCTGAAGCCGCTCGTGTTGGATGGCCACGAACCGGGCGGTCAGCTTTCCCTCACCACGCACGTCGAGAATTTCCCGGGTTTCCCCGATGGCATCATGGGTCCGGAACTGATTGAAAACATGCGCAAGCAGGCTGCGCGGTTCGGCGCGGAGTTCAAGGCGGGCACAGTCAGCGACGTAGATCTCCGGCAACGCCCGTTCAAAGTCGCAGTTGGTAAAGATGTCTACGAAACCCGCTCCGTTATCGTTGCTGCGGGCGCGTCCGCCAGATTACTGGGATTGAAAGGCGAAAGGGAACTGATCGGCCGCGGCGTTTCCACCTGCGCCACCTGCGACGGCTATTTCTTCCGTACCAAGCCGATTGCGGTCGTGGGCGGCGGCGATTCCGCGATGGAAGAGGCCGGGTTTCTTTCCAAGCACGCCAGCAAAGTGTATCTGGTTCACCGCCGCGACGAATTTCGCGCATCGAAAATCATGATCGACCGCGCCAAGGCGAACCCCAAGATTGAATTTGTTACTCCTTACGTTGTCGAGGAAATCCTCGCTCCGGAAGGACTGGTCAGCGGCATTCGCTTGCACCATGTAACCACCGGCGAGAAAAAGGAACTCAACTTGGACGGTGTCTTCGTTGCCATCGGCCACGATCCCAACAGCACCGTCTTCCGCGGCAAGCTAGACATGGACGAAAATGGCTACCTCGTCGCCGATCACGGCAGCCTCACCAACGTGCCGGGTGTTTTCATTGCCGGCGACGTGCAGGATCATCGCTACAGACAGGCTGTTACTGCTGCGGGCTCGGGTTGTATGGCCGCTCTGGATGCGGAAAAGTTCCTTGCAGAGCACAAGGACTAACCGCGCCGCTGGCCTCCCCCTGTAACTCCGGGCATAATTAATTCGCACATGCTGCGTTCGACGCTGCTTAAACTCTCTGAAAGCAAAGGATTCGCCCACTGGGTCACCACCAACGGCTCAACGCGCCGGATGTCTCACCGTTTTGTGGCCGGTGAGACTCTAGAGGAAGCTATTCAAGCTACGCGCCAGTGCAATGACGCGGGCATGATGGTCTCGCTCGACTATCTGGGCGAAAATGTTGCTACAACCGCAGACGCGCAAAAAGCCCGCGACACATATTTCGGAATTTTCGACCGCATCGCGAAAGAAAAGCTTGCGGCCAACGTTTCCTGCAAGCTCACCCAACTGGGCCTCGATCTTTCCGTCGAATTCTGTGAAGGCCTGGTTCTTTCCATAGCCGAACGCGCCGCCTCTTATGACAGTTTCCTGCGCATTGATATGGAAAGTTCGGTCTACACGCAGCGCACCGTGGAACTGGTGAAGCGTGTGCGCGCGCAAACCCCTTGCGTGGGAACGGTAATCCAGTCGTACCTATATCGCAGCGAAAGCGACGTGAAGGACCTGCTCTCCTACGGCTGCCGCATCCGCCTGTGCAAAGGTGCGTATCAGGAATCCGCGGAAGTGGCGTATCCCGGCAAGCGGGACGTGGACGCCAACTTTGTCAACCTGATGCGCACCCTGCTCCCCAGCGGCTTTTACCACGGCATTGCCACGCACGACCCGCATATGATTGCGGAAACCATCCGCTGGGCCGCGGAAAAGAAAATCTCCAAGGACGATTTCGAATTTCAGATGTTATACGGCGTGCGCACCGACCTGCAGCGCCAGTTGGTCCGCGACGGCTACCGCGTGCGGATTTACGTTCCCTTCGGCCAGGAATGGTTTCCCTACTTCATGCGCCGTCTTGCCGAACGCCCTGCGAACCTTGGCTTCTTCGTCCGCAATTTCCTCCGCTCGTAGTCGTGATTCTCTTCAAGAATTAACCCAGCGATTCGCCCGGTTTCAGCGCATGAATCTGCAATCCTGCAATATCCTTCGCCTCTTCCCGCAGGCCATCGGGCGTCCCGGTCAGCAACGGAAACGTGGCATAGTGAATCGGGATCATGTGCTTCACGCCGAGTAAACGGATAGCCATGGCCGCCTCGCGCGGTCCCATCGTGAATACATCGCCAATCGGCAGGCACGCCAGGTCCGGCTTGTACATCTCCCCAATCAATTTCATGTCGCCAAACACCGCCGTATCCCCCGCGTGATAGAGCGTGAATCCACCCGGCATCCGCACGATATAGCCTCCCGGTTCGCCCCCATATATGCGTGTTCCGTTGTCTTCAATCGAATTGGAATGGAATGCATGCGTCATGGTGATGTCAAAATCGCCCACTTTTTGCGAGCCGCCTTTGTTTCCCGGCAGCCCCTGCGCGCCCGTTTCCTTCGATTCCAGCCACAAATAGGTTTCGAATGTGGACACGATCTTCGGTTTGTGTGACTTCGCCAGCGCCAGCAAGTCGCCGGTATGATCACTGTGGCCGTGGGTAATAAAAATGGCGTCCAGCCGGGCCACTTTTTTCACCGATTCCGGGCACTGGGGATTGGTCATCACCCACGGGTCAATGATGGCCACCTGCCCGTTCGGCGTGGTCAGCCCAAAAGTGCTGTGCCCGTAATATAAAATCTTGTTACCTTTCAAATCCAGCATCTAACCCTCCCAGCTTTTTCCTTATCTTTCCCACCTCATTCTATCCCGACTGTCCGGGTTGAGAATCTACTGGCTCCCACGTAGAATGAATTTAAGTATTCGCGACCCTGGCAGTGCCGGACTATCCTCTAACCTTGGTGTTAGACGCGGCTGTTGACTCCCGGTTCGCTGTATCTTCAAAGGAGATTCCGAATGGCTTATGTGATTGCCGAACCCTGTATCAACACCAAGGACACGGCCTGCGTTGACGTGTGTCCCGTGGATTGCATCCACCCGCGCAAAGACGAACCGGCGCACCAGACAGAAACCATGCTTTACATCAATCCCGTCGAATGTATCGACTGCGGCGCCTGCGTCCCGGTTTGTCCGGTAACGGCCATCTTCGCCATGGAGGACCTGCCGGAAAAATGGCAGACTTTTGCGGCCAAGAATTCCGCGTGGTACGAGCAGAAGTAACCCGGCGCGGGCCGTTCGCCGCGCGTAGTGTTCTCAGGCGCTGCGTTTCCTCGCGGCGTCTTTTGTTTTTCGGGCTGCCTTTTCGGATGATTCCTCATCAAACAAAATTCGGATTGATTCCATCCGCAACGGAGCAGCGTTTGCGTCTTTTCCAATTTCGATTCGCGCTGGTTTTGTGTCTGGCACTCTTTGCGGGACGACTCGCCCTGTATGCTCAGGGACCTCCGCTGGACGGCACGTACACCGGCACGTTGGAAGCCGGCCCGGCGCAGCTCCACATTGTTTTGCATCTCTCGCATAACTCCGTCGGCAGTCTCCACGCCACTCTGGACAGTCTGGATCAAGCCGTCTTCGCCATCGAAGCCAGCTCCGTCTCCCTGAACTCCAATACCCTCAAGTTCGATGTTCGCTCCGTCAACGTAAATTTTGAAGGTACCGTCTCTGCCGATCAAAAAACCATCGATGGCCACTGGAATCAGGGCGGCAACTCGCTTCCCCTAGTTTTTCACCGCGAAGCTGCCGCCCACAAGCCCGAAGACGCAAAATTTCCTGTCGAAGGCCTATGGCAGGGAGCATTGGTTGCGAACGGCCTTCGCTTGCGCTTTCAACTGCATGTCTCTCACGATGCGAATGGTGCTTTGATCGGCGCGCTGGATAGTCTCGACCAATACGCCGTTGGCCTTCCTGTCTTGAAAGTTTCGCAAAAGGATTCGGGCTTTCATTTCGAAATACCGGAATTGGGCAGCAGTTACGACGGGACACTGGATGTCACAAAAAACGCAATCACTGGCGAATGGACGCAAGCCGAAAGCAAGCAAAAGCTCGATTTCAAGCGCTCCGATCAGCCTCTCGAATTGCTCCGTCCACAAATTCCTCCCAAGCCGTATCCGTATCGCGAACAGGACATCACCTTCTCCAATGCGCCCGCGGACATAACCCTCGCCGGCACGCTTACTTTTCCACAGGGGGACGGACCATTTCCCGCCGCCGTACTGATTGCAGGTTCCGGTCCTCAGGATAGAGACGGAACGCTCGCCAATCACAAGCCGTTGCTTGTCCTGGCGGACTATCTAGCGCGCAATGGCATTGCCGTTTTGCGTTACGACAAGCGCGGGGTCGGCCAGTCCACCGGTTCCACGGAAGCTGCCACAACCATGGACCTGGCCGGCGACGCACTTTGCGCCGTCAAATATCTGAAATCCCGCAAGGAGATCGATCCTGCGAAAATCGGCCTCATCGGCCACAGTGAAGGCGCCATGATCGCGCCGGCTATTGCCTCGGATACGCGCGATCTTTCCTGGATTATTCTTCTGGCCCCGCCGGCCACCAAAGGCGAAGACACTTTGCTGAATCAATCCGATCTCATCGCACGCGCCGGTGGCATGCCCGATGCGCAGATACTTAGCAGCCTTAATTTCGATAAGGAAGCCTACGACCTGGTGCAGAAAGAACAGGATTCCGCTGTAGTCACGAAAAAATTGAAGGATTTGGTGAAATCAAGCAGCATGGACACCGCCATGCCTCCCGGCGCTCTGGATGCGCAACTCCGACTGATGACTTCCCCCTGGTTCCGTTATTTTCTTTCCTACGATCCCGTCCCGGATCTGAAGAAAACAAAATGTCCGGTGCTCGTGCTATACGGCGAAAAAGACCTGCAAGTCCCGCCGAAGATCAATCTTCCTTTGGTACAGAAGGCGTTCAAGGATGGCGGGAACACTCAGGCGGAAGTGCGCCAGTTGCCGGACCTCAACCATCTGTTCCAGCACGCGTACAAAGGCTCTCCCAGCGAATATGCCGCCATTGATGAAACGTTCTCACCGGATGCGCTGAAGGCTGTCGGCGACTGGCTTCAGGCCCGCTCCAAACAAAAGTAACTTCCTAGGGCCGGCCTGTGGAACATGTCGCTGCACTCCTTTGTCCTCCCGCGGTATTATGGAACGTGAATCGAATGAAACCGCACGTCCCCGCGATCCATGTTGTCCTGATCGTCCACGCCCACCAGCCAGCCGGGAATTTTGAGCACGTTTTCGAAGAGTGTTACCGGAGTTCTTATGACGCTTTTCTCTCTCTCGTTGAGAAACACCCGAAGATTCGCCTCGCGCTGCATTATTCGGGCCCGTTGCTCCTCTGGATCGAAAAACACCATCCGGAATATTTTGAACGGCTGCGCAAACTTGTCAGTTCCGGCCAGGTGGAACTCATCGGCGGTGGTTTTTACGAGCCGATCCTAATTTCCATCCCGGAAGCCGATCGCCACGAGCAGATTGTTCGCTTGGCGGACTACATCGAGAAACATTTCGGCAAGCGCCCGACGGGCGCGTGGCTCGCTGAGCGTGTTTGGGAGCCGCAATTGCCCTCGTCACTCAACGCCGCCAGCTGGTGGCGCCACGAATACCAGAGCTCGGGGAAGCCGTGGCACAGGACGACCGGTGGGCCACCGGCCGGACCGGCGCTGGCCACATGGAGCTCGATCCCGTTGGACGCGATCTGTTCGTGGGTGA
>Ga0209773_10000750_pt1 | contig 10892 bp, 8 predicted proteins | sample BogFormECP14_OM1_FD_188244 | JGI IMG/M metagenome (GOLD analysis project Ga0209773, IMG submission 188244) | Bog forest soil microbial communities from Calvert Island, British Columbia, Canada - ECP14_OM1 (SPAdes) (version 2) | ecosystem: Environmental > Aquatic > Freshwater > Wetlands > Bog ... | reverse complement strand
CGCATAGCGGTCGCGAGCATGATGCGTGTTTTTCGAGCATGCCCCGGACAGCCGGCTCCTCGGCGGCCTGCCGCGGACAGATTCCGGGTCTGCTGGAAACCAGAATTCCCTGCTAACAGGAAAAAAACAGCGAATTTCGCCGATTCAGCCGTTTTTTGCGAAAATCTGTCTCGAAAACGTGTGCGAATCCAGCTTCTTACGAATGAGTTCCCTGTGCAGACAGAACAGGGAATTAATTCGCGACAACAGGGGCATTAATTCGCGATAACAGGGGATAACAGGGAATTTCGCGCGAAATCCCATCCGCTCACCCCGACGCATCCGATGGCGTCAAAGGGCTTCCTCGTAGCGGATAAGAAAATAATCAACCGCCAGGTTATGTTGCGGGTGCGGAGGAGCACGCCTTGCTTCTCCGGACGGGGCCGGGCGGGCTGAGCTGCAGATCCATCCAGGGCGCATCCACATCCCGCTTCAGCGGAGTTTGAAATCGGCACGCAGCCGTCATGCTCGGTCTCAGACGGTACCCACGCGACGCCTTAGGGGATTATCCGGGGGCCGTTGGCCTGGATGCGTGAATCGCGCCCTGGATCAAATCCGCAGACGTGCATGACGAAGCTGAAATCGTAGCGCTTATGTGTGGGCGTCGCCTAACTAATTAGTTAGCTGCGCCGCATTATCGAAGGCCGGCACGCCTATCGCATCGGCAGCTTCTCGCCGGCTCGTGCTTACCGCGCGCAACTCGATATCCGGGCCTGCCCGGCCTGGCGGGACTCGCCCCTATGACGCCGACGCCTATCCCCCCTGGGTGTCCCTCTGCCGAACTGATCAGACCGTTTGCGACGCGCCAACACGAGGCGCGTGCGCCAACTGGCCTCGCCTGGAAACGAGCCGATCGAGCCTGTCCATATATATGTACACAATAGGCGTAGTGAATAGCGTAAGGACCTGCGACACCAGCAGTCCGCCGACGATCGCGTAGCCCAACGGTTGTCGGATTTCTGACCCGGTGCCTGTTCCGAGCAGGAGTGGAATGCCGCCGAATAGCGCGCACATCGTCGTCATCAGGATCGGTCGAAAGCGAAGCAGGCACGCTTGATGGATCGCCTCTTCCGAAGAAAGTCCGTGATCGCGCTGCCCTTCGAGCGCGACGTCCACCAGCATGATTCCGTTCTTCTTCACGATCCCGATGAGCAAAATGATCCCGATGATGCCGACGACGTCGAGCGGGCGCCCGACCAGCATCAGCGTGGCGAGCGCGCCGAGGCCCGCGGATGGCAGCGTCGACAGGATGGTCAGCGGATGGATCGTGCTCTCGTAGAGCATGCCGAGGATGATGTAGACCGCGAACAGCGCCGCCAGGATCAGCGGCGGCGTGCTGCCGAGCGAGCTTTGAAATGCTTGCGCATTGCCCTGGAAACTCGTGGCGATCGACGGCGGCAGGCGAAGGTCGGCGGTCGCCTTCTGCACCGCCGAGACCGCCGCCCCTATCGTGGCGTCCGGCGCGAGATTGAAACTCAAGGTGACCGAGGGAAACTGATCTTGATGATTTATCGCGACGGGGGCCACGGCGGAACTGAGATTGGCGATCTGGCTCAGCGGCACGGCCGTATTGTTCTGCGAAGGGACGTATATGCGCTGGAGCGCGTTCGGTCCAAGCTGATATCGAGGATCGACTTCCAGGATCACGTAATATTCGTTCAAGGCCGTATAGATACGCGCAACGTGCCGCTGGCCGAAGGCGTCGTAGAGTATGGAATCCACCATCGCGGGGTCGATCCCGAGCCGCGCCGCGGCCGCGCGGTCGATCTCGACTTGCAGGGTGCGGCCGGTCGACTGCTGATCGCTGGCGACGGAGGTCAGCTCGGGCAGCTTCTGCAACTTCGCCAATAGTTTCGGCGCGTAACGATTGAGTTCGTCGCTGTCGACGTCGACGAGGGTGAACTGGTATTGCGTCTTCGACAGCCGGCTGCCGATGTTGATGTCCTGCGCCGCCTGCATGTACAGCGTCATGCCCTGCACCTGCCGCAGCACCGTCGTCAGACGGGCGATCACCTGGTCGGCCGTCACGTCCCGCTCGCCCTTGGGCTTCAAGGTTATGAAGACACGTCCGTCGTTCTCGGTGACGGTCGGGCCACCCGGCCCGATATAGCCTACCGCCGAAGCGACGGCGGGGTCGTGACTCGCGATATCGAGAATCGCCTGTTGCCGCTGTTTCATCCCTTCAGGCGAGACATCCTGGGCCCCTTCGCTGATGCCGACAATGAGTCCGGTGTCCTGTTGCGGGAAGAAGCCTTTCGGGATGACGACGAACAGCGCCACGGTGACGGCGACGGTCGCCAGCATGACGGCGAGCGTGATCCGCCGATGCCGCAGGGCGACCACGAGACCGCGGTCGTAGACAGCGACCAGCCAGACGAAGAAAGCCTCGAGGGCGCGCGAGATCCTCCCCTCCGTCGCATGCGCCGAAGCGGGTAGCAGTTTGGCGCAGAGCATCGGCGTGAGGGTCAACGACACGACCACCGAGACCAGAATGGAAACGGCGACGGTGACGGCGAATTCGCGAAACATCAATCCAACCACGCCGCCCATCAGGAACAAGGGGATGAAGACCGCGACCAGCGAGATGGAAATCGACAGGATCGTGAAGCCGATTTCGCGAGAGCCGTCGAGCGCGGCCCGCAGCGGCGTAGCGCCGCCCTCAATGTGACGCACGATGTTTTCGACCATGACGATGGCGTCGTCGACGACGAAGCCCACCGCAATCGTCAGAGCCATCAGGGACAGATTGTCGAGGCTGTAGCCGAACACGAACATGACGGCGAACGTTCCGACGATCGATATCGGAACCGAGATCCCGGGTATCACGGTCGCCCACAGCTTGCGCAGGAACACGGCGATGACGCCGACGACCAACGCAATGGTCAGCAGCAGGGTGAAGCGCACGTCGGCGACGCTCGCCGCGATGGTTTGGGTTCGGTCGGATACGATCGCGACGTCGATGCCGGGCGGCAGCGAAGAACGCAAGTGCGGCAGCTCTCGCTTGATCGCAGCGACCGTCGACATGACATTGGCGCCGGGCGACCGCTGCACGGCGAGCAGAACAGCCCGTTTGTCGTTCAACCAGCCCGCGAGTGTCGTATCCTCGGGCGCCTTCACCGCCCGGCCGATGTCGCGAACGCGAATCGGGGCGCCATTGCGATAGGCGACGATCGCCTCGTCGAAGCCCTGTGCGGTCGTCAACTGGTCGTTGGTGAGCAGAGCGATGGCTTGCTGACCGCCGTAGAGCAGTCCCTTTGCCTGGTCGACGGTCAGATTCGCGAGCGCGGTGCGTACCGTTTCGAGGTCGAGGTTCTCCGCGGCGAGCTGGGCCGGGTTCACCTGAATGCGGATCGACGGATTTTGCAGGCCGCCGACGCCGACGAGCCCTACGCCTGAAATCTGCGAGATCTTCTGCGCCAGAATAGAGTTGGCGTAGTCGCTGACCGTCATGATCGGCAGGACGTCCGACGATAGCGACACCAACAGGATCGGCGTGTCGGCCGGGTTGGTCTTCCGATAGATCGGGGGGTTCAGCAGCGTCGGCGGCAATTGACCCTGTGTGGCGTTGATCGCCGCCTGCACGTCGCCGGCCGCCGAATCGACAGTGCGGCTGCGGTCGAACTGCAGCGTGATCTCAGTGAACCCCGTGCCGCTACTGGAGGTCATTTGACTGATCCCGGGAATCTCACCGAATTGCCGCTCGAGCTGGGTCGCCACCGCGGACGCCATTGTCCGGGGGTCCGCGCCGGGAAGTTGGGCCGTCACCTGGATGGTCGGCGAGTCGATATTGGGCAAAGCGGCGACAGGAAGCTCGAGGTAGCTGGCGATCCCCAGCACGACGATCGCCACCATCAGCAGCGCGGTAGCGATCGGACGCGTAATGAAGCCGCTGGAGAGGCTCAAGGGAGCATCCCCGCGCTGGCCGTCGAAGAGTTCGGAACCCCGGACGCGGGCGCCACCGCGACGAGGGCGCCCGGCGTCAGCCGGTATTGACCCTGCACGACGACGGTTTCGCCGGCTTGCAATCCCTTCGAAATCAACGCCACCGCCTCCAGCCGCTGCGCGACTTCGACAGGACGGGTAGTGACGCGGTTGTCGGGCCGGACCACATAGACGAATTGCCCGCTGTCGTTCTGCTGCAAGGCGTCTGTCGGCGTCGTCAGCGCATCCTTCACCACCGACGTCGTGACCGAGACGTTGACAAACGTCCCGGGCCAGAGCTGATTCTGTCTATTGGGAAAGTTCGCCTTGAGCTGAACGGTGCCGGACTGCGGTTCCGCTTGGTTGTTGATCAGCAGCAGCGCGCCGACGTCGAGCTGTTTAACGCCAGCTTGATCATAGACGATCGCCTGAACCGGACCGCGGGCGATGGCCGCCTCGACCGGGGGGATGTCGGCGGCAGGCAAGATGAATACGACGCTGATGGGCTGAACCTGCGTCACGACCACGATCCCAGTGGTATCGGTCGGGTGGACAACATTGCCAATGTCGATCAGCCGGAGACCGGTTACGCCGTCGAACGGCGCTCGCAACGTCGTATAATCCAGCTGCGTCTTGGCGCCATCGACCAGAGCTTGGTCGCTGCGCATGAGGCCCGCGTCCTGCTGCACCAGCAGCTGCTGATCCTGAACCTGCTGCGCGGCGATCGAATCCTCTTTGCCCAGCGCTTGAAAACGTTGGAGATCGGCCTGGGCCTGGGCGTGGAGCGCGGCATCCTTGGCCAATTGCCCCTGGTATTGCGCCAAAGTCGCCTCGTAGACGCGCGGATCGATCTTGGCGAGGATGTCGCCGCGCTTGACCAGCTGTCCCTCGGTAAAATCGACCTCCTCCAACAACCCGGTGACCTGGACGTGGATGGTCGCGGTATTAAGGGCCTGCACCGTTCCAAGACCGGTCAGGACGATCGGAACGTCGCGCTGTTGCACCTGCGCCGTCACGACGGGGACAGGGGAGACCTCGGTGACGGGAGAGCGCGGTCGGCCGGCGGACCTCAAGTAGATCACGGTGATGACGAGTAGGCCCAGAACGATTGCGCCTAGTCCCAATTTGTAAACGACGCGCATGCAAATATCTCGAGAGGCATGAGATCATTTGTTTCGGGATAGTAGGAACGCATGAGCAATAAGCAACCGCGATCCATTCCGGACGAGCAGCGAGGACAACTTACCGACCCCTCGAGCCAATTCGGAGGCCACCGCGAATCGCCTCTCAGTTGAAGTATCGATCGCTGGGCAAGCAAGTCAGCGTAGCGACCTCTGGGGACTTCGGTCGAGACGGGCGAGCGCATTTGCCGCCGTAGATGTAATCTGCGCCAAGCGCCCAATATCTCCGCAATCCGCATGCTGAACAAATTTTCGGTTCGCGAAGTTTTGTCGCCTAGCCACGATACATAGTCTTTCGAAAATGCGCTCTGCTTTCGAAAAAGCCCCATCATGCTGAATCGTCGCCCCTCTTTCGCATTTGATTAGTCCGCCTACGCTCAGGGCGACTTCGCGCATGAACGGTCCCTCGACGTTCCGGCAGCTAAATTCGCGTCCAAGGTATCCCAATCAGCAACAATCCTCCCAGACCCTAGAGGTTGGCAGACAAAGACGGTCTGTTTTGCGTTGGCTAGCGGCTGCTTGGGACTCCCCGCCGCGCTCAATCCAAACTGAAGCGCGTGAAGAGTTTGCACCAAGCTCGGCCTACCGACAGGCGCCCGTCACTGAATCAGCTGCAGCAGCAGCCTACCTTGGGGGGACCCCAATTCCTTGACGGTCAGCGTGCCGTCGTGATCCGGGTCGGCGGCGTCGAAGCGCTGTTTGACGATCGTAAGATACTCGTTGCTGTCCAGCGTGCCGTCCTTGTCGGGATCGGCCTTCTTCAGCATGCTCTTGGTAATTCCGAGCTTGGCGGCTTCCTTGGCGTCCAGCGTCCCGTCGTGGTCCGGGTCCGCGGCTTTGAATTTGGCCAGCGCGGCGACGCGGACTTCGTCCCAACTCAGCGTGCCATCCTTGTCGGTATCGAAGGCGGCAATCGCCGCGGCCGGCCCGCTCGGCGCATTCTGGGCCCAAGACAGCGGCGCGACGGCGGCGGCGAGGAAAATTCCCAACACGAATATCATCGCATTCCTCATTGGCGTACCCTCCTTCTCATCGTAGCGGCCTTCGGTTGCAACTCTCGAGCCTACCGCCAATTCCCCATTCGTGTCGACCCTACGCGCGCGCATCGCTGAATTATCCCTCGCCACGAGCGGCGAAGCCCGATCGTCGCGGAGCGTCGAGGGCGCTCCTGCGCGAGGCTGAAACGCAATATCAATCCATCGCGCGGCTAGATAGGCCCCGTGGCTCCGCTCGCGAAGAACCCGGGCGGGTCGGGCGCCTCCGGAGGACAGCGCGATGGGCAAGTTGTTTCGTCTGACGACGCAGCTGTTCGGCGCTGTCTGTCTGCTGGCGCTCCTGGCGCTGCTGGGCCTGCGCGCGGCGGCGGCGATCCGGGAGACCGCGGGGGCGCAGCCGCCCGCGAACGGCCGACAGGTCACGACGGCGGCGGGCGGCATTTTCGTGCAGTCGCGCGGCCCGGAATCCGGGCCGCCGGTCGTGTTCGTCGCCGGAACCGCCGCGTGGAGCGGGTTCTGGCTCTCGATCGCGCAAACCACGGGGCAGGCGGGATATCGCGCGATCGCCATCGACCTGCCGCCGTTCGGCTTCTCCGAGCGCAGCGCGAGCGGGGCCTATTCTCGCGTAGATCAGGCCGAACGTCTGCATGCGCTCGTCGTCGTGCTCGGACTAAAACGCCCGACGATCGTCGGCCATTCCTTCGGCGCCGGCGCGGTCGTCGAATACGCCTTTAGATATCCCGAGGAGATCGGCGCGATGGTTCTCGTCGACGCCGCGCTCGGACTTCCCGACGACGAACACCCTCCGGCCGCGGACCCTGCGTTGTTGCGCTGGGCGCTCGATCAGCCGGTCGTCGCGCAGGCGCTGACAGCGGCGACTTTGCTGAATGCCTGGGCCACCCGCCCGCTGCTCGCTGGGCTGCTCTACCGAAAGGAGGCGGCGACGCCCGCCTTGGTCGAAATCTTGAGCGCTCCGTTCGCTCGCGAAGGCACGACCGAGGCCTATGCGCGATGGCTGCCCAACCTGCTGTCGCCGGAAACGCGCGCGATCAGCGCGACGCCCGCCAATTTCGCCAGGCTCTCGACGCCGACCGCCCTGATCTGGGGCGCGCGCGACAGCGTCACGCCGCTGGTCCAGGGCGAGCGGCTGCACACGCTAATTCGGGGTTCGACGCTGGAGACGATCGCCAACGTCGGTCATATCCCGCACATCGAGGACGAACAGGCCTTCTCAGCGGTTTTGAAAGCACGGCTCGCGCTTTTAACCCAACATTGAGGCGGCTATTGCGCGACGCCGCGATTGCACTATTGAATGGAATTCGCGCAGGACGCGAGTCGACTCGATGGCCCAGGAGACGCTGCGTTGCCCCTTCCAAGAGCGGACCGGCGCTCTTTTCTGGCCGCCGCGCTCGCGACTGGCGCTGCGGCCCAGCTTCCCAATCTCGCGCGCGCCGAGCCGCGAATCGTCATGAACGACGCCAGCCGACTCGACCCGACGCCCGTCGCCAAGCACGCGCGTCTCAGCAGCTCCCCGCGAGATGGCCTCGTCGAGAGGTTGCGCGCCGAATTGAAAGCGGCCGAGGCTTCGGGCCGTAGGGTTGCGGTGGGCGCGGCGCGCCACTCGATGGGCGGACAGAGCCTGCCGCGCGACGGCGTCGCCATCACCTTCGACAACCCGTGGTTCGAGATCGATACCGCGGGCAAGACCTATCGCGTTTCGGCGGGCGCGCGGTGGTGGGACGTGATCGCCAAGCTCGACCCGCTCGGCTTTTCGCCCAAAGTGATGCAATCCAATGCGGATTTCGGCGTCGCCAGCACGTTCTGCATCAACGCCCACGGCTGGCCCGTGCCGTTCGGCCCGTTCGGCTCGACGGTGCGCGCGCTGCGCATGGTGCTCGCGGACGGGGAACTGGTCGAATGCTCGCGCGACAAGAACGCCGAACTGTTCGCGCTCGCGATGGGGGGCTACGGCTATTTCGGCGTGATCGTCGACCTCGACGTCGAGATGACCGCGAATGTCGTGCTCCAGCGGTCGGCCTCGCTGATGCCCGGGGACGCGTTCGCCGAGCCGTTCATCGCCGCCATCGAGAAGGATCCGCAGACGCTGATGGCCTACGGGCGGCTCTCGGTGGCCCACGCGAGCTTCTTTCACGAAGCGCTGCTGACGACCTACAGCGCGGCCTCGCCGCAGCCCTCGCCACTGCCGGCGGCCTCCAGCATCGGCGCCATGAATTGGATCTCGAGCGACCTCTACCGCCTGCAGATCGGCAGCGAGGCGGCCAAAAACGCGCGGTGGTACGCCGAAACCCAACTGAACCCCAAGATCAGCTCGCCCCTGGCGACACGAAATGCGCTGATGAACGAACCGGTCGCCAATCTCGCCAACCCGTTCCGGTTGCGCACCGACATCCTGCACGAATATTTCGTCTCGCCGGCCCGGTTCCGGGAGTTTCTCGTCGCGTGTCGCGAAATCATTCCGCCGGCCAAGGCGGAATTTTTGAACGTCACGCTCAGGTACGTTGCCGCCGATCCGACCGCCGTCATGGCTTATGCTCGCACCCCCCGCATCGCGGCGGTGATGTCGTTCAGCCAGGAGATGTCCACCGACGGCGAGGTCGACATGCTCGAAATGACCGAGCGATTGATCGATCGCGTCGTCGACTTGGACGGGGCCTTCTATCTGCCGTATCGGCTGCACGCACGGCGCGATCAGGTCGAAAAGGCCTATCCCGACGTCGCGCGCTTCGTCGAACGCAAGCGATTCTACGATCCGAAGCTCCTGTTTCGCAACGCGATGTGGGACATCTATTTTGCATGAGGACCTGATGAACCCCCGCTTCGCCGCCTGGTTTCTCTGCGTCGCGCTGCTGTTCGCCGCGACGACCGATTACATCCCGGCTTTCATCGATGCCGACGGCCGCGTGTTCGGCCTGTTCAAACTCGACATCTACAAGGATGCGCTGCACGTCGCGTCGGGCGTCTGGGCGGGAGTGGCGGCCTCGTGGTCCCGGCGCGCGGCGACGCTCTTCCTCAGGATATTCGGGACGCTCTATTTCCTCGACGGCGTCATGGGCGTGATCACCGGCTCGGGTTTTCTCGACCTGAGCATTTTCACCTACGGCTGGTTGTCGAATTCGCAACTGGTCAAATTCCTGTCCAGCGTTCCCCACCTCGGGCTCGGGCTGTTTGGAATGGTCACGGGATGGCTCGCCGTCCCTGACGAAAGGCCGGCGATCGCATGAGGCCGGGCGCGATGGGGCGCATTCTGCGGCGCGGCGCCATCGCGCTGGCGGCGCTGATCTGCATCTGCGCGGCGCCCATCGCCTATGTCGAGACCTCCTGCCGTGAGCCCGGCGTGAGCGTCGCGGTAGATCCGAGTCCTTATCAGATCGACGATCCCGGATACCGACGAGCGGAGGGCGACAGCTATCTGACCTATCCCGAATGGTACATCGTGCACGCCTATACCGATCTGGCGGGCGTCACGCGGCAGTCCTCGGAATCCGCGTTCGATTATTCCGCGAGCATCGCCGGCTTTTGGCACAGCCTTTGCCGCTCGACCCGCGCCGCCAGCCGCGTCGGACCGGTCACCGCCGACCAGAAGACGACCAACTACATCATCGGCCTCAGTTTCACCGCCGAGATGGCGATCATCGGCGCTTACGAGCGCACGATCGGCGCGGTCACCGCCTGGCTGCGCGGCCCGCGCCGGACCGCGGAGGACGAGTTCGCATTGGCTTTCGCCGACGATTACGCGGCCTTCTTGCAGCAGACGCCGTGGTATCGTTACCCCTTTGCGCCGCAATTGCTACGCTTCTGGCGCGAGACGCCGCTGGGACAGGGCAACCTCGTCAGGGGCTTGGAGCGCCGTTTCGCGTTGAGCCTGGAATATGGCGGCAAGGCGATCTATGCGGTCGCCATCGGCGCCCTGGCCGGGTTTTCTCCCGCTGATCTCCGGATCAGAAGCGTCGTGACGGCGCTGAGCGCGGACGACCTCGCCGCCGAGCCTCGGATCATGAAAATCCGAGATTTACCGGGCGGCGCCGTGTTGATCGAGACGCCGCGCTATCAGGAATATACCGAGATTTTGCGCAAGCTCGGGGCGCGCGGCAGGAGCGTCCTTGAAATCGCCGGAAATCGGCGCATTCTCGCGACCGTTCTGGCGCGGACGGACGCCGCGCTGGCGACGCCGGGGGCGAGCGAGTTGTTCGCCATTCCGATCCAGTCGCGCCCAGGATGGCGCCGGTTGGGTCTCGACGTCGAGGTCGAGAAATTGACTGATCTGATCGGCGAGGTGGAGAAACAGGGCGGTGAATTTGAACACGCCTATGACTATTGACCGCGGCCGTGAAGCGCGTCGCATCGCCTGCGGCGCGCTCGTCGCGTTGTCGGTCTGGTTCGGCGGGATGGCGGTCCTGGCGCTCCTCGTCGACCCCGTCGCCGTGATCGCGTTTGGTCCGGTCGACCGGATTTCGCAGGCTGTCGTCGGCGCGGACGCCTCGGTGATCGCGATGGGGCGGGGTTTCATCATCGCCCGCGCCGACGCCGCCGGGCTGCCGCGACGTCTCTACGCCGGCGGCGCTTGGCTCGTGTGGCCGGCGCTGGCGCCGCGTTGCGGGTTCAAGTGAGGAGGGCGGTGTCCGGCGCTCACGCCGCCATGATGAAGCCGCAACAGATATCGCAATTGTCACATGCTCATTTTTGAACGCGACGATTTCGACCTTTTGAGAGGCAGGAATCAAGAATGAGTTCTGAG
>Ga0209773_10000749_pt1 | contig 10895 bp, 11 predicted proteins | sample BogFormECP14_OM1_FD_188244 | JGI IMG/M metagenome (GOLD analysis project Ga0209773, IMG submission 188244) | Bog forest soil microbial communities from Calvert Island, British Columbia, Canada - ECP14_OM1 (SPAdes) (version 2) | ecosystem: Environmental > Aquatic > Freshwater > Wetlands > Bog ... | reverse complement strand
CGGGACGCTGAGAAATGGGCAGCCCCCGAGCCGTAGTTCCTGGTTGGACAGACCGGAGGCTCGGGGGCCGGGTGGCTGCGGGGAATTCGCCAGCGCGCGCAGGTGATTCCTCGCCCGGTGCAGCTAGCGTGCAGCCACCTCACAAGTCCATTCAGCTATCAATTTCGCGGACCACCTCCTTCCCTGTGTACGGCCGACCGTACTCGCTCAGGGCTGCACCGACAACCGATTTCAGCGATCGCAGACAATGGCGGCGTCGACAAGTTCGGCGAGAAGGCGGGCGACCTGCATCTCGATTATGCCGCCGAAGACGCCCGCGACGTGGCGACCGCGCTGCTCGAGAGCCAGAAGCTCGCGCCCGGCAAACGGAGCCTCTACGCCGACGTGAAGGTGACTTATCTGTCGAACGAACAAGCCGGGAGCGCCGCCATCCTCGACGCCCTCGACGCCATGGCGGGGAGCATGGCGAAGAGCGACCCCAATCAGGACGTGGCCGTCATCCTGGTCGCCAGCCACGGCGAGATGATCCAGGGGAAGTTCTATCTCATTCCTTTCGGATTCGACCCCGAATCGGCGGGCACGAGTCGAAAGAGCGCCGTCTCGGCTAGCGAATTCGCCGAGAGAGTGCAGGCTCTCGCCAGCCATGGCAAGGTTTTGCTGCTGCTCGACGCCTGCCATTCCGGCGCTGTCGGCGCGGGGAGCTGGGCGACCGATCCGGACGCCAAGATGCTCCAGGACGCGATGGACATGGAAAATGTCACTGTGTTGACCTCGTCGAAGAAGAACGAGCTCTCGGAAGAGCTTCCGCAGTGGAAGCATGGCGCCTTGACTAAGGCCTTTTTGGACCAGCTCGCCGGCGCCTCCGACCCGGAGGGGATCGTCAAGCTATCGGCGTTGACCGACGCGATGGAAAACGAACTCGAGTCGCTCACGAAAGGTCGACAGCATCTCGGCATGCATGTGAACTTCAACGCCGATCTGTTTGTCGCCAACCATTACTGATGCAAGTCGCCATCGCGGCGACCCTCGTGTCGTGGCGACGCCGGCGTTTGAGCGGGATCAAGAACGCGCATCGGGCGGCGAGTATTTTTAACGCCAGCGGAGGGGTTGCGGTTCTGGAGTTGGTCGGCCAGAGCTGCTTCAGCGAACACGTTCCAGGAGCGCCACAGCCGCAGCGGGATTGCGCTCCTTGAAGCCGGAGATCGCGAACAGAAACACGTCTCGGCTTTTTCCGGCTTTCGGCGTCGGGGCGAGCGTCGGCAGGTCCTCCGGCGCGCCGCCGGCGGCCCATGTGCGCGCGCGCAACGCCCATTTGTCTAGGTCGGCGGGTGCGTAGCCGATTTCGTGCGTATCGCTCGCGCCCATGATCCTGACGTAGACGAATGAACTCGTGACATCGACGATCAGGGGGTGTTTGGACTCGCCGGCTACCACGATCGCGATGTCATGTTCGCGCGCGAGTTCGACGAATTCGCCTGCTCGAAAACTGTCGTGGCGCACTTCGACGGCGTGCCGGATTTCGCGATCCCCGATGCGCTTCGGCAACAACGCGAGAAAGCGGGAGAAATCCTCGCGATCGAATTTCTTGGTCGCTGCGAATTGCCAATTGATTGGACCAAGCTTGTCGCCGAGTTCGAGCACGCCGCTGGCGAAGAAGCGGGATATCGAGTCGCCGGCTTCGGCCAGCAGGCGTCGATTGGTGGCGAAGCGCGGCCCCTTCACCGCGAAGACGAAGTCGTCGGGCGTCTCGTCACGCCACTTCACGAAGCTTTCGGGCTTCTGGGTCCCGTGATAGGTGCCGTTGATCTCGATCGACGTGAGCTGGCGGCTCGCATATTCGAGCTCGCGCTTTTGCGGCAGGCCTTTCGGATAGAAGACGCCGCGCCAGGGCTCGAAAGTCCAGCCGCCGACGCCGACGCGAATTTCGCCCTGGGATTTTGCTTTCGCGGTCATGGCGCTATCTTTTTCTTTGGCCGACCGGCGGGTTCAGCTGGAGCCTCGTCGGCCACGAGATCCTCCATGCGTAAGCGCAAGGCCTGGGCGAAGCGCTCGAAAGGCGCGGCATCGTCTTTTGGGCGCCCGGCTTTGAGGTCCGCGATATAGCTTTGCGACATGCCGATGGCCAGGCTCAATTGTCTTTGGGTCAGACCGCGCTTGTTGCGCCAAAACGCGAGCGGCGTCGGCGCGGCCAGCGCGGCGACGGTCTCCTCCGCCGTCAGCATTTCCGGTTCGCCGCGGGCTACCGCCGCCATTGTCGCCTCATGGGCCGCCGCGTCGATCATCTCGCACATGGCTTCGTCTCCTTGCTACCCGATGTGACTCGAGGTACGGCGAGCTGCCTTTAGCCCTGGATAGCCTTCCGCAACGCGTCGTTGATGCGCGACTGCCAACCTGGACCGTCCGCCTTGAAGTGTTCGAGAACGTCTCGATCGATCCGGAGGGAGATGAACGCTTTCGTCGGAGCTTTCTGCGAGCCGCGCTGGCCAGCTTTGCGCTTGGTCAGGGCCTCGTAAAGCTCAGGCGGCAGGACTTCGCGCGCGGGACGCAGGCTCGCGATCTCTTCGTCCGTGAGCTCGGGGCTATCGACGGCATCCCAGTCCTCTCTCGTGTAGCCCTGGCCGGGGACGAATTCCTTGGATCGATTGGTCATGGCGTTCTTCTTTCCTTTCGGGACGCCGGCCGTAAGCTTATGATGGAAAGCGCTTCACCGCCGAGTGGCGCAAAAATCACGACGACGTTCTTGTCGTTCATTTTGCCCACGGCTTTGAAGCGACCATCCTTCATCGGCGTGATCGAGGCGCTCGCCCAATCAAACCCGATCTCTATGTCCGCGAAATCCAGCTCATGCTTGGCTTGATTGGACAATCGCTTCGGATCGTCCCAGACGAAACGCATTTCGTATTTTGTATATACAATAAAGCGACGCGTCAACTTCCGAGTGCTGCGCTGCTGCGTTCACTTGGTCAGCGTGTGGCTGGAATGAAATCCAGCCGCCCTTGACTCTCCGCCCGCCCTCGCTCAAAACTAGAACAAAAGCGGAACGAAGGGATTGCGGATCGATGTCGCGCGGCGGCGGAGCTGAGGGAATGGCGCGTTTGCGGCGCGCCGTCGGGGAGATCGAGGCTCGCTCGGGGCCGGCGGAGACGCGTGCGCCGGGCGCCGGGCTTTCGCTGACCCGGGCGCTCGATCGCGCGCTCGGCGGCGGCCTGGCGAGCGACGCCTTGCATGAGATCGTGCCGGCGACGCCGGGCGACGGGGCGGCGGCGATGGGCTTCGCGCTCGCCCTGGCGGCGCGTTTCATGGCCGAGCATTCGGCGGCGGGGCTGCTGATGGCCGAGGATTTCGCGGCTCGCGACATGGGCGCGCTCTATGGTCCGGGCCTCGTCGCGCATGGCCTGGAGCTCGGCCGCCTCGTCTTCGTGCGCGCCCCCGACGCGCCGGCGCTGTTCCAGGCGATGGAGGAGGCGCTGAAGAGCGGCGCGCCGGCTGTCGTCGTCGGCGAAGTCTGGCGCCTGCAGAAATATGATCTCGCCGTCTCGCGGCGTCTGTTGCTCGCCGCGCGCTCGGGGCGCGCGCCGGCCCTGCTGGTGCAGGCGAGCGCCTATCGCGCGGCCGACCGGATTTCCAGCGCGGCCGAAACCCGCTTCGAGATATCGGCCGCACCGAGCGCGCATCTCCCCTCGGCGGGGGGCGGGCGCGGCATGCCGGGGCGGCCCGCCTTCGCCGCGCGGCTCGTCAAGGCGCGCCTGACCTCGGCGCGGGGACCTCCGATCGGCCTCGATGCGGCGCGGGTCATCCGCCTGACTTGGAGAAGCGAGGACAAGCAGTTTGACGAACCGTCGATTTCTCTCCCTCTGGTGGCCGCGTCTGGCTACGGATCGCGCGCGGCGCGCGCACCGGGTTGATCCCGCGGCGCCGCTCGCGGCGGTCGCCATGATCAGAAACGCGCGTCGGCTCGTTTGCGTCGACGCGAACGCAGCGCGCCTCGGCCTGAGTGCGGGCCTGACGCTCGCCGACGCGCGCGCGCGCCATCCCACGCTCGTCGCCTGCGAGGCCGATCCGGCCGGGGAGGCCAAGCTGCTCGAGCGCCTCGCGGACGCCTGTGCGCGCTATACGCCGCTCGTCGCGCTCGATCGCGCCGACGGGCTGATGCTCGACGTTTCGGGCGTTGCGCACCTGTTCGGCGGCGAGGCGGGGCTCCTGGCCGAGATCGATGCGCGCTTCGGGCGACAGGGGTTCGGGCTGGCGCTGGGCCTCGCCGATACGCCGCGCGCCGCCTGGGCGCTCGCGCGCTATTCGAACCGACGCATCGCGCCCGCCGGCCTCGCCGGCAAAGCCTTCGTCAAGCTGTTCCACGAAATGCCGGTCGCCGCCCTCGGATTGGAAGAGGCCGACGCCGCCGACATGGCGCGCGCGGGGCTGCGCCGCATCGGCGATCTCGCGATGCGGCCGCGCGCGCCGATTGCCGCGCGTTTCGGCGCCGAAGTCCTGGCGAAGCTCGACGCGCTGAACGGCCTCGAGCGCGACGCAATCTCGCCGCGCTTCGCCGCGCCCGATTTTTGCGCCGAGCGGCGTTTCGCCAGTCCGATCGCCCATGTCGACGCGGTGATGGCGACGCTCGCCAGGCTCGCCGACGATCTGGTCGTGCTGCTGGAGCGACAGGCCAAGGGCGCGCGCCTGGTGGAGTTGATGCTCTATCGCGTCGATGGCGACGTTCGCCGCATTCGCGTAGGCGCCGGCCGGCCGCTCAACGAGGCGCGCGCGATCGCGCGACTGTTCGTCGAGCGTCTCGCCGGCGGCGCGGAAGACGAGATCGACGCCGGCTTCGGCGTCGATCTGATGCGACTTTCATGCCTCGTCGCCGAGCCGCTCGAGCCCTCGCAACGCGAATGGGAGCGCGCGTTCGAGGCCGAGCGCGCGGCCAAGCTCGCCGATTTGCTCGATCGCCTCAGTGCGCGACTGGGGCCGAGCCGCGTGACGCGGCAGACGCTCGTCGACGCGCATATTCCCGAACAGGCGGTCGCCGCCGCGCCGGCGGTCAGGGGCGAGATGCGCGCGCGGGGGGAGGGGCTCGGGCTCTACCTTCCCGTCGAGGCTCCGAGCCGGCCGCTCCGGCTGTTCGAGCGGCCCGAGCCTATCGAGACGGTGGCGGAGGTCCCGGACGGGCCACCCTTACGCTTCCGCTGGCGCCGCGTGCTGCATGAAGTCGCCGCGATCGAGGGCCCGGAACGTATCGCCGCGCCCTGGTGGCGGCGCCTCGACGCGCCCACCCGCGACTATTTCCGCGCCGAGGACGCCTCGGGGCGCCGCTACTGGCTCTACCGGGAGGGGTTGTACGGCCGCGAGACCCAGCGCGCGAAGTGGTTCTTGCATGGGGTGTTCGGGTGAGAGAAGGCCCTCACCCCAACCCCTCTCCCGCAAGGGCGGGAGAGGGACTTCTTCCCTTCTCCCGCTCTTGCGGGAGAAGGTGGCGCGAAGCGCCGGATGAGGGTCGTTCAGAAGGAGGAGCTCATGCGTGATCACATTCCCCTCGTCGCGAAATCTCGCGCCCGCGCCATGCGCCGCGAACCGACGGAGGCCGAGCGCAAGCTCTGGTACGCTCTGTGTGACCGACGCATGCAATCAGTCAAGTTTCGCCGGCAAGCGCCGATCGGGCCGTACATCGCGGATTTTCTCTGCGTTGCGCAGAAATTGATCGTCGAGGTCGACGGCTCGCAGCACGCCGAGAGCTTCCGGGACGAAGCGCGCGACACTTGGCTGGCGCGCGAGAGATACCGCGTTCTGCGCTTTTGGGATCATGAGGTTCTGACGACGCCGGACAACGCGCTCGCGACGATCGCGGCCGAATGTGGTCTGCCGTGGTGACGACGCAGACCCTCACCTCAACCCCTCTCCCGCAAGAGCGGGAGAGGGGCTTCTCACCTTCCCCCGCAAGGGGGGAAGGGGTTGTCCCATGATCCGCCTCGCCCCCCGCTTCGCGGAACTCGCGACGACGACGAATTTTTCGTTTCTTCGCGGCGCCTCGCATCCGGAAGAACTCGTGGCGCGCGCGGCGGCTCTGGGCCTGACAGGGATCGGGATCGCCGATCGCAACACGCTCGCCGGCGTCGTGCGCGCGCATGTCTTCGCCCGCGAGAACCGCGCCGCGATCGGGCTTTTACGCGTCGTAACGGGAGCGCGGCTCGCTTTCACCGACGGCGCGCCCGACGTGCTCGCCTATCCCCGGGATCGCGGCGCCTATGGGCGCCTGTGCCGGCTGCTGACCAAGGGAAACCTGCGCGCGCCGAAGGGGGAGTGCCATCTGAATTTCGAGGATCTGCTCGAGCATGCCGAAGGCTTGCAGGTCGTGGCGATGCCCCTCGGCCCTCATCCGGCCGCTACGCGGCCACCTTCTCTCGCAAGAGCGGGAGAAGGTGAAGAGTCCCTCTCCCGTTTACGGGAGAGGGGTGGGGGCGAAGGCTCTTTTCTCCCTCGACTCCGCGAGGCCTTCGGCGACCGCCTTTGGGTCGGGGCGAGCCTGACTTATGGCGAGGACATGCGCGGCGCCCTCGCGCGCCGCGCCGCGCTCGCGCGCAAAATCGGCGCGCCGCTGCTGGCGACCAACGACGTCGTGATGCACGCCTATGAGCGGCGCCCGCTCGCCGACGTCCTCGCCTGTATCCGCGAGGGAACGACCCTCGAGGCGGCGGGGCGGCTGACCCAGGCCAACGCCGAGCGGCATCTGAAGGACGCGGACGAAATGACGCGCCTCTTCGCCGAGGCGCCGAAGGCGGTGGAGGAGACGGCCCGCTTCCTCGACGGGCTCGCGTTCAGCCTCGACGAACTCGCGCATACCTACCCCCAGGAATTGCGCGAGGGCTATCCCACCGCGCAGGCCGCGCTCGAAGCCTTCGCGGAGGCGGGCGCGCGGGCGCGCTATCCCGGCGGCGTCCCCGACAGCGTGCGCGCGGCGCTCGCGCACGAGCTCACGCTGATCGGCCAACTCGACTACGCGCCTTATTTCCTCACCGTGCACGATATCGTCCGTTTCGCTCGCTCGAAGGAGATCCTGTGTCAGGGAAGGGGCTCGGCGGCCAATTCGACGGTCTGCTTCTGCCTCCGCATCACCGAGGTCGATCCCGTCCGGTTCGATCTCCTGTTCGAGCGCTTCATCTCGCCCGATCGCAACGAACCGCCCGACATCGACGTCGATTTCGAGCATGAGCGGCGCGACGAAGTGATCGAATATATATATGATCACTATAGCCGCGAGCGCGCGGCGCTGGCCGCCGCCGTGACGACCTATCGCACGCGCTCGGCGATCCGCGAGACGGCCAAGGCGTTCGGCCTCTCCGACGACATCGTCGTTGCGCTCAACAGCATGAGCTGGGGTCACGACTCGGCGATCGGCGAGGAGCGCGCTAGGGCGGCCGGGCTGGACCCCTCCGATCCGACGCTCGCGCTCGCGCTGAAAATGGCGGAGGAACTTTCCGGCTTTCCCCGCCATCTCACCCAGCACAGCGGCGGCTTCGTCATCACTCGTGACCGACTCGATGAAGTCGTCCCGATCATGAACGCGGCGATGGAGGACCGCACCACAGTCGAATGGGACAAGGACGATCTCGATGCGCTCGGCATTCTCAAGGTCGACGTGCTCGCGCTCGGCATGCTCACCGCCTTGAGCAAGGGTTTCGCGTTGCTCGACAGGCATTATGGCGAGGCGCTGACGCTCGCGACCACTCCGTCTGAGGAGGCCTGCGTCTACGCGATGATCCAGCGCGCCGACACGATCGGCGTGTTCCAGATCGAGAGCCGCGCGCAGATGTCGATGTTGCCGCGGCTGAAGCCGGAGAAGTTCTACGATCTGGTGATCGAGGTCGCGATCGTGCGGCCCGGACCGATCCAGGGCGACATGGTGCATCCGTATCTGCGGCGCCGCCAGGGTCTGGAGGAGATCGTTTATCCCTCGCCCGAATTGGAGGCGGTGCTCGGCAAGACGCTCGGCGTGCCATTGTTCCAGGAACAGGCGATGAAGATCGCGATCGTCGCAGGCTTCACGCCGGTAGAAGCCGACAAGCTGCGTCGCGCGATGGCGACGTTCCGCCGCGTCGGCACGATCGCGACCTTTCAGGCCAGAATGGTCGAGGGCATGGTCGCCAAGAATTATGACCGCGAATTCGCCGAGCGTTGCTTTCGCCAGATCGAGGGTTTTGGCGAATACGGCTTCCCCGAGAGCCATGCGGCGAGTTTTGCGCTGCTGGTCTACGCCTCCTGCTGGATGAAATGCCGCTATCCCGACGTCTTCCTCGCCGCGATGCTCAATTCCCAACCCCTCGGCTTCTACGCGCCCGCGCAGCTCGTGCGCGACGCGCGCGAACATGGGGTAGAGGTGCGGGAAGTGGACGTGAACCTCTCGGACTGGGATTGCACGCTGGAAGAGCAAAACCCTTCTCCCGCTTGCGGGAGAAGGTGGCGCGAAGCGCCGGATGAGGGCCGGGGGGAGAGACCGACCTTTGCCCAAGACCCTCATCCGTCGGCTGCGCCGACACCTTCTCCCGCGAAGCGGGAGAAGGGTAAACTCCACCCCCGTCACGCCTCCATGGCCGACCACATCCGCTCCTCGCACGCCGTGCGGCTCGGCCTGCGCCAGATCATCGGCGCGCGCGAGGAGGAGATGCGCAAGCTCGTCGAGGCGCGCGGGACGGGCTATGACTCGGTGCGAGATCTCTGGCTGCGCGGCGGCATTTCCCTCACGGCTTTGGAGCGCCTCGCAGACGCGGATGCATTCCGTTCGCTGGGATTGGACAGGCGCGAGGCTTTGTGGGCGGTGCGAGCGCTCAACCGCGTCGGCGATCAGGACGATCTGCCGCTGTTCGCGCATAACAGGCCCGGGCGCGACGAGGAGCCCGACGCCAAGCTGCCGCCGATGCCGCTCGGCGCGCATGTGGTCGAGGATTACCGGCGTCTGTCGCTTTCGCTGAAGGCGCATCCCGTCGCCTTCATGCGGGCGCGGCTGACGCAACGTGGCATCAAGCGCTCCGACGCGCTGGGCTGCATCACGAGCGGCGAGCGCATCGTCGTCGCCGGGCTGGTGCTGGTGCGCCAGCGTCCGGGCACTTCCAAAGGCGTGATCTTCATGACGCTGGAGGACGAGACGGGCGTCGCCAACATCATCGTCTGGCCGAAGGCGTTCGAACGCCTGCGTGCGATCGTCATCGGCTCACGCTTCGTCGCCGTATCGGGCAAATTGCAGAGCGAAATGGGCGTCATCCATATCATCGCCGAGCGCATGGAGGATCTGACGCCGATGCTCGGCCAGCTCTCCGACGAAGGCCGCGACATAGAAACCCTCGCCCCATCAGACGAAGTCCGCCGCCCGCAATTGACCATGACGCAGAAGCGGCAGGGCAATCGCTTCGCGCAAGTGCAGCTATTCTCGGGTTCGCCCGGACCGCCTCCGGAGCCGCAGATCGACGCGGCGAACCAACAGATTCGCCGGGCGATGCCGAGCGGCAGAAACTTTCGATAGAGCCGCTCACCTCTTTACCAACCCTTGAATCGCCGCTCGCGTCGCGTTGTCATACGCAGCCAATTTCTCTGCGCGCGACGGCCATCGGCCCGCCTGAGCGGCGAGTTGAAAGACGTCGTCCGCGGATTGAATTCGTCGCTCGGCCTCCAGTATCCGCAGAAAATCCAACGTGCTCAGTGCGATGATGCGCGCGCGGTCGCGTACGACGACGCGTCTGAGGACGGCGGTTTCTTCGCATAGCAACAGGCCTCGCTCGTCGCCCCTCAGCCGGTCGGGCTCCTCGATGACTTCCACCGCGGCTCGTTCGCCCAAATCCGGCTCGCGCAGATGGGGATGGTCGCTCGGGCGGCATCGAAGATCGCGTAGGTTCTCGTGGCAGCGATTTCTATCTGCCCGCGATGCGCCTTCACCCATTCGATGATGTCCTGAGCGCCCAGACGAGCCGCGTCGTAAGTGGCTTCGTGGAGCACTGCGTCCGGAATGACGACATCGACATTCACATACAACAAATAGTCGAGCGACTGCGCCGCAGCGAGTGTGATCAGCGGTCCGGTATCGACTACGAAGAGCTTGAGATCACGCGGCATTCCTTGGGAACATCCATTCACGAGCGCGTTCGAGCTGCTCCTCGCGACCGGCGATCGGGGCGCGCGGCAACGGCAGGGCGGCTTCGCTCAGGAGCCGAAGCACGTCGCCATAGGTGGCGCCGCCGAGGCGACGGCGCAACTCCAGGGCGGACATCGCGCCGCGAGAATAGGCTTCGAGAGCGAAAATCGTTGCGGCGTCCATGCGGGGCGACTCGAACTAAAAGATTATCATAACACAGAACTTCGCGCGTAGCGCAGTCCGCTACGACCCCGACTTCACGCCCCTTTCTTCTTCCGCCCCTCGTTCGAACCCGGCATGGGCGCCAGTTTGCGCACGGCGGAGGACGCGGCGATTTCGCCGCGGTTGGCGTAAGCCTCGTGATTTTCCTCGATGTGATCGAGGTCGTAGAGATAATTGACCATCAGCCCCAGCGACTGCTCGAGGCCGGCCTCGGAGAGGTCGCCGCGCGGATTGAGGCGCTCCAGCCGCGCGCCGTTCCCGAGGTGAAAGCGCGCGACCGGATCGAGCGCGCGGCCCGAGGCCGAGCGCGCGTGAAGATAATAATGCGCGGCGAGCGGCGGGATGGCTCGTGCGACCGCTTCAGCGGCGCCCACCTTCGCAGCCCAGCGGGGATGATCGGTCAGATCGAGCGCTCGCCGGGCCTCGGTAGTGACCACCTGCGAAGTGGGGTCTGCGCGTTCGCGCGCGAGCCACGCAGCGAAGCCGGGCGCGGGCGAAAGCGTGACGAAGTTCTGGAGTCGCGGCCATTCCCGGCGCAGATCCTCGACGACCTGCTTGA
>Ga0209773_10000748_pt1 | contig 10898 bp, 8 predicted proteins | sample BogFormECP14_OM1_FD_188244 | JGI IMG/M metagenome (GOLD analysis project Ga0209773, IMG submission 188244) | Bog forest soil microbial communities from Calvert Island, British Columbia, Canada - ECP14_OM1 (SPAdes) (version 2) | ecosystem: Environmental > Aquatic > Freshwater > Wetlands > Bog ... | reverse complement strand
TGATAAGACGCTGGATGTGGCGACATTTACGTCCATCCGCTACGAAGCGCAGTTTCAAATCTCGGAGAAGCTTTCGCCATCGAGCTCGCTGCTGTACCGTTATTTTTTCCGGCGCGTGGTTGCCACCAACCTGAATGGCACGATTTCCGAGGACCAAATCCCGCTATACAGCCAACCCACGCTGGTGTCCGGAGTTGGCGTCACGTACGCGCGCGACCGCCGGGATAATCCTGCCGACCCAAAATCCGGGATGTTCAACACCGCCGACGTCAGCTATGCCGCAAAAACACTCGGTTCCAGCGCCAGCTTTTTCCGCGTCTTCGTGCAGAATTCTTCCTACCATCCGTTTGGCCGCGACTTTGTGTTCGCGCGATCGACACGCTTCGGAGTGGAAGTGCCCACCGGCGATACCACCGGGAACGCCCCTACGAATTGCGCGGACGCGACCACGCCGGGGCAGATCATTCCGCTACCCGAACGATTCTTTTCCGGCGGCGCACAGTCGCTGCGAGGATTCAGCCTGAACGAAGCGGGCCCGCGCGATCCGTGCACGGGTTTCCCCATCGGTGGTCTGGCGCTGCTGATATTCAACCAGGAATTGCGGTTTCCGATGAGGCTGCCGATCGTCGGCAACAAGCTGGGAGGCACGCTGTTTTACGACGGCGGCAACGTGTATAGCGACGTGGATCACATTAATTTGTCGTGGAAATCGGCTTCGCCGACGGAGCTGAATTATTTTTCGCACACGATAGGATTTGGCGTGCGCTATGCGACTCCCATCGGCCCGGTGCGCGTGGATTTCGGCTACCAGCTCAATCCAGCACAATACACGGTTACGCCCGAGCCTGCGACGGTGCCGCCGACGCAAATGTATCGCGTGTCTCATTTCGGATTTTCTTTCAATATCGGCCCGGTGTTCTGATGCGACGCGCAATTTCCATCTTCGGGTTGTTGGCGTGGCTGCTGGGATTCGCGGCAAATCGCGCTGGCGCGCAGACCGGCACCTATTCGGAATTGCCGCCGGGATCACACGTCGCGGGCTCATCTGGATCCTCTGGCACGCAGCAAGTGGACGGTGTGGCGGCGCGCATCGAGGACGACATCATCACCGAAAGCGAAGTGCGCGAGCTCGGCGCGTTCCAGCTGCTTGTGGATGGAAAATCGAAACCGCGCATAGAATTGATCCGCGAGCTCAGCGATCAATGGCTGATCCACACCGAGGCGACCGCGACAAGGTACGGGCAACCTCCAGCGGCCGACGTAGATCGCGCCTATGCGGAATTCGTGAAGCAGTTTCCGTCGGCGGAGGATTTTCAGAAACGCTGCGCCAGCGCCGGCCTGACGGAAGCGGCGGTGCGCCGCATGGTGGTCCAACAGTTATATCTTTCGCGGTTCATTGACTATCGTTTCCGGCCGGAAGCGCAGGTGAGCGACGAGCAGGTGGAGACGTATTACCGTGATGAGTTCTCGCCGCAATTGAAAGCGCGCAACGAGCCGGTGCCGCCGCTGGACGACGTGGACGACACCATACGCGAAGTACTGATCCAGCGAGCCATCAGTGACCGCGCCGCGAAATGGCTGAGCGATTCGCGCGATCGCCTGAAGATTGACATTGTGTCGCCACGGAGCGGCTCATGAAGCTGCGCTGGCCACATGGGCTGGCAACCGTCGCGCTATTGATCGGCGCCATAGCCGCGGTAGTGTTTTGTATTTTGGAGTTTGGAATCGCGCAGCGCTGGGCGCGTGATTTCCTGGTGCATGAGTTGGAAGCGCGGACTGGCGCACGCGTGGAACTGGGCGGATTTCATCTGCATGTGTGGCGCTTGCACGCGGAGCTCGATAACCTGACGCTGCACGGCCGGGAAACTTCCTCCGAAGCCCCGCTGTTCCACGCAGACCGCGTGCAGGCGGGCATTACCGTGCTCTCGTTCCTGCACCGGCAATTTAAAATAGACGAACTGCTGGCGGACCGCCCGCAACTAAACGTGCGCTATGAAAAAAATGGCTCCAGCAATCTTCCCAGTCCGAAAATTCAGCCAGGCGCCGGTCCGTGGCAGGACACACTGTTCAATTTGCGCATCGGCAAGGTGGAACTGCGCAATGGCGGCGCGAACATCAACGACCGCCAAATTCCCCTGGAGATCAAGGGGCAGAATCTTGCGTTTCTATTGCAGTACGTGATGCCCGCGGAGGGCAACGCAGCGTACGTCGGAAACCTGAGCTGGAACCAGGTGGAATTGGATTTGCAGCGGGATGTGCCCTTGCAATTCGATCTTTCCACGAAATTTGTATTACACCGTGATTCATTTGAGCTGAACGAACTGGTTTGGAAGACGCTGCACTCCGAGCTGAATCTGCGCGCCGAGCGGCCCAGTTTCGCGCGCGCGGAATGGAATTTGCATTATCGCGGCCGCCTGTCCCTGGAAGACGTGCGGAAAATATTTCGTGAGCCGCTCACTCCGGACCTGATCGCCGATTTTTCCGGCGAGGCTCGCTACGCTGCGGGTGATTGGACCGGCAGCGGCCACTTTGACGGCCACGACGTGAAAATGTCGTATGAGTGGTTCCATGCAACGAATATCGAAACCACCGGGAATTACACAATCGCGAACAAAAAGCTGGTCGTGGAAAATCTGGCGATTCGCGCGCTGGAAGGCTCGCTGGACGGCCACCTGGAAATGGATTTGCCGACGCTGGCATTCCGCACGCAAACACATTTTCATCACGCGAGTCTGGCAGAAGCCATTCATGCCGTGGATAATACGGATTTCCCAATTGATACGCTGCATTGGGACGGCGAGATTGACGTGGATTCGTACAATACTTGGACGGCCAATTTCAAACATTTTACTACCAAAGGGGAATCGCGCTGGTCGCCGCCGGCGGTGCTGACGCCGGGAATGATTCCCGTGACGGCGCGGATTTTGTACGACTACAGGGAGGATTTCGAAAATTTCGCGCTCGCCGACAGCGAAATCACCACGCCGAACACGCAACTCGAATTCCGCGGCACGCTTAGTGGCCTGGATACGACACTAGAATTGAAACTGCAAGCGCGCAACCTGGTGGAGTGGGACGATTTCATCAACCGCCTGCGCGGTGTGGATGCGGTTCCCACACGCATTGCCGGCAGCGTCAAATTTCGCGGCCGCATTCTGGGCCCCATTGCCGGGCCTACTTTTTCCGGGCACATTCGCGCGGCCGACGCGCGTTACGATACGTATCAATGGGATGAGATTTACGGCGACCTGGATTATTCGCTGGATGATTTCAAGCTGAGCAAGGCCGTGGTGCGGCGAGGACAGGCTTCCTTCAACCTGGATCTTTCCATGCAGCTGGATGGCGACTGGAGTTTTGTTCCGCAAAGCGCGTGGTCGCTCGCGGTGCAAACGGAGCACGCGCCCAGCGACGACGTGCAGTTCATGCTGGGCACGAGCTATCCCTTCACCGCCGCGATTTCCGCCACGTTGAACGGCAGCGGGACCAGCGCCCTGCCGGTGCTGGATGGCAATTTCACTCTAGAAAATATTCAAACCAAGGGGCTGCACTTCGACCGGCTGGGCGGCGCGCTGCATTTTGCCCGCGACGAGGTGAGGCTCTCGCACGCGGAATTGCGGCGCGATACCGGACGCGTCGCGGGAGGTATTTTCTATCATCCGCAGGAAGAAAACATCGAGTTCAACCTGACCGGCGCGGGGATAGAGCTGGACAAAATTCAGGCGCTGCAAAATACGGCGATGCCACTGGCAGGGCGGCTTGATTTTGCGCTGCACGGCAGCGGGCCGGTGCGCGGGCCCGAAGGAAAGGGCGAATTTCACGTGCTGGGTCTGAAAATCGGCACCGACGAGGAAGGCGATTTCCACGGGCAGCTGGATTCGGACGGGCACAGCGTTCACGTGGCGCTGGATTCGCAGGGCTCGCACGGACAATTGCGCGGGCAGTTCAGCGTGGGATTTTCGGGCGACGAGGATATTTCCGGAAAACTTTCGGTGGTGCAATTCGATCTGGATCCGCTGTTTACGGCCGGTCTGCATTTGAAAAACCTGACGGGCCACAGCGTGGTGGACGGAAATTTCACGCTGGCGGGCGCGCTGCGCAAGCCGGATTCGATCGAGGTGAATGCGGACATCTCGCAGATTTCTTTGAACTACCTGTTTGTTTCCTTGCAGAACGATGGCCCGCTGCAATTCACTTATCACCGGAACGAAATTCGCATCACGCAGGCGCATTTGCACGGCCCCGACACGAATTTTCAGATCAGCGGGTCGGCGCGGTTTGACCGCGAACGGCCGGTGCACGTGAGCGTCACCGGCGCGGTGAACCTGGCCCTGCTGAAAGGAATGATGCCGGAGCTGCACGCGACGGGGGAGGCCAACGTCAACGTGGCGATTGAAGGCACGATGTCCAAGCCGCGCATTACCGGGCGGACGAGCGTGCGCGATGCTTCCGCGAACTACTCGGATTTTCCGGTGGGACTGAGCCACTTGAATGGCGACCTGGTTTTCGATCGCAGCCGCTTACTTTTTGAAAATGTCACTGCGGATTCCGGCGGCGGGCAGCTGACTTTGAACGGCAGCGTGACCTACGGAGAAGAAGGTCCCGTGCGCTACGAAATTTATGCGCGGACGCCGCAGGTGCGCATTCGTTATCCGGCGGGAATGAGCTGGCTGACGGGCGGCACGCTGCAGCTGGTGGGGACGACGGAGCGCGCGGTACTGAGCGGAAACGTGGAACTGAAGCGGCTGCTCTTTGCGCCGGGAGCGGATATTACTTCGTTCTTTGGGGCGTCGCCGGATACTTCCGCAGTCGGCGCTGCGTCTTCGGAGTTCATGCGAAATCTTACGTTTGATGTGGCGGCGCATACCAGTCCGGGCGCGCGCATCGAATGGACCGGCGCGCAGGTGGAAATTGACAGCGATTTGCATTTGCGCGGCACGTGGGATCGGCCCATTTTGCTGGGGCATATTCACCTGCTGGGCGGCGAGATGTCGTTCCGCGGAAATACTTTCACGCTGACGCGCGGGGATATTAATTTTGCCAACCCTTTCCAGCTGGATCCGGAACTGAACATCGAAGCGACATCCACGATCAGCCAGTACCTGGTGACGATCAATTTTTCGGGTCGCGCGAGCAAACTTTCGCTGAGTTATCGTTCTGACCCGCCGCTGCCGGATACGGACATCATTGCTTTGCTCGCGCTGGGCAGCACCGGGCAGGAAAGCGCTTTGCGTTCCACTGCGGCTGGATCGAACTACGGTGCCACTGCCCTGCTTTCCGAAGCGGTTTCCAGCGGCGTGGGCGGGCGCATCGAACACCTTTTCGGCATCAGCCATTTTCGGATTGATCCGTTTTTGGCGGGCACGGCTACGGAATCGAACGCTTCGGCGCGCGTTACGATTGAGCAGCAGATCACGCGGGACCTCACTGTGACTTATTCTTCCAATGCGGCGTCTGACCAGGAACAGTTGATCCAAGTGGAATACCACGTGAAGCGCGACCTCTCGGTTGTGTTTCTGCGCGATATCAACGGCACCTACGGCCTGGATATCAAGTTCGTGAAGCACTTCCACTGAGGAATTCGGTTTAGTCCGGCATGGCGAAGAGCGATTCCGGCGCGAGGCGCACGCGCCACGGTTGCGGCCGGTCGCGAAAACGTTCCCATTTTTCTTTGAACACTTCCGCTTGCAGGTGGGGTTCCCCTGCTGCGGCGCGCGCGGGATCCAGGCTCAGAAATAGCGTGATGCGAAAGGGCGTTTCTGAGGTACGCACAATCCAGGAGGGGAAGATGTTTGGTTCTCCCGCTTGTTCGGCCGCGGTCTCCAGAAAATCAATGTGGTGCGCGCGAATCCCGATGTACTTCGTTGCTGCGGCTGGCTGGTGCGTAGGGCGCAGCTGGCAATTCCAGTCGAGCGCTTGCAGCGTGCCGTCTGGATTCGGCTGCGCGCGCGAAATATTTTTGCAGCCTGTGAGACGTGCGACTTCGGAGCTTGGCGGGTGGCGGAAAATTTCTTCTTTCGGGCCGAACGCCGCGACGCGTCCGCGTGCGAGCACTAGCAATTGTTCGCCCAGACGATAGGCTTCTTCCATGTTGTGTGTCACCAGCAGCGCCGGCCGGCGGAAGGTCGCGAAAGTTTCTTGGAGTTGCGCTTCCACTTGCCCGCGCAGGTGCGTGTCCAGCGCCGAGAGCGGCTCATCGAGCAGCAGCGCTTCCGGCTGAATCGCGAGGGCGCGTGCGAGCGCGGTGCGCTGCTGTTCGCCGCCGGATAATTCGCGCGGGTAACGTCGTTCAAGCCCCGCGAGGTGCGTGCGCGAAACGACCGAGGCGGTGCGCGCGGACTGCTCGTCGTGCGGCAAATCGTGCAGGCCGAAAGCAATATTTTGCGCGACGGTGCGATGTGGAAACAGCGCGTAATGTTGAAACAGCATGCCGATGCGCCGCTCGCGCGCCGGGATTCCCACGCGCTGTGACCAATCGAAAAGTATGCGGTCGTTCAGCGTGATGCGCCCACGACCGGGGCGTTCCAGGCCGGCGATACAGCGCAACAGCATGGATTTTCCGGCGCCGGATGCGCCCAGAATGCTCAGCGGCGTTTCGGTTGCGCGGAACGCAACGTCCAGCGTGAAATCCGCCAACTTCTTTTCGATTTGGACTTCCAGGGTCACGTCAGTGTTGTCCCCAGCGTTCGCGGCGCAAGCGCTGCGCGTGCGTCCAGTAGTAAAGCCCGCCTAGCAGCACGATGGAGATGCTCACGTCCACGGCGCACCAGACCATGGCACGCTGGATTTCGTTTGCTTCCACGGCAAAATAAATCGCGATGGGAATGGTTTCGGTTTTTCCTGGAATATTTCCGGCGAGCATCAGAGTGGCGCCGAATTCACCCAGGGCGCGTGCGAAGGAAAGAATCGTGCCCGCCAGCACTCCGGGCCAAGCTAGCGGCAGCGCCACCTCGCGAAAAATGCGCACTTCGGATGCGCCCAGGGTGCGCGCGGCTTGCAGCAGGTGCGGGTCCACTTGTTCCAGGGCGGCGCGCGCGGTGATGTACATCAGCGGAAACGATACAACGGTCGCGGCGATCACCGTGGCAGGCCAGGAAAACACCACGGTCGTGCCGAATTGCAGCAACAATTTGCCCAGCGGGCCGTTGCGTCCGAAAAGCAGCAGCAGAAGAAATCCCACGACGGTCGGTGGGAGCACCAGCGGAAGAATAAAAATTCCGTCAATGAGCGCCGCGCCGGCGCCCGCGCGATTCTGGCGCCAGGCAGCCGCGGCTAATCCTGCCACGAGCGTGACGGCTGTAGCCGCCAGGCTGGTGGCCAGCGAGATCAACAGAGGAGACCAATCCATCGCGAGAGGATTGTAGCTGGATCAGTTCTTTACGGCTGATTTTTCCGCGGACGTGAAGCCGTACTTCTGAAAGACCGCTCGCGCATCGGATCCTTGCAGGAATACCACGAATGCGCGCGCCGCGGCCTTATCTTTGGCATCGCGCAACACGGCGGCGGGATACAGAATCGGATCGTGGGAATCCGCGGGAGCAACGGCGATCACGCGTGCTTCTTGAGACGTATTCGCGTCGGTTTGATAGACCAAGCCGGCATCCGCGTTCCCTGTTTCCACATAGGTGAGCACGGCGCGAACATCTTTTGCGTACACAATTTTCTTTTCGACCGCTGCGAACAGGCCCAGGTGCTCGAGCGTCTGCCGCGCGTACATTCCCGCCGGCACCGTGGCGGGCTCACCCAGCGCGATCGTTTTTACTGCCGCGTTGCTGAGATCCTGAAAACTGTGCAGCGCCGTGGACTGGGCCGGTGCAATCAAGACTAGAGCGTTGCCGACGAGGTCGCGGCGGGTATCCGCGACAATCAATCCCTGCGCTGCCAGGTCGTCCATCTGTTTTTCGGCCGCGGAAAAGAATACGTCCACCGGAGCGCCCTGCTCGATTTGCCGCGCGAGTGTTCCCGAGCCGCCATAGTTAAAGGTGACGGCCGTGCCGCTGCCGCCGTTTTTGCGCTGCTGCTGCGCCTGGAAAATCGGGCCGAGTTCGTCCAGCGCATCTTTCAGGCTGATGGCAGCGGAAACAGTGATCGATGAAGATTGTTGCGGCGCAGCATCCAACGCAATACTTCCCGCGGTTCCCAGCACAAACAAAAGGAGGAGGTTCGCAACGACGAGCCTCCTCCCGATGAATCCAGTTCTCTCTGGCATGGACATCGCAACTCCTTCGCGCGCGGTACTATTACATTTCCTACTGTTCGGGCGCCGCAGGCTTTAGCGTCGAAGGCGGCGGCGACGACGGAGCCTTAGATCCCTGAGCCGGCGTTGCTGGAGCGGGAGCTGGAGCCGGCGCGCCCGACGGCGCGGGCGCCGACCTATCGGCAGGCAGCATCTGCTTCAATTGCGGATAGTCGTCCATCATGCTGCGCAGAGCGGCAAGGGCCGCAGTGGTTTCAATCTGCTGGCCAACGACGCGCATCTGCTGGTCCACATCCGGCATTTCCTTGACGATGCGCTGGCCGACCGGGGATTCGTAGAACTTGGTCAACACCTGAATGTCGTCCATGGAAAAGTGCTTGGCGTAGATGACTACAATCGCGTCGTTGACGGCGGTGGGCGGAACGCCGGCGTTGAATTTTTGCGAGAACGTGTCCATGAATTTCGGCAATTGGTCCGCCGGAATTGCGCGGCCGGCGCCGTTGTGTACTTGCCCGGTTACGTAATTTGCGATGTTTTCGCCCATCTTCGAGCTTTCGGTAATGTCCATCAAATGCCGAATGGCAGCGTCTTTTGCGGGGTCTATTTTTTCGGCCGGCGCGGGCGGGGTTTGGATGGTTGGTGTCTGCGCGGCCGGCTTCGCGGGAGCCGCCTGTCCCGGTGTAGCATGCGGCGCCAGTGTCGGTGGTGTGCTGGACGCGGGTGTTTGCGCCAGCGCCGGTCCCGCCGCACATAACAGGCCGGCGATCACGGCTGTTCGTAGCTTCATGGATTTCTCCTGTTGTTCGCCGCAGGCTCTATCGTTTCTGGCCTGACATGCGAATCTAAGAATCGTATCGAACGTGGGCGGCAGATGCAATTCGCTGGCGCGATTCGCCGATGGCGCGGCGCAGCGGTGGCAGGGCTGCTGCCGGCTGTGATAAGTTTTCAAGCGTGAACATACCATTGCACGGCGCTAGCTGGAAAAATGCGGCGGATGATGGCGCCGATCGTGTCACGCGAGGTATCGTGCCCGGTGGTGTCACCAGGATCCCGCGCCGATGACTGTTGCGGGCATTTCTTCCTCAGGCGCGAGGCGGGATTTTGCGGCGGCGCGCAATGAAATGGTGGCGCGGCAGATTCGCTCCCGCGGCATCATCTCCGCGCGCGTGCTGGGCGCGATGGCTGCGGTGCCTCGCCACGAATTCGTCCCCGTCGCGGCGCAAGCTTCGGCCTATTCCGATGAAGCGCTGCCCATCGGCGGCGGCCAGACAATTTCGCAGCCGTTCATCGTCGCGGCGATGAGCGACGCGCTGCAACTCAGCGGCAACGAACGCGTGCTGGAAATTGGCGGTGGTTGCGGGTATCAAGCGGCGGTGCTGTCACTGCTGGCGCAAGATGTAGTTGTCGTGGAATTGCGGGCGTCGCTTGCTGGCGCAGCTCGCGAGCGTTTGACGCGCTTGGGCTACGCCAATATACGCGTTGAAGAAGGCGATGGGTCGCTCGGCTGGCCTGCTAGCGCGCCGTATGACGCTATTCTTGTTTCCGCGGCCGCTCCGTCAATTCCTCCGCCACTGATCGAACAGCTCGCCGAAGGTGGCCCTTTGGTAATCCCCGTGGGCGATTCCGAGCGGCAAAGTATGTTGCGAATCATAAAGCGCGCGGGCGGGCTGGCGCAGGAATCGCTGCTGACTTGCCGCTTCGTGCCGCTGCTGGGCCGCCACGGCTGGCCGGACAGTATTCCGAATCCGGTCCAGGGACCCGCGGCGCGATGAACGCCGCGGTCCACGCACACCAACTTTCGATCATCATTCCCGCTTACAACGAAGAGGGCCGGCTCGCGCGTACACTTTCGCGCATTCGCGAATATTTTGCCGGTCGCATGGTGCTGCCGGGCGTTGCGCCCGAAATTTCCTTGCCGCAGCTGGAAATTCTGATCGTGGATGACGGATCGAAGGACGGCACCGCGCGCATTGCCGAGGAATGGGCGCGGGAGATGTCCTGCGTGCGCTTGGTTTCGAACCGGGAGAATCGCGGGAAAGGCTACAGCGTGCGGCACGGGATGCTAGAAGCGCGCGGACGCCTGGCGCTATTTACTGACGCGGATTTATCTTCGCCAATCGAGGAAATCGAAAAGCTTCTGGCGGCGATCGCTGCCGGATATGACATCGCGATCGGCTCGCGCGCGCTGGACCGTTCGCTGATTTCGATTCACCAGTCGCGCCATCGCGAGCTGGGCGGCATCGTCTTCAACGGATTGGTGCGGGTGGTTACCGGCCTGCCATTTCACGATACTCAGTGCGGATTCAAGCTCTTCCGCCGCGAGCCTTCGCGCATTATTTTTGAGCAGCAGCGCATCGAACGCTTCGGCTTCGATCCGGAAATTCTGTTTCTCGCCAAGCGCCACGGTCTGCGCATCGCGGAAGTGCCGGTACGCTGGGCGCATGACCCCGCGACGAAAGTTCAAGTGCTGCGCGATAGCGTGATGATGTTCCGGGAACTGGTGGCGATTCGCTCGAACTGGCTGTTGCGCCGCTACCCCAAAAAAAGCAGTGCGCAGTAGCACGCCCGCGCCTATGCGTCGCTGAACGATTGCCCGCGCGGCTGGTCTTTCGCCAGCGGCGGCGGAGCGCTCGGCTCGCCGAAATCTTTCGTCCAATGCCAATTACGGATTTCCGGCATGTCCTGAAAATGTTCGCGGATATAC
>Ga0209773_10000746_pt1 | contig 10902 bp, 19 predicted proteins | sample BogFormECP14_OM1_FD_188244 | JGI IMG/M metagenome (GOLD analysis project Ga0209773, IMG submission 188244) | Bog forest soil microbial communities from Calvert Island, British Columbia, Canada - ECP14_OM1 (SPAdes) (version 2) | ecosystem: Environmental > Aquatic > Freshwater > Wetlands > Bog ... | reverse complement strand
TCGCGACCCAGCTCTGGGGAGTTTCGGCCTACGATCCATGGACACTGACCTGCGTTCCGGTTGTGCTTCTGATCACTGGACTCTTGGCGTGCTGGCTGCCGGCCCGCCGCGCCGCCGGAGTGGATCCTTTAGTCGCGCTCCGCCACGAATGAAAGTTTGACAACTTCCGAAATCTTCATCGAGGAGTTCTGTTGCTCGGGCATCTCGCGCCCCAAAACAGCCGGTTGTGGTCGGTCTTTTCATTTTGCGGTGAACAGAATCAGCGATTTGGAGGGTGTGCGGAGGCGGGGTTGTTGGGCAAAATCGAATGGTAGTAAACCGGTAGTGCGAAACGCACCACTGAAGAAACAGCTCCTTTCGCCGCGGTCCAAACTGCTGGCGACCGCCCCCGGCCGTTCGGCGTACTAGACTTGTACGATAATCAGGCAGTATCGCCCTTGTGACTCGTCCGCTCGATACGTTGCCAACGCTGCGATAAAGTGGAGATCAGGTCTCGAATGGAGTGTCCATGAATTTGAAAATGTGGGAAGTCATCAGCATAGTGCTTTCGGCCCTGGTAGGTGGAATGTACTGGGGACCATGGCTGGCTTTGAGTAGGTCCATGCGCACATTCAAGCCGGAAGTCTTTCTTGATATCGTGGACCGCATGAACCAAGACATGGAATCCGTCATGAGCATTCTGACGCCGGCTGCGCTGTTGTCGATAGCTCCGGTTCTGTTCTTCTCATTCAACAAACGCCCAAGGACTTTCTATTTGACTTTCGCCGGATTCACCCTCTTCATCGTCGCCTTGCTTGTGACCGTGCTTGTTGAGGTACCTATCGTCAAACAAATCGTGACATGGACGGCGGGGACGCTACCGGGTAATTGGCAACAACTGCGTGATCGCTGGTGAGCGTTCCACATCATCCGAGTAGTTGCGGGCATTGGCGGTCTTGCCCTCCTTGTCGGAGGAGCGATCTTCTAACTCCGTTATTGCGATCCTGGTACCCTCACGAACTTGTCCCGCAAATGCGTTAATCAGTTGAGAATAAGACTCTAGGATCGGAGGATTTTTCTTCTCGAAATTGCTTACAAACGCCTGTCATAGTCTGGAACCATTTTGAACCGCTTATCGACGAGGGGCGTAACAACTTGATTGAGGTTCGAGCGTGTGTGGGCGAAAAAGGTCGTGAATTCATCGTGATCGGCATAGATCGCGAATGCTCTAGTCTCTGGGACAAAAATGAAATCTATCCAATCGCTGAACATTGCATGGAGAAGCGTCTCTATTTCTTGTTGTCCCGCTGCGGTTAGCGAGATACCGCGCGCGTACCGAGGCGGCATCGAATGACTCGCTAATAAGCTGAGCAGATTCGTGGGCTCAAAGACGGCCTGTTCAATGGTGACGCATCCTGATTTCATTTGCCCGTTTGCGGACACAATCGCTGCGACGAAACTCCGCAAATCGTTCATTGGAGTCAGGAACGTTTGTTGGCATTTCCAGGCCGTTCTGCGAAATTTCTTCAATGCATCCGGTGCTTCCGAAATGTTCATAGCGTCTCCGGCCAGTATAGACGGACGAACTTGGCCTGCTAAGCAGGACAATCGACCAGATGCCCGGCTAGTACCCACATGTACGGTTGATCGGGACGTTGCCCCGCTTACATGCCCTCGGCATACTCAATTAGGTCTGAACGATGCGCGGCAGCCCTGTGCAAAAAGTCTAATTGCTCACGGTAGTCGCGCTCGTGATTTCTGTGATTGCAATTGCGTTAACCGACGCGTTTGCAGCAAATTAGGGCGCTTGATGGATTTCGTAGAGGAATTTTCCGGTGAATGTCGAATTCGGGGTTTGCGGTTCGACTAGATGTGCGGCCGGCAATCGAGCTTCGCCGGCCAAGGACACTCGTTCAGGAGAACCACGATGCGATTCATGCTGATTCTAAAATCCAGCAAGGACTCCGAAGCCGGCAAGATGCCGAGCGAGGAAACGATCAACGCGATGGTGCAGTACAATCAAGAGCAGGCCAAAGCGGGAGTTCTGATCGATGCGGCGGGTCTGTGGCCCAGTTCCAAAGGCGCGCGAATCAAAATCTCAAGCGGCGGAAAGAAAACGGTGGTCGATGGACCATTCATCGAATCGAAGGAGCTGGTCGGCGGCTACTGGATTATCGACGTAAAGTCGCTCCAAGAAGCGATCGAGTGGGCGAAGCGAGCTCCGGTGACGCCGAACCAGGAGGGCGAGATCGAAGTACGAGAATTTATTGCGTTCGAATGACTTTCGGCCGGGTTTAAAAGCACCAAGATGTAAGGGTGGAGCGTGCTCCGCGCCGTTCAAAGTTATTGGATTTATGTTCGAAGACCACGCTGCTCATTCGGAGACGAAAATGAGAAATGTAATCTACGCAATCAACGTTACCCTAGATGGCTGCTGCGACCACACCAGCGGGGTTGCCGATGACGAACTACTTGAATATTTCACGCACCTCTTGCGAGGTGTTGACCTACAGGTCTTTGGGCGCAAAACCTATCAAATGATGGTGCCTTATTGGCCGGATGTCGCAAGAAATCCTTCTGAGACAAAAGCAGATCGCGAATTTGCTCAAGAATTTGTCTCCAAAAACACAATTGTTTTCTCACGTTCGTTAGGCAGCGCCGAAGGAAACACGAGAATTGTTCGTACGAACCTTCGAGACGAATTGCTCAAATTGAAGCAAGAACCAGGCAAGAATATTTTGGTCGGCGGTGTAGATATCCCTTCACAACTGATAGAGCTTGGTCTGGTTGATGAATATCGTTTTGTCGTTCAGCCAATAATTGCAGGAGCAGGGAGACGGCTGCTGGAAGGTGTTAGCCTGCAGCAGAAATTACAATTAAAACTTGTTGAGTCCAAGATTTTTAAGTCAGGATGTGTTGCGCTTCGTTACTTGAAACAGTAACAGCACAGTTGGCCGAAACTCGCGCCGCTCTGCGTCAATGATCCTCATTTCCCTTATGCGCCCGGCGTTCCGATAGTGCCTGGTCAACACGCTAATCGAAAACTGACCCTGTGCCGGCCGTTTGCGTCCGGTCAACTCCTGATAAGCGCGCTGGAGTCGCCGACGCGCACCCGCATCGCTTCAGTGACACATTCTGCGTGGACACGCTGGCGCGTGGCGTGAATCCCTACAACGTCGCAAAGCTCGTGGCGATCACGGTCGAGATGTTGGAGCGGCACTACGCGCCATTCATTCCGGAACTGCGGGAGCGCGTCAGGCGCGCGCTCGACAGCGGCGAAGGTTTGGAAGGCACGGAGGTCGGAGGCAACCGTGCCGATGACGGTGTAGGTCACCGTGCCGGTGAACTTGGCGGCGCCCTTGAACCGTTCACTATTCGGACGACGAACCTTGACCGCGGTATGTCTGATGCTAACGAGCATGTTCAAGTCCTTTGTCGATGTAACGACGGATAAGCTCTGACATCTTAATTCCCGTAATCTTTGATTCTCGTTTCAGGCGCTTGATCTGGTCTGTGCTCAAGAAAATTGAAATTCGTTTCATTTCCTATGTATATACGACAGGCATACGTGATGTCAAGTTTTGTTTATGCAGCTGTCTCGGTTAAAGCTCCCATTCGACTCTCCTCAAGTTTTTCCACGATGGGACGCGGAATTAGCTTTTTGCCCTTGTCCTTACCTTTACGAGCCAGGTTGAGCACCTTGAATTCTGATTCGGCTAGAACGGCGTAGACCGTAGCGCGGCTGCAACGCCAGCGATCGGCGAGATCTTGTATCGAGTAGAAAGGTTTATTAAGAAGACTGCGTTGACGTTCAATAGCGGAGAGAATTGCAGTAGGAGGGAGGCCGAACAAATCGGCGAATTCACAAATAGTGAGGCTGTCCTGCGGAGTGAACGGCGCCTTCGGCGAACGCATACGCTATTCCTATACTTCGAATAGCGCAATGCGCTTGTGGGTTGGGGACTTGCTCGAGCTGTCCCGCCCGATCTCCTGGATGATCCCCGCCCGGGTACTGCCGATTTCCGCAGTTCGTCAACGCTTAGGCGGCGCGTTGCTCGCGGAGTCAGCCACAGGGTGCCTTTTGGCGCCGAGACTATTTCAATCTTACCGTCTGAAAACGTTTAGGTCAAATCTCGGAAACATGCCCGGTCAACGGGCGAGATCAAACATGCTCTTCGCTTCCCTCTTGAACGCCGCGCTCGTCTTCGAGTTTTTTCAAAGTCGTGATTGATATAAGCAGAATGGTATTCTGTCAACATGGACAAAGCAAAGATTCTTATGAATGTCAAAACTAAATTTCTTCGGCACTCGTGGGAGACGTTTGTAAATAATCCGCCGTCAATGCCTCGGGGTGGGAAGGGTGTAGCGGTGCAGGGTTGTCCACGTTGCAGGAAGCCATTAAATACCGTGGATCAATTCATGGAACACCTAGCAAATGATGTGCTGCCGCCGATCGTGGACTTGGTGTTGACGTTGGGCAAGGGTGATTAGTGGGCACCATTCGTGTCTACCATTTTCTTAAGGCTAAGGATGCTCTGGACGACATCAAAAAGCTGCGGATCAAGATATCCGAGGTAGACCAACTGAATGATCCGTTTGAACTCTGGTGTGTGGCACTTGACGACAGACAATTGCGGGAACGGCTGCGCGATTATAAGAGAACCATGAGTGACCGTTTTGGTTTGCTGTGTTTTTGTGGAGGTTGGAGCAATCCCCTGTTGTGGAGCCACTACGCTGATAAACACAGAGGAATGTGTTTAGGTTTTGACATCGATGAAGACACAGTTAAATCAGTCAAGTATGTGAAGGATCGTCCGTCTGTGGGGCCTACACTAATTGAGGATTTGAAAGCACTGTTGGATCATCTTCTTTGGACGAAATACATTGATTGGCAATATGAGGAAGAGTTGCGAGCTTGGGTCCAATTTGACGAGCGCGAGCCCATCACCAAATTTTACTTCTACGATTTCGGAGAACGTCTCCAATTGAAAGAAGTCATTGCCGGCCCGTTGTGCGAAGTTACAGAAATGGAAATCCGTGACGCGTTGGGCGCCACGCAGGATGTTGACGTGATAAAAGCACGTTTGGCTTTTAAGACGTTTCGGGTTGTGAGGAAGGGTTGGCGGTCTGACACGGAGGACGGGCGGTAAGCGTGCAACGCCTTCGCTTCCTTCTTAAGACCCTCCACAGAAATGTTCATGGCGCCCAGCCTACGCTGGCCCGGTTCATGCGTCAAGATTTTGACGAGGCGTGATTTCTCTTATCACGCAGGACCTTACAATGGGGTATGCCCTTGAAGAAAGCAATTTCTCTCAATCGGGCTTTTACGTCACTTAGTGTTGTCTCTCGCGAGGTGCCGTCTGGAAAGAACAAAATTCCCTCCGGCCCGTGAGGCCCATCAACGAGTATGAAGAACACCGGGGCCTTGCGCTTGTTGTTTTGGGCAAGTTCCTCCGCCTGTTTTCGCGTGTAGTTAACACCCTCCGACACGATGTAAGTCTTCAGAGGTTTGAAGAAATAGTCATCGGCCATAAAATCTCCTCGAATAAAGCAGGCCACTCCGGCACCACAGTGCCCCACAGAGCTAGTCTGTGCTCATAATAGCGTATTTCGATTCCCCTAATGTTTCCACATCTGAAACAGGCTGCTGGCGAGCGTAATCATCACGATAAAAATAATCCAGAACATCGGATCGCGAACCGTCCAATCAGCGAGGCTGTGCACGTCAACTCCAATCAACCCGCATCGCCGCGCGTGAAGAATCGTGCGCCGCTCATCAGCCGGTACTTAAAAGGAACCCAGAAACAGACAGCCACGAAGACAATAACCGCCGCTAAGCAAACACCTCTGAGATTAAGCAGCATGGAAGCCTCCTTATCTTCTTCTTTGTGGTGTATACTATCCGAGCATCATTACAGGTTATTTACTGTTGGCTGGTCACGGGAAATAGCGATACTGTTTGGTCCTTAGCCGCCAGCGGCGTATGATTTCGCCCGGAGGATTCGAATGGTCATCGGCGAAAAATTGAAGGCTTTGAGAGCGGAGAGAAATTTGTCCCAGGGCGACATGGAAAAACGGACTGGACTACTCCGCTGTTACGTTTCACGGGTTGAAAATGGGCACACCGTTCCCTCCGTAGACACTCTGGAAATGATGGCCCGAGCGTTGGAAGTTCCGATGTACCGGCTTTTCACGGATGAAGAACACGTCAAAACTCCGAACATACCTGCAGAAATCGTTCCGAGACGGGCGGCCAACTCGAAACAAGAGCGTGTGCTTCGGACGTTCGCGAAGTTATTCGCGCGCATGGATGAGAAGAGCCGGGGGCTTCTGATTCACATGGCGTCGAAGATGGCGAATCGGGCCTGACGCAACCTAGAGAACCGCAGCGAGAAATCCGACCATGCGCCTTCTGAGATGATCTTTCTGCTCTTCAATTTTCCGTTGTACGGCGTTATTTGGGTTCGGAAACGATTGTAACTTTGCCCATTCTAACTTCAGCTTGGACGCCTGCTCGGGCTGCAACTGCTAAATATGCACGCGGATTATTCGCGACCCGCTGGCACATAACCGCCAACTCGGTCGGACCTGTTCTTTCAAGTTCCTGCATCGATATCATGACTCTATTCTACGCCCTATTTCTGATCGGCGGAGGACTCGTGCCATCCAGAGCTACCGTGCGGCCGGTCTACATGAAACCGCATCCTGATCGGCGTAATTCTATCTGGCAGCCAGCTATGCTCGGGACACTCCAACCGTTGCGGGAACTTGGGCAGCGCCCGAGAGGCGGTGGGCTGTCACTGCTGACAATTGCGGCCGCCAACCTCGGGTGAAATCATTGGGGTGATAACGTTCTGCGCCCAGCTTTACCACGGCGGTTTCATCCACGAGTGCTTGGCGCCACACGGCGATCAAAGTTTGCTCGAAGGCAGCTTTCATGTGCGAATTGTACCGCCGATGCTGTCGCTGATGTAAAATCCAGCCCTATGCCAACGCAAACGAGAACGAAAACAAAAGCGACTCCACAGGAAATGGTTGAGCTTGGGAATCTATTGCCCCTGCTTGCCCGCTTAGTTGAGAACGGGAAGATCTCAATCCGTCTTGGACCGGTCGCAGATGTGAAAGACTGGCTCAACAATTATCAAGCATTCGAGAAAACCCCGATTGTCACCATTGACGCGATTAGCGTCAGGCTAGCAGGGACTGAATTGCAGTTTGATTGCGGGTTGGATGATTACGCGGCCTAAGCGATACAAAGTTAAATTCAAAATGCTGGATACCGGGGCCCCTACCAACGAGTCCAAACGAAGGGATACCCACGCGCTTCAAATTAGCGAACCGCCCACCAAAGCGCTGTTATTCGGTTTGACTTATCTATTCCATTGGTATTAAATCGTCATCTCTGCAGAGAAGGTAATATGGACGTACAGACCGACGAACGGCTCCTGAGAAACATCGAGGGCTACCTGGTGCAACTTGTAAGCCGCGTCGAAAGCCTAAGCATAGATGAAGTGAGCCTGATTGCAGACGTGCTGGCTTCCGTCCAGGACGCTCTCCGGTACTTGGCCCAAGAGCCACGATCCGCAGCCTGACCCCCGCTCTAAAATCTCGTCAGCATCTCTTCAGTTTAGCTGCCAGACAAAAACTGTGCGCGGCGCCGCTCCGTATTGACTTTCCGGCAAGTCGGTAACCTGCCTGTCGCTTTTGACACTATCCAGCGAAGGCTGGAACGCTCACCATCCTCCCTATAGCCTCAGTTCGCGCCGTAATCTCGATAAGGAGAAGCGCTTTGGTAGAGCAAAACAACGAGTTGCAGCCCAGCAGACAAGAACGCAGTCTCTTCTCTGTGACGGGCCGGAACAGCACGGGACATGCAACCACCATCATCATCGCTGCAACGAAGGCAGTTGCCGAATACCACGCGATCCACGAACTCGGCTTCGTTGCGGTGTCTGCGACTAAGCCAGTGAGCGACGCGGTGTACGTTGTAGGGGCCTGAAACACCGCGCTCTAAAAGTAAGACAACGTGAGCATTGAGTAGAGGGTGTGGGTTGCAACGCCGATGGCGGCGAACGCATCCGCGCGCTTCAAGTAGTGCGGACTCCGACTAAATTGCAAGGTATCTAGACCGCCGTGAGTAAGAGTTTGAGTATCCCTTGGACCGCAAAGATTTTCATGGATTCATGTTCTTTTTAAAGATGATGCAACGCTTTCTACAGAACCCGCAGAAATTCGAGTAGCTACACTTTTAGAAGCCGAATATACCGGCAGAAATCATTCCGAGGCGCGCGGCCAACGCGAAACAGGAGCGCGAGATGTGGGCTTTCGCGAAATTATTCTCGCGCATGGATGATAAGAGCCGCGGGCTGCTATTTTACATGGCGTCGAAGATGGCGAACCGGGCCTAACACATACGTCAGTTCGGCCAATCGGTTTTGGGCCGCCGAGTTTCTTTCACGAAGCAGGATTCACAAACTCTCGTTCCGTTTTTCAGCGTGAAATCGACTCTTCGGGTTGGATCGATTTCAGTGTCACATTTTCCACAAACTTCGATCTCTATTTCACTCATTTCTTCCCTCACGCATCTTGGTGATGCTTGATTTTAGCAACAGGGCTTTGCACCAACTCTCGCCTCATAACAAGCAAAGCGGCCATAGCGTCTTGTATTGAGATTCGCTCATCGCTTGAAACCTGTCCACCGAGTGACGCACGGGCCCGAATCGCATCTTCCGCTGCTTTAACGCGACCCAGAAGTTTGCTTCGGTTGATCTCAAAAACAGCGGCCCTGTATAGCTGCCGCCAGTTATTCTCGATCATATTTGACTCCTGAGAAAAGACTGCTCAGGCAGCCTCGTTGTTCACTGAAGTCTCTTCAGCGAAGCGCGCGAAAGCGTAGAAGCGGACGTCACAATTGAGGCAGCGGAAAGGGCGCACACCGATGACTGCCAGAAGGTAGCGTTCAACTGTACCGCGCCGATGTGAACGCGACGTCTCAATACCTCTGCACTGGGGCAATTGCGTCTCGTAGTCATGTCAATTCTGAGTTGGCGGACGGCGATTAACGTTGCGTTCGTTTCAGGAGACTCAAAGTATTCATAGCGTCTTGTAAGGCGAGCCGCTCGCCGCTAGGAATGCCGCCATTAAGCGAAGCTCGCGCCTCGATGGCGTCCTCAGCTGCTTTCACGCGAGCTTGGAGTAACTCTGGGTCAAGCTCAAGAATTGCGCCCCGGTATAGCTCCCGCCAGCTATTCCAGTTCACGGAGGAGTCCTGCGAAGTTGTGGGGCACGCATCACTTTCCGATAAACGCGCTGTAAATCCAGAAGCGTCCCACATCCTCTGAGCCATTGCGGGCCCCCGAGAAACTGATGGAACGTTACTTCGGGAGCATCGGGCTGTCTGCCTGTTGGCGTACCAAATAAGGCTTTATGCCGACCGGAATTACAAGCTTTACCTGGTTCCAGCGGGCGTTCCGTCACTTAAATTGTTGGCATGGGTCGGAATCCGAATCCTAGATGGGTTGTGGACTGTCGGAAAGGGGCCGCCGTCCGTTATCAGCGGGCCCCGGGGGAATGCCCGCGACGTTTGGCACTAACGGGCCAATTAGTCACCCAAATACTCTCTCGCGCAAGCAAGAGAAACAATACAGCAAACTATGTAGCGCCGAGCGGCGATTTCACCCTGTGATGATTTCGCCGGGAGCACTAATGCTTGGGATCACAAATGGCTCCAGTTCATCTCGGACTGAATCCGCGCCAAAATCCTAGTTATCGAGGTTTGCCGGGAGTCGGAAACCGCGCATCAATCCTTCGCATCAACTCGACGGCATTATCGATCGCGTCTCGGAACGCGTTTTCTCTAGCGGGCGAGGGCCGGCGATCCAGGCCCGCTAAGCGCCGAACCAGGAACATTCCGGCGACAAGATAGATCAATTTCTTTCGGCCCTCGTCCACTAGGACAAGATAGCATCTTCGCTTTATGTTCGCCTACCGATTTTTCGTTTCTCGGCTCAACGGACTTTCCTCCATGTCGGTTTTACTTTCATTGACTTGGCGGATTTCGCAACCTAATATCTGCGCAAATGGCTGAGCGTCAATCTCTGATCGGCCAGACCATCTCGCACTACCGCATTATAGAGAAGCTCGGTGGCGGCGGGATGGGTGTGGTCTACAAAGCCGAGGACATCAAACTCAATCGCTTCGTCGCCCTGAAATTCCTCCCGGACGACGTCGCCAAAGACCCTCAAGCCCTCGCCCGCTTCCAACGCGAAGGTAAGGCCGCATCTGCGTAGAACCACCCTAACATCCGCACCATTTACGAAATTGACGACCAGAACGGCAACGCATTCATCGTGATGGAGTTTCTGGATGGCCAAACTCTGAAGCATTGCATCGAAGGCAAGCCTCCTTCTCTCGAGAAGGCGCTGGAACTAGGAATAGAGATTACGGACGCGCTAGACGCTGCGCACGCGAAAGGAATTGTTCACCGCGACTTCAAGCCCGCCAACATTTTTGTCACTGAGCGCGGGCACGCCAAGATTCTAGACTTTGGATTGGCAAAACTCACCTCAGTTGCTTACGGTGTTGGCTTCTCCAGGATGCCGACCGCAACATCATAACAGCTGCTAGTGTCCCGGTTCCGCAGTGGGCACCATCGCGTATATGTCTCCGGAGCAGGCGCGTGGCGAAGAACTGGATTCACGCACGGACCTGTTCTCGTTCGGTGCGGTGCTTTATGAGATGGTCACGGGGCGGATGGCGTTTCCCGGCGGCAGTGCTGCGGTCATCCATGAGGCGATTCTGAACCGAGCGCCGCCACCGCTGGCGCGAGTGAATCACGATCTCCCGCTGGAACTCGATAGCATCGTCAACAAGGCGATCGAGAAAGACCACGACTTGCGTTACCAGCACGCAGCTGAAATCAGG
>Ga0209773_10000743_pt1 | contig 10912 bp, 6 predicted proteins | sample BogFormECP14_OM1_FD_188244 | JGI IMG/M metagenome (GOLD analysis project Ga0209773, IMG submission 188244) | Bog forest soil microbial communities from Calvert Island, British Columbia, Canada - ECP14_OM1 (SPAdes) (version 2) | ecosystem: Environmental > Aquatic > Freshwater > Wetlands > Bog ... | reverse complement strand
ATTTCTCTCGAACGGCCTGCAGCCACCAAGTGAGGTCTTTGTCGTGGCCGATGGAAGTTTCCCAGATGGCGGTGACCCAGCCGAAGCCGTTCAGGGCGTGGCCCTGATCGAAATGCATGGCGGTGGTAGCCATCATTTCGCGATGGCCTACGTCTTCGCCAAGATTGCCTACGCTCTCGATGGGGCCGACGCCTAAGCGTGAGTTGAAGCCACCTTCAAAGCCGTTGCGGCGGGCGGCGAGAAAATCGCAGGTCCAGCCGTCGAGGCAAACACAGTCGATGAAATCGGCGGCGCCTTGAGCGGGCTTTAGATAATGCTCGCGGCTGGGGTAGTAGGGATAGCAGATGCCGCCGTCGCCATCACCGTTGTCGATGCCATGCTGGCTCCAGATCTGGCCCTGGCAGACGTGGATGCCTTCGTCGTTGGCGAGGTGACGCTGATTTTCCGCGTCCATGAATCCGGCGATTAGCGATTGCGGGCGATAGTTGTTGCCGACCATCTTCGAGACGAGCTGGAACGCTTCGTGAATCGTCTGGCGCGTTTCTTCGCGGGTGTTGTACATGGGCGCGAAGTAGCCGCCGGGGATGAAGGTGATCTCGTCGTTATAGCGGTCGTGGTAGGAGGCGAGGAGGCGGCGCGCTTCTTTGTAGTGTTGCCGGTCGTCGTTGAGCGCGAGCCAGCTGATGGCCCACGTCATGCGGCCATCGGGGCAGCCGCGGGCAAAGGCTTCGCGGCGGGAGCGGATGTGGTCGGGGCTGTTGTCGGGGGCCTCGTCTTCGCCGATGTTGTGAGTGCGGGTTACTTCGATCTGGTTGACGCGCACGACGGAGATGTGGGTGATGAAGCGTCCCTGGAGTGGTGATGCCGCGACGCTGAATGCTTTTGCGAGTGGCGAAGCAACGGCGAGCGTGCTTGCGCTGCCGAGGAATTTTCGTCTGGTCCAGTGATTGTGCATCTGTATCGGCTTACTTTCTGCGGAAATCGTACAGATGCGACAACAGTGGGACAAGTACATCCGAACGAAAATCGAAGTGCGCTCAAGGACTCCCTAAGATCTGTACAGCCCTACAATGCAACCTTAAGTACCCACGCGGGCTGCTGACGCAGGTTTGCCGGAAGATCGGGCAGGCTTATGAGAACGCCGTGATTGCCTGGCTTGAATTCCAACGGCGTTGGATCGCCGAGAAGAGATACGGCCTTCACGCCAGCGGCATCTTTCAATTCAAAACTTGCGCCGGGCCAGCGAGGAAGAATCGCGTAGAGGTCATTTCCCTTTGTCGTGAAGAGAGCGTCGACTGAGGCCTTGCCTGCTTCCGGTTTCAGTGCCAGCTTTGAGATGTCGTAGGCGCTGTCGTACTCGCCGTTGTAATTTGCCTGCGGAATTTCGCCGGAGCTCCACTGCCGCGTGGTTTTCCAAGGCTTGGTTCCATAGATGGCCTCGCCGTTGACGCTGAGCCAACTGCCGATCTGCCCGAGGCGTTCTTCCATGAGAAGGGGGATGGTTCCGTCTCCGGCGGGGCCTATGTCGAGCAGCAGGTTTCCTCCGCGGCTTACCGTGTCGGAGAGCATGATGATGAGTTCCTGTCCGGTGTGATAGCCGTCGAGCAGCTCAGCGCGATTGAGGCCGAAGCTCACGCCCATGCCGCGGTTCTCTTCCCAGGGGTGGTTCATGTCGTTCATGCCGGAGGTATATTCGGTTGTCCAGTAGCCACCGTGCTTGTGGCGGCAGTCTTTACCCCAGCGGTCATTGATCACGACTTCATCTTTTACGGGAGACTCGTTGAAGAGCCACGCGAGCAGTTCGGGGCTGTGCCACTCGGCGGAAGTGAGATCCCATTCGCCATCGCTGAAAATGATGGAGGGCTTATAGCGCGTGACAAGGTCTTTGAACTGAGGGAACATGTGCTCGCGGACATAACGCGGCTTGTCGTAGAGCCACATGGGGTTGTACCACTCGTAGAGCGAATAGTAGTAGCCCATGCGCACGTTCTTGCTGCGGACGGCTTCTGAGAGATCGCCGAGAATGTCGCGATGAGGGCCTATCTCAACTGCGTTCCAGGGACGGCCCCAGGTTGCCGATGCTTCCTTACTGGGCCAGAGTGCGAATCCTTCATGATGCTTGGAGGTGAGCGCGACGTACTTTGCGCCGGAGCCTGAGAGGACGCTGGCCCAGTGATCGGGATCAAACAGCTCGCATTTGAAGTGCGGCGCAAAGCCCTGATAGGGATAGTCGGCGCCGTACCACTTTTTGTGATATTCCCATGTGCCTTTTTCGATCTCGTTGGCTTTGGGATTGTCGCGGCCTTCGGTCATCTGGTGCCAATACCACTCGGCATAAGCGAGTTTGCCGGGGATGACAGGAGCGTAGGCGGGAACGGAGTAGGTTCCCCAATGGATGAAGATGCCGAATTTGTCGTGGGTAAACCACGCGGGGGTTGGCCGCGCGTCGATGCTCTCCCACGTTGGTTGATAAGTCTCGGCGTTGAGATAACGCCCCACGGATGTGGTTCCGGCGACGATGCCGGCGGCTCCCGCCATTTTAATAAAGCTGCGTCTGCTCAGCGAGCTTTCCATTTCTGGGATTCGTTCGCGCATGTGGCCTCGTCTTTGAGAATGCAATACGAATCCTCTGGATGGAGGTGTGAGTTGTCAAGAGCGTTTTTATTTGCGAACTAATATTTTCATGGTCGATTGCCTAGTTTATCCCCACTTCGATGTTAAAAATATTTGACATCAATAAATGCAAAAGGAACGTTCTATTAGATGAAAGGTATTGATCGATATTTTCGTATGAACGGAGCAGTTTGGAAACAAGATGGCTTCATCCCTCATGCCGCCAAGGTCGTGCTCATTCAATTACCTTGAGTATCCTATTCAGTTCATACTCGCGATCACTTCCACGCGGAAGTCTATTTCCAAATGCGCGAAGTCTTTCTTTTAACTCAAGGTGGATGTTGGATGCTTTTGTGACTACATGGCTCAAGGCTTGGAGCCCCCAATATTGCCCAAAAGGAGTGTCTTCCAGTGAGGTAATTGTCTTAACGAGAATTCCAAGATAGTCCGAGGTTGGCCAAACATAAATATGTGCATAGCCATAAAGGCGTTTTCCGCCGCTTCTCGACTCAAGCGCTTTAAACACATCGAACGACCTTGTCCGTTGGGAAAGTTCCATCATTTTTCTAACAACGGAAGTCATTTCTGCGGTTCTGGCACCTCCGGACGGCTGAGTAGCGCGAATGTTGTCGTACTCCTCAGAGAGTTCCTCGATAGTTGCCTCGTCAGAAACTGTTGCAAGGACGGCGTCTGATGATGAGTGGGTTTGGGAAACCCCGAACGCCGATATCGCTAAGCCTGCCTTCTGAGAGGCACTGGATGCAGCTCCTTTCGCTTCATCAACCTGTTTCTGCATCTCCTGCAATTCGATCTTGACACCGAGTAGTTCCACCACCTTGACTAGGGGCTGCACCCATGGAAGGGTGCAGACTACCAACAGAACAATGGTGATCGAGTCGATTCTGATCTCTGGCTTCCAAACATGCACCGCAGCGAGTAGAACCGCGAAAAAGGAAACAACAATCCGGAGTGCAAGGTTTCTTTTCATAGCGTGCTGCGCTCGACTCCAGCAGTAGTTGGGTGAATGACTTATATATCGATAGATATTTCAGCCATCTTAAGGAGACACGAATTATACCCACTTTTTGCATGAGAATATTTAGTGTCAGCGAGCTGTGAGACTGCGTTTCGGCTGTCTTAAGGTCAAAATCGGTAAAAAAAGTCGACTTATGTTTACCTGACAGAAACCGGTTTGGCATGAAGATTGATCAGGAAGGCTGCATTCAGATGGTAGGGACGGGCACCAATCCCTGTTTCAGACTTGCGGCGCCCACCCCCTTTTTCGTCCTGCTGCCCTGAAAAAGCGGATCTTTCGCTTCGCTCAAGCTGACAGACATGCGAAGGGGTGAGACAGAGAGTCCCACCCCTTTTTGCTGATGGCTGATCTGCTTATGCCTTTGCGGCGTCTACTTTTTCGGTGTCCACGCCGAGTTCCTTGAAGGCGGCCTGCGCTTTCTTCGCGTCGAACTTGCCGTCGCGTGCCAAGCGGGAGAGCGTAGCGGCGACAATGGATTCGGCGTTGACTTCGAAATGAGCGCGCAGGTGTTCGCGGTTGTCGCTGCGGCCGAAGCCGTCGGTGCCGAGCGTCACCAGGCGGTTTGTGAGCCACGGCGAGAGCTGGTCGGGGACCGACTTCATGTAGTCTGTCGCTGCGATGATCGGGCCCTTTGCGCCTTTGATGGCCTGCAGGATGTATGGGGTCTTCTCGGCTTCTGCCGGGTGGAGGCGGTTCCAGCGCTCGATAGATAGAGCTTCGCGACGCAGCTCGTTGTAGCTGGTCACGCTCCATACGTCGGCCTGGACGCTGTACTTCTCGGCGAGAATTTGCTGCGCGCGGACGACTTCATTGAGGATGGGGCCGCTGCCGAAGAGCTGGGCGTCAGCTTTACCCTTGATCGCGCCCTTGAATTTGTAAATACCGCGTACGATGCCTTCGGCGACGCCGTCGGGCATTTCTGCCATCGCGTAGTCTTCGTTGTACATGGTGATGTAGTAGAAGACCGGCTCGTTTTCCTGATACATGCGGCGGATGCCGTCCTGCAGGATGACGGCGAGTTCGTAGACGAAGGCCGGGTCGTAGCTCAGGCAGGTGGGCACGGTGCTGGCGAGGACGTGGCTGTGGCCGTCCTGATGCTGGAGGCCTTCGCCGAGCATGGTGGTGCGTCCGGCGGTACCGCCCATGAGGAAGCCTTTGCCGCGCGAATCGGCGAAGGCCCAGACCATGTCGCCGACGCGCTGGAAGCCGAACATCGAGTAGTACATGTAGAACGGGATCGTGGGCGTGCGGTAGTTGGAGTATGCGGTGCCGGCGGCGGTGAAGGAGGCCATCGATCCGGCTTCGGTGATTCCCTCTTCGAGAATCTGGCCGTCCTGCTCTTCACGGTAGTAGAGAAGCATGTCGAGGTCGTGCGGCTTGTACTTCTGGCCTTCGGCGGCGTAGATGCCGACCTGGCGAATGGCCGATTCGAGGCCGAAGGTGCGGCCTTCATCGGGGACGATGGGGACGATCAGCTTGCCGATTTCGGGATCTTTGAGCAGGTGGCGCAGGATGCTGACGAAGCCCATGGTGGTCGATACGGCGCGGCCTTTGGATCCGGCGGTCCATTCTGCGAAGTAGTCGAGCGCGGGTGCCTTGAACTTCAGCTCCGGGGTCTCGCGCCTCGGCATGTATCCGCCGAGTTCTTTGCGGCGCTCCTGCAGGTACTGGATTTCCGGCGCGTCGTCTGCGGGCTTGTAGGGCTTGCCCTCTTTGGCTGCTGCTTCGGGGACGGGGATGTCGAAGCGCTTGACGAAGGTGGTGAGGGCTTCGTCGGTCATCTTCTTTTCCTGGTGGGCGGCGTTGCGGGCCTCGGTTGTGCCCATGCCGTAGCCCTTGACGGTCTTGGCAAGGATGACGGTGGGGCCGCCGCGATGCTCTACGGCACGCTTGTAGGCGTTGTAGACCTTGACTGGGTCATGGCCGCCGCGATGCAGGCGAGCAAGTTGCTCGTCGGTCATGTCGCTGACGAGTTCGAGGAGTTCGGGGTACTTGCCGAAGAATTCCTTGCGCACATACGCGCCGCCCTTGGCCTTGAATGCCTGGTACTCGCCATCGACGCACTCTTCCATGCGCTTGAGGAGCAGGCCTTTGTGGTCGCGCTCGAAGAGGGCGTCCCAGTCGGAGCCCCAGATAACCTTGATGACGTTCCAGCCGGCGCCGCGGAAGACGCCTTCGAGCTCGTCGATGATGCGCTTGTTGCCGCGCACGGGGCCGTCGAGGCGCTGCAGGTTGCAGTTGACGACGAAGATGAGGTTGTCGAGCTTTTCGCGCGAGGCTACGCTGATGGCGCCGAGGGTATCGACTTCGTCTGTTTCGCCGTCACCGACAAAGGCCCAGATTTTGCGCGGGGTCTTTTCGATGAGGTTGCGGTTTTCAAGGTAGCGCATGAAGCGCGCCTGATAGATCGCGTTGAGCGGGCCGATGCCCATGGAAACAGTGGGGAAACGCCAGAAGTTTGGCATGAGCCAGGGGTGCGGATAGGACGAGAGGCCGGGCTTGTCGCGCAACTCGTGGCGGAAGTTCTTAAGGTGGTCGTCGGTCAGGCGGCCTTCAAGATAGGCGCGGGCGTAGACGCCGGGCGAAGCGTGTCCCTGGAAGTAGATGAAGTCGCCGGGCTGGTCTTGATCGCTCGCCGCGTGGCTTGGGTACTTGGCATGAAAGAAGTGGTTGAAGCCGACTTCGAGCAGCGTTGCAAGCGACGAATAAGTGGAGATGTGGCCGCCGATGCCCGCGTCCTTCTTGTTCTGGCCGTGGACCATAGCCATCGCATTCCAGCGGATGAGGCTTTCGACGCGGCGCTCCATCTGGCGGTCGCCGGGATACGGCACTTCATCATGTTTGGGGATGGTATTGAGGTAGGGGGTTCGGATTTCGCCGGGAGTGTTAATGCCTGCTTCGCGCGCTCGCTGCCGCAGGACAGCCATGAGTTCTGCTGCCTGCTCGGGGCCTTCATCGACGACGATCTGGTCGAATGCCTCAATCCACTCTGCAACTTCTTCGGTAAAGTCCGCCGGGGCGGGAACTGCCAGTTTCATAGCCATAGGATTCATTTTCCGCGGGATAAGCTTGTGTGTTGCTTCAAGGACTCAGGCGGGGGCTTGAGCCCTTCCCCAACAGATAATTTTCGCAGAATATCTGCCGTCGCGCTAATGCAACCGCCAAGTGTAGCGCGCCTGAGACTGCGAATTTCATTTACAACCCGTCGGCATGCCGCGCTTCATGAGCAATTGGTCCGCGGACGGCAGATTCGCCAGCACTTTTACAATTCGCTCCGCAGCGTGGCCGTCGCCGTAAGGATTTTCCGTTCCTCGGATGGAATTTGCGAACTCGACACTGCTAGCTTCCTGTATCTTGCTGAGAATCGATGCTGCTGTTGCCTCGGCGTCGAGCACGCAGGCGGGGCGCTCTCTTCCCTGCTGGCGCATGCCCACGTTTACCGTTGGCAGGGCAAAGGAGCCGGATTCCATGATGCCGCTGCTGGAGTTGCCGATCATGAGCTTTATGTGTCGCAGCAGGCTCGAGTAGGTGACGGCTCCGAGGTTGACGAAGAGGCGGCCATTGCCGCGCTTCTTGAGAAACCGCTCGGCGCGGCCGATGAGCGAACGGCTGCCGGCGTCGGCATTCGGGTAGGAGAAGATGATCTGATCGGTGAGCTGTTCCAATGAGGCGAAGAGCGCATCAGCTTCGCTTGTGGTGTCGCGGAGAATGGTGACCGGGTGATATGTGACGAGCGTCGTTGGCCGGGACAGATCGAGTTGCAGCTTCGCTTCGAGTTCTGCGCGGGTGAGGAGTTGGCTGCGGCGTAAGTGGTCGAGCGATGGAGCGCCGGCGCGGACGACTCGCCACGCTTCTTCTCCCATGCCGATGACTCGCTGGCGCGCCAGCTCGGTCGAGGTGAAGTGGATGTGGCTCATTTTGGTGAGCGCGTTGCGCACGGCGTCGTCGATGGCGCCTTCGCTGATTTCGCCTCCTTCGATGTGCGCGATGGGGATGCGCAGAGCGAGGGCGACGGACGCGGGAGCTAGCATTTCATAGCGGTCGGCGATGAGGAGGAGAAGATCGGGGCGCATCTGGCCGAGGGTGTCTGCGAGAGAGAGGACGCCGAGGCCTATGCTCTTTGCCATACCAATGTCAGTGTCGGAGCTGAGAAGGCACTCGAGCTTTGCCGCGATAGGGAATCCATCGGCTTCGATTTCCCGGACTGTGCTGCCGAATTCGGGCGAGAGGTGCGACGCGAGTGCGATTACTTTGAGATCGACGTCGGGGTGGGCTTGTAAATCTTTGAGTGGCCAGTAGAGATGGCTGTAGTCGGCGCGCGAGGTGGTGACAACTGCGATGGTCTTCTTCATCTGCTATAGATTGATTTTATGAGCGTGGCCCTCCTTCCTGCTGTGGAACAGCTTGCCCTTCTGCGACAGCAGAAAATTTCTCCACTTGAGCTGGTGGATGAGCATATTGCTCGTATTGAGCGACTGAATCCTGCGCTGAATGCGCTGGTTGACTTTGATCCGGAGCGGGCGCGTCAGCAGGCGCGCGATGTGAAGGCTGGCGCATTGGCTGGATTGCCGCTGACGGTGAAGGCCTCGATTGCCACGCGCGGATATAAGTGCGAAATCGGGAGCACGCTGCATCGTGGGCATATTCCTGACGCGGATGCGGTGGCGGTGGCGCGGTTGCGGGATGCGGGCGCGGTGATTCTGGGGACTACGAATTGTCCGGAGTTTCTGATGGCGTATGAGACGGACAATCTGCTGTATGGGAGGACCAACAATCCATGGGCGATTGACCGGACTGCCGGTGGATCGAGCGGTGGTGAGGCGGCGGCGATTGCGGCTGGGCTTTCGGCTGGAGGTCTCGGCAGCGACAGCGGTGGTTCCGTGCGCGAGCCGGCTCATTTTTCCGGGATCTGTTCGCTGAAGCCGACTTCAGGGCGTGTGCCGGCGATGGGGCATCTGCCGCCGTGTGTTGGGCCGTTCTCGATTCTTGGCGCGATCGGACCAATGGCTCGCACTGTCGCCGATGTTGACCTGCTGTTTCGCACGGTTGCGGGGCGGCATTCGCATGATCCTGCGGCCGCTCCGGTGAAGCTGCGGAATGTATCGGTCGAGGAAGCGAAGGAGATTCCGATTGGATGGTTCGAGGATGATGGGCTGATTCCGGTGACGCAGGAGACGCGGCAGGCGGTGCGCGATGCGGCGGGTGCGCTTGCGTTGCGGGGTTTCAAGGTGAAGGCGTTTCGGCCCACGTTTCTGGAAGAGGCACGCAGGCTGTGGCATGTTTTTTTTGTTCAATGCGGAGCCATGTTTTATGAGTCGTCCACTGCGGGGCGCAGGGATGAACTGAGTCCTACTTTTCGTAATTTTCTTGTGATTGCGGAGGCGGAGCGCGCTCTGACAGCGAAGTCGCTGCTGCAGGCATGGGCGGAATGCGACATGGTGCGCAGCCAGATTCTCGCCGAGATGCAGGAGTTCCCTGTTCTGTTAATGCCGGTTTGCGCTGTTCCGGCGTTTCGCCACGGCGAGCGCCAATGGACGGTCGAAGGGCGCACGCTGCACTATCTGGATGCGATGCGGTTCACGCAGTGGTTCAACCTGTTAGCTTCGCCGGCTGCAGTCGTACCGGTTGGAAGGTCGGACGAGGGCCTTCCTATTGGTGTGCAGATTGCAGGCAGGCCGTTTGATGATGAGGTTGTGCTGGCTGTCGCGGCGGCGGTCGAAAGCGAATTCGGTTACCAGCCTCCTCCGCTTTCATGAGTCAGTGCGTGATTGGATGCGAGACGGTGGGCATGTAGTTGAATTGGAATCTCTGCTTGCGGTCGCCGGACTCGAAGCGGTCGTTCCAGTTCAATCGATACTGCACGGAAGGGTTGTCTTCCGGATAGTGCTCGTTCGTTGAATATGGATAGGTGCTCATTTCATGGAAAGGCATTTCTGCGACCGTGAAAGGCATCGCTTCGTAGAAATCCATGTCTTTGACGAAGCCGTTCGCGTAAAAGAAGTAATCGCGCTTCCATCCAGAAGGTAGTGGAGGCAAGGATGCGTTGCTGAACTCGGCGTCGATTTCTTCGCCGCTGCCAAAGATGACGTAGTGGTTGTCGATTCGTTGCAGGAGCGGGGTCACGTCTCCGTATTTCGTGTAGCTGCCGCGCTGCCATTGGAATGGTCCGGTAGCGCTGATGCGGTCGTAGTGATAGGTCAGGTCGCCGGGTGTTTCGCCGTCCACCTGCTGCGGATATCCGCGGAAGGCCAGATGGGCCGTTGCCAGCGGCAACTCGGTGCGTTTTGTGCTTCGCGCCATTTCCGGGCCGTTGTCGACGAGCACCTGGTCCCAGTAAATCTGCAGGTTGGTCTTGATGCGAATGTGGTGTGTGCCCTGCGGCAGTTTGCCCGTCAGATCAACCACGATGGTTCGCGGAAGCCCTGCGGGGAAGCCCATGTCATCGATGATGCGCTTCCAGCTGCCATCCGGCATCTGCGCCTCAACGAAAGGTGAGATCGGCTGAAGACCGGCCTGCCATGCCGCATACATGGAACTGGCGCTGAAGTACTCGATGAATCCGTGCAGGAAGAGACGGAGGGGATTCTGCGGCGACCACTCGCCTAAGTCAAACGTGAGGGTGTGCATATTGGCGTAGCCCGCGTATTTCAGATTGGTGAAGTCGCGGACGTATTTGTGATCGCGTTTAGCAAGAATAGGCAGAATATCGTGGCCCTGGTCGTCCCATGCTCCGGCAAGCGTTCGCGTTTCGGGAGAGGCGACGACGGTTGCGCCTGAAGCAAACGGAGGCTCATCCAAAAAGCGCTCGTCGGGATAGACTTCGGTTCCTGCCGGATGGTCGATGGCCACGAGGCGCAGCTGATCGATGTAGTTGATCTCTTCCATCGGCTCGCCAAAACGCAGACTGAGGTAGCCGTTGCGGCCTTTCAACTGTGAGCCTTCGACTTTGACCCATTCATCCGGATCGGCCTTGTTTGTCGAGGTGGGAGAGACCCAGTGGCCGACGACGGCAGCGCCAATCACGTCAGACACAAACTGGTATTTGCTGCCGTCCCACGCGAAGAGGACGGGGCACGAGCTTCCTCGGCGATCCAGTTCCTGCAGCGCAACAGGTTTGTTGGCGGCGACATCAAGCTCATCCTGAGGAACGCCGGTTGGCCATAGCAGGCGAACGACATCGGCACTCTCTGCGTGACCGAGACCGGCGAGGATTTCTGTCGAACCCTGGCTCAGATATCCGCTGCCTCCGGCGACTTCAAACTT
>Ga0209773_10000742_pt1 | contig 10929 bp, 9 predicted proteins | sample BogFormECP14_OM1_FD_188244 | JGI IMG/M metagenome (GOLD analysis project Ga0209773, IMG submission 188244) | Bog forest soil microbial communities from Calvert Island, British Columbia, Canada - ECP14_OM1 (SPAdes) (version 2) | ecosystem: Environmental > Aquatic > Freshwater > Wetlands > Bog ... | reverse complement strand
AAGACCGGTGACAGCATATGTGCCAGAGCTGCTGGTGTCCGTGTGGGTTGACAGCCCTGTAGCCTGATCGGTGATCGTCACGGTAGCACCGACAACCACGGCCCCACTCGAATCCGTCACTGTGCCGGTGATACCGGCGTTAGCCTGGGCGAAAAGATTTTCTGATGACAAAAACGCGAGAGACAACACAAAGACGGCGAGTGCGACATGCGCTGTAAATAAACGCCTGCCCCATTCTGTAAATGGTCGCATCACAACTCCTCCTGAAAAGTCCGTACTACCGCAGATTCAGACCGGGCAGCGGTTTCGATGTTGGCCCGGCCTATTGGCTCTTGATCTGGAAACGATACCATCCGCAGAGATGGTATCGTTTCCAACAATCGCAAACTATAGGGATTCCACAGCGGAACTGTCAAGGACAAATTTTGGCGGTGCGACTATCCGTTCCAACAATGCCAATAGAAGGATGGTATCGATGCCACCAAATGGTTGAGCAGACGTGACTTTTAGAGTCCAGCCTGGCTCCTTTTTCAGGCGAAAAAGCAGGGCTGATCAGACCCTGAGCAGTGTCTCGATCTTAACGGGCAGCTCGCGCACCCTGATCCCGGTTGCGTGATAAACCGCGGCTGTGATGGCCGGAGCTATTCCGGCAAGGCCGATCTCGCCCACCCCGCGCGCGCCGTACTCGTTCAGAGTCAGATCGGGGAAATTCAGGAAGGTGACATCGATCTCAGGCGCGTCGGCACAGGTCGAGACAACGTAGTCGGCGAAGTTGCTGTTGATGGGGTTGCCGTTCCGCGGGTCATGGTGTGTCTCTTCAAAGATGCCCATGCCTACTCCCATCACGATCGCCCCCTGAACCTGATTCCGCGCCGGGCCAAGGTTCATGATGCGACCGACGTCGATCACGGAGACGACGCGGTTCACCCGCAGGCGGGCAATACCGGGATCCCAGGTTACCTCGACGAATTGCGCGCCATAGGAGTGCTGCGAGTATTTCTGAGCGGTAGGGTCTTCAAATGAGCTGGGAGATTTCCCGGTACCGTTCGCACTGCGGACGTTGGCCTGTTTCAGAATCTCTTCAAAGGCGATGCCCTGCCCCGGCTGCTGGTCTTTCGTATGGATGCGGGCCGATGTAAGTGCGAGGTCCTCAGCCTTCTTGCCGTGAAAGGGCGATTCGGAGGTGCTGGTCGCGATGCCGAGCATCGACTTCACGGCCGCATTTGAGGCGGCGGCGATGGCGGGCACGACGGAAGCTGTGACCCAGGAGCCGCCGGAGAGCGGGCCTGCGGGCAGTGAAGTATCGCCCAGCACTACCTCTATTTTGTCGACCGGAATGCCGGTTTTGTCGCTGACAACCTGAGCGAAGATTGTATAGGTGCCAGTGCCAATGTCCTGCGTGGCGCAGCTTACGCGCGCGGTTCCGTCATTGTTGAGCGAGACGGAGACCTGCGCAGACATGCGAAACGCTCCCCAGGACGCGCAGGCCATGCCCCAGCCCAAAACCAGATCGCCCTGGCGCATTGAGCCCACGGCTGGATTGCGTTTCGACCATCCGAACTTCTCAGCGCCAGTAGTGAGACATTCTTTAAGGTGGCGCGAAGAGAACGGCTTGTTGTTGCTCTCGTCTTTTTCCGGCTCATTGCGGAGGCGAAGCTCGACTGGGTCCATCTTCAGCTTAATGGCCAGCTCGTCCATGCCGGATTCAAGCGCATAGAGACCGGGGACAGCGCCAGGGCCGCGCATGGCTGTAGGCGGGCCGATGTTGCGCTGGACCTTGCTTCCGCGAAGAAGCAGGTTCGCTGTGCTGTAGAGATAAGGTGTCGCCTCGCCGCAACCTTCGCCATAATCGCTGATCATGGATGTGTCATTAACGTAGTCGTGATGCACGGAGAGCAGCTTGCCGTCTGGAGTGGCACCAAGTCGGATGCGCTGCTGCGTTCGTGGGCGATGGCCGACGTTCGAGAACATCATCTTGCGCGAAATGACTGCCTTCACCGGGCGATTCAGTTCACGGGCAGCGGCCGCAGCGAGAGGAGCGTGCGTCCAGGGCCATAGTTTTCCGCCGAATCCGGAGCCGAGATACTTCATCACGATCTGGACATTCTCGTTGGGAACGCCGAGGAACTGCGCCATCACCGCCTGATGATTCAGCAGCGATTGTGTTGTTTCGTAGAGGGTGAACTTCCTGCCGTCCCAAACGGCGACGGATGCGTGCAGCTCGATTGGATTGTGGGTCTCGGCTGGGGTGAGGTAAGTTTCGTCCACCTGCACGGGAGCGGCTGCGAAGGCTTTTTCAGCATCGCCTCGATGGCTCTCTACGTTCAGGCTCTTCCAACCGTCAGCGAGGTCCGGAGCGACGTTCGGCGTTTCGGCGGCATACTCGACACGCACCGCATCGGCTGCGGCTTTGGCTTGTTCAAAAGTTTCGGCGAGAACGGCTGCTACATATTGTCCGTTATAGTAGATGACTTCGTCTTCGAAGGGAGGCCGGCTCTCGTCGACAATTGCATTTTCGTCACCCGGAACGGGACGGTAGAGCGTGGGTGCATTGCCGTGGTACATGACGCGAAGAACGCCGGGCATTTTTTCGGCTTCAGAAGCGTCGAGTTTCGTGATTTTTCCTTTGGCAATGGAAGCACACACAGGGACCAGATAGACCATCCCGGGGAAGTTGTAGTCCGACGAATACATGGCCGCGCCGCTGGTTTTGAGACGGCCGTCGACGCGAGGCACTGCCGTGCCGATGATGGATGTCGGTGCTGTCTCCTGTGTCGCCATCGACTGTCTCCTCGGGAAGTGCGGTTCTGCAGTGGTGTATGGACGTGATGATATCGCATACTGCTGCAATGAATGAGCGGACCGCATCTTCAGGCAGTTTTCAGGAAATGGGTCTACTATCTGGTTCGACGGATAACCGGGGAGACAAATGAAAGAAATTCGAATACCGATAAATGCGATGCGCAGGTTGGCTGGTATCGCCTTTGGCGCGGCTTTGGCGTTAACCAGTTGCTCAGCACTGCTGGCACAGGGGCCGTATCACGTTCAGGACAAATGGAAGCTTGGCGGCGATGGCGGGTGGGATTACCTGGCTGTCGATCCGCAGTCGGGCCTTCTCTACATCACGCGCGGAAATCATGTGATGGTGGTCGATACCACGGCAGGTAAAGTTGTCGCCGACATTGCCGGACTCAAAGGTACGCACGGCGTCGCTTTTGATACGGATGGCAAGACCGGATACATCAGCGATGGCGCCAGTAATGACGTCGCAGTGTTCGATCGCGCGAGCAACAAGATTACCCAGACGATTCCCGCCGGGACAAACCCTGATGGGATTTTGTTTGAGCCTTCCACCAAAACGGTCTGGGCGTTTAACGGAAGAAGCAAGAATGCCACGGTCATCGACGCGAAGACGAAACAAGTTATTGCGACCGTACCGCTTGCAGGCAAGCCTGAGTTCCCTGTGGCAGATGGCAAGGGCTCTGTCTTTGTAAACATTGAGGATAAGAATGAGATCGCGCATCTGGACGCAAAATCGCACACAGTGCTTGCAGAATGGCCGATCAGTTGCGAGTCTCCTTCAGGCCACGCCATTGACATCGCGAACAGCCGGCTTTTCGCTGTCTGCGACGGAAAGAAGATGGCAGTTGTCGACGCGACTTCTGGAAAGGTTGTGGCGTCACCGGAGATCGGCGAGGGTCCGGACGCGGCTGCATTCGACCCCACTACTCATAACGCCTTTAGTTCCAATGGGGAAGGCACGCTCACAGTCGTGCACCAGGATTCGCCCGACTCCTACTCAGTTGCACAAACCCTGGACACCCAGAAAAGCGCCCGCACCATGGCTCTTGATCCCAAAACGGGAAAAATCTACCTGGTAGCGGCTGAGTTCGGGCCGCGACCGGCGGCTACGCCTGAGAATCCGCGCCCTCGCCCCCCGGTTTTGCCGGGAAGCTTTGTTGTGATCGTCGTGAGTAAATAGCCATTCTCGCGAAGGGAAGGGCGCTCTCTTCTCGTTTCTCAAAACAGCCAGATTTTGACTTAATTTGTCGCGGTTTTGCCTCCGCGATGTATAGTTTTGCCATTGGATGTTTGCGGTCTGGGCTGGAAAAGCACTTTATTTTGAGGATTATGGCTTGCAGTTCCAAAAGTTCGATGACGCTTACCTCGACAGTCTGCGCAAGGGCGATCGCCGCACTGAGGAGCACTTTGTTCTTTACTTCAGTGAACTGATTCACCTGAAGCTGCGTTCCCGGTTGAACTCCAGAGATGCGATAGAGGACGTCCGGCAGGAGACATTTGCCCGCATTTTTGTGCTCCTGCGGGGCAAGGAGGGCGTGCGTAACGCCTCGGCACTCGGAGCACTTGTCAATTCGATCTGCAACCACGTGCTCCTGGAGTATTACCGCTCGCATTCCAAAAGCGAAGCGATGGAAGACGCTTCGGAGATGGATATCCAGTCGGAGGATGCCGACGTTCTGGACGTCATGGAGTCGAAAGAGACACAGAAGACCGTGCGCCAGATTCTTGAAAAGCTGAGCGATCGGGACCGCCAGCTGCTGAAGAGCATTTTTCTTGAAGAGCGAGATAAAGACGAAGTCTGCGCCGAATTTGGTGTGGATCGCGAGTACTTAAGGGTCCTTTTGCACCGCGCAAAGCTGTCATTTAAGTCCTTTTATGTGAAGCACATGGCATCATCCGGACCTTCGAGTGGCGGAGGCAGTAATTTCGGGCGATACGTTTGGCTTTTCTCTGCACTATTCTGTTGAGGCTCGAGATCCATGGACCACACTGAAGCTGTAAATCAGTACGCGGTAGAAAAGTACCTACTCGAGGAATTGAGCCCAGAGGCGCGCGCAGCATTCGAGGAGCATTACTTCAGCTGCGAGGAGTGCGCATTAGATTTGCGCGCCGCTGCTGCCTTCATCGCTCAATCCCGGAAGGAACTTGCACGTCCCGCAATCGTCGCAGTTAAGGAACCCAAGCGCAAACTTTTCAGTTTCCCATCGCTCCTGGGGCCTGCATTCGCAGTGCCTGCCCTGGCAGCAATGGCGCTCGTTATTGGATTCCAGAACATTGTCACCGTCCCCCAGCTGAGACAGGAGGTTGCGGTCGCATCGAAACCGCAGATCCTGCCATCGGTCACGCTGGTGGATGGACAAAGCCGCGGTGAAGAAATCCGGACGGTAGCGGCGAAAGCCCATGAGGCTTTCCTGCTATCGGTCGACATCCCGGCGGATAACCGCTTTTCAGGATACCTCTGTTCGCTGTATTCTCCTTCCGGAAAGATGGTTTGGCAGCTACGGATTCCGGCGTCGCAGGCTGCCGATATAGTTCCTATTCAGGTGCCCGCAGACAGCACGGAGGCCGGTCAGAACACCCTACTGGTTCAGGGAGTATCTTCGGACGCCGGTGCTGCGCCGGTTGCCATTGTTCGATATCACTTTCTCTTACAGATTCACTAACTCACGAACGAAATGTTTGATCTAAGAAAAATATTTCATCGAGGAGGAAAGATCATGGCGGCTCCCCAGCGCACGTTTCTTTTTCACGCAGATGCCAATGCGATCGGCGGCATTGTGAATGACCGAAATATTCACTCACATGCATCGAGTTCTCTTCCACTCGCGGGCGGCATAGTCAATAAGGAGCACATCGTACCCCCGCGGAAGCGTAAGTTGGCCGTGACCTATACGAAGGAGAGCACTCACATTTCGAGCCGAACCGAAAACCATCCAGAAGGTGGCGGTTCCTGGACGACACTGGTCGTTGCGACGATCGAAGGACTTAACATTCTAGACGTGGTGGAAGCGGACACAATCGTGGCCCAACTGGAGGTATCGCACCCGCAGGATGGTGGCGAGCCGACAATCACGGTATCTGGATCTAAGTTCCAAAACCTGCGAATTAACGGGGAAAAGGTTGAGCCAGTCATCCGATACGATCTTTTTTCTGAGCATGACGGCTCCTTGAACCCCGACCCTAAACGGCAGTATCCGAAAACGTCGTGGCTGAAACAGCCTAAATTCCTGGACAAGATCAACGTGCAGAAAGACCAGCACCAGAAGGCATACGCAGCGCTCCCCGATACGGTCAAGCATCATTTTCACCATTTTGCCCCTGCCAACGGGCAGAATAATGGAAGCTATTTCATATGCTCCCTCATCGACACGTTACCCGCATTGCCGAAACACCTTGGAGTCACTGTCTGCGGAAATGGTGTCTATATTCCAGAGTACGGCAAGTTCTTCTTCGGGGAGTTTATCGTTCAGGAGAAGACGTTCGCTGTGTCGATGGTACGAGCACAACTGGGATCTGCGAACGTAGGCCCGGTTTCGGCCGCTACAGTAAGATCCAATGGCGTACCCAGTGGGCCGTAGTTCTGTTTTCCCTGGCCGCCCTAAGTGGTCTTGCCGGCTGCAAAACTGAGGCCGTAACACACCCAGACCGTGTATACAGCAGGGTGGAAAACCTCCTTGTTCAGGGGGATTTCGACGTAGCGCACCAGAGAGCGAAGGCTGCAAGTGCGCAACTTTCGCAACAAAGTATTGAATGGGCGTGGAAATTCAAGCTCTTGGACGCGAGAGCTTTGCTGCACGAGGGGAAAAGCGATGAAGTCCTCGCTATGCTCTCTAAACCGCTGCCCTCCCATCTGAATAACTCTGATATTGCTTTGGAACGAACAGTACTCCGGGCATGGGCATATCATCAGCAAGGACGGCGCGACGAAACCACCGAAGCTCTCCAACAAGCCGAACTCTTGTCACAGAATGACCAACCGAGTGAGCCACCTTCCTCAGTAAGAAACGACGCGCGAAATGCGTGGGGTCAATTATATCTTGAGCAAGCCGACCTGGTTCGTGCGGATGAAATCTTCCATCGTAACCTCGAGATCGCTCGTAAGCAGAATGATTTGTATCAGCAAGCTGCCACAATGCAAAATCTCAATGTCGTTGCTCTCCGCAGAGAGCATTTCGACGAAGCGCTGGATTGGTCGGAGGCAGCAGTTCGAGTTGCCAAGAGCATTAACGCCAAAAGCATTCTGGAAGGATCCCACGGAAACATTGCCTGGAACGACTACAAGCTGGGGAACTTTGAAGAGGCGCTTGATGGATTCCGCACCGCAGAGGGCGAAGCAAGAACGCTCGGAGAAGTATCGGACAGAATGGAGTGGCTCAATGATATCGGCTTGTCTCTTTACCGCTTAGGTCATTTGCAGGAGGCGGAGACCTATTACAAGAGCGCTCTTCAGCTTGCGGAATCCTTCCCGAATGTTGAACGAGCAATTGAATCGCATATCGCTCTTGCTGAACTTCTGCTGCAATTGGACAACCTCGACGCCTCTGAGCAACACGCAGATAAGGCACTTGCCCTGGCGCATTCATCCGGAACAGCTTCAGACGAAATGGATGCGCAGTTCCTCAAGAGCCTGATTGCCGAACACCAGCAGAACATCGACGAATCCAGCCGAATCCTGATGGACTTAGACAAGAACCCTGCCATCATGCCATCGCTGAAATGGCAGGTCGAAGACGCATTGGCAAATCTATATACCAGAACAGATAACGTGCCTTTAGCGGACAAGTGGTACCGGCAATCCATCACCACATTTGAAACGCAGCGGGAATCCATAAAAAAAGCGGAGTCAAAATTACCTTTTGCAACGCATGCCGATCGCCTTTACGACGATTATGTGCGTTTTCTGGTAAGCCACAAAAAAACAGATGAGGCTTTGCAATGGCTTGATGTTGGACGGGCGCGAACTCTGGAGGAAGGACTGGGAATGGCTTCGCCGAACTTCAAGGCCAAAATACAAAACCCACGGGCCGCTCCTACGATTGCACAAAGGCTCCACGGCACGATACTGGTCTACACTCTAGCGCCCGACGAGTCGTATCTCTGGGCAGTGACTCCGACGGGAACACATTTTTTCGAGCTGCCGGGAGAGGCAGAGATCGATGCACATGTAAGAAACTACCAGCGAGCCATCCTCGGTTCGCGGGACCCGCTTATGGATGCCTATGCCGACGGAATGGCCCTATACAGGATCCTGGTTGAGCCTGCCGCCTCGCTGATTCCCAAGGGATCGCCGGTCTTCATCATTCCCGATGGGAGCCTTGCAACCGTGAATTTCGACACACTGCTCGCGCCGGGCGGCGGGATTCATTACTGGATCGAAGACGCGACCATTACCAACGCCAGCTCATTGAAGCTGCTTGCGGCATTTCACCCTGAGCAGCACGCCAGGAATCCGAAAAAGCTTTTGTTGATCGGGAATCCCATTTCTCCCGACGAAAAGTTTCCTGATCTGCCCGGTGCGGCCGCTGAAGTTACGAACGTGGCCAGGCACTTCCAGTCGGCAGATGAAAGCGTTTTTGTGCAGAAACAGGCACTGCCCTCCGCTTATGCCAATAGCGATCCGGGTGACTATTCCCTGATTCACTTTGTCGCGCACGGCACCAGCAGCAGCGCCAGCCCACTCGACTCAGCGATTGTGCTGACGCGCAATCCTGCAAACCCCGATTCCTTTAAGCTCTACGCGCGCGACGTGATCCAGCACCCTCTGCATGCGGACCTGGTCACAATCTCGGCCTGCTATGGCTCGGGATCTCGCATCTATGGCGGAGAAGGGCTCGTCGGCCTCTCCTGGGCGTTCCTTAGTGCCGGCTCGCACTACGTCGTTGGCTCGTTGTGGCAGGTCAGCGATTCGGCTGCGCCGCAGATCATGGATCAAATGTATTCGGAAATCGCAGCCGGACGATCTCCTGATGTAGCGCTGCGGGACGCAAAGCTTGCCATGCTCAAAAACTCGCAAAACGTCTTCCGTAAACCGCTCTACTGGGCAACATTTCAGTTGTACGGGGGAGCCTAAGTCCTTCGTCTCCATCGTTTCAGCTGCTTTGTAACGTTTGCATTACCAGCGTCACTATTTTCCCGTAATGGTAAAAAGATCAGTTCTTGAGGCAGACGCCTCGCGCTCTGAATGAAATTGTCATTACTGCAAGAATTTTGCCTGGTTCTCTCGAACCGAAACACTGTTTCGACGCATAGCCCTTCGTCTCTTAACGAATATGTTCCAGGAGGAGAAATGCCTCTCAGTGCAAAGCATCGTAGTCACGGCAGTAATACCAACCCCACAAACCACTCGTCTTCCCATGATTTGCTTGAGCAGACCGAGGGCCGAAGCGCTTCCACAGAAAAACAATCGATAGGACGAGGGGATGATTCGCTCGTCGAACATATTCTCGATTTTCTGGATAAATACCCGGTCCGTTTTATGCCACAGGCATCGCTGACCGGCTGCATGCGCGCACTTTGAGCGGCTGGATTGCGCGACGGCGCAATTCGAACGTTTTAATTTGAAAGCGTATTCAGGCCTCAGAGCTAATTTATATCGACGCTCTCAAGGATTCGTTTCGGCGCGCCTTCTTTTGCCGCTTTGATCATTGCGCGCCCCAACTGCTCGGTTGTTGTCACATATTTGGGGAAACGCGCATAGAGCCACGGCAAAATTGGACCGGTCAGCACATACAGCAAGCGATAGCTCTTTGTTCGGGATTTAATTCCGTGCAGCGGCACGATCACTCCCGGACGAAACATATACGCATGAACGGGCAACTTCAGCAGCGCGTTCTCCGTTTTACCCTTCACCCGCGCCCACATGGTCCGGCCTCTCTCGCTCGAATCTGTGCCAGTTCCGGATACATATATAAACGTCATCTCTGGATTCAGCTTCGCCAGCGTTTGCGCCGCTGCCAAGGTGAGATCAAAAGTAATGCGCCGGTATTGCTCTTCTGTCATGCCGAACGACGAGACACCAAGACAGAAAAAGCAGGCGTCGTATCCGCTTAATTCAGCCTCAATATCGGAGAGATCGAACAAATCGTCGCGCAGTAGTTCGCGAAGCTTTGTGTGAGTGTACCCCGCGGAGCTTCGTCCGATGGCAAGTACCTTCTCTACTTCGGAGTCGAGCAGGCATTCCCGCAAAACGCCCTGCCCCACCATGCCCGAGGCGCCAAAAAGAATGATCCGCATCCGTTCAGTGTATGCTCGCGTCGCGCCCGAGACTTATTGGGAGTTCAGCGCCAAAAGACGGCAAACCTGGTCATCGCTTACCTGAGAGAAATCGCGATAGAACGAGCCTACCGCAGGAAAGTACTCCGACACCCGCAGACAGACGAATTCATGGCCTGGCGCTTCAATCTCCTGACGCGCATGAGGGGGAGCTACCGGCACAGCCACGATGATTTTTGCCGGTTGCTGTGAACGTAGCACCTGGATGGCGGCGAGCATGGTGGAACCGGTCGCTATTCCATCATCGACGACGATCACATGGAGATTATTCAGAGGAATTTTTGACTTTGAGCTGCAGTACATCTGTTCGCGGCGGCGCAATTCCTGTTCCTCTTCAGCGATCGCTGATGCCAGTTCCTCTTCGGTAATGCCGAGCTGCCGGATCATGGCTTGATCAAGAATTCGTATTCCGCCTGCAGCTATCGCGCCCATTGCCAACTCGGCTTGTCCCGGCACTCCCAACTTGCGGACAAGCAAAATGTCCAGCGGAAGATGAAGCTCCTGGGCGATCTCAAAGGCGACCGGGACGCCGCCACGCGGCAGTCCCAGCACGATTGCGTCCCTGCGGTCGGCATAGACCGCTAACTTTTTCGCGAGGAGTTGACCGGCTTCCGTCCTATCCCTAAACATCTTCGATCTCAGGCATAAAGATTGGACCTGAATGCGCTGCATTGCAAATCCCGGGCATTTTTCATCTATCGACTTGCGATTCAGGTGCTCTTAATCTTGGTGGTGGAACACTAGGGCCTGTTAACCCTATTAGGACGACAGCGAGAGGAGCGGATTTTTTCGAGTGCGAGGAGTGAGGAGTGACAAATACCGGGTGTATTTTAGCGACGAGGGACGAAGCAATCG
>Ga0209773_10000741_pt1 | contig 10929 bp, 19 predicted proteins | sample BogFormECP14_OM1_FD_188244 | JGI IMG/M metagenome (GOLD analysis project Ga0209773, IMG submission 188244) | Bog forest soil microbial communities from Calvert Island, British Columbia, Canada - ECP14_OM1 (SPAdes) (version 2) | ecosystem: Environmental > Aquatic > Freshwater > Wetlands > Bog ... | reverse complement strand
CTTTTTAAGGCCCCGTTGGTTGCAAAGGTGTCGTAAGTGCGCTAAATCGACGTAAATGGGATGGAGCGCTCTATATCCGCGAGTGACGGAACGGCAAATCGAGGACTTCCGGCGAGCTATCGCGAAGATTGATCAGCTAGGACACTCCCTTGGGAAGCTGAACAACCTTGCGGTGCCGATGTGGCTCGATTCCCTTGGCGACATAGCGATGACGTTCGCCCGGGTGATCGAGACGACAGAGCAACGGCTATATAGAGCGCGCAAAAAACGCGGCTTGCTTACTGCCGAAGAGATTACGGCGGAACAAATCGGGATTCCGATACCCGAGCAATTCCAATCAGCCGCTGAGGAAGAGTGAGCAATGGCGATCGACAGTGAGCCGTGGGTTACAAGCTGTTTGCTTTGCGGGCGGGCGGACGAAACCGCGAACATGGTGCGCGTGGCCGTGGAGCATCGTGCGCCCTGGTCGCCGGCGGTTCACGTCATTTGTCAGGAATGTTGTTCGGCGGTGATGGAAGCCATACGCAGTGAGCTCGCCGACTTTAACGCGGGGGTGAAAAATGATGCTGATTTTCATTTTGGGTTGGGCGATGGGCTGCATTGTGATCCTGTCGATCCAGATGTTGCGGTTCCGGCGGCATTCGAAGAGGCTCCGCGCCTGGCAACGGATGACGGAAGCGATGGAGCGCCAGCGCCAGGGCGCCGCAAACGACGCAGCGCGGCGGTTCCTGAATGAGCTCGCCCGGCGGCGCGCATGACCAGCGAAGAGAGACAGTTAGCGATCCAATGCGGCGGTGATGTCATGAGCGCAGCATTCCATCTGCGCCATCTGTGCAACACTCACGAGCCGGTAGGAATTGCGCGGGCGATGGTCACGCTAGAGGAAGCAACTTTCCGCCTGGCTAAGCATTTACTGGCGATCAAGATGCGGATGCTAGGTGTGCTAGATGGCTGACGTATACAAGATTATCGACGCCGCGGCGGCGAAAATGGAAGGTCTGCTTAATGAGGCTCACGAGACTCATCAGCTACTTAGCATTTACTGGTACACGGTCGGCGAGCGCGCGCACGGCGTGGCCACGCTAGTCGCGAAGCGCGAGCTTCCGCGGCAGGTTCTCGCCACGCCGGCTCCTGCCGGTGCCTTCAACCCCTTTCGGTAGCAGGCTATACGGCGATGGCTACCTTCTGGCTTTTAATGGTCGTAGCGATGGGTGGCGGCGTGGGTACGCTGCAAACCCCGCTGCTGGTCTATTTGAGTCAGAGCCAGTGCCAGGCCGACGCCAACGCGATCGGCGCGGCGGGCGACCCGCAAGCGACTTACGCGGGTTGCGTGGAGCTCGCGGTCGCCGTGGCGCCGACTAATCCAAGTCCGATCCCATTGCCTACGGCAACCCCGCTGCCTACGGCAACGCCGGCGGCGAGCGCTCAACCATCGCCAAGCGCTTCGCCGTCCGGCCTTCCAGTTAACACGGCGGTGGGGACGTGAGCGTGCAGTTTGGCGCGATGGTGCCGCAATGATCAGCGCTAAGCCCTTCTATGAGCGTGAGATTCCCCGGCGCCTGAAAAACGTTCCGCATCGCTACGCAAATTTTATCGCCAACGGCTATGAAATCTGGCTCGCATGCGAGCTCGAAGCCGCCTGGCGCATGATGCTCGAAGCGTGCAAGGCCAGGGATTACCCGGTCTTGCAAGGTGAAACCGCCAGGCGGCGCTTCTGCGGCCGCTATATGGGGCAAATGGCAGCGCTGCGCCGGTGGAACAATGCCTTCGGTGGCGAGGCGCGGCCTTAGGATGGGTTGTGGGGGCGCATCATGGACGATGCGAGAGACGCCGTGGAGGTCTAACGACCAAAGCGGCAGGGAACGCGATTACCTGTAAGGGCCGGAGCTTGATGGAGACGTGACGTGCAGGGCCACGGTGATCGCGCCACCCGAATGAGAGGGCCGGTTGACGGGAATCAATATGCCGTTCGCCGGCCCTTCCTTTTGCGCAAGAGGAAACGCGACTACGGCGTGGTAGGCCGGAAGCTGACGGCAAGGCACAGACGGGCGAGCTTGATGCGAGCCCATGTCTTGCGAGTGATACCGGACGCAAACGGCGCTGGCTTAGGTCAGCGGCATGCCGAGCCCTGTAAATATACAGATGGCGGACTCGGTGGCTAGGGAGGACCCACGGAAGGGGGGGGCGAGCTAGCCGCCCCAGTAGAATACAGGAAGATTTCTTATCCTACATTGCGTAGCAATGTACTCCGAATTTGTTTCCGAGGGAGATTGCGTAGCTGTCTGCGCGCGCGCAGCCGAGCCCACAGGGGCGATCGCGATCGTCTGGCTCACGCGAGCTCTGCGAGCGTGCGGGCGAGCGCAGCGCGCTTTTTCGGGGCGCGCCTGGCGCGCCGAGTTATTCACAGGCAAGCGAGGTAAGCAAAGCTATGGACACAATTACGCGAATCACCGCGGCGCTGCGCACGGTCGAAAGCCAGGGCGCCGTGGACATATGGACGCCGAAGGCCGAGCGGGATCAGGGTAGGGCGATCGGGCCCTGGCAAATCTGGCCGGAAACTTTCGCGCAATGGTATTTGCCGCAACCTGGCGACAGCTGGCCGAGGGCGATGGAAGTCGCCGCCATGCGCTTAGTCGCGCACTATACGGCGTTGCATCGCGAACCGGCGGAGATCGCCCAAATCTTCCACCTGGGCTACGGCGGGTGGCAAGAAAAAGGGATCGATCGGGACTATGCGGCGAAGTTCGCGGCGGCGTTCGCGAAGCTGTCCAGTTAGGCCGTCAGATCCATTTTCCGAAGAAAATAAGGCAGGAGGGAGAGAATGCCTAAAGAAACACTTTCGCAATTTACGGCTAAGCTGTGCGAAGAGGCGCGCTGTGCGGAGATAGAAGGCAGGCGCATAAGTGATTATATGTTAACTCCACCGCACGCCTGGCGGTGCAAGCGCTGCGGACTATGGAACGATGACCTTGATGAGCGCTGCGAGGACTGCGGTGAGCGGAAGTGAAAACTTGCCGGGTTTGCGGGCGATCACTTCATCTCCGTCACTTCCGGACCACGGTCCGGTCGCTGCTCTGGCCGGATGGCCGGTCGAACTGGTGCGAAGCCTGTATCACGGCCGGCGATATCCTTCGGGATCACGGTGATATGTGTTCGCTATCCGAGCTCAAGGAAAAAATCCGCCAAGCCGTGCTGGCTCCAAACCCGGCTTGACGGCATGGCGCCGGGGGAGTTAGCGCCAACGGTAAGCGGGACTAAGCGGCGGGCGTAGGCTTGGGCGTGACGGCACTGGCGATTTGCTGCGCGCCTTGCTGGATTTGCGTAGCGGCTGCGTGGTTCGATGGCAGCAAGGCAAGCATGGAATTGACCAGGCCCGCCACGGCGCCAGAGAGGACGCCTAGCGTGTCGTTAATCGGCGCTTCGATATCAGTGATTAGATCAGCCATAGGAAAAACTCCTCTTTGCCGGCTGAGCGCCGGGCTAACCGAAAGTCAATCAGGCTTGCGCTTCTGGATCGTGATGGTCGCGCCCTGGCCTAGCTGTGAGCTTAGCACACCGATCGCGATCCTGAGTTCGGTCAAAGTCAGCGTCAAGTTTTGCACGATGGTCATCCGCTCCCATAGCAGGAAGCCGGTCACCGCGATGGGAAAGCCGAGTGCCGAGACAAGATACACCGTCGCATCTAGCCAAGGGATTCCGGTTTTGAAGCTCACTAAAATTACTCACTGGTTAGTGTTTACCGCGAATAGCGTGGCGCCAGGCTTCGACGTGATGGTGGCGTCGGCGGTGGCAGTCAATGCGTTAATCCAGATGGCAGGGAGGTTTAAGGCTTTCAATGAAGCTTGCAATTGAGCGTCGGTTATCAGGCTTGCGATCCTTTGGTCGACAAGCGCAGTCACTTGTTGCCGCAAAGCTAGAGCGGCTGTCGGCGCGAGTTCTAAACCGTATTGCCATCGCTGTGATCCGCTTTTCTTTGCGACGGCGAGGTCGGCCCATGCCGCCGCTTGAACCACGGTCAGACCCGTCAGCACAAGCGCAGCTGCTAAGGCAATGGCGTCGATACTCCCGTCGGCGTAGCTCTTTAGAGCAGCCTGGCGTTCCACGTTCGCCGTCGCCCGAATCAGCGCCCGCTCCTCCGCCGTCGCCCGACGCGCCAGTGTGGCAGCTTGCTTGTTTTCGGCTATCGCTAGGATTTGATTCACGGTGTCAGGTTGTAGGCCGATGCCTGCGAGCTGACTTTGAAGCGTTACGCTGTCCGAAACGCCCGCTTGAAAGAGGTTGGTATAAGAGGTCTCTAATTCCTTAGTGAAGCGGATTTGCTTGACCCATGAGCTTTTGAGCGTGGCCAGGCTCACACCGTCCGTATTCTGGTTAGCGCTTTGGATCGAGCTCGCCAGGCCGGCATCGTCAAGCAAGCCAGCCGCGTAAGCGTTTTCTAGTTCGGCTATGAGCGAAGTCCGCTGGCTTTTGGTCGCGATGTACGGCGCCAATAATTGCATCCGCGCCTGATCCGCCGGGCTCATGCCGTGTTCGGTCAGTACGGCGGTTAGGTCCGCTGTCGTAAACAGGCCGCTTTCCAGATACGGGATCATCAAGCGCGGCGCGATTGACGTATAGGCCGCGTTCATTTCCGGCGTGACAAATTCGGCAGGAATGCCCGAGAACGGAGCGAGCGCAGTAGCGCGGGCCGGCGCGATATAACCGCGGCTTGCTAGATGGGCCAGGCGGTCAAATCCCGGCCCATCCTGGCGCATCAGCGCCTTTGCTTGCAGGGTTGCGACCTTGGCCACGCCTTCACGGATCAGCGGGCCGAAAGTCACGTCTTTGAGTTGCTCGAAACCGCCGGCTGCCGCGATTAGTTCCGCTATCCGCGTGGCGGATTCGCCGATGTCCCAGCCGACATAGGACAAGAGCGCCGACATGATGGTCGCCGTGATCCCAATTGAAAAGCTGGTCAATACTGGAGTGTCGGGATCAACCCCGATGTTGCCATAGGTTGTGACGGTGGCGGGCGTCAGCTGCGCAGTCAGTGACTTGATCAGCGGCTCCACAATCGGCGCCACGATGGTATCGGAGCCCTTGAGGTATTCGCCGATCAGCTTGGTTAGCCAGGTAATGAAATTCGAGCTCGAGCTGACGCTTGCGCCGCCCGCGTCAATATCGACGCCCAGGCCGTGCAGAATCTTATCGCGGGCATAGCGATGGTCGCGTGTAGCCTCGGCGCCGAAGCCGGCCGGGGCGTGGAAAATACCGCCAAGGGCTTGCGCGGTGGCTGCCGACAAGTAGCCATTCGCTTGCAGGCTATCGATGAATGCCTGAGGTACGTCCGTGGACTGCGTAAAGGCGTTGATCGCAGCCACAATCGCTGAGACATCAGTCGGCGGGGCGCTGGCGACGGCATCGCCCGCGGCGGCGATGGCGCTGGCGATGGTCTGCGCGTTCGCCGTGGCGCCGATGTTGCCTGCCTGTAAATCCGTATCGAGCGCCTGCAGCTGCGTGATGATGCCGGACAGGTCCACCGCTGGCGTGGCGCCAGGTGCGAGCGCCGGCAGTCCCGCAACTAGCGCTTGCAGCTGTGTCGCGATGGCTCCTATGGCCGCGATGACGGCGGTACAGCAAGGATCGATTGCGGTGCTAGGGCTCGCGCCGGTGGTTGCGGTGGTAAAGTTCTGGATAGCGATCGCGATGGCGTAGAGATACTGCGCGGTCGAATTGCAGCAATCGGATAATTCATCACCGCCAGGCGATGGCGCTGGCGGTGGCGCGATCGTAATCGGCTGGGTTGGAACCGGCGATGGATTGCCAGGCCCCACCGGGCCTTGTGGCGGCGGCGGCGTCGGCGTTGGCGCCGGCGCCGGCGTTGGCGTTGGCGCCGGTGCTGGCTGTGGCTGAAAGATGCAAAGCGTCCCCGGCGTGTTGGCGTAGCCGGTAGGACAATTGGCCAGGCCAGCCAGCGGTTGCGGAAGCACCGCAGTGACGTAGCAGTTGCCATCCGCCGGATTATAGGTATAGCCAGCCTGGCAGGTTCCCGTGGTCGATGGATATGACGCCGGCCCAGGCCGCCCGATGGCCGTCTGCAGGAGGTCTTTCGGCGCGGCGTACTTGAAGAAGTATTTTAGAGCAAACTGGCTTAAGTCCGTTCCGCTTTGAAAGTCCGCAATGCCCTGGCCGATACCTTCGAGGTAGAGTTGCAAGCCGGTCTGATTCGACATGAGCGAGAATGTCGTCGGCGCCGGTGTTTGCAATTCCGGGATCGCCAGCGTGCCGGCTTGGGCTGCCGAGCTCAGAGCCTGGTTAGCGATGGTTGATGCGCGGTCGCTGGTAACGCCTTGCTCAACTAGGCTGTTGACGAAATTCGCACGCGCCCGGCTTAGGACTTCCTGGCCACCCGCACTTGAGTCCGAAATGACTATATCGAAGTCAGTGAGCAGCCGGCTTAGGGTAACGGCCCACAGCTTAGCCGCTTCATTCTTTTGGCCGACTAGCCACTTGATTACATCGACGGTCGCGAGCTCGCGCGGCCGGCCGGTAAAGAGTGACTCCAGCAATTCAAGCGGCGACGGAAGAACATTAAGGAACGCGAGCCCTTGCCATATCGCGATGATCAGGGCCGCTATATCGAAACCGCCGATGATAGGTGGCGGTGGCGGGCCGGCTTCGCCGTTGTCGTAATACTCGAAGTCTATTTCTGGCGGTTCGATCATCTAGCGGCGCCGGGTCTGAGTTAAAGAACGTGATAGATAACCGGATGTACCACAAGGAGGGACTTTAGCCATGCTTAGCTGTTCGCAAAGTGTCGGATACATCCGCGCCGCCTCATGCCAGGACAGATCGTTTGATTTCAGCAACATCTCAATGGCGTCCTCAGTGCGGATAATCGCACTAAGCAGCATTGGGAGCGCGTCCAGTTCATCGCCGTCGCCAAGTATATCCCCCGCGTTCATGAAGTTTCTTGCAGCCGTAACCAAAAGGCCGCGCGCGCGAATGCATTCCTTATCATTCATCATGGTTGATTCGCTTTGTCGCGCGCGGCCTAAGGATAAGGACTATTGACCGCTTCCCATAGAAATGTCGCCGCAACCTGCGCGGCAGCAAAAGTAGAGGTCAGTCCGTTGGTGCCAAGAAAGAACGAATAGCCTGGCGGAACGGTGACTAAGGGATATTCGTGCGGCCATTGCCATACGCCATTCTGCAAGCCGTCGATAAAGGTGATCAGCAAGCCGCCGGGAGTACTCCCAAACTGGTAAGTATACAGCTGCCCGATGGGCGCGGCGCCGACATTGTGCGGCGCCATCGTCGCGCCGTTCAAGATGTTGCTGTGATTGATTATGCCGTTGATAAAGACGCCGTACAGGTACGGCGGAAGCGGCAGTGTGGAAGCGGTAGAGTAAGGGATTTGCGCACTGAAGCCAGCGTGCCAAATGACTAGCGACTGGCCGCTAGAGTTGTTGTAGAGAATTAGGCCCGTGGTCTGGCCGTTGGTTCCAGTCCCGCCGAGCTCGTAGCCGCCAAGGAAAAGGTTCTGCGCGTTCCATTCGGGAACGGCGCGCGCGACAACCCCTTTTGGCGAGCGTGGCAATTAGGGAATCTCCACGGGAACAATTATGAGGTGGCGCCGGTGGCGCCAGGGATCAGCGCGAGCGCCGCGAAGCCTGGCGCCATGTCATTGCGGCTGTAGCGCCGCTATCGCGGCGAGCATGAGTTCGGGCTCTAGCTGTTCTGGCTTGATCGCTTCCCACATTACCGATGCGGTGATGGCGTTGTTCGCCGACGTGCATTGAATAAAGAACGTGTAACCTTGCGGCACAACCGCAAAGGGCAAATCGAGCGGCCAGGAAAAGTTGACATTGGCGGAGCCGCCAATCGCGTAGCCGGTGGTTTGGGCTGCTACCGCCGCGATCTTAGTCAAAGTGCCTGGCGGTAAAGCCTCATTCGGGAAATAGGGTATGGGCGTTACGGCGGTGCCGCCGAAGCTGCCAGGAACCACGCCGGCTAGGATTTGAACACTCCCGCCGAAGGTCGCTGTCCAATGGCGCACGATCAGGTATTCGGCATAATTACTGTTGTTGAAGAGGGCTAAGCTACTAAAGTCCGACGCCACGGCAGCTTGGTTTGCGCCGCCGTAGGCCATGCGCCGCGGGTGAAACCTATCCGCACTAGCCATCTATTGCCCCTGTAGCAGCGAAAGCAGCGCGCGCGTGCCGCTGGCGCGAACCGTAACCGCCTGGCCGGTCGGATTCACCGTTACCTTTACGCGGTCGCCGGTCGGATACCAGATGGATCCCGAAGTGGGAACATAAAGCGGGGGCGCTACGACGATGCTCGCACTATTGATCAGCTGATCGGGCGTGACGGTGTAGCTATCTTGATTAGCGCCGGCGGTGGTGAGATCGAGCGTGACCACTATCGCCGATGGCGCCGTGGCGCCTAGCACAATCTCAAGAATCGTCCATAGTACTAGATAGAACCCTCCGCCGGCCGCTGCCGCGATCAGCGGCGAGGCGCCGGAATCGAGCACAGTCGTTTTGACGCCCGCGTTACAGGTAACATCCGTCCCTGCCACAAGCAGGGACGGATTCGGGTTCATTAGGTTGGTACCCCAGGCACGGCCCATTAGGCTTTGGTACCCTCGCTTACGTCGGATTCGTCGGCGAGCTTCGGCCCGGCAGTCATTTCCTCATATTCGGCGAGCAGAGCGGATAGCCGAGGCGGGTTGCCGAGGCGGTGCGCTATTTCGCGGTAAATCTCGCCGAGTACTTGCGACGGAATGCGCGGCGGTGGCGGCGGCGGGAGTTCTTCGCGCCGGCCTTCGGCGTTGGGGTCAAACACCCTTAGGTGTTCCGGATAGTCAGTCATAACTCATTGCTCCTTACGGCCCCATGTAAACGAGGTCGAACCAAAACTCTTCGGCGGTGTCTGCCGACGTGGCAAAGATGTTAACCGATGGCGGGACGTTCTGGCGGAACGTCAGCCAAACTCCCCAGCTTGATTGTGGATAGGGCGCCCAGCCGCCATAGCGCTGGTTGGGCGGATCGAGCTGATCGTATGCTTGCACGCCCAAACCGCCGGGCCGCCACAACGGTCCCGAAGCGGGAAGCATCTGGAAGAAATAGGCCGTCGCCGAGTAGACGCGCATGCCAACAAGGGCATAGGAGCCGGCGGGCAGCGCAGTATCGAAAACCGGTTGGACGTTGGTAAAGGCGCCTGCCGTCAGCGTGGTCGAAGCCGTCGCGTGAGCCGTAAAGAATTGGCCGGCCGGAACCGGAATCCGCACGTTGTCAGTGAACTGGATTGCGACATATTCCGTTTCCGAGCCACCGCTGTTTTGCGAGGCATACGCATCGAGTTCGTCAGTGGGATTGAGCGGAAACGGGGACATTGAATAGTCCCAAATCCTCGGCGGAGACTCGCCGGCCGTGCCGCGATTGTTTGGGTTCAAGTTCGGGTAAGGGAAGGGCAGGAATTTTGGCGACTGGATTTGCACTTCCACGATATGGGCGCCAATGCCGATGACGCTGTGGAGATAGGCCAGTGCGGCGGGAACCTGAAAACCCGAGTTCAAGGTTGGCACGACCGAGTTAAATTTACTGGTCAGCTGCGCCCGCGTGGTCGCGCCGGACGCGATCGACGCCGAAAAGTACTCAAGATGAAACATTGCTTTGGCTCCTATGCTGCTGAGTTAAACTCGCGGGTTTAGGAGCTCGCGGTGATCTTGCCTTTGTACGCGGCCATGCCAGTGGACCATGCGAGCATGCGCGCATTATTGTTGGCGCCCTTGCCCTTCGGCATGGCTTGCACTTGCGCGGCAACCGCGGAGATCGCCGCGGCCAGGCTCGCCGATTTGTTGGTGTACTTATAGGCCTTGGTCGTGCTGCTGTTGGCGTAGTTGGTGGCGCCAAATTGCGTGGCATTGTTAGCCGCCACGGTCGGATTAGCCGCGGCCATGCCGTTGGCGTAGCTGTTCGCCGCCAGGGCCGCGTTGACGCCAGCGGACCACGCTTGCTGGGCTTGGGCCGGATTGGCATTGAATAGCGCTTTGGGCGCTAGATACTTCTGGAGCCACTTACCGGAGTTCGCAGCAACCCCTTTGCTCCAATTCGCCGCCATGTTGGCAGCATTGACTTGCGAGGTCGGCGTGATGGTCGCCACTTTTGGTCTCCTTTAGAGGCTAAGATATAGAAAACGAACGCTTGTTCGTTTCATTTGTCCACAGTATACGAATCATGAAAGCGCGCAATAGGTGTTCCAATGGCCGATGATGCGACGATTACCCCGACGCCGATCCCGCTAGGCGCGCGGCGCCGGATTCAAGCGAGTACGAACCTCCTACATGAGTGGCTGCAGATCGCCCATCCGAGCGCGACGGTTTACTATGAATATCGGCTCGGTCCGACCCCTTTATCGGTGCCGGGCTACCCGCTGACGCCAGCCACCGAAGCCATGTTGCGGCGATCCAACCTATACGCCGATGCGATTGTGATCGAGCCGGCGCGACTGACCATCGTTGAGGCTAAAGTGATCGGCACGCCTTCGGCGATTAGCCAGCTTCGGGCTTACGCCAATCTGGTCTTAGGGACGCCTGAATTAAGGCAGTATTTGGGCCGTCAGATGGTCGAATTGCACTTGTGGGCAATCGACAGCGAGCTCGCGCATCAGATGGCAACGGCGCAAGGCCAGGCCGTCCAAATCTTTACTCCGCCGTGGATTGAGGAATACATCCAGAAGAAATGGAGCCCAAAGCCATCGGCGGACGCATCGTAAAAGCGTGGTTTTCTCGTCCATTTCCACGTTCATATTTCAGCAACGGTGGGCCCGCCGTTCTCGCTAAGTCGCCTTGGCTTTCTCGCCGGGTGGTCTCCTTCCCGCTGCCGCAGAAAAAACTTTAGGAAATCCCTGAATTTTCTCGCTTATGCACCGCATCAAAAAACT
>Ga0209773_10000740_pt1 | contig 10932 bp, 6 predicted proteins | sample BogFormECP14_OM1_FD_188244 | JGI IMG/M metagenome (GOLD analysis project Ga0209773, IMG submission 188244) | Bog forest soil microbial communities from Calvert Island, British Columbia, Canada - ECP14_OM1 (SPAdes) (version 2) | ecosystem: Environmental > Aquatic > Freshwater > Wetlands > Bog ... | reverse complement strand
CTTTGCGGCGGTTTCCAGTTCGGCAATGGCGTGTGGCAAATCGTCCTTCAACTTGAAGGCAAGACCGAGGTTGTAATGCAATTGGGGATTTTCAGGAGCGAGCGCGAGGCCGGCGCGGAATTCGCGAATAGCGTCATCGAGATCACTTTCCTGCAGGTAGGCGACTCCGAGGTCCTGATGCGTGGTCGGGTCATTTGATGTGATGGCAAGCGCCCGCTGGTAATAGGGAACGCCGTCTTTGGCTTTTCCTGTTTGTACGAGAGCCACCCCTAGATTCGTGAGAGCGTTCGCATTCTGCGGTTGCGCTGTAACGACTTTTTCAAAGAGCGGGATTGCCTCCTCTTCCTTTCCGACACGCTGGAGAGCCATGGCCAGCTGATTGGAAGCCTCGATCAATTGCGGATCAATGGTCATGGCCTGCTGAAAATGCGGAATGGCGTTCTCATCCTGATTGAGTGCGACGAGAGTTTTGCCCAGTTCCAGCTGTGCCACGGCATTTCTTGGGTCTGCCTGCGTGGCCGCGGTCAGTTCCTGTATTGCCGCGGTGTCCTGATGCTCGCTCGCGCGTACTACGCCGAGATGCAGGTGCGCTGAGGCAAGGTTCGGATCGAGCCGCAGTGCTTCTTCAAACGCATTCTGTGCCTCTGGCCAATTTTGTGTCTGGGCATAGAGAGATCCGAGCTGATCGTAGAGCGCGGCGTTTTGCGGCGAGGCTTCGATGGCAGCCTTGGTCTCGCGCATCGCTGCGGACAGTTGCCGGGTGCCAGCCAGGGCGCGAGCATACGAAGCGAGAAGATCGGGGGAAAGGGGTTGCGATGCGTCACTCTCCATGTGCTCGAAGATCGGCAGCGCCTTTTGGTACGCGCCGACCTGCGTGTACGCGAGAGCCAGGTTCTCCTGAGCTGCGCGGTCCTCCGATTTCAGTTGCAGCGCTGTTTCGAGTTCTGAGATGGCGGCTGCGTAGTCGCCCAGCTTGTAGAGCACCGCTCCCAATGCGCTGTGGCCCTCTTCTACCTGGGGGGCCAGTTGCACGGCGCGCTGAAACTGGCGGCGCGCAGTATCGAGATCGCCATTGGATGCGGCTGCATATCCTGCGTGGAAGGCTATATTTGCCTGCTGCAGACTCGTTTCCGTGTCGTGAGGATTCTGTGCAAGCACGATGGCGGAAGAGGCCAGCAGACAAGCAAAAGTAAGAAGCTGCGAAGGAGATGGCATCGATCAGCGAGGGTCTTCCGTCTTAGGAGGGTTGGCGGACTGGAGTTGCTCCGCCGCACGAAACTCGCGGGCCGCATCTTCTTTGCGGCCTTCTGTGCGATAGGCCTGCCCGAGGAGGAAGTGCGTCATATAGTTGCCGGGGTCCATTTGCCGGGCGCGTTCCAGATACATGCTCGCCATCACGGGATTTTGCTGGTTCAACATCAGCTTGCCGAGCAGGATATATGGACCCGTCGCGTTTGGCTCGAGCAATACGGCGCGGTTCAGCGCATGCTGCGCTTCAGTGTCTTGCCGGTTGCGAAGATAGGCATCGCCCAGCCGGTTATAGAGTTCTCCATTCAGCGGGTTTATTTGTGCTTCTTTTTCAAGCTCGGCAATCGCGGTGGTTGTATCTCCGGTGGCGAGCGCGATTTCACCGAGAAGCTGATGCGCCAGCGGCAGATTTGCATTCAGCTGCAGTGCTTTGCTTGCGGATGCGTGGGCGGCAGGCACATTTTCCTGATGGAAGAACATACGGGCGGCGAGCAGATAGGAAGGAGCGGAGTCGGGCGCGAACCCATACTGCGCGGCGAAGGCATGGCGTGCGTCGTCAAAGCGGCCAACCTGAATGTAGGAAACGCCAAGTACGTAATTAGGATCGATATTGGCGTTCGGTATGGCGGCGCGCGCCTGTTCGAGCAGCGGAATCGCGTCTGCTGCTTTGCCCATTCGGAATAACGTTACGCCGCGCAACTGCATTGCTTCCATGTCTTTAGGATCTTGTACGAGCGCTTTTGCGAGGGCTGCGTCGGCTTCGACAAACTTATTTTGCTGATAGAAAATGAAGCCGCGCAGTCGTTCGACTCCGGCCGGTTCAGGTGTTTGGCTGCCGAGAGTATTGAGTGCTGCGAGCGATTGATCGAGCTTGCCTTGCGCGATAAGCTGGCGTGCATCGCCAAGAGAGGGATTTGGCGGCTGCTGTGCCCCGGTCCATGACGCGCAAAAGACGAAAACACATAAACAAAGAGCCCTGTGCATGGCTGAAGGAAGTGTATCCAAAAATGAATGAGGGGAGCGATTTGCTCCCCTCAAGTTGGTTGGATTCAGACCGGACTAGAACTGTATCCGGAACGAGAATTGGAGTTGCCGCGGGTTGGTATAGACGTTAAGTGCCGGCTCGGCTGTAATGGTTCCATCTGTGTCAGTATTGGTTGTACCTGGATTGCCTGCGTTGATGTGGTTGAAGCCGTTGTAGGCGTCTATACGGAACTGAAGCAAGAGGCTTTCGTAGATGGGGAAGTTCTTTTGCAGCGACAGATCGGCGTTAAAGTAGCGCGGTCCGTAAATTGCGTCCCGGCCCATGCTGCCGATCTGGTCCACGCCTGCCTGAGTAAAGCGGCTGCTGGGAACATCAGCGGCCGTGTAATACGTGCGCGAGTGACTGACGGCATTGAAACCAGTCAGATGTTTCGTTACCCACAGGCCGCTTCCATTGGGGTAGCAGGGAGCACTGCCGGGAATCGAGTTGCCGCATCCACCGTTGACACCGAGGGTGAACGGCAAACCGCCTGACCAGGTGACGACCGGGCTGAATTGCCAGCCGCCTATCACCTCATCCGCCCACCGTGGGACATTGCTGGCGAACATCTGATTCTTGCCGAACGGAAGCTGATAGGTGCCGTAGCCGACAACTTGCTGTTCGCGGATGGCCTCATCGCGGCCTCTGACTACGCTCTTGTCCCACGTTGAATAGCCACTATTGGTGTTGAATCCGCGCTGCCATGCGTAATTGACATTGAAGGTGAGGCCTTTAGTGAACTGCTTAGCGAGGCTGACCTGCAGGGCGTCGAATTCCGTGTCCTGGTCATCTCCATAGTAGCTGACGCCATTGGTCCACCCGCACATACCAGGCTGAATGAAGGGCTGAGTGGTGGGCGTAGCATAGTTCGGGTCCTGGCAGGCTGGAAGCGTTCCCCCATAATAGCGTGACAGGAAGTTGGAAGTCTGAGTTCCGCTGTTTGCAGAGATCGTACCTGACGGAACGGTGGGGTCGTAGTGCAGAGTCTGGCCGGTGACGCTGTACTGAGAAGGCAGGAAGATACCTGCCTCGTTGGGATTGGTGTTGTTGTTGTCGCCACCGGCGAGGGTGTGCGTTCCCTTATTGCCGACATACGCCATCGTTACGGATAGCGTTGGCGTGAGCGAACGCTGAATGCTGAGATTCCATGCATCCAGAGTTGGCAATCTCAAGCCATCAGGCCGGGCCTTTACATTGACGGCGTAGCCGGGAGAGGGCAGGAGGCCATTGCCGGGAACTGTCGGGAATACGTAGGCTGCAGGGCCGTTGGCCAGGCTGAATGCGTACGTCGTGGTGCTTGGTGACGTAATGGATTGATTGGCCAGAACCGGAATGTTCTGGGTGACGTTGTGGCCGAAAATCGAACCGAAAACTCCGATATCGAAACTGCGGCCATAGCCAGAGCGAATGACTGTCTTTGGATCAAGCTGGTAGGTGACGCCGATGCGGGGGTTCCATGCATTGGAAGGCAGACTCCAGTTCATGTTGCTGCCTATGTTTCCATATCCAGCAACCCGCAAATAACCATCGTTGAGGTTCATGAGAGCTCCATTCCCTTTTGCGTTGACGGATTCGGGGAAATAGAACTCGTAACGAAGTCCCAGATTCAATGTCAGCTTGGGAGTGACGCGCCAGGTGTCCTGTCCGTAGAAGAAGAAGCGCTTCTGGAATTCCTTTGCGTTGTCGGAAACACTCACGTAGCGGCTGAAGGTGGTCACGTCGCCGAGCACGAAGGTGGCGAAACCATTGCCAGCGCTGGCTCCGTTCAAAGATGTCGGGCCTGGGTCGAACTGCAACTGGCCGGTGCGGTTGCTGTCGCTAGGCACGCGCAGGTTACGTGCATAGCGCAGGTCGGCGCCGAACTTAATAGAGTGGTTGCCGATGATCTTTGTCCAGTTATTCACGATCTGGAACTGATCTTCTTTCTCGGTCAGCGGGCAGTTGCAGCGGTTGACGTTCAAGCCGCTGCCATACTGCGCTCCCAGATTCTGGCCGTCGTTGAATGTCTGGTTGCCCTGCCGGTCGGTACTGGCAATCGCAAAGGCAGGTGCTCCAGCTGTTGCTCCTCCAACATTCAGGCCGGGTATGCCTAGCTGGGTGGCAAAGTCGACTGTCTGGTCATACTTCGACGTTATGATGTTGTACCGGTAGTAGCCTACGCGAAAGTCAGTGAGCAGGCTTGCGCTAAGAGCGATGTCCAGACCGGCTGCAAGGCTGTCGTTGGCGCCGGTTGAACCGCCGCCATAGCCCTGAAGCCCGAATCCAGTGCCGCCTGCGTCGCCAAATATGGTTTTGCCGGTCAAAGTGTCGGTGAAGCGGCTGAAGCGCTCGAAGACGTGCATTTTAGAGGTTGCCTGCCAGTCCACACGCTCGTCCCACTGGTCGTCGTTAAAGAGGCCGGTGCCGCTGAGAGCATAGTTGTTTTTTGTGCCGCCATTGAGACCGCTCGTGTTTGGCTGATAGGGCGCAAGAAGCGTGAGCAGGCCGAGTGCCTGAGAGGAAAGCTGCGCGGTGGGGATCACATTGTTCGGATAAGGTACAGATGTACCGCTGGAGTTGTCATAGATAAGCTGGGGGACGTTAAGCGCAGCCGCGTACTCGCTAAAGTCGCATCCCGCGACGCCGCTGGAACTGGTTGCCTGTCCCAAACATGTTTGTGTGAGGTGGACGGTTGGAAGAGTAGCCGACTGCGAGATACCGACTTTCTGGCGCACACTTTGAAAATCGCCAAAGAAGAACAGCTTATCCTTGATGATCGGCCCGCCAATGGATGCGCCAAACTGATTCTTCAAGCCGCCGGGAATGAATTGCCCCGTCACCGGGTCGGGCGTGGACTGCGTATAGGGATCGCGCGCCAGGTTGGCATTGCTCTCGCGGTAATCGAATGCGCTGCCGTGGAAACTGTTCGAACCAGACTTGGTTTGCGCGGTTACGAATGACGAAACTGCCTTGCCGAATTCCGCGTCGAAGTTTTGTGTTGTGATCTTGGTTTCAGAGAGCGCATCGAGCGGCGGATTGATCACGATGATGCCCAGGATGGGGTCCTGATTGTCGGTTCCATCCAACTGGAAGGCGACACCGCCAAAGGCTTGCCCATCCACCTGTATCTGCTTACTGCCTTGAGGGTTCTCATCAGCAGCGTGGCCCCAGCCAAGGGGCTGTGCTCCCGGCAGCAGCAACTGAATGTTGGTGAAGTTGCGGTCGGGCAAGGGAATATCGGAAAGCGTCTGCGTCGTAAACTCAGTCGATACGTCGGCGCGGTCCGTCTTCAGTACCGGGATGGCATCTGCGTTGACTGTGACGGTTTCAGACTCGCCGCCCACCTGCATCACCACATCGACTTTGGGGGATGCGTCGGCAAAAATCTGTATGCCTTTTGCCGCGTAGTTCTGGAAGCCTGCAAGGCTCACCTTAATGTCATATATGTCAGGGATGAGGTGTTCGACAGTGTAGGCGCCTGAGTCGTTGCTTTGAACGGTAACTACGGTTCCTTTAGCTTCGTCAGTGACGGTGACAGTCGCATTGGGAATGGCAGCGCCTGTGCCGTCGGTCACCGAGCCATAAAGAGAGCCGTAAACTGCCTGAGAATGGGCTGTGGAAGGAAGTATTAGTGCGAACACAGCAGCACCCAAACCGCAGGCTAGGGCCTTGCATATGCGTGTGATCATGTGGTCTCCCAAAAACTTTGAAACTGTTGCCGCTCTTCGAAGGCCGTCTTTATCCCCTCCGCAAAATCAGGAGGGCGGCATACGTAAGAACGCGTCTCTTTAGCTGGTTTGAAGACGGTGCTCTGTCAAATACAACAGGGGCATCGGGGCGTAGCCGATGCATAACTACCGTTTCACGTAGCGGTACACTGCCGCTAACGAGCCAGAACTATAGCGAGTGGTAAATACTATTGTCAAGAATGGCCAGCGGAGGAGACCTGACGATTAAGGTACTCACGAGAGGAACTGGCGAGAAATCGATTGGGGATGTGGTGCGAGCGGACCTTATTCTGGTTGAGTTGACAATGCCGTCCCTGCCTAGAGCGGTTTGTGCCCCAACGCGAATCCTTTCGTCCGGCAATGCCGCCTGCCGCCTCTATATGGTCGTTTTGCTTTTGCTTGGCTGGACGGCAGCCGCCCAGGCGGTGCGCTACGGCGTTGATTTGAATGGCGTGCCTGTGACGGAACTCGTTCGTCCGGGAACGCGTAGTGTCGTGCTTTTCTTTGCTGCCTCCGATTGTCCTATTTCAAATCGATACCTCCCTGAAATGGCGCGTCTTCGGGACGAATTTGCCGACCGCGGAGTGCAGTTCTGGCAGGTATATTCCAATCCCGGCGATACTGCGACAGTAGTCCGCCAACATGGCGCTCAGTTCACTGATTTACCAGACATTGTGGTGGACACGGACCAGGCTCTGGTGCGAATGGCGCATGCCACAGTGACTCCCGAAGCTGCGGTTTTTGTTCGAGCTGGGAACACCTTGCATGAGGTGTACCGCGGTCGCATCGATGACCGCTATGTGGATCTTGGCTCGGAGCGGCCTCGCGCGCTCCGTCACGATCTGGAGAACGCGATTGCCTCGGTGCTCGCGAACAAATCCGTTCCGCAACCCGGGGGACCGCCGGTAGGTTGCACGATTGTGACGCGGCGGCCATGAAGCTATCACGACTTGTCGGTGTTGTCGTCTTGGGTGGCGTTGTATTTGAAACAATTAGAGTTACACATATGTTTGTGCAGGCCGCGTCTGCGCGAGTGACATATACGCGGCAGGTTGCGCCGATTCTGTATAAGAACTGCACCACCTGTCATCACGAAGGAGGTGCAGGGCCATTCAGTTTGATGACGTACTCGGACGCGCAGCGGTGGGGGCAGCAAATGCTACGGGTTACGCAAAGCCGCTACATGCCGCCCTGGCTTCCGGAGCCCGGATATGGCGATTTTGCGGATAGCCGCCGTCTTTCCGATGCTGAGCTAAAGCTCATTCAAGAGTGGATTATTACGGGGATGGCGCAGGGCGATCTTGCAGATGCTCCGGCCCCGCCTCAATACGATGCAACATGGCAGCTGGGCACGCCCGATCTGGTTCTGAAGGTGACACGGCCGTATACCCTTGTCTCGTCGGGTACAGATGTTTTTCGCAATTTCGTTTTGCCTTATCCGCTTAAGCAGAGCCACTACATACGCGCGCTTGAAATACGCCCGGAGGTACCGCAGGTTGTGCACCATGCGAATTTGTTGATCGATCGCACCGGAGCTTTTCGCCGCGCCCACACAGACGATTGGCAGGATGGCATTGCCGGCATGGAATTGGCGGTCGATGCGGGAAGTACTTTCGATCCTGAGAGTCACTTTCTCTTTTGGAAGCCCGATACGCCGGTTCTGATGGAACCGGAAGGAATGCCGTGGCGGCTCGATCCAGGCAACGATCTGATTCTCAACATGCACCTGAAGCCTTCAGGCAAGACGGAAACGATGCAGGCGGAGATTGGCCTGTATTTCACGGACAAGCCTCCGGCAAAGCATCCGATGCTGTTGCAACTGGAAGATGATGCTGCGCTGGATATTCCTGCCGGGGACAAAAACTTCGTCGTCCAGGATGAAATGAAGCTGCCGGTTGCCGTCAATGTTCTTGGCGTCTATCCGCATGCGCACTATCTGGGGAAAGACTTGCAGGGCTATGCCATTCTGCCGTCGGGCGAGAAGAAGTGGCTGATCTGGATTCGGAACTGGGACATTGACCGGCAATCTGTTTATCGCTATCGCCAGCCAGTTTTTTTGCCTAAGGGCACAGTGCTGCACATGCGCTATACCTACGACAACTCTGTGGATAACATCCACAATCCGAATGATCCGCCAATTCGCGTCAAGGCAGGCAATCGGTCTGTCGATGAAATGGGCCATCTGTGGCTGCAGGTTCTTCCGGCGAACTATCCACAGGATGGCCCCGATCCACGCCTGCTACTGGAGCAGGCGTGGATGGAAAACAAGCTCCGGAAGGATCCGCGAAATGTAGACGCGATGTTCAATCTTGCCGGGGCATACATGGGCGAGGGCCATGATCAGGCGGCGATCGCAACGTATCGGCGCGAGCTTGCCATCAACGCAAACGATCCGCGCGCTCTAACTGCTCTAGGCGCTGCATTTGAGAATGCAGGTGATTCCCGGCAGGCCGCTGAAGCGTACGAAAAGGCAATCAGCCTCAGCGGAGAACAATTAGACGCCCGCTTCGATCTGGGGCGTATGGAATTGAATCATGACGATCCCCGGGACGCGGAGCAGCAGTTCCGCGCGATTCTTGAACGCGAACCAGACGATGCGGGCGCGCATAGCGGCCTCGGGCTGGCGCTATTGAAAGAGCAAAAGCCGGATGCTGCGCAAGGAGAGTTCGAGAAGGCGCTCGCTTTGAATCCGCAGGATGCGACCGCTCTCGATGGCTCCGCACAATTGGCAATCTCATCGGGTCAGCCGGGGCAAGCTGTCGATCTGCTGACACGAGCGATCAAGCAGGACAGCGACAACGCAGAATTGCGGGAGCATCTTGCGATGGCCTATGCACAGCTCGGCCGCTTCGGTGATGCCGCAGATCAGTTGAAGACCGCTGCCGCTGAAACTCCAAATGATCCAACTGTCCATGCGTTGTTGTCACAAGTGCTTGACACTACAGGGCAACTGGCGGCTGCAATCCTCGAACAACAAAAGGCTCTGCATCTCGACGCAAACGATGCTGACGGATGGAATAATCTCGGCGTTCTGGAGGCGAGGGAAGGAAAAATAATAGAAGCACGCGAAGCCTTCGAACATGCGTTGCGGCTTGCGCCGGATCATGCTCAGGCACGAGCTAATCTTGCTCAATTGCAGGCCAAACCTTGAGATGCTAAAGCTGCTCCGCGGTGAACATCATGGGCTGTTCAGCGGGAGCGTTCGAATATAAAACGCTCCCTCTGGGTGTTACTTTTTCGGAATAAAGAGTTCCGCTGGCGGTGTGATCTTGTAGGTCTCGGCGAAATTGCGCTGATTGATGCCAATGCTCAGGCGTCCGCGCGAGTCGATGTAAAAGAGAGGCTTGCCCACCGGTACGTCGCTGAACGTTTTTTCGAAGGGAAATTCGTATTTGTGCCCGTTCAGTGTGACCGGCACCTTATCGCCGATCTGGTAGCCAAGTTTCGCGAATGTATCGGCGGGAACGTTCAGCACGAGATTTCCGAAAGGCCCATCCGTTCCGATTACTTGTCCTTGCAGGCCCTTGTCGTCGATGGTTGCCGAGTGGATTTCGAGCCGTATGAGTTTTGATACATCAAGCTCGGGGCCTGCCTGCGTCCAGTCATCTCCGCGCGCAAGATGGGCACCGGCAGGCGAAAAGATGTCGCGTCCATGGAACGTTGAAGAGAGCTTCGACCCTATCATCCATTGAGGATTCGTGATCTCATGTGCGGCCTCAATGCCGTCGCGATCCTGCACCAGCGTCAACAAGCCATTGTCAGGAAGCACGAAATACTGTCCTACTCTTGATTTCGCAATGATTGCCTTGCGCGTGCTGCCTACTCCGGGGTCAATGACGACCACGAAGATGGCATCCTTCTGGAAGTAGGGAGCAGAACCGGCAAGAAATCGTGCGCCTTCGGCAACGTTGAAGGGAGTGACCTCGTGCGTGATGTCGATGATGCGCACTCCCGGCGCAACTCCGTCCATTACGGCTTTGCAGATGCCGATTGCGTCATCGCGCACATCGAAGTCGGTCATAAACCCGATGGTGTGCAGCGGGGCAGGCGGCATCGTGGTTTGCACGGTATTGCAGCCGGCAGAGATGAAACAGAAAGCTAGTACCGCAGAAGCGAAGAACAAATATCTACGCAGAGATGGGATCAAAGCTAAAATCTCCTGATTCAGGATTGGGGAGTATTGGTTACGACTGTAGCAGTAGTTCTACTTCACTAGCGCAAAAGCAACAATGGTATTGCCATATCGTCCGATGGAAGTCTCTACTTGCGTGGTCAACGTTGCTTCCAGCGCGTCTGTTTCCAGATGCATCTCGCACGCTGCGATCTCTTCCTCGGTGGCGCCGTGATAGCACAACTCACATACCCCCAGTCCGTCCTCGGACCTCACTGGTGGGCCAAAGACACGGCAGGTCATAGGCCGCGCGCTGTAGAGGTCACACATCCCTGTCTCAGGATCGAGCACCGGACAAGGTTCATCATTTGCGAAGTCGGCAAAGCATTCCTGCGCTTCCGGCGAGTCGTCAAGAATGCCCGTCTGCGTGTTTCCGGGGAATTCGGCGGCAATCCGCGAAACAGACAGCCGCACGCGCTGAAGCAGACGTGCAGCGCGCTCCAGATCGTCTTCTTCCAGTTTCTGGAGACCACTGCGCAGGCGTTCCGCGTCAAGCTGGCTGATCGCAAAGGCTCCAATGCAGCACTGCGTACAGCCGGGACGGCAGACGAGCCACTCGCCGCTGCGGCGCGCCGTATCGGCCAAGGCTGCATCTACTATTTGCACAAGCTGCTGATCGCGCGAAGGAAGCACTTTTCAAGGATAGCTGGAAGACGCGAGCAACGCCTCCATCGATTCGTTTTTGCTTTATGACGGCGATAGGAAATGAATCTGACTCGACCGGTAGTATTCTGTCATCAACTACCAGCAGGAGAAGTGCTTGTTCCCTAACTGCCCGTGGT
>Ga0209773_10000738_pt1 | contig 10943 bp, 11 predicted proteins | sample BogFormECP14_OM1_FD_188244 | JGI IMG/M metagenome (GOLD analysis project Ga0209773, IMG submission 188244) | Bog forest soil microbial communities from Calvert Island, British Columbia, Canada - ECP14_OM1 (SPAdes) (version 2) | ecosystem: Environmental > Aquatic > Freshwater > Wetlands > Bog ... | reverse complement strand
CTCGGCCTCGTCGACCCCCAGCCCCACGATCAGGTCGGCCACGGCCAGCAGCGGCCACTCCATCGTGCCGCCGGTGACCAGGCCGGCGGCCTCCGCCGTGGAGTCGGGCACGATGCCGCGCGCACGGTAGGTATGCAAGGCCGGGATACCGCGGCCGGCCAGCGCCGACCGGATCGCGCTGGTATGCGCGACCGCCTCCGTGCCGAGCATGATCACCGGCCGACGGGAGCTGCGCAGCGCCTGCGCGAGGACGGCCACGGCACGCGGGCTGTCATAAGGCGCCCGGCCCGGAGCGCCCGGGTCGGGCGCGACGCCGGGGTCTGACATGCCGGGGTCTGAGATCGCACTGTCATCCATCAAGGCCAGCACCGGGCCGGACGGCGGCATGAGGGCCAGCCGGACGGCCGCGGCCGCGGCCTCGCCGGTCCCTTCCCGGCCGATCGTGACCACAGCCTTGGCGACCACGGCACCGAGGGCCGCCTGATCCAGCCGCTGGTGACTGATCCGGCCCGCATCGGCCAGCCGCACCGTGTCGGCGATGACCACGACCGGGAGCCGGTCCAGTGCCGCGTGAGCGATGCCGTTGACCGCGCTGGCGAGCCCGGGGCCCCGGGTCACGACCGCCGCCCCGGGCCGCCCGGTGAGGTCGGCGTAGGTAGCGGCCATGATCACGGCCGCGGTCTCGGTGTGCGCGAGCACGAAGCGCAGGCCAGCCAGCGCGGCGGCGCCTACCACGTCCAGGTTCGGCCCGCCGCCGGGCAGGCCGAACACCACCGTGGTTCCCGCATCGGCCAGTGCGGTCACGATCGCGGCTGCTCCAGCCGGAGCGCCCTGGCCGTTGTGGGTCACACGAGGCCATTCTTCGGGCACCTCGCGCCCTTCGTCAAGATCGACGACGGGGGCTCGAACGGGCGTGGCGGGGCTGTCGCGGTGGCCCGTTCGGCTGCCTGCCCGAACCGTTGTGGCCCGTTGCCGGATAACTCGCCGGCCACGGGCCGGCGGCGTGCGGATGGACAGCAAACGGCGGGCGGAGAAGGTGAGCCACGGTCCGTTCGGACAAAATGGCGGTGAGATCCGGGGCGGTGGGTGCCTCATGATGCGGCGGCCGACACCTGTGCTGTTTGTGACCTGGCCATTTCCGGCGGTCCAGGCTCCCCCGGCTTATGCTGAGGAAACAGGCAGGCTCTCAGCGATTAGGGGGATGCATGCCAGACGAGAACGCTCGTGCGGCTGATGACACGCGCACGCTCCGGGCCAGGTTCCCCCGGTGGGGCATCCTGTTTGATCCGCTGGAAAGCATGTGGGTCGCGGTTCGCGGCAAGCGGACGCTGGTCGCCAGCAGCCCGGAGAAGCTGACCGAGCAGGTGGAGGCGGCGACCCGGGGCGAGGCCGGGCCAGCTGAGGGCGACAAGACCCAGAAGTGGCGTGCCCTCCGCAAGCATGAGCGGGGCTAGCGACCGGCCTGCGCAGTTCAGGAATCGCGTGAGATCCCGGCCTGCTGGCCGAGACGGGTCTTCCAGGACTCGATCCGGGTCCGGTTCGCCGTCGCGGCGTGGCCGAGAGCGGCCAGGTCGCGTATCTGGGCGAGCGGGCTGTGGTGGGTTGCGGTTAGGGTCCCCGAGCGGCGCCGCACGCTCAGCCGGCCCGAGACCAGGTCGCCCTCGAGGCGGAGCTGGCGCAGGTCGGACAGGCCGGCGGACTCCTCGTGGACCAGCAGGCAGGCGGGACCATCGGGGAGGCCGGCCGGCACAGGGATCTGGTCGGCGTCGAGCGGCACATCGCCGGTTACGGGAACGACGCTGACCAGCCCGTCATGGTCGATGCCGGTGACGGTCACCCGGTCGGAGCCGGGGACCGGCCGCACGCCGTCGGCGGGCAGGCGCACCACGGCCCGGCCCGACGTACCACCACAGCAGGCGGCGGTGGCCGGGGAGCCTGAGCAGGAACCGGGCCGGCGGGTACTTGCGCAGCTCCTGGGCCCGGATCGCCCGGTCGAACCATTCGCCATCGTCCTCGATGGCCACGGTGGCCCGGCCTCGGGCTTCGGCCCCTCCGGCCAGCAGCGCCACCCGCTCGTCCCGGAGCACCGCGCCGATCTTTCCGACGAGCGCGAGCGTCGACGTGACGACCGGCTGGCCGCCGTCGAGGTAAGGCGTCACCGCGCACGAGAGCGGGCGCCCGCTCCGCCCGATGAAGCCGAACACCCCGACCGCTGCACCGTCCAGGCCCGACAGGCCGTATGCACAACACATGTTGTGCATCGTAAGCCGGCGGCCCGGCTATGCGCAACAGTTGTTTTGTAAAACTGGTACGCTCGGCCCTGTGCCCAAGGTTGTCGACCACGCGCAGCGCCGCCGCGAGCTCGTGGCTGCCACCTGGGCGGTCGTGGCGGCCGAAGGAATCGAGGCCGCCACGGTGCGGCGGATCGCCGAGGAGGCGGGCTGCACCACCGGGCGGATCACTCATTACTTCGCTGACAAGGAAGAGGTTCTGGTCGCAGCCTTGCGGCAGGTCCACCGGGCCGCCGGGAAACGGATGCTCGCGGCGATCGGGCAGCGCAGCGGCCTGGAGGCGCTCCGCGCGGTCCTGGCCGAGGCCCTGCCCCTCGACGAGGAACGGGTCCTGGAATGGAGAGTCTGGCTCGCGTTCTGGGGCAGCGCCGCGACCAGCACCAGCCTGCAGGCCGAGCAGCACCAGCGTTACCGGGAGTGGCGAGGACTCCTGAAGCGGGTACTCGCGGGGGCGCAGCAAGACGGACAGCTGCCGGCCAGCATCGACCTGGACCGGCTGACCGACCAGATCGTCGCCCTGGTCGACGGCTTCGGGCTCCAGGGCGTCCTGGACCCACAGCGGGAACAGCTGGCCAGTCGTCTCAACGGCGCGGTCGACGCTCTCATCCGCGCTGCTGAGGGCTAACGTGACCGGGCCGGCCTCACCGGCTGGAGGGCTGCTGGCCGCCCGGCTCGGAGGGGTGCCATACCTGGACGGTCAGCGTCCTGTCGCGGTGCACCCGCTCACCAGGGGCTGGCGTCTGGCCGACGACGAGGCCGTCGACCGGCATCGGGTGCGGCGTCAGCCCGATCGGGGCCACGTGCAGGCCGAGCCGGCCGGCCACCTCCATGCACGCGCTGTAGAACAGGCCCGTGACATCCGGCGCTACCCCCCGGGAATGCCGATCCGAATACGGCTCCAGCGATTCCTCATCCGCCTCGGACCACCCCTGGCCCAGGCTGACGTCGGGCCCCGACGGCCCTCGCCCGGGCGGGGCCAGGCCCTCCCCCGGCCGCGCGAAACCGATCTTCTCGTCATAGGAGGCCCGGGCGGCAGGATCGGCCAGTACGCGCCCAGCCTCGTCCACCGCCTGCCGCGCCCGGTCCGCCGCCGACAGCACGTCCGGCGAGGCCCCGGCCAGCGCGGCCGGCTGGAGCACGGCGTTCCTGGCCTGCCACGCCACGCGGATGTCCTCCGGTGGCGCGTCGGGCAGCACCCCCAGCACGTCATACCACGTGATCGCGCTCATCATCGGTCACCGTTCAGGGCTGGCACACAGGCTGACGGCATAAGCGGCACTCCCATCTCGGCCGGCGCGGACAAGGCCAATCATGCCCGACCGGCCCGCTAGGTTGGGTGCATGCTCGATCCGGCCGACGTTGTGTTCCGGGTCGGCCGCGCGTACGGGATGACCGCTGACCGCGGTATCTATCAGGCCGTTGCGGTCAAAGACGGCCGGATCGCCGCGGTCGGACGGTCCCGGGACGAGCTCGACTCCTTCATCGGCCCGGGCACCGCGGTGATCGACGATCCGGAGCTCGTGCTCTATCCGGCGTTCAATGACACGCACAACCATCAGTTGCTGGCGGCGCGCGACCTCGATTACGTATCGCTGGAGCAGGCACGTTCGATCGACGAGCTGGTGCAGGCACTGCGGGGAGCCGCGGACCGGACGCCGGCCGGCGAGTGGGTCATCTCGTCGCGCTGCTGGCACGAAACCCACCTGCGGGAAGGCCGGCTGCCGACGGCACCCGAGCTGGACGCGGCGAGCGCCCGTCATCCCGTCTTCGTCCAGCGCGGGGGCCACGTCGGGGTGGCCAACTCCGCGGCCCTGCGGATGGCCGGCATCACCGCGACGGCGGCGGATCCGCCCTCGGGCACCGTCGTGCGGCTTGGCGACCAGACCCCGACCGGCGTGCTCATCGAGGGTGGCGCGCTCGACCCGGTCCGCCGGCTGCTGCCGCCGGTGTCGCAGGCTCAGCAGGCTGAGCTGCTCGCCCGGCAGTGCCGGCTCTACAACCGCCGCGGCATCGGCGTCGTCCGCGACCCCGGGCTCACGCCGGGCGAGGTGGCGGTCTACCAGGCCGCGGCGGACCGCGGCGAGCTGACCACGCGCACCAGGCTCATGTTCTGGGTCCTGCCGCACGCGACGGTGGCCGACACGCTCGCCTACGTCGACTCGCTGCCGGCGCCCGGCTCGGTCGCGGGTGACGGCGGCGGGCTCGGGATCTGGGGCCTGAAGCTGGGCATGGACGGCGGGGTCGAGGGCGGCTTCCTGTGCGAGCCGTACGCCAACAACCCCGCGTTCCGCGGGCACGCGTTCTGGGAGCCGGACGACTTCGAGCAGGTGGTGGAGCACGCGGTCGGCCGCGGCTGGCGAGTCGGCTGCCATGCCGTCGGCGACTGCGCGGTCCGCCGGGTGCTGGACGCCTACGAGCAGGTGGCGCTGCGGCACCCGGACCTGCCGCCGGGAACCCTGGTCATCGAGCACGCGTTCCTGGCCGACGCTGCCGCTCGCGGACGGGCGGTGCGGCTGGGCGTCGGGATCACCGTCCAGCATCCGCTGCTGTACTCCCTGGCCGGCAACCTGGTGCGGTACTGGGGTCCGGACCGCACCGGCCAGGTCATGCCGGTCTCGGCCTGGGTTGACGAGGGAGCGCTGATCGCCGCCGGCAGCGACTGCAACGTCAGCTTCTTCGACCCGCTGCTGTCCATCTGGGGACTGGTCACCCGCCGCACGCGCACGGCGGGAGTCCAGGGCCCGCAGTACCGGGTGGACACCTACACGGCCATCCGGCTCTACACCGCGGCAGGCGGCCAGCTGCTCCGCGAGGACCGCGTCGGGATCCTGGCCCCCGGCGCCTACGCCGATATCGTGGGGTTCCGCGCTGACCTGCTGGACTGCCCGGTTGACGACCTGCCGTCACAGCAGCCCGCGCTGACGCTGGTCGGCGGACGGCCGGTGCACGACCCTGATGGCCTGCTCAGGCAGCGTCCCTGATGCTGCTCGATCAGGGGCGGTCGTGCTCGGGCTCGAGGAGCCTGCCGTTCTTCGACAGGTCCGGGTCGGTGCATGCGGAGAGGTTGAAACAGCAGGGCCGTCTCTTCCCGCTGTTCATCTTCGAGATGCTCACGTCGACCCGCCGGCTGCGGGTGTCAGGGTTCTTCGTGGCGTTGACCCAGCGCACCCATTCCCAGCGCGCCATCGGGGTGGTCTCGTTCCACAGGTCCTGGATCTTCTGCGGGGCAGCTCCCAGAGCTGCGGCAAGATCGGCGGGCACGCTCGGCTCTGGCCAATCCTTGGTCACCTCGATGTCGAGAGTCGCATCCTCACCCGCGCTGAGGCCAGCAGCGTGCTGCAGCGTGTCATCGAGCCTCATCCAGTGACCGGAATTTCCGTCCGGTTCGAGCACCGTCTGGAACTCGACGCCGTTGATCGTTCCGTGGACGGCCACCTGCCCGCGCGAGGGCAGGTTCTTGCCCGCCGTCTCAGGCAACCGCAACACAGTCGATGTGCCGATCGTGGACAGCGTGGCATCGAAGCGAATGGCCGCTCCCTCAGTGTGCTGAGTCACCGTCTCTCATCTTTCCCGTTCCGGATATGGCACCCCCGGTTAACTTTACGGCGAGAGTTCCCTGAGGCGGGGCCGGGGACGAGCGCGGCGGCCTGCCGTAGGCCTGCCGGGCTATGTGCTGTAGAGCTGGGGGACTTCTGGCAGCCGGGCCATCCCCTCGTGGGACAGCTCGCCGCCGTCGGATCGCCCGAGCAGCCAGGCCAGGAGCGCGTATTCCGGGCCGGCGATAACTGGAGATGCCGAAGTCATATCACCGACCTCGTGGACCCGGCCGGTGTCGGTGGCTTCCATCCGGATAGGCCCTGACCATCCCGCGTGCCCCCTGAGCCCGGTCACCGCGCGGTCGAGGTAATCGCTGACGAACGCGGCCGGCCAGTCCCGGGGCCGGTAGCCGATGTCCAGGTCCACGTGGTGGACAAGAACCTCGCCGAGTCGCATCGGCGCGATCAAGGCCGCGTCCGTTTCTTGTCCCGTGGTCCAGCGCACCGTCCGCTGCCAGGCCTGCGCCGGCATCCCGTCTGCCGCGGCGGAAAACCCGTCCGCTGAGCTGCGCACATCCGCGACGAGCGCCGTCGCCGGGCGGCCGGCGCCCTGCTCAATCGCCGCGGCCCGCGCCGCCACGCTCTCGTATTCGTAACCCGGCACACCGGTCCGCGCCCATTCCAGGAGCCGGGTGCCGCCTTCCGCGTTGCGGGCAAGGTGCGTCAGCACGTGTCCCCGCGTCCATCCGGGCAGGGGCGACGGCGCCCGGACGTCCGCATCCGACAGACCGCCGATCGCGCCGACGAGGTCCGCTGTCGCGGACCGGAGCTGACGCAGGTATCCATCGGGGGTTACCGATTCCACACGCGATCAACGAGCTGAGGTGGCGCGTGGATTCCCGCCGCTCGGGCTTCAGCGGGATGCGGGCAGCGATGCCTGGATGCCGTCGAGGATGCGGCCCAGGGCCGTCTCGAATGCGGTTTCCGGGTCGAGGTCTTGCGCGCGCTCGACGAACTGGCTGACGGCCGGGTAGTCGCCGCTGGCCAGGATGCGCTCTACCAGTGGCCCGTTGCGGGCGCGCCAGTCTTCCTTGGTCAGCCCGGTGCGGCGGCGTGCTTCGTCCTCTGCGTGCTCGTACAACGTGAAGCCGGTGACGAACGCGTTGAGGGTCGCCGCCGCCCCCGCCGCGTCGGTGATCTCGAGCCCGGCGCCGGTCAGGGCGGCGAGCGCGAACTCAAGTGGCCGCAGGAAGCCGGCCAGCACCGGCGGCCTGCTGCCCACGAGCAGGGCGGCCCAGGGATGGGCGCGCATCATGCGCCGCTGGGCGTGCGCCAGCAAGGCGAGGTCGTGGCGCCACGCGCCGCTGGGCCGCGCGGGCAGCTCGATCCCGGAGTACGCCGAGTCGATCATCAAATCCAGCAGCTGCTCGCGGCTGGCGACGTGCCGGTACAGCGACATGGTCCCGGACCCGAGAGCAGCAGCGACGCGGCGCATGCTGACCGCATCGACTCCGTCGCGGTCCGCGGTCGCGACGGCCGCGGCCACGATCTCCTCGCGGCTGAGCCGCTGCGCCGCGAACCGCGCGGGCGCTGGCGCAGTGTTCGTCCGCTGACGTTCCCGGCCGGCCGGCATGAATCCTCCTGTCTGGATGAGTACACTGTACTCTTGCGTACGCCGTACCCACTTCAGGAGAAGCCATGACCAGTAACACGGCATCGCCGGTCTCGGCCATCAGCCACATCGCCCTGATGACCGGGGAACTGGACCGTCTCGCCGATTTCTATGCCACCATCTTCGGCGCGCAGATCCTGGCCCGGTCGGAAGGCACCCCGCGCAAGTGCCTCCTCCGGCTCACCCCCGCCACCAGCCTGCACCTGTTCGAGGTGGGCCCGGAACGAGCCCGCCGGGCTGACGACAACGCCTTCGACCCGGGATCGATCAACCACTTCGCGATCGAGGCCCGCGACCCCGGAGAATTCGTCCGCATCCGGGCCAGCCTGATCCAAGCGGGCCGCACGGATGAGACGGTCTATGACGCGCCCGATCTGTACACGATCTTCGCCACCGACCCCGACGGGCTGTTCATCGAGCTGACCCTGCGCAAGGTAACCGGATGGGATCCGCCGTTCGCAACCAAGCCGTTCAGGGGCCTCGGCCAGCCTGCCGTCCCGAACGCCGTCCAGGGCTAGCTGCATATCGTTTCCTCATGGACGATGATGCCGCGCTGCGCAGCAGGTTCAGCAGCTTCAGCCCGGTCTTCCCGGTGCGCGACCTGCGGCGCGCGCTGGCGCACTACGCGTCGCTCGGCTTCGAGGTGACACCGTACGCCGACGGCGGGTACGGGTTCGCCGAGCGGGACGAGGTGAGCCTGCACCTGTCGCTCGACGAAGGGCACGGGCCCGGGGCCGACCACCAGCACGTCGGCACCGCCTACCTGTATGTCGAGGACGCCGACGCGCTGTACGACGAGTGGGCGCGGGCCGGCGTCGGCGGGCTGACCCGCTGCGTCGGCGACACGCCGTACAAGCTGCGTGAGGGCTCGCACGTCGACCCGGACGGCAACCTGATCCGCTTCGGCTCCCCGATGCCCGGTCGGCCAGGCGAGCGCCTGCGCGGCCACTTGGAGACGCGGTACGAGATCACGGTGGACGCGATGACCGAGCTTGACCTGGGCGTATGGCGGGTCGGGCGCGCGGACGGCCCGGACTGGGTGGCCCGCTGGTTCCCCGCCCGCAGGCCCGCCGAGGCGGTGGCGGGCGACGCCGCGATCCTCGGCTACCTGGCGGCGCACGAGTTCCCGGCCGAGCGGCGCGCGGCGGACGAGCCGGTCTCCGTCCTCGACGGCCGGTCCCTGCTGGTCACCGAGTGGGCCGACCCGGTTCCCCGGCAGCAGCGGCGGGACGCGATCCGCGCGGCGGGCGGCCTGAGCCACCTCGGCGCGCTGCTCGGACGCCTGCACACGCTGGACACCACGCCGGCAGCAAGCGCTGGCGGCATCGGCGACGGGGCGGTCGCGCGGCCGGGCGGTGCCTGGCATCACCTCGCCGACGGGCTGCCGTCGGCGGAGATCGCGGCCGCCAGCCGGATGCTCGCCGAGGCCGCGCCTCTCATTCCCGACGCCGAGCGAGGGGCGTTCGACGCGCTGCGGGCGGAGGTCGCCGCGCTGGACGCGGCGGAGGGACTGCCCGAGGGGCTCATCCACCCGGATTTCGTCCTGGCGAACGTCGTCGCGACGCCGGGCGGCATGGTCCTGGTCGACTGGGCAGGCGCCGGCCGCGGGCCGCGCCTGTGGTCGCTGGCGTTCCTGCTGTACGCGGAGGCCGCGAAGGAGCCGCGCCGGGCGGGTGCGGTGCTGCTTGGCTACCGCGAGCACGTCACGCTGGAAGCGGAGGAACTCGACCGCCTAGGGGCGGTCGCCCGGACCCGCCCCCTCATCCTCCGCGCGTGGTCGGTGTGCAGGGGACGGACAACGCCGACGGAGGCCATGACGGCCGCGTCGCAGACGAAGGCGCTGACCGAGATGATCGCGACCCGGGTCCGCGCGGCGGTGACGGGCCGGTGAAGATCGTCGAGGGGCGGGTGCGGCTGATTCCAGTCGGCCGGCGCGCCGCCGCGACGGCCACGGTCGACTACGCAGGCGGGATGCTTTGGCTCCCGGGTCCCTGCTCGCCCTCCTCCCCGCCCCCCGGATCCCCGCGGCTCCGGCGGCTGTCCGCCCAGGCCTGCAGCCTGGCGTCGTAGAACCAGCGCCCGAACAACTGGCCGCCGTAGACGACCCAGCCGACGCCGATCAGCCACGATTGCACGATCAGGAAGCTGCCCAGCGCGCCGTAGCTGACCGCATTGCTGGCGATCAGCGGCTCGAAGACCAGGCCGGAGAAGGCCCGCAGGCCAGCCAGGCCCACTATCGTCGCCACCGCGCCAGGCAGCGCCGCTAGATAGCTCACCCGGCCGCCGACCTGGAAGCGCAGCCCCCACCAGAAGAAGGCGATGCCGAGCACCACCGCCACCGCCACCCGGCCCGCCGTCTCGGTCGGCCCGCCGCTCGTCACCGCGCCGACCGTGGCTGCCGCGTAGATGTAGGCGACGAGAGCGACGACCCACACCGCCTGACGCCAGATCTTGTGCCACGGCCCGGCGGGAAGGCCCCAGATTCTCTCGAACCCGGCCTGCACGCTGCCCGCGAACGCCACCCCGGAGACGCTCAGGACCACGGCACCGAACACGCTGGTCGTGCCCAGCACCCGGGCCGGCGCCGAGAAGAGCCGGGTCACCGCGTCGGCAGCGGAGCCGGTCAGGCCCATGCCGTAGACCACCCACCCCGCGAGGCCGGGGTGCGGGGTGGGATTGACGGCGGCAACGACGATGAGCAGCGGGATCACGGTGAGCATGGCCAGGGCGGCGAAGCCCATGGCCCGTTGCATGAGTTCGAACTGCTTGCCGGCCTGGTAAAGGTCCTTGAACTGGAGGTCGCGGCCGCCTGGCGGACCGCGCCCCGGGCCACCACGGCCGCCACCCCCGCAACGTGATCGTCGCGTCATCACGAGCTCGTTCCTCTGATGGTGAGCAGCACCCGCTCTCCCGCCTCAAGGGTAATGAAGTGGAGCTGGCGCGCCGACGGCATGCTCCGCGGTGACCGCGGGAGAGGTGCCGCCAGACATGGCGGTCTGTCGCGAGAAGGTCCACAGCACGGTCTTGCCGCGGCGGGCACTGGTGGCTGTCACGTCTGGCCGCGCCGTTTCGTCAGAGAGGGCGTAACCATAGGCCCGGCCGGTTACCGGGCGCGTCGTCCGGTGGCGGAGAACACGCACCGGCCGCCCGGGTGACCGGAAATAAATTCATGAGGTTCCTCATTATGTCAGGTATCAACGTGAGGTCCGTCAGCGTGAGACGGGTCAGCGTCGGTGCATGGCAGAGAGGCCAGTGATGATTACACCCGAGCAGGTTGGTGAACGGTACCTGGCCGTCCATCACCGGATGTTCCGGGCCTTCAACGATGAGATGAATGGATGCGGCCTGTCGATGGCCCGCACCAAGGTGCTTCGGCGGCTCCACGAGCAGGGGCCGACCAGGCAGAACGTGCTGGCAGCCGATCTCGGGCTGTCTCCGCACTCC
>Ga0209773_10000736_pt1 | contig 10953 bp, 7 predicted proteins | sample BogFormECP14_OM1_FD_188244 | JGI IMG/M metagenome (GOLD analysis project Ga0209773, IMG submission 188244) | Bog forest soil microbial communities from Calvert Island, British Columbia, Canada - ECP14_OM1 (SPAdes) (version 2) | ecosystem: Environmental > Aquatic > Freshwater > Wetlands > Bog ... | reverse complement strand
GATCCGCAGCGTCGACATCCTCCGCTGGAGGATCTGCTGGTGGATGTAGGACTTTCTTCTCCCCGGCACCGCTGATTTTCACGCAAGACAGTCTTTTGCCCGTACAAAGCTGGACGCTTCTAAAAACCTGGCCATTTTGGGGCGGTTCTGATTCCATCCCGTTTAAGGATGGGAGACGAATCGATGCTCGGGCAGGCTGGATTTTTTGACGTTGATGAGCGGCTGAAGCGGTTGGGCGACCTTGGCGATCAGTTACTGGCTTTCGCCGGCGCGGTGGATTTCGAGATTTTCCGGCCCGAGTTGAACGCGGCTCTCGCCTACTCAGACGGCTCGCAGGGCGGGCGGCCGCCGTTCGATCCGGTGATGATGTTCAAGATTCTGGTCATCCAGGCGGCGAACAATCTTTCGGACGAGCGTGCCGAGTTCCTGATCAACGATCGGCTGTCGTTCATGCGGTTTTTGGGCCTGGGCCTGGCGGACCGGGTTCCGGACGCGCGCACGATCTGGCTCTTTCGCGAGAAGCTGACCAAGGCCGGCGCGATCGAAGCGCTGTTCGACCGCTTCGAGGCGGCCCTGCGGGCGGCCGGCTACATCGCCATGTCGGGGCAGATTGTCGACGCGAGCCTGATCGCCGCGCCCAAGCAGCGCAACACCGAGGAAGAGAAGCAGGCGATCAAAGAGGGACGGATACCCGACGGCTGGAAGGACAAGCCGGCCAAGCTCCGGCAGAAGGATCGCGACGCCAGATGGACGGTTAAGTTCAGCAAGGCCAAATCCAAAGAGGAGGGAGCAACTCCAGCGGTTGATCTAGCGATCCCGGTGTTTGGCTACCAAAGTCACGTCTCGATCGATCGCGAATTCGGTCTCATCCGTCGATGGGCCGCGACGGATGCGGCCGCCTATGAGGGCGCGCGATTGCGCGAGGGACTGCTCGACAAGACCAATACGGCGGGCGCGGTCTGGGCCGACACGGCGTATCGTTCGAAGGCCAACGAGGAATTCATGGCCAAGAACGGTTTCATCAGCCGCATCCACCGCAAGAAGCCGAAGGGCCGTCCCATGCCGGACATAACTCGGCGCGCCAACGCCCTCAAATCGAAAGTCCGCTCCCACGTCGAACACGTCTTTGCGGTGCAGAAGGATCGGATGGACCTGTTCATCCGCACCATCGGGATCGCCAGAGCGACGACGAAGATCGCCCTAGCGAACCTCGTCTACAACATGAAGAGGCTGCTGTTCCTGCGCAGATACGCCGCCGCCTGACAGCCCCACGAAGTCGCCGGCGGATTCCGAGCCGCCAAATTGAAGCCGAAAAAGCCTAAACCGATCACGCTGAAACGCCGTCAAAATCCCCGGCGCGCGCCCGAAACGACCTTGATAGAACCGTCCAGCTTTGAGGCCCCGGTGTGCGCTCCACGGGCCCGCCCTTGGGGGAGCCGGCCAGGCGATGCGCCGAAACCCATCTGGCCCGAACGCGCCCTTCGGGCTAGCGATGCCGCTTGACCGCGGGCCGCACTGGTCAGAAGCTCTGAGCGGGACGGAGGTTGACGAGGCGTCTTCTCTAGGGAGGCGCCAACCCATGGGTTTTTCTCGATGTCGAAATATCGTCAGGCCCCCTACCCCGCGGAGGCTCCTTGCAACTAGGTCCCTCCGTTCCGCTGTGGGGCGCATGCGCCCTCCTCCTCGTCATGGCGTTCAAGCACTTCGTCGCTGACTTTATCCTCCAGACCAAGTGGATAGCGCACGGCAAAGAGGCTCGTCACGGCTGGTTTACGCCGCTGGCTGTTCACGTCCTCGGCCACGCCGTTCTCACTCTCGCCATTGCGTTGGCCGTCGCCCCGCGCCTGTGGTGGCTCGCAGTCGTCGATCTTGTCATCCACGCGTCGATTGACCGCGCCAAGTCGCTAACGGGGCAATGGGGAAAATGGGGGGTCGAGGATTCGGCCTATTGGTGGCTGCTGGGCTTTGACCAGTTCCTCCACCAGGCGACCAATATCGCCCTGACGGCCGCCTTCTTGGCGCTTTGAAGGGCGCAGCCTTGCAAATGCGTCGGCTCAGAATTTCGCCGGGCGCTTTTCGAAGAAGGCGGTGACGCCTTCGCGATAATCGCCGGCGCGACCCAATTGGCGCTGCAGATCCCGCTCATAATCAAGCTGGCGATCGAGATCGTTGGTCGTCGCCGCCTCCAGGCTGCGCTTGATAGCCGCCAGGGCCGCTGGCGAGCCCCGCGCGAGGCGCTCGCAGAGCGCGTGGGCTTCCGCCATCAGCTTTTCATCTTCGACCGCTTTCCAAATGAGGCCCCAGCTCTCGGCCTTTTCCGCTGATAGCGGCTCGGCCATCATGGCCAGGCCTCGCGCTCGCGCCGGGCCGATGAGCTGGGTCAGGAAAAAACTGCCGCCCGCGTCCGGCGCAAGGCCGATCTTGGCAAAAGCCTGAGTGAAGCTCGCCGAGCGCGCGGCAAGGACGACATCGCAGGCAAGCGCCACGCTGACGCCAGCGCCGGCGGCCGGTCCGTTCACCGCGCATACGATCGGTCGCGGCAGCGCGCGCAGCCGCCGGATGAGCGGATTATACAGCGCATCGAGTGTCGCGCCGAGATCGAGCGGCTGGTCGGCGTCGCTCATCCTGCGTTCGGAGAGGTCCTGACCGGCGCAAAAGCCGCGACCGGCCCCGGTGATCAACAACGCGCGGCAAGCTTGGTCGCGCTCCGCCTCGATAAGCGCCGCTCGCAAGGCGTGATGCATCGACGCAACGAACGCATTCAGACGCTGAGGGCGATTGAGGGTGATCACGCGATAGCGCGCGTGCGGGCCGACGATGCGGTCTTCGACAAGGATCGGCTCTTCGTCCATGGTCTTACCTCTCGCCTCGCCGCGAGCCTGCCTCGCGCTTCGTCAAGGTCCTGTCTACCGCCGCCCGCCAAGCCTCGTATCCGGCCTTGCGCTCCCTAGCCCTGATCTTTGGCGCGAAACGCCGCTCGGCACGCCATTCGCCGGCAAAACGCGCCATCGCCGGGTAGAGGCCGACGGCGAGCCCGGCGAGATAGGCCGCGCCCAGCGCCGTCGTCTCGACGATCGCCGGCCGATCAACCGGCGTACCGATGATATCGGCGAGTCGTTGCATCGTGTAGTCGGAGACGGCCATGCCGCCGTCGACACGCAGGACCGTCTTCTTCGGGGAAGGCCAATCGCGCCGCATGGCCTCGAGCAGATCGCGGGTCTGAAAGCACACGCTCTCCAGAGCAGCCTTCGCGAGCTCGCGGCCCGTGGTCGCCCGCGTCAGGTTGAAGATTGCGCCGCGACATTCGCTGTCCCAGTAGGGGGCGCCGAGGCCGACAAAGGCGGGCACCAGCACGACGCGCTGCTCGGGATCGGCGGCGGCGGCGAGTTCGGCTGATTGCGGCGCGCTCTCGATGATCTTGAGACCATCGCGCAGCCATTGCACCGCGGCCCCGGCGATAAAGATGGATCCTTCGAGCGCGTAGGTTCGCCTGCCGTCGATCTGGTAGGCGATCGTCGTCAGCAAGCGGTTCTTCGAAAGGGCGGGCTTCGCGCCGGTGTTGAGCAAAGCGAAACAACCGGTGCCATAGGTCGATTTCACCATGCCCGGCTCAAAACAGGCTTGTCCAATCGTCGCGGCCTGTTGATCTCCGGCGACGCCGCGAATGGGGATCGCTTTGCCAAACAGGTCGGGGGAGCTCTCGCCATAGTCGGCCGCGCAATCCAGAACCTGCGGCGCCATTGCGGCGGGAACGCGAAAGGTTTCAAACAGCCTTTCGTCGAAGCGGCCCTTGTGGATGTCAAAGAGCTGCGTGCGCGAAGCGTTGGTGGCGTCGGTTGCGTGAACGCGCCCGCCAGTCAGGCGCCAGATCAGCCAGGAATCAACCGTGCCGAAGGCGAGTTCGCCGCGCTCGGCGCGGCGGCGCGCCTTGCCGACGCGATCGAGAATCCAGGCGATCTTGGTCGCGGAAAAATAAGGATCGATCAACAGGCCGGAACGCCGCCGTATCTGTTCCTCGAGGCCCTGCTCTTTGAGATCAACGCAGGCGGGCGTCGTGCGCCGGTCCTGCCAAACGATCGCGCGATGGATCGGCCGGCCGCTCTTGCGCTCCCAAACGATCGCGGTCTCTCGCTGATTGGCGATGCCGATGGCGGCAATATCCTGAGGCCTCGCTCTCGCGGCCCCGATCGCCTCTCGGCAGGCTTCGAGCGCGCTCCGCCAAATTTCTTCCGGGTCATGTTCGACAAAGCCGGGCGCCGGATAGAATTGCGTGATCTCGCGCTGCGCGAGGCCGACGATATTGAGGCGCCGGTCGAAGAGAATCGCACGCGTCGAAGTCGTGCCCTGGTCGATCGCCAGAACGCATGGATTCGGCAAAGTCATCTCCTCCCGCCGCCGTTTGGCGAGGCTAACCCAGCGAGGGAAGAAGGGGAATTGAGGACGCCCCGGCGATCAACGCGCTTGGTTTTGCGCCGACAAGATTTTCGCGAAGGCCTGACGGACGCCCTGCCGCGCCTCGCCGATCGCTGTCTCCAGCCCCGCAAAATCCGGCAAGGCCGCCGCCGCCGCGATGCGCCGTTTAACGCCGTCGCCGACGGTTGCCGGATCGAAAGGACCGTCCACCGCAAGGCGCATCACCTGCATCGTGTCGGTGAGCAGGCGATGGGCCTCCACTAGCCGCTGGGCTTCGTCGGCGGCGATCACCCCCAAGTCGCCGCTCTTGGCGATTACCGCGCGGGTCGAAACATCGCGGATCGTGGGATGGTCGTGGGCCTCGGCGAGCGCCAAGAATTGTGCAATGAATTCGATATCGAGCAAGCCGCCGGCGACGAGCTTCAAATCCCAGGGATCGGTTCCGCCCTTTTCCTTGGCGATCAGCGTGCGCATTTGGCGCACATCCTTGGCGAGGGCGGAGCGGTCGCGTTTCTTGCGCAATATTCGGCCAACGCCGCGTTCGATCTCACGCGCCAGACGCCGATCGCCGGCGATCACCCGGGCTCTTGTCAGCGCCATATGCTCCCAGGTCTCGGCTTCGTCGCGTTGATAGTGCGCGAAGCTGCGCCACTGCGTCGCCAATGGACCCTTTCGGCCGGAGGGCCGCAGTCTGAGATCGACTTCGTAGAGGCGACCGACCTTGGTCGGCGCGATCAGCGCCGCGACGAGGCGCTGAGTCAGTCGGGCATAGTAAAGTACGGCCGGCAGGGGACGATGCCCATCGGATTCGTCGCCCGCTTCGAAATCATAAATGAGGATCAAATCGAGATCCGAGGCGGCGGTCATCTCGCGCGATCCGAGCTTTCCCATCGCCAGCAATGCGACGCGCCCGCCGGGGACGCGTCCATTATCGGCGGCGAAGACCTCCCCGACCCGGTCAAGCATCGCCGCTACGATGGTCTCGGCGAGCATGCTATAGGCGCGCCCCGCGCGATCGGCATCAAGCACGCCGGACAGGAGCCTAACCCCGATCAGAAACATCTCCTCGGCGGCAAAGTCGCGAGCGCGATCGAGCACGCCTTCAAAGTCGGCCGCGCCGTTGAGCAGCCCGTTCAGTCGGTCCGCCAGAGCGTCCCGGTCGGGCAAGGCGCTGCGCGCGTGGTCGATGACGCCGTCGAGCACATGAGGGCGCGTTGCGATCACGTTGGCGAGACGAGGCGCGCTGCCGAGCACGTCGGCAAAGAGGTGCAGCATGTCGACGTTGGAGCGCAGGATCGAGAAAAGCTCGACCGCCGCCGTCATGCGCGACAGCGCGGCGTCGAGGCCGGCGAGCGCAGCGTCGGGATCGCCCGAGCCTGCGAAGGCTTCGAGCAGGGCCGGCGTCAGTTCGGTCAGAACTTCGCGAGCGCGCTGGCTCCGGATCGCGGCTCGGCGGCCGAAATGCCAGCCACGAATCGTCTCGGCCGCTTCTTCGGGCTTGCGGAAGCCCATTCGGCGGAGTGTAAGCAGTGTCTCGGGATCATCGACGACGCCGGTGAAAACTAGGCTTCCGAAGCTCGCATCGAGGCCAGGGGCATGTTCGAATAGCCGGGCGTAGTGGGTCTCGACACGACGCAAATGGCGAGTGACTTCGGCGACGAAGCGATCGAATTTCTCATAGCCGCAAAATTTGGCGAAGCGCTTGAGCTCGCGCGGCTCGGCGGGCAGGCGCTGCGTCTGCTCGTCGGCGATCATCTGCAAGCGATGCTCGAGGCGGCGCAAGAACTCATAAGCCCGGGACAGTTCGTTGGCCGCTTCCGCGCTGACCCAATGGTCGCGTTCAAGCTCGGCCAGCATGTCGAGCGTGCGGGCGCCGCGCATCCTCGGGCGTCTGCCGCCGAAGATGAGCTGTTGCGTCTGCACGAAGAACTCGATCTCGCGGATTCCGCCACGGCCGAGCTTGATGTCGTGGCCGGGCACGGCGACTTCTTCATGGCCGCGGAACGCGTGGATCTGACGCTTCATCGCATGGACGTCGGCGATCGAAGCGTAGTCGAAATACTTTCGCCAGATGAAGGGTGACAGATCGCGCAAGAATCGAGCGCCGATCTCCTTGTCGCCGGCGACCGGCCGCGCCTTGATCATCGCGGCGCGCTCCCAGTTCTGGCCGACTGTCTCGTAATAGGCATAGGCGCTGGGCAAGGCGATCGCCACCGCCGTCGCGCCGGGATCGGGCCGCAATCTGAGGTCGACGCGCAGCACGTAGCCATCCCCGGTGTGGTGCTGGAGCAATCGCGCCAGCGCCTTGGCGAGGCGGGCAAAGAGAGGTCCGGGCTCGGCCTCAATCGGCGCGGTCTTAGCCAGAGGATCGAAGAACACGACGAGGTCGACGTCGCTCGAATAGTTCAGTTCGCGCGCGCCATGTTTGCCCAAGGCCAGTACGACGATGCCGCTGTCTCGCTCCAGATCCTCGGCCGTCGGATCGAGCGTCAACCTCCCCGCGCGTCCATAGTCGCGCAACAAAAAGCGCAAGGCGCTCGACACCGCGCAGTCGGCAAACCGCGTGAGCGCTTCGATGACTTCGTTCAGATCCCAAGCGCCGCCAAGGTCGGCGAGTGCGACAAGCAGAGCTGATTCGTGCTTGGCGCGGCGCAGCGCGCCCATCAACTCCGCCTCCTCGTCATCGCGTCGCGCCGCCACCGATGAGAGCAGCGCGTCAAGCGAATCCTCGGGCGGCGTGCTCAACAATCGAGCGAGGCGTCGGGGATCTTCGACGACGAGACGCCAGAGATAGGGGGAATGATCGGCGAGAGCCAGAGCAAGATCGCCAATCTTGGCTCGTTCGAGGAAAGGGGCGAGAGCGGCCGCATCTTCGTCTTCAGCCAGGCCGGCCAGACGGCGCCTTGCTCGCGCCGGTTCGGCCAAACGCGGAGCAAGGATGATGCGGTCAGCCAGACTCTGTCCGCTCACGAAGTCGCGTCCGCGCACGCCGCCGCAGTTTGTCTTTGCTGCGAGGGATCGCCGAGCGCGGCTGGCTTGGCCGGTAGCTCGATGACGACGCGAAGGCCCGGCGCGTTATCTTCAAGACGCATCGCCCCCCCGTGGAGATGGGCGACTGCGGAGGCCAGCGACAGGCCAAGGCCCGAGCCGGGGCGCGAGCGCGCCCCTTCGAGGCGCACGAAACGGTCCAGCACGCGCAGGCGATCGGCCGCATCGATGCCCGCGCCATGATCTGCAATGGCGATTTCGACCGTGTCGCCGACGCGTTTGACCGAAAGCCTCACTTCGGCGCGTGCGAGCGCGAGCGTGTCGCCGCCCGGGGCGGTCGGCGCGGCAAGCGCCAATGTCGGCGCCGGCGCGCCATATTTGAGCGCATTGTCCAGCAGATTGGCGATGCTTTGGCCGAGCAATTCGCGATTGCCGCGCACGATGATTCCAGGTTCGATCGTCGGGTTCAGCGTCGCGCCGGCTTCCTCGGCGGCCGGCTCGTAGAGATCGGCGACGGCGCGAGCGGCCTCACCCACGTCAAAATCGCCCATTTGGGCGCGATCAGCCCCCGTCTCAGCGCGGGCGATCATCAACAGAGCGTTGAAAATCCCGATTAGACTGTCCGATTCCTCGATCGTGCGCTCCAGCGCGGCGCGATAAGCCTTCTTGTCGCCTTCGAGACGGAGCGCCTCTTCGGCGTGATTGCGCAGTCGCGTCAGCGGCGTACGCAAGTCATGGGCGATGTTGTCGGAGACCTCGCGCATGCCGGTCATCAAGGCGTCGATGCGCGCCAGCATCATATTAAGATTCTCGGCCAAGCGATCAAGTTCGTCGCCCGAACCGGAGACAGGCAGACGCTCCGCCATGTCCCCGGCCATTATCGCCCGCGAGGCGTTGCTCATCGCGTCGATGCGGCTGAGTACGCGGCGCGCTACAAACAAACCACCCAGCGCGCCAAGCACAGCCAGTACGATCAGCGAGATCGCCAAGGCGCGCACCATCAAGCCGCTGATTCGCGCCCGGTCGCGCAGATCATGGCCGACGAGCAAGCGAAAGCCGCCGGGAAGTAGAAAAATGCGGGCGAGCGCCCGCCGGTCGTCCGAGGAATCGTCGATCGTCTCATAGGGCGTCTCGACGAAGCCGGGCCGGTCAAGAACGCCCGCCGGCAACCGCGCGACATTTCCCGCCAGAGACTCGCCGGCGAAATTGGTCAAAAGATAGAGCGAGGAGCCGGGCTCGCGCGCGCGGTGCTCTATGACGAAGCCGAGCCGGCGGATCCCGCCTTGGGCATATTGTTCGGAAAGCCCATCGGCCTCCGCCGCGATGGTCTTCTTGGTTTCGTCATCGACAAACGAGACGACCTCGAAAGCCACGATGCCCAGGACGATACCGGCGCCGATCGCGCTCAAGGCGAGAAAGGCGAGGGAGAGCTTGAAAGCCGTCGAACGGAAGAGCTTGCCGAGCGCTATCACGGATCACATTTCCCAAGCTATTGATATATTTGAACGATATTCAGCATCGCCGAGTCAAGCTATGGTCCGGAAACTCCCGTCTTCGTGGCCAGAAGGAAAGCTGACCAATTGCCGACCCTCGCCAAGGAACGTGCGACGGGACCTAGCTTTTGCGCATGCGCGAATCGTCAAAGCACGCGCTCTCGTCCAATCAGCGACTTGCCGCGTGCCCACCGTCGCGGATCATGTACCCTGCGCCGCGGATGGTGTGAAGCAACGGCGGATCGAAATCCCTGTCGATCTTGGCGCGCAGGCGCGAAACGTGAACATCAATCACATTGGTCTGCGGATCGAAATGGTAGTCCCAGACATTTTCCAGCAGCATGGTGCGCGTGACCACTTTGCCGGCGTGCTGCATCAAATATTCCAGCAAGCGGAACTCGCGCGGCTGCAAGGAGATTTCGGCGCCGTGGCGGGTGACTTTGTGGGAGAGCCGGTCGAGCTCCAAATCGGCGAGGCGATAGACGGTCTCCTCGCTCGCCCCCTTCGGTCGGCGTCGCGCCAGAGCGTCGACGCGGGCCAACAATTCGGAAAATGCGTAGGGCTTGGCGAGATAGTCGTCGCCGCCCGCGCGTAAGCCCTTGACCCTGTCGTCGACCTGGCCGAGTGCGGAAAGGATCAGCACGGGCGTTTCGACATTCTGGGCTCGCAATGCGCCGATCAGGGACAAGCCGTCCATTTTCGGCAGCATGCGATCGACGATCGCCACGTCATAGGCGCCCTCGCGCGCGAGATCGTAGCCGGCGACCCCGTCGCCGGCGTGGTCGGCGACATGACCGACCTCGCGAAAGGCCTTGACCAAATAGGCGGCCGCGTCGCGGTCGTCCTCGATAATCAGGATTCGCATGTCGGACATATAGCTGCTCGCGGGCAAAAACGGCAGGCCAGGCTGGGGTCCCGACCTGCCGCCTTTTCATCCGGCTTCGCGCCAGGGGCGGGCGCGTTTGTCCGGACGCCACTCAAGCGGTCATGAGGCCGCCTGGGTCGATAGGGCGATGAAACGAACGTCCTCGCCCGATTTCACGCGCAAGAGCACGGCCTTGCGGCCCTCGTTCTTGGCCGCCTCGAAAGCGGCGCTAACGTCGCTCGGGCGGCTCACTTGCTTGCCGCCGGCGTCGAGGATGATGTCGCCTTGCTGCAGACCCTTCTGGGCGGCGGCGCCGTCCGGATCGATCTCGGAGACGAGGACGCCATCCTTGCCTTGGCCGACCGGAGCGAGCGTGAAGCCGAGTTTGGCGAACTCGCTCTTACCGGCATTGTCGGACGGCTCGTTCATCGCCTGCTGCCTGTCGTTCGGCAATTGACCGAGCGTCAGGGTGATCGTCTGCGACCCGCCGTTGCGCAGGACAGTCAGTTCGACGGACTTCTTTGGACCGAGCGCGGCGATCTTGCGGGCGAGGTCGCGCGGATCAGCGACTTTTTCGCCGTTTACTTTGGCGATGACATCGCCCGCCTTGACGCCGGCGGCCAGAGCAGGCGAGTCTTTCTGATCTTTGGCCACCAGCGCGCCCTCGGTCTGCTTCAGTCCGAGACTGTCGGCGATGTCCTGGTTGACGGGCTGGATCTCGACGCCCAGCCAGCCGCGAGCGACTGCGCCATTCTCCTTAAGCTGCTGAATGACGTTCTGCGCGACGTCGCTGGCGATGGCGAAGCCAATACCGACGCTGCCGCCCGACGGCGAAAAGATCGCGGTGTTGACGCCGACCACTTCGCCTTCGCTGTTGAAGCTCGGGCCGCCCGAATTGCCGCGATTTACCGGAGCGTCAATCTGCAGGAAGTCGTCGTAAGGCCCCGAGCCGATGTCGCGTCCGCGCGCCGAGACGATGCCCGCCGTCACAGTGCCGCCGAGGCCGAAGGGATTGCCGACCGCCAGCACCCAATCGCCGACGCGCGGCGACTTGCCGGCGAATTTCACGTAGGGATAGTCGCCGCCTTCCATGACCTTGAGCAAGGCGAGATCGGTCTTGGCGTCCGTGCCGATGACTTTGGCGGCAACGCTCTTGCCGTCGATTGTCGTCACGGTCACTTCGGTCGCGTGATC